>JADHED010000705.1_pt1 | contig 35468 bp, 57 predicted proteins | sample 8952041 | NCBI WGS metagenome assembly JADHED01 (sample SAMN16124423, study PRJNA663239) | bioreactor sludge metagenome | isolation source: sludge (control) | place: India:Bengaluru | collected 2018-09-08
GCATAGGTCTTTTTGTTCTTTTGTTTTCTTCATGTATTGTTGTTGAGGTTTGGCCGCTGCCATATATTTACTTCCTTTACTTGGGTTTACTGTATTTACTTTATATACTTGGGTTTACTTCGTTTTTACTTTTAGCAAAATGTATACAAAATTGTATACGTTTTCTAAATTGGTTCGTCGTTATAGGGTTCATTAATAGGGTCTTCAAAATGGTCTATGTCATCTTGCGGACCTTCTTCAGTATCGTCGTCAAACTCGCCGGTCTGATTTTCGTTCTCGTTAAATTCGGGAACTTCATCAGAAGTAGTGATTTCAAAATCTTCTACATTCCCTTCTTGTGTAGCGACGGGTTCGCCGTTAATGGTATGAACTACCTTTAACTTCTTTTTCTTTACTTTCGCATTTTTACCGCCTTTCTTTTTGGTCGCCTTTTTCTTAACGACTTTCTTTTTAGTAACCTTCTTTTTCGTCTTTACTTTTTTCTTAGCCATTTTATTAATCCTCTATTGGGTTGTCTGCAAACATCTTTTTAGTTTTTTCTTGACGCTGTTCGTTCCAAATCGGGCACTTCTTTTTAGCTTTACAGAAGAAGCACCATTCGCCTTCGACGTATTTATTAGGAAACTTTTTGGTGCGCTCTACGCCCCTTTTGAATTTATCAATATACGGCATGAGTTTAACCATGCGGGTATTCCATAACGCCGGACCTTGATAACCATTAAGACGGGGTTGAATAATCCAAATCTTTACCCGATCAAAATTGTATTCAAAGCGATGCGCAATTCCTAAAGCGTAATAAATAAGTTGAAGATTCTTTTCGGGGTCAACATATTTCTTACCGTACTTATAATCAAACACTTCTAGAGTGTCGAACTCGGCGGCAATGTAATCGTCCGGTGTCCCGAAGGCTTCCGGGTCAATGAAGTCCAAAGTCACGCGCTTTTCTATTCCTAGTTCCGCATCTTTGTATCTAGATAGACGACCGTAAATAAACTCGGTAGCCTGTTCAGCACCATTAATCATGTCTTGGTCGATCGACTTATCAAATCTAACTTTACCGTAGGGTTTAGCCTTCATTGTAAGTTCTAGAATCTCGTGGGCCTTCGTTCCTTCTTCGGCCCACGGTGAAGACGTGTCGGGCAATCCTTCGCTTAATGCGACCGAACCCGGGCAGTTAAGCCAACGTTCGGCACCCGATGCACTGTATTTAGAATGCGCGCGTGAATTATGACTCATGGATATTTAAACCCCTGCGAACAGAAATTAACGTAGTCGCCTTTAGCTTTGTTCATTTTTTCTAAAAGAACCATTCGCTGATTGTTTAAAGTTTCAGAAGCCAAGCACAGGTCTTGGTATTCGTTTTCAAGTTTAAAAATAGCATTACGTTTTTCTTCAATCATTTCAGTATGCGATTTAATTGAATAAGAATCGCCTTGTTTTGGTAAAGACGGCTTTTCTACAAATTCAACTTTATGATTAAGATTTACATGAAACTCGCCAATCTTTCTATTAGGAATAGTTTTCTTCATCGCTTCTGACATAATCGGAATACCACGTTGACCTCTGTTTGCTTCCGCCATTCTATCGTCTTCATCGCCTTCCGGTCCGTCCATTATTGGATTACCCATTTAATACCTTCACTGCTTGGTCGAAGAACTGCGGTTGAATTTGACTGATAGAAGTTACTTTAAAATGTTTCTTCAAAATCGCTTTCACTTTTTCTTTACCTTTATCGCCGCCGCCTTCACGCTTCATACGTGCCTTCGCTGCCGAAGTCACATCCATAGCCGTGGCACTAGCTACTTTTGATTTTTTCTTCTTAACCGGCGGCTCTTCTTCGTCATCTTCATCTTCCGTTTCTTCATCGTCGAAGTCTTCATCGGCGTCATCTTCATCTTCCGCTTCTTGGTCTTCGGACTTGGATTTGGAACTAGTGCGTTTATTGGCCGGTGACTCGGCAAGGTCATCGTCATCGCTAGAGTCATCGCTGTCATCGTTCTCAAATTCATCTTCGTCTTCTTCCTCTACTTTCGATTTTGCTTTTGTTTTGGTTTTCGCTTTAGCAGACGATAAATCTTTCGGTAAAGACTCAACCGCTTTTTCTAAACGCTCTACAAGGTTCGTAACACTCGCAAGCCATTCTTTACTTTCTGCCCCTACCAATAAAGCCAGTTCTAACTTTGCCATAATTTTTCTAACTCCTTTTTAGTTTCACCAAATGGTGTTTGTTTAACTTCAATAAAAATTCCATAATTAAGACCGTGCTTTTTTGCATATTCAGCGCCGTGTTTTAAAATATCAATTGATACTTTAGAACCGCTGATTTGGTAAAAGCATTCGGTACATAATTCAATTTGACCGAAAACTGAAACCCCAATTAATGCAACCCCGGTATGAATCCCTTTCTTGCACTGACTCTCAATGAAGGACACGCGAATCACTTTCATAGGGTGACGGCCCGGCAATAAGTCCAAATTGACGAAGACGCGCCACCATTTCTCGTGTCATTAATCGAAGGTCAAAATCGTTAGGCCGACGGCCCGAACGCTTGATCTTTTCCATTCTTATGTAAGACCAAAACCTAAAAAATCTAATTGCCACGTCTAGATTATAACGTTCTTCACAAGACATCATACGTATTTACCTTGGCATTATCATCATTAGAAAAGTTAATTCATTCTTTACCTTTTGAGATAACTCTGTATAGGCTTTGAACGAATCTTCTACGTTTCTATTGGTGCGCGGACTACCATGTAATTTAATAAAGGTACGCGCTTCTTCGGACATAAAAAATAAAGGGCTCACTTTGCTTTCGCCCGCTGCCGGTGTTGTTTGAATCTTTGCCCCGCTTGGGTCTACTAAATCACTCATGGTTTATCCTTCATAAAAACGTGCCAAACGAAATAACCGTCAAACACGGTATTTAAATATTTTAATTTATGACGATCATTAATAGGATGACCAGTCTTAAAAATAAAAATTTCATGTTTTATATTTTCTTCCGGTCCACTCTCAACAAAAGCCCATATAAATAATTCAGTGTCCCTAACATCTAATTTTAAAATTTCGGCATTTTTTGGTAGCTCTACCAACTGTCTTGCTGACTTTGTTAATTGAAACTTATAGATTGTTCCGCTCATTAATGACTCACTTCCGTATAACGATTTACTATCCCTTCAATTCTTGACTCTTCGCCGTCTCGCAAACCTTGGTGATAGGCATCGCGAACGTCTTTACTTGTATATAGATAATTACGGTTCAAATAACTTTTCCACAGTGCCATAAACAGGGCACCAAAAAATATTCCAACCAATTCACCCAATATAAAGATAACAGTTGTACTCATTTTATTACCTTCTTAATCGCGCGTTCTCTTCGCATCGCCGTGTTCAAAACAATTTCGTCAAGAGTATCGGCAAGTACAATGTAGTCCGATCGAACGGCGTGACTTGCGTCCCGGCCTTTTCTTGATGAACGTTTTTCGCACTGCTTGTTTACTTCATCGCTCCAAGAATATTCAACAAAAATATTTCTATCGCCCCGCTGCAAATTATGACCGCGTGAAAGTGCCGCGATATTTCCGATAATCAAACGGTATTTACCTTTATTAAACAATTCAAAATATTTTTCACGTTCTTTAGATTTGGTGCCGCCCATAACTACAATAGGTTTATATTTACCAAGTGTAGAGGCTAAAGCTTGAACCACTTCCCGATGCCATGCGAACACAATTATATGGTCTTTACCCTTATCAAGCTTTTCTTTTATATACTGCGCAGACTGTTTTATCTTTGCTAGACCGACCTTGTGGCGCCATTCCGCTATCGCGCCCTTAGAAGAGTCATCGGATAGGTCTGATAATTTTATATCCTTTAAAGCCGCCCGTTCCCATTTCTTTATTTTAGCTGATAAATTTTTATCATTAATATAGACGATCGACCGCAAGCGTTCGGGATGATTAAGTTTATCTTCCGTCACCGTGTGAAATAAATATCTATGGATTTTCTTTTGAAGAACCGCTTCATTTGACCAACCTTTAAATTCCCACTTACCGCGAAAACCTTGTTTAGGCGCACCATATTTAAAACCGAATTGATACTCGTTCATAAATCGAATGGATTCAGGCGCAAGATTTATAAGGGGCGCGTACAGTTCCATAGCTCTATTTGGTGCCGGTGACCCGTCTAAGAAAATCACATGACGCCAATCACGCGGCAGAATCTTTTCATATAAGGTTTGTGAACGAGCCGTCGTTGATTCTTTAAAAGCGGACGCTTCGTCTACTATAAGAACTTTCGTCTTTACCGAAGCTAGGCCCTCTAGAACCCAGTCTTTTGTTAACATTGAATTTGGCACTATAATATAGTCCGCATTCCATGCAACGCGTTCCTTCTTATTAGTGGTCGGAATAATTGTGACCGCCCGGAACTCTTTAGTAAATTTATCTATCTCACGTTCCCAGTTAGCCGTAAGGGTGGGCGGTACTATTACAACAACCGCGCCAATATCCCGCAAACAAAGTTCGCTTGCGATAATTGATTGCGCAGTTTTACCGGCACCGGGCGCGTGAGATAGATAAGAATATTTTCTAGATAAAATCCAATGAACGCCTTCTACTTGGTGTTCGTCTAAAATACTCGGCAGCGCAATTTTTGATTCAGGATACAAAATAGGTTTCGCATTTTTAAAAGCTTCTTTAGCGTCCTTATCTGCATACTGTTTAAACTGCGCCGCCGTCCGATAACATTTAGTTTTATAAAATGATTCTGCAAATTGAATCCAATTAGCGTCGTCGGGCTCTGCGCCTGATGCTAAAATAAAATTTCGCGTTTTTGGATTGTAATGTAGTTTCATATTTTCCCGAGTAAATACGATTCTTAAAGTTAAAATTTATTTGCGTTGACCGTAAGTAAAATATATTTAATATAAAGGTGTCAACACTAAAAAAACTTTTCATTAAAAAAATATTTAACAAGGAGCTTAATTTTTATGCAGTCTGAAATTTCATTATCTGATTGGATTACACAAGTGGGACCTGCGAACATAGCAAAGAAGTTAAAAATAAACGTCACTTCCGTTTGCCAATGGCAGGACTATCATTGCCTACCAAGACCTGAAATGATGCTTAAGATTCAAAGCCTGTCTAAAGAACAAGTTTCTTGTAATGGGATGGTTAGAGAATTCGTTAATTCTAAAAAGAAAGCAACTAGAAAATCCAAAGGTAATTAATTATGTCGAAAATTTTAAAAGAAGCAAAGCGTCTACATGACCTTGGATTCGGTATTCATTGGCTAAGACCCAATTCAAAAATTCCCGTCAAAGCGGGTTGGACTACGGGTAGTAGGGATAGTTGGGATTCATTACTAAAAACTTATCGTCAAGGTTACAACGTTGGTGTGCGCTTAGGTGAAGCATCGCATATAAAAGGTAAAGGTTACATCTGCGTAATTGACGTGGATATTAAAGGTAAAGACGAACGATTTAAAAAAGAAGCACTCAAGGCCGTAAAAAAGTTAACGGGTAGTAATATATTACCAGTTGTTTTATCAGGCCGTGGTAACGGGTCACGTCATTTTTATTGTCTTGTTGACGAACAATTCAAAACGTTCAATCCCGCACAAAGCAAAGAAATCATAAAATACCATTCACCATCTAAGAAGCCCTCAAAAGAAGAGAAAGAAAAGCTTACCCCAAATGAGATAGCTAACGGTATTCGCTTAGGCCACGCGTGGGAAGTGTCCTTATATACGTATGGCCGTCAAGTGGTCCTTCCGCCTTCGATTCACCCTGATAGTGGTAAGCCTTATACGTGGGGCCGTGAGTTAACGTCTATAAAAGAGCTGCCTACAATTGAATTTGAGGGGGCCGAAGAACCCGAAAAATTGCAAGATTTCGCAACTAAAAACCTGCAAGGTATTGATTCTACGTCGAACGGTGCAGAAAAGTTGCGAAATAATAGCAACTCCAAAATCAAATTTAAGTTCACGCCCGAAAAGGTCCTGATTAAAAACTTGAATATCTCAAGTAAAATGAAGCGCGCCATTAAATATGGTGAAGGGGTGACCGATCGCTCGGCTTATCTACTGCCTGCCGCTAAAGCCCTTTTGAACGCCGGGCTAACTGAAAACCAAGTGCTGAACGTTTTAACGAATCCAAAGACCTACCTTGGGGCCTGCGGGTTTGAACACGCCAAAACCGCCAATCGCGCGCGTGCGGCCTACTGGGTGTATAAATATAGTGTGAAGAAGATCGTCGATGAAAGACCATCAAAACTCTTTAGCGAACCCGTTGAAGAGCCAACGAAGGTTTTAAGGGACGAAGACCGTGAAGCCCAAGAAGAAGAGTTTGACCCGCTCGGTTGGAAGAAAAATCTTCGCCGTACTGAAAACGGCAAAATAAAACCGACCGTGCATAATTTACATTTGATTGTAAAAAATACAATTGGTGAAGGGTTTATCAAACGTGATCTTTTTTCATACCGAGACACCTATAGTCTTGATACCCCGTGGGGCGGCAAAAAAGGTGCTAACGTAATGGACGAAGATATCCCGTCATTTAAATATTGGTTAGAAAAATATTGGTACTTAGAAGCCGGAAGCGGAACCATCGAAGATTTATTTGTTCACACTGCCGCTAGGAATGCTTTCGACCCCGTTCAAGATTGGTTCAATGCATTACCCGAGTGGGACGGAGTTAGCCGTCTTGATAGTTGGCTTAAAGATAATTTTGAAGCCGAAGGTAATGAAACTTATTTAGCCGAAGTGTTTCGTAAATGGATGGTCGCAATGGTCGTTCGCGTATTTGAACCCGGCGCCAAGTTTGATTGGATGCCGATTTTTGAAGGCCACCAAGGGGTTGGTAAATCTTCCTTTGGTCGCCTGTTATGCGGTGATAAATACTTTTTAGATAGTCTGCCAAATCTTGCCGATAAAGATTCTGCGTTAGCTTTACAAGGAATGCTTGTCGTTGAAATGGGCGAGTTATCCCATTTCAGAAAAAACGAATTAGAAATCATTAAAGGGTTTCTAACAAGACAAGTTGATAAGGTGCGCCCGCCCTACGGCAAGCGTTGGGTCGAATCACCCCGCAGGTGCGTTTTCTTCGGAACTACAAATCAAGACACGTACTTAAAAGATGAATCGGGTAATCGTAGATACAAGCCGGTGAAAGTTGGGCGCCTAGATTTTGAAGCGTTAGAACGTGATCGTTTACAATTATTTTCAGAAGCAAAATATCTTTACGATTCGCTTTTTGAGACACCCGAAACCTTAGGTCAGTTTTCAGAAGAAGCGGCAATTTTTGAACGTAAAATTCATGGTAAAAAAATGGTCACTGATGACTCGCACACTATGGCAGAAATTTTGATAAATTTTATCGAAAAATCAGAGGCAGAATATATGCCTTTTAATATTAGAAAATTCCGTTCGGCAGACCTTTTTGAGGCAGGGGGTCCACTTTCTAGGTGGGGGGTCAACGATCGAAATTTCAAGTTTGCGGCGAAGGCTTTGCGGAAAATCGGAGCGCGCGAAATTACAAAAAACAAATATTTAGCATGGGACATTTCTCATTTAACGGGGGTTTTACCCCCGCACGACGGGGATGAAGAAAATAATACCCCCACCAAAAATAATAATAGGATATTACATAGTTAAGTAGTATTGACGGGGGTAGAGGGGGTTCTCTAATAGAGATTATTAATGTAGTATTTAGTAATATACAAAATAATACAATAATAGGGTTAATAGAAGAGAATAGGAAAAAACGTCACCACCCCCACCCCCTGACGGGGGTATTTAGTAAAAATAGAAATTTGAAAAATAAGGATTTTTAGGATGAAAAAATTGAAGAAAAAACAGTTGAAAATTTTGGCGGTTGACCCGGGCGAAAAAGGCTATTTTATTTTGTACGATGGTGATAAGATTTTGCGCAAAAATCCGATGCCTATGATCGAGCATCCAATCGTCGGAAAACAAGTTGACCATTCGCAGGTCCTTGAAATTTTAGAGACGTGGGATTTTACGCATTTGATTTGTGAACGTTCTAAACCTATGGGCCAAGGAATGAAGCAAGCGTTTAACTACGGCAGATATTTTGAGTCTTTACTTATTTGCTTTGATCTTGCATTCGTGTCACCGCATTTGGTTGACCCTTCCGTATGGGCCAAGGTCATGCACAAGGACGTTGACGGCAACTATAAAGCAAAAGCCAAATCTATTATGGTGGCGGAACAACGCTTCCCTCAAATCGTAAATACGCTACCTAGAGGCCCTAAGAATAAGAAGCTATTAGATGGTCCTATTGACGCTTTATTGATAGCTGCCTATTATCATGAAATTTTAACAACGAAATATATCTTATAAAAGGTAAATACGTTTTAAGGGATAGGTTTTGATACACCTATAAAAATCGTATTTACCTTTTTCTTGTAGTTTGTTATTCTGTATTCAAGGAAGGTAACAAATGAAAACAGTAAAAGTTGGAACTTGGTATAATAAACTTACTCCTAGTGCCCAAGAATACTTTAAAAATAAAGTTGAAAAATTTGGAACTCAAAAATTAAGAAGTTATTTTACTGTAGCTAAAAAACAGTTTGGACTTTTATCTAATGTTTGTTTTGAAGATGGTCTTAATTTAAAAGTAAATAATGAATTATATTATTTTAGTTATGATAGAAAAGAATTTTGTAAATTTCAAAAATAAGGAAGGTAACAAATGAAAAACGTACACGATGTCTCAATAATGAATATCAAAGAAGCTTATAAACAAGGTTGGATTACTTACGACGATGCTTTAGCTAGAATGGCTTACTTAAAGTCGGATTCTACAGAGCCTTACCAAAGTAAAGACGTTGTTGTAGCACAAGATTTTGAAGACGGCGACCTTGTAGCTTTGTTTAAGGTTGATAGATTTTTTCAAGCGATGTTACTTGCGGCTTTAATTTCAATTATTTTGTTTTCATCAGCTTGCGCCCCAAAATCAGACGGCAGCACTTCAGTTGCGGCAATTGATAATTTAGTGCCTGATGACGGAAGTAAAGACGATTCAGCTATACAGGTTCCCGAAGTTGAACCCGTAGCCCCTGTTATCATTCAACCTATTTCTGGTAATCCTATGACAGTTACTTATTACAAACTGACTGAGACATTTGCGCCTATCAGCGGGTGGGTAAATAAAACTTACACCGCTACAGGTTCTTGCGCAGTGATTCAAACTAAGACATATTGCTGGGATGACGGCTTAAAAATAATTCCTTCATGGAAGTACAACAACTTCACCTATGGGCCATTTGGCTATAATTATTGGGGCCTTCATAATTCAACAAGTTCAAGCGGATACAGTCATTGTGGTGGCGGTTGTACTAGTAGCTACATGCAGACACCGCGCGACGTAAATAAAGGAAGCCTTCTTGTAAACTTGAATAATGCTAATACTCCTACGGATGTTAACAGCGTATTTACTTACGGTACTCAAGTTATAGAAAATTGCCTAGAAAATTCTGGTAAAGTAACTTGCTCTAATTTTGAAATAACGCTTGCACAATAATTAAACTTCGGTATAAGTGGAATTTATGAAAAACAAAAAAGTAAAGACTAAATTAAAAAAGGCTAAGAAGCTTGTAAAACCTAAGGGTTCATTCGTAAAGTTCTTAGCTAAATCAAAAACGGCTAAACTAAAACCAAAGAAAGAACTGGGCGTTTTGACTAATTTCAAGTTCAAGCCTTCTGAAAAAGCGGCCATGCAAAAACTTGCAAAGCAGTACACAAAAGGCAATCTAACCAAGTGGTTACGCGCTGCCGGACTTAACTACAGACCGGCCAAGTAAATACCTTCCTTGTAATTTTTACTTGACCTAATGGCATGGCATCTATCAACCTAGGTGCTATGCAAATCAAAAATTTAAATCTCAACCCGAAGAACCCGCGTTCTATTTCGGACGCCAAACTTAAACAATTGAAGAAAGCCCTCACCGAATTTGGTGACCTAAGCGGCTTTGTGTTCAATAAAAAATCTAAACAGCTTGTCTCGGGTCATCAGCGATCTAAAATCTTTGATAAGAACGCCGTTATTGAAATCGTCAAAACCTACTCTAAGCCCACAAAGACCGGAACCGTTGCCGAAGGCCACGTCGAGTTAAACGGCGAGCGTCATAAATACCGTGAAGTCTATTGGCCGGAAGCTAAAGAAAAAGCCGCTTTAATCGCCGCAAACAAGGCCGCAGGCGAATGGGATGCCGATTTGCTAGGTGAGACCCTAGAGTCGTTGTCTGCGCTCGGTGAAGACTTCGATATGAGTTTGACCATGTTCGACACCGAAGAACTTGCAAACCTTCCTTCGCCCATTATGGTGGCGGCCCACACTAGATATAAGACGCAAGGCGCTAAAGACGAAGAACCCGATGACACCCCGGCCAAATGTAAAGCCGGTGAAGTCTATTTTCTGGGTGAATCCATGCTTAAATGCGGCGCCGACGATTTAAAATATTGCGACCTGATAATCTCAAGATGGGAAAAGTATTCCGGCACAAAAGCTATACTTCGCCCTAAAGTTAAAATTAAAACGTCCGAGAAGAACCGTGTATCGCAGGGTCCTAGCAGGGAACTATAAACCATGGCCGTTAAGAAAAAGAATTTCTCAAAAGAATTTCTAGAGCGCCGCTTTAAAAAAGGTCAAAGCGGTAATCCTGAAGGCGCGCGTCTTCGAGACGTATTTACCAACGACATGAAGAAACTTACCCTTCAATCGTATCGTGAGATTATTCAAGCCGTCGTTGCCGGTGACGCCGATAAATTAAAAGAGATTGCGGCCAATCCTAAAACTTCAATCTTAGAACTCGGTATTATCAATTCAATTTTTAAAGCTACTAAGGCCGGTGATTACGAAACGATTGAAAAGATTGTTTCGCGTGTGATTGGTAAAATCCCGGACGAAGTGAATATCAAATCGGATAACGTAAATACAAATCTTAATTCTAAATTAAGTAAAGACGATATTAAGTCTATAGTTAAAGAACTTAAAGACGATGTCTAATGAAGAGCGCGAACAGATAAAAATAAATATCCGTCGTGCTTTGTGTGAAGAAGACCATCTTTACTTTACCCGTTACTTCTTTAAGGTTAGACAGAATATAAAATTTAAAGTGAATTGGCACCACGTGCTTATTGCCGATGCACTTGAAGAAGTTATCCAAGGAACAACACAAAACTTAATTATCAATGTAGCCCCGGGGTCATCAAAAACAGAAGAAGCGGTTATTAACTTTATATCCCGGGGCCTTGCTATCAATCCGTATGCAAGGTTTCTTCACTTGTCTGGTTCAACCGATCTAGCACTCTTAAACTCGGCCACTGCAAGGGACATGATTGAAACGGCGGAGTACCAAGAACTATGGCCTCTAAAGATTGGTGTTGATACTAAATCTAAAAAACGTTGGAACATTGAGATTGACGGCAAAGTAGCAGGCGGCGTTTATGCTACGGCCCTAGCCGGGCAGGTCGTGGGTTTTCGTGCGGGTCATATGTCAGAAGGATTTCAAGGCGCTATCATTATCGACGACCCGGTGAAACCTGATGACGCGTTCTCTAGAACAAAACTTGATGTAGCAAATCGAAAACTTCTAACAACGGTGCAATCACGTAAAGCCAATGAGAACACGCCGATTGTTATTATCATGCAGCGAATCGCCGAGAACGATGTGACGGGCTTTGTGAAGAACGGAAACTTACCGGGCGAATGGAAGTATCTAAATATCCCGGCGCTGATTGATGACGAATACGTGGCGAATCTTGCGCCGAAGTATCGTGCATTGATTGAAGAAACTGAACGCGATGAAAAGGGACGTAGATCTTATTGGCCGTACAAAGAACCGCTAGCAAAACTTTTGCAGCTTGAACGCGGCGAAGGAACGGATGCAAAAGGTTCTCGTGTATCACGTCACGTCTTTAATTCACAGTATCAACAAACTCCTAAAGCACTTGGTGGTAACTTAATCAAAGGCGAATACTTTAAAACGTATCGCCTGTCATCGCCGCCTAAAATAAAATACCGAATGATATTTGCCGATACTGCGCAAAAGACAGAAGAACATAATGACTTTTCTGTATTTGAAGAGTGGGGTTTTTGTGAAGACGGACGTATTTACCTTTTAGATTTATTAAAGGGCAAATGGGAATCGCCGGAATTAAGAAAGCGCGCGATTGGTTTTTGGTCCAAAGCAAACGGCAGAGATACAAGTCAATACGGATATTTGAGAAAGTTCATTGTAGAGGATAAATCTTCGGGAACTGATTTAGTCCAATCTTTAAAGCTTCCGCCCTATAATATTCCAATCTATGCGATTCAAAGGAACAAAGATAAATACGTTCGCGTGAATGATGCGCTACCTTACATTGAACTGGGCCTTTGTGTGGTGCCTGAAGACGCACCGTTTACTATTGATTTTATCAGCGAGTGCGAAGCGTTCACGGCGGACGACTCTCACGATTTTGACGACCAAATCGACGCAATGCTTGACGCGGTAATGGAACTACTGTCAACTAATAATAAATTAAAAATCTGGGAACAATTAGCAGCGTCACATTAAAGGGGTCGTTTCATGCCGTCATCAAAGAAAGGGCGATCAAAGCCTAGTTCTACGTCTAAACAAAAACCGATTCAAATTCAAATACCAATGAAAGGTCAAGTCGTAGATGCGCAAAAAGTTTTTGAAAGCGCCCGGGTAGCCGACGGCTTTGATAACTTTGTTTCGCGTCTCGGCCTTAACAACGACAACACGATGTCGGCAGGTCTCTACACTTTTAATCTTCTAACTCGTAATCGTGTTCAGCTTGAAGCGGCCTATCGGGGTTCTTGGATTGCCGGTCAATTGATCGACTGCCGCGCGGAAGATATGACTCGCGCAGGTATTAACATCACAACAAATGAAGCCGATGAAGATATCAAAGATTTTAGATCTTACCTGAATAAACTAAAAGTATCGCAAAGTATCTGTTCGACAATCAAATGGGGCCAACTCTATGGTGGCGCTATTGGCGTGCTTCAGATAAAGGGGCAAAAGCTAGATACGCCGCTTGATATCTCTACAGTTGGTAAAGACCAATTTTTAGGCGTTGCGGTTTTCGATCGTTGGCAATTAAATCCGTCACTTACTGAATTGATTAAAGAAGGCCCAGACATGGGATTGCCTGCGTACTATCAAATTGTTGTTACTGAAGCAAGCGCGCAAGGTATTCCCGGCGCAACGATAAAAGAAACCGGCGGCTATATTAACGTGCATCACTCTAGAGTTATTCGCTACATCGGTATCGAACTTCCTTATTGGCAGGCGATTACCGAAATGATGTGGGGCGAATCGGTTCTAGAAAGATTGTGGGATAGACTTATCGCATTTGATAACGCCACCATGTCTATGGCGCAATTGATTGATCGTGCAAACCTTCGCACGGTAAAGATCGAAAAGCTTCGCGAAATTATTGGAATGGGCGGAAAAGCCCGTGAAGGTTTAGAGTCGATGTTTGAGATGATGCGATTGATGCAAGTCAATGAAGGTCTCACGCTTCTAGATAAAGAAGATGATTTCGCATCCACGGCCTACACTTTCACGGGCCTAGCTGATGTCGTGCTTCAGTTAGCACAACAATTATCGGGCGCGGGTAAAGTTCCGTTAATCCGAATGCTAGGGCAATCACCATCAGGACTAAACGCAAATGCAGACGGCGACATTCGTCTTTACTATGATAACATTAATGCTGAACAAGAAGCCGAACTTCGTCCCGTATGGGATAAGATCTTGCGCGTTGCTTGGCGCTCTAAGTTTGGTAAACCAGTTCCCGAAGACTTTGAATTTACTTTTGTTCCGTTGTGGCAAATGTCTGAACTTGATAGAGCCTCAATTGCTAAAACTAAAACAGAAACCGTTATTGGTGCTTTCTCGGAAGGCTTAACGTCTTTGCCTGCGGCGATGAAAGAACTTCGTCAAATGTCGGGCGATACGGGATTGTTTTCTAATATCTCTGATGACGATATCAAAGAAGCCGAAGAGACTGCAAAACTTATCGACCCACCGGGAATGGGCGAACTTGATTTGCCGCCTAAGCCGGGTGAAAAGAAAGAAGACCCAAAGAAGCCGGAACCACAAACGGGCGACCCAGTTAAGGCGCTAGATGAAAAACCAAAAAGTAATTACGATAAAATCGTTGCGTACTTGAAGAAAGGATAGATATGGGGTTGTCAGAAGAAAGTAAAAGTAGAGTTAGATTAGCCGCACTTAGTTGTATACAGCGAATGAAACAACAAAATTTTAATGCTGATGAAGTTCGCGCAGTTTTAAAAGTTATTGAAGCAATGGTTCAACACCAAGAAGACAAACATAAAGGGCAAACAAATGCAAATTAAAGATAACAAGGCTCCGCGCTACGTGCCGGAAGTTTACGAAGAGTGTCCACGAATTAGATTAGAAACTAAAAGCGGCGATGTGGTAGCAGAATTTGTTTCGCCCGTTGCTACGTCAATGGTTCCTTATCCCGGCATCGTATTATTCGGGCAGCGTTTTTTCGTATGGAATAAAAACATAACCGAAAATGAAAACGTAAAAAAGGTTGTTTATCGCGAAGATATCGTATGGAACCTTAGCGAATTTAATTCCGAACAATTAGAAATCGAAAAAGAAGGGTAGTATGAACGTGAAGATAGGTGAAGTTCATTACACAAAGAAACTAATCAATCCGTACAAGGAAGAAGAGAACGTCACCGACGGCCACTTCATAACTATGGTGCTTGGTCATGCAACGGAAAACGCGGCATTACCGACAAGTAAAGACTGCCGTGAAATTCTTATGGGTCTCGGTTGGATACCAAGCGACGATTTAGAAAAGTTCTTAGGAACTGAAGTCTTGCTTAAGTTTATTAAATTTTTAGAAGATAAATATAACGGGAAGGATTTAGTCGATGCCGAACAAGCCTAATAGATTTGATTACATAAAATACGATCAAGATAACATTGATAACCAAGCTTTCTTTAAAGAAGGATTTTCTAAAGTTGCCGAAGATATCGAAACTTGTTTGGACCCGGGGTCTGCTAAAGATAAAGCCCTTCAACATTTAGAAGAGGCTTACATGTGGGTCGGCAAAGCCTTACGTGATGAACAAATAAAAAGAAATGGCAAAGCTGAACTTCAAGAAGAAAGAACGGATAGCTAAATGTCTCTTATTGGTGACGAAACGTTTGAAGAAGTAAATTTAAGACAGTTAGTACGTCACATGCTTGGCGTAGATCGTGGCGGAATTTTATCAAGACGATTTACACCAACGGAAGTGGCGGCGATAGTTAATGAAGAAATAAAGAATGCAAAGGAACTACATGGAAGTTTTAGAGGCCGTACAAAAGTTAAAGAAGATTGCCCAAGCGCACCCGCTTAAGTCGATCACATATCTAGATGACCATTCACGGCTTTCAAAGAATCCGACGAAGGTTTCTATTATATTTGAAAATGGCGAAAGTTTTTTGTTTAATCACGAAGACTTTCAAAAGCATGTTACCGAAAATATCTCATTTAAGATTAATATAGCCGGTAAAAACTTTGAGGATTATAAAAAGAAATGACCTATGTAATGCGTTCACTTACTTTAGATGCTAAAACCAAAAAGGCCCAAAAAGCCCAAGGTAAAAACGTAAAGACGTTACGCGGGAAGTTCAAGCCTAGCTCTACGGCAGAAAAACTATTCTATAGGCAGCTTCGTAAAGTCGCTAAAGTTTCAGCTAGTATCGTTGAGAACTTTGTTGATCTTGATACGGTGTCGATCACTGACAATCAGCGAATGACGGACGCTCTTAAAAGATATTCGGTAATGATTGAACCGTGGGCAAAGAGTCAGTCCGCTAGATTGATTGACCAAGTGAAGAAAAGTAATAAGCGGGCTTACGATAACAAATCAAAATTAATCGGCACTCTGCTAGAAAGTAACTTAGCAGAGAATGGTGTTGATATGACTGCGATGTTATTGCAAGCCGAACAAGTAGAATTGATAAAATCTATTCCTATTGAAGCCGGTCAACGTGCGCAAGAAATTGCTTACAAGGCAGTTTTAGAAGGAACCCGCGCACAAGTTAACACCGATACTTTGAATGAACTTCGCGAACAATTAAAAGATACACCCCATGCGGTCGAGTCTAGAGCTAAACTTATAGCCATAACCGAAACCGCGCGGGCTAACGCGTCAATAAATCAAGCGCGTGCGATGTCGGTTGGTTCAAAAAAATATCGTTGGCATAATTCAGGTGACGGAGCCGTTCGCGATTCGCACAAATATTATAAGGGAAAACCGATGGAAGGCCAAATTTTCTCTTGGGATAAACCACCAACTTTGGACGACGGGACTAAGGGCCACCCCGGGACTTTTCCACGTTGCCGATGTTATGCTGAACCCGTTTTTGAAGATGAATAAAAATAATTGATGACTTTCTAAAAAATATTCAAGAACATTTAATCAACAACCGAACATTTTAATAAAAATCACGAACAAAGGATTAACCACTATGGCAAATGAATCCCAAGTCGTTGCGACCAATCAATATGGCGAAACGAATATCTCAAGTGTTAAACCAATCGGTGCCGATGACGGCCCAATCTTTATCCTACCTACAGGCGAAAAGGTTTTTAACGGCGACGGGGTTCCTACTCAATCCGCACCCGCAGGTTCTTTCTACATTCGTGGTGACGGTGCAAACTTAAATGAATTTCTTTACATCAATACAGACGGCGGGACGACTTGGTCTGCGGCTTCACTAACAGGTGGCGCGGCAGGTTTAGCAACTCCTATCACGGGATTCTCTGCGGGCGCGGGTGTTTTATCTGCGACAGACACCATCCTTCAGGCGTTCAATAAACTTGCAGGTAACATGCAAAACAGAGCGGTTACTGCGAATTTATTGACAGGTCTTGCGGCAGGTTCAAACGCTGCCATTGCAAGCACCGACACCATTTTAGAAGCATTGGCAAAACTTCAAGCACAAATCGACGCGTTACCATAAACTGAATGAAATACTATTCACCGACGCGCTTATCTGAAAACATTGGAGAGACACCCGAAGGGTATCTTATCTGTATTGGTGTTCCGATAGCGCGCACGGGTGAAATGGTTTATGTGAGTGGCGAAACTCCACTCGAAGTCGGCGACGACGGAAAAGTTTTAGTTTACCGTAGTGAGAAAGAAGTTTTCAACGAAAAGACAATCGCATCCTTTGAAGGAAAATCCGTTACAATCAGACACCCAGAAAAATTCGTAGACCCAAGTAATTGGCGCGAACTAACTATTGGTGTGATTCAAAACGTGAGACGCGGTAAAGGTGAACAAGACCAAGAATTACTTGCGGACGTTTTAGTTATGGATGCCGAAGGGATTAAGAAAGTCAAAGAAGGCTTGCGTGAAGTTTCATGCGGCTATGAAGCTGATTTTGTTCAAGACGAAAAAGGACGGGGCGAACAAATTAACATTATCGGTAATCACCTTGCTTTAGTTGAACAAGGAAGAGCCGGTTCATCATTCGCAATAAGAGATCATAAAGGAGTATCAGACATGAAAAAAAGTTTAAAAGAAAAGGTAATGGAACTTTTCTCGAACGCGCAAGCTGAAGCGGTTAAAGTTATTGATGCCGCTGCCGAAGAAAAGAAAGACGATAAGAAAAAAGAAGGCGAAGGTAAAGACGCCGAAGCTGAAGTTATCGTCGATAATAAAGCCGTCATGCAAGCAATTGACGAATTAAAAGGAATGCTTGCAGGCAAAAAAGACGACAAGAAAAAAGACGGTAGCGATACTGTAGTCGGTGACGAAGAAGAAGGTGCTTCACCATCTTTGGAAGAGCGTCTAAATAAACTTGAAGCGGCAGTAGCTAAACTTCTAGAGCGCGAAGCAAAAGAAGATGAAGTTAAAGTCGATGACGAAGACGCCGAAGAAATCGTAGAAGATGAAGACATGGAAGGCGAATCGTCACTAGTTGGCGATGAAGCTGCACAAGTTGAAATCTTAGCGCCGGGTTTGAAAGCCACCAAGAACATCAAAGTTGAAGCTTTGAAAAAAGCTTATTCAACTAAAGATGGTAAAGCGGCGATCGAAAAATTAATCGGTAAGCGCGCACCTGCTTATGATTCAGCTTCGGAAGTTGAAGTATTATTCAATGGTGCCGCAGAAATTTTAAAATCAACTCGCACGGAAGAGTTCGCAGGCTCTAAACAAGTTCGCGATTCTAAAACTGAAGGCAATAAAGTTTATTCGCCCGAAGACATCAATGCGATGAACAAAGAGTATTATTCCAAAAAGTAACATTTAAACGAAAAGGAGAAAAATCACTATGCCAGCTTATACATATCAGGCCCCTGCCGGTGTTCCCGGTGATATCACAAGACCCGATTTAAGCGCCGTAGAACCTGCCATGCTAGTAGCGGCGACAGGTGTTTACGCTCAAAAATTCGGTATCCCAATGAAATACGTTTCAGGCGGGATTCAACAATACAACGGTGGTGCGGAAACTGAAGCATCTTTTGCGGGTTTATTAATTCGCGAAGTACCAAGCATTAGCGGAAACAATAATCAGGGTTTCACCGACACAGTTCCAAACCCAGATCAACTTCAGGGTTTACTAACTCGTGGTTATGCATCGGTATTCTGCGCACGCGGAACGCCTGTTCGCGGTACTGCGGTGTTTATCCAAATCGTAGCTAACGGCGGCGTCGCTGTAGGTGAAATTTGTGCGACCGATGACAGCACGAATGCAATTGAACAGACTTCACCACGTGTTGAGTGGGCGTCTGATGGTAAAGACGGCGACGGTAACGCTGAAATCCGAATTGTAAGATAATAAAAATTTAAAGGAGTAAATTAAATATGTATAAATTTCGATACCCCAAGTTCAAAACTACGGATTCGGTTTTATCTTACTTCGTCAATCAGCTAGATAACCTTGATAAAGCGTTATACATGCCGTTGACTTCAGTAACATGGGGCCGAGATATGAACCTTCGTTCAGGCATCACAATGTCTAACGAAAGTACATCTTTCATTCAATCATCGTTTGCAGGTCCCGGTACTTTGCAAAACTCTTCACTTGGTGGCGGTATGCCGTGGGTTTCTGCGGAAACTAACGCAATTCCGGGCGTGTCAGTGAATGGTCAACGTTTAGTTAAGCCGCTTCGTTTGCTTGCGCGTGAGATTTCTTACACAAGCGTTGAACTTGATCGTTCAGCATTGTTAGGTCAATCAATCGATGCACAGAAGATGGCAGCATTAAACTTGATGTACCAAATGAACACAGACCAAATGGTATACATCGGTTCTTCTGATGTAGGAGCTACGGGTCTATTGAACGACGCGGGTGTAACTGCGGCGAACGTAGATGCGGGTGTTTCTGGACAGACTGAATGGGTAGATAAAACTGCCGATGAAATCATTTACGACGTTGAAAAATTAATGGAAGAAACTTGGGCACAGTCAGCATATGCGGTTATCCCGCAAAAACTTGGCTTACCACCTGCGCAGTATTCATATATTGCGTCTCAAAAAGTTTCATCAGCGGGCAACGTTTCTATCTTGAAGTACCTTCGCGAAAACACAATCGCAACTACAGAAGGTGGCAAAGAGTTAGAAATCGTTCCTATGAAGTGGTTAACTGGACGCGGGGTTGGCCCAAGCGATCGTATGATTGCTTACACTAACATGGAAGACTTCGTTCGCTTCCCGATGGTGCCTATCCGTCGTGAAACTCCGTACTACCAAGGTCTTCGCTTCTTCGCACCATACTTGTGGGCGTTTGGCGAACTAGAAGTAGTTTACCCAGAAACTATCAGATACGCAGACGGCATCTAGTCGTCTCTGCGTTTCTAAAAAGGAAGGATGTATATGCAAATCAGATTCAAACAGGCCGTCGCTATCGACGGCCACAAATTTCCGCTTGGGATTCACGAAGTGCCTGAAGCACTTTTAGAACACCCTTACATGGTGAAACTACTTAAATGTGGTTACGCTACAAAGACAGACGTAAAGTCAATGAAAACTCCGCAACAAATTCAAGCCGAAGAGTTAGAAGCCACCAAAAAGCTTACTGACCGCTTAGACGGCGCTCGACTTAAAAAAGAAAAGTTAGCCGCTAAAAATAAAGAAGCCGATGAATTGGCAGCTAAAGAAAAAGAACAGGCGCAAATTGAAGGCGAGTTAAAAGAAGAAAAGAAAAATAAAAACAAAAGGTAAGTAAATGGACGTAGCCGCATTTAGAACAAATTTTCCTGAATTTAGTGATACTGCGGCTTATCCAAACGCACAGATAACCTTTTGGTCTACTATCGCAGAAAAACAATTACCTTATAATATTTGGACGGACATGTGGGATTCTGCCGTACAACTCTACACGGCCCACGAAATAGTGATTGCACGTCAAAATGTTCAAGCCGCAAGTGCAGGCGGTTCACCGGGCCAATCAGGTGGCATCGCTAACAATAAAACAGTTGGCTCCGTTTCCGTCGGATACGACGCGAATACTCAAACAGAAAAAGACGCCGGTTGGTGGAATAGGACCACTTACGGTCAACAACTTTACCGATTAATGAAACTCTTCGGCGCGGGGTGCATTCAACTATGAGTGAACCATATTTAAAAGTCGTAGATTTATCTCAAGATTTTAAGTCAATCGTCGAACAGTATAAAAAAGATGCGATTCTTGTCGGTATTCCCGAAGCTAAAGGTGAACGTAAAGACGATCAACAAGATGAAGAAATAAATAACGCCGCTCTTTTAGCAATCAATGAATTCGGTTCACCCGCGAATAATATTCCGCCACGTCCAGTAATGGAAATCGGTTTATTGTTAGCGCAAGAAGATATCGCAAAAGAACTTAAAAAAGCAGTTCTAGAAGGCTTTACTAAAGGTGCTTCCGCTTTATGGACGTATTACAATCGTGCAGGGATTATCGCGTCTCAGTCGATTAAGTCCGTTATCAACAAACAATATTTTATCGCGCCACCAAGTGAAGCGACTTTAGAAACTCGTAAAAGAGAAGGCTTTAAAGGAACAAAAGCTTTGATCGTTACGGGTCAAATGCGAAATGCAATTACCTACGTTATCAATAAAGGGGGCTTCTAATGGCGTTGATTGATGTCAGTGATTTATTAGTAGACCCGGATTTTGTTAGTCCTATTTCTTTAGAATCCCGCGTGCCTACGGTCAATTCTAAGGGTGAAAATACACTCGCAACTACCACGGTTAATTCCGTCGGCTCCGTTCAACCTATCAGTGGTGCAGCACTTAAGAGACTGCCCGAAGGTTTACAAGTCGAGAAAGTTTCTAGCTTTTGGTTTAAAGGCGAAATTAAAATTCAAGGTACAAACGTTTATCCAATGGTTTTAATTTTCAATTCAAAACGTTATCAAATAAAACAAGTATTTGATTGGATGAACTTCGGCCAAGGTTGGTGCGAAGGGGTCTGCGTTGCAGAGGAGCCTAGTTAATGGCAAACACTTCGGCGACGGGCGGACCACTTACACCAACTTCTACGCAAGCCTTACCGGGCGACGTAACTCTTGTTCAATACATTCAAAATTTATTGGTGCAATTATCTGGTATCGCGGGCACTTTAGTTCGACCAAATTGGCAAGAAAACCCGCCGAAGACACCGGCTATTTCTGAAAACTGGATTGCCTTTGGTATCACAGTTTTTAATCCAGACCCTTACGCCTTTACCGGTGACAACGGTGACGGGGAACAAATTTTTGCACGTCAAGAAGGTATCGACGTTGAGTGTTCTTTCTACGGGCCTTTGGCCGCTGATAAAGCTTCACTCGTAAGTGATAGCCTACAAATCCCGCAAAACCTTGAATACCTTCGCGCGGGTAATATGAATTTTACGCAGACAATTGGTCCGCGTGCGATGCCTGATTTAGTGAATGAACGTTGGCGCAATAGATACATGCTTAATGTTATTTTCCGCCGACAAGTTATTAGAACATACCCCGTCTTACCTTTGGTCGGTGCCGCCGGTACTATCGAAGTGGACCAAGACGACGGTAATTTAAACGTTGACTGGAATGTACAAGAATAAGGAGACTTTAATTATGCAAAAACTAATTTTTATATTGATTACGTATTTCGTAATGGCTTTTGTGCAAGCTGCACAAGCCGCAGTATTTACGAATTATAGTGGCAACTTAGTGACTCAAGTCACGGCCACAATCGCAAACGGTCAAACCACAAGTAGCTTGATAAGCTTAAAAGGCTATAGCTTAGTAGGGATTCAGACACCGGCAGCGTTGACGGGAACCGCAATTACTTTTTCAGTATGCGATTCAACCGGCGCAACTTGCGTTCCTTTAAAAGTAACAACTTCAGGCACGGCATTATCGCAAACAGTAACGACAAGTTCGTATTACGCGATTGACCCCGCTGCCACTTATGGCGTTGCATACTTAAAACTAGTTTCGGGCTCTTCTGAAGGCGGAGCTAGAACTCTAACCGTCTCATTGAAAGGATTATAAAAATGTCTTTACCCGTATCAAGATTAGTCCGTGTTACTGTAAACATGAGCCCCCTTGCGGCTCCAAGAAGATCATTCGGCATCCTTATGGTGGCGGGTGATTCAAACGTCATTAATGGTCTAGAGCGATATCGCTCTTACGATTCTATCGAAGCCGTTGCCGAAGACTTTGGAACAAATGCGCCGGAATATTTTGCGGCCCAACTTTACTTCGGGCAAAGCCCAAAACCCCGCACCATTATGATTGGTCGTTGGTTACGTACTGCTACGGCAGCACTTAACAACGGCGGAATTTTGACGGCGGCGGAACAACTAATTTCTAACTGGACGGCGATCACTAGTGGAACTTTAACTATCACGATCGACGGAGTTGAAAAGGCTCTTACTGGTTTAGATTTCTCAGGTGCTACGAATTTAAATGGTGTAGCGACTGTTATCAACGCTTCATTAACAGGTGGCGACGTATTTTGGGACGGCGAAAAATTCTACGTTGAAAGTGATACTACCGGAACAAGTTCCGCAGTAACGGCGGCAACGGGTTCAATCGCTGCACAAATGAAACTATCAGCTTCAACACTTGAGGCCCTTATTCCGGGCTATGCAGCGGAAACACCGGCAGCGTGCGCGGCAGTTTTAGCAAACGCATCTTCCGCGTGGTATGGTTTAATGTTCCAAGCTTCGGTTCAACCTTCAGACAGCGAATCTTTAGCGGTATCAGCTTTCATTGAAGCTCTAGATTTAAAACGTATTTACGGCGTGACAATCACGAATACTAACGTATTGTCCGCAGTAGTGACGAATGATCTAGCGAGCGAAATGAAAGATGCGGCTTACAAGCAATCTTTCTGTCAATACTCTGAAAATGCTTACGCAATCGCATCGTTCTTCGGTCGCGCGTTCTCTGTAAACTTCAACGCGAACCGATCAACTATCACCATGATGTATAAGCAAGAACCGGGTGTCGCGGCGGAAGAGTTAACCGATACGCAAGCTAACACTCTTAAAGAAAAACGTTGTAACGTATTTGTGGCTTATGTGAATAACACAAATATCATTCAGTACGGCGTAATGTCGGGGCCTGCATGGTTTGACGAAATTCACGGCCTTGATTGGTTGCAAGATGCAGTTCAAAACTCCGTTTACAACACTCTTTACCAATCAAAAACTAAAATCCCGCAAACTGATGCGGGCGTGAATCAATTAGTCAACGCTATTGGTGGCGCGTGCGGTGAAGGCGTGAACAACGGTCTTATCGCTCCGGGCGTGTGGAATGCGGACGGCTTCGGTAATCTACAAAACGGCGATTACTTGAAGGAAGGTTTCTATATCTACGCACAACCTATCGCACTTCAATCGCAAGCCGATCGTGAAACTCGCGTAGCTCCGCCGATTCAAGTTGCGGTGAAGTTAGCCGGTGCGATTCAAGAAGTCGATGTCCTTATTGATGTGAACAGATAATTAAAGGAGTTTTAAAACATGGCAGCATATTCATTTTTAAACGTAAGTTGTGCGATCGCAGGCCCCGGCGGGATTTTAAATCTTGGGGCAGGCGCGGCCAACTCTGAAGAAGGTATTACGATTGAACCCGTAGAAGATAAAAACATCATGACCGTTGGTGCAGACGGAAGGGGTCAACACTCGTTAGTCGCAAGCGATGCGGTGAAAGTAACCGTTAGGTTATTAAAAACTTCACCCGTGAACGCGCAGTTAATGAACATGTACAACTTCCAAACGGCTTCAACAAGCTTGTGGGGCTTAAATACCATCACGGTTAACGATTCTAGCAATGGTGACTTTACAGTGGTTCAACAAGCGGCATTTAATAAAAAGCCGTCTATCAACTACGCTAAAGAGGCCGGAATGATGGAATGGATTTTTGACGGTATCAAAGGAACAAGCATTCTAGGTACTGGTATTCAAGTTTAATAGTTCGCTAAAGATAGGATAGGCAAATGGAAGGCAATAGTTTTTCAATTGGAAGTGATGAATTTAAAGTAAGAAAATTAAGCGCGATGAAGCAGTTTCACGTAACTCGCAGAATCGCGCCCCTACTGGGCGAACTCATACCCGTCGCCCAGTTGCTTGGGAAGAACAAAACCGAGAATCTTTCGGAAGATCAACAACTCGAACAAGTGGCGAAATTTGTAACGCCGATTATGGAAGGGCTTTCAAAACTTTCTGATAAAGACGCCGAGTTTGTTTTATATACCCTTCTTTCGTGCGTTGAATATAAACAACCACAATTTGAAGTGTACGCCTCTATCGTTGTTGACGATCGTCTGCAAATACAAAATTTAGAACTACCCGTTTTACTTCAAGCCGCTGGGCAAGCTTTTATGTTCAACCTTAAAGGTTTTTTTGGCGCGCTCCCAAAACTTTCACAGTAGCGGGAGCGGAAGAAAACGTTAACTGGGTGACTATGCCGGACGACGAAGATTGGCTCTTACGTCCAGTTATCGAAGGACTTTGTAAATACGAAAGTCTAAAGGACGGGACACTAGACTTACTTGACGTTGCGAAAATGAATGACGCAATCGAAGTCAAGTATGAGAATGAAAGAAGATATCGAAAGGTGCTAGATGAACGAGAGCGTAATTAAATCTTTTTTGGTGGGGCTTGGTTTTTCAGTCGATAAACAAAGTCTCAAAGAGTTTAATGACTCAATTTTAAAAGCTAGTGCCCGTGTGACCGCCCTTTATGGAAGTATCAAAGCGGCCACGGCAGCTATTGTTTACGGTATCTCTAAAATCTCTGAGGGCTTTGAACAACTTGGTTACGAGTACCGAATCATTTCACCCGCAATTAATAAAACGCTGATGCTTCGCCGAGAACTTTTAAAGGCGTACTCTGCCGCCGGTATTAATATCACCAAAGTGGTGCAAGCTTCAGTTAAACTAAATTACTCTATCGCTAAGACCAAATTTGCCCTAGAAGCAATCTATAAGTCCGTCGGGTCAAGATTTTTTGAGTTATTAACTAAGCAATCAGACAATTTTAGAAAACAAATCTATGCCAACATGCCCAGAATTCAGGCTTCATTAGAAAAATTTGTGAAGTTTGTTTTCAAAGCTTTTGAAGCTACGGTAATATTAGGTAATCGCATTTGGTCAATATTGACCCGCGTTTATGACTTTTTTTATCAGCTTCATAAAGCTACGGACGGTTGGTCAACGATTTTATTATCGGTGGTCGCAGCATGGAAGCTGCTCAATCTTGCTTTTCTAGCTACGCCCTTGGGTCAAGTGCTTACGGGCTTGCTTGCTATCTTAGCCCTTTACGATGACTTTAAAACGTTCCAAGAAGGCGGTAAATCCCTTTTTGATTGGACTTCTTTTCTTCCGGTGATTGATGCCGTTAAAAAAGGAATGGAAGCCGTTAAGAATGTCATCACTGCGATCTATGAAGTGATAGGCAATATTATTTTAGCTTTCTATCAGCTTTTCAAATTAGATTTCAGCGGTTTTGCAGACAGTATGAAGAACGCATTTAAAGCGGTTCTAGATGTCTTTGCTAAAGTAGTTGAATATTATAAAGCGCTTGCGGGTATCGCGGGTGCTTCGGTTTCGTGGGCAGGCAAAACTATCGCGGGTTTCTTTGGCGACAACCCACAAAACACGGCGGCAAATATTCAGGCGAACCCTACAACACGACCACTGACAACACCTATTGGTGGTAATGTGACAAACTCACAAAGTAACCAAAATGTAAGTCAACAAACTAGTATTAATATTATCGGTTCAGCGGACGCGAATGCTACAGGCCGGGCCGTTGCGAATGAACAAAACAAAGTTAATTTTGATCTTGTTAGAAATATGAAAGGGGCGACACGTTAATGGGTTTTTTAGATCAACCGCTATCTTTAATTTCTATTAAGCCACTTCGCAAAATTGGCGATATAGATGCCTATGTCACCATTTCGGAAAACACTAACGATACGTTAACGATTACAAAACAACCTGTTCAACAGGGTGCCTCAATAACCGATCACTCTTATAAAGAGCCGACGCAGTTTTCGACAGTTGCTTATTTTAAGGCAGGATTTTTTCAGTCTCTTTCAAAAATTTATCAAGAACTTTTAGACCTACAAAGTTCTAGGGAACCTTTTGATATAGTTACGCCAAAACGTATTTACCGATCAATGCTGTTAAAAGTTCTTAGTCAAAATACTGATAAAAGCACCGAAAATATCTTATCGGTTAATATGACCTTTGAAGAAATTATTATTGTTAAAGTCTCTACAACTCAAGTTCCGCGCCTAAAGCAAAAGCTTCCCGGAATTACCGGGAAGACGGAAAACGCCGGGAAGAAATCAGCACTCCTTTCGCTTAAAGAAGGAATAGGGGCACTACTACAATGACGAATTTTTTAATACCCCTTCAAAACGTTCCGCAGAAATTCGAGATAGCTTTAGCAGGACGTAATTACCTTTTAACTTGTCGTTGGAACGACGTGGAAGAGGCCGGTTGGATTATCGACCTAGCTGATGCGGACACAAACGAACAACTTGCGTCTAATATTCCGCTTATTACGGGGGCGAACTGTTTAGACGGCCTAGATTATTTAGGCTTCAACGGCCAAATGATCGTCTTTACCGATGGTGACGACTTAGCCGTGCCCACTCTTTTAAATCTTGGCGTTGAATCAAATCTTTATTTTAGAACTGAGGTGGCAGAGTGAATGAAGCCGAACAGTATCTAAGGGTTTGTAAATTGATCGTTTTCGGTAGTGACCGAAACGGCCTTGATTTATCTGAACTTAGAATTAAATTTTCTGTTAAGCGATCGGACACTATTACGCCAAATACGGCAGATATTCGCGTTTATAATTTATCTGAAGAAACCGCAAAGCGCGTTCGTAAAGAATTCACCAAAGTTATTTTGCAAGCTGGTTATGAAGGTAATTTCGGCGTGATCTTTCAAGGTAATATTAAACAAGTGATCTTAGGCCGTGAATCGGCTACAGATACTTTTATTGACATCGTAGCCGGTGACGGTGATCGTGCTTACAATTTCGCAGTTATTAATCAGTCACTTGCGCCGGGCTCTGATATGAGTGACCAAGTGCAGGCCGCCGTTACTGCTATGACTCCAAAAGGAGTTACTGCCGGAAACGTTGGTGATATGCCGCCTGAAAAATTAGTCCGCACCAAAGTGATGTACGGTAACGCCCGCGATTATTTAAGAGACGTTGCCCAAACTACGGGTAAGTCAGTTTCTATTCAAGACGAAAAAATAACTTTTATTCCTAAAAAATCGTATTTACCCGGTGAACGCGTAATCTTAACAAGTAAAACGGGAATGATCGGCGCCCCTCAACAAACTAATGAAGGCGTAAATGTTAAATGCCTTATCAACCCTTTAATTAAAATCGGGGGCCGCATTGAACTTGATAATAAATCAATCGAAAGACTTAAGATCAATCTAACGGTTCCAAATTCGCCCGCAAATATTCCGGCCCCTTTAACTGCCGACGGCGTCTATTACGTCTTGGTGGTTGAACATACCGGCGACACGCGCGGTGTTGATTGGTACACGTCTTTAGTTTGCTTAAATATGGACGTAACTACAAATCCTTTGAACTCGGTACAGGTGAATTATAATGGATAGGCAAGAACTTTTAAACGATCAAGAAGCGGGACTTAGATTGATGCTTGACGGTCGTCAATCGCGCATTTGGACGTCAATGCCGGGTATCGTAACAAAGGTTGATCTAACTAAACAAACCTGTTCGGTGCAACTCGCTTTACAAGGCGTGGTTGAAAAAGAAGACGGTTCTACTGAATACGTAAATCTTCCCGAACTTGGCGACGTGCCTATAGTTTATTTAATGGGCGGAACCTTCGGCGTAACGGTCCCACTTGCGGTCAATGATGAAGTGCTAGTTTCTTTTTCTGCGCGCTGCATAGACTCATGGTGGCAGTCAGGCGGTTTTAGAAATAAACCTATGGAAGCGCGAATGCATGATCTTAGTGACGGCTTTGCTATTCCCGGGCCTAGGTCTTTACCAAATGTTTTCCCTAGTGTTAGCTCTTCAGAAATGCAATTTAGAAATTTTGCGGGAACAACTTATATCTCACTTACCGGCGGTGGCAAGATCGGTTTTCAAAATGCGACGACTGATTTAAAAACAGTGCTTACCGATCTACAGAGTTTACTTAATACTTTTATGGGCGTGCTAGCTGGCTTTAGTGGCGGCGGGGCTTCAGTAACGCAAACTATGTTACAAACTCCCGCAATAACTGCACAGACGCAACTTGCGGCAGTGCTAGTAAAGATTGGAGCGTTGTTAAAATGAGATATAGAAAATTATCGCCTTCGGGTGATTACGTTTTTGGAAACGGACTTCTTGATTTTTACATCAATACGCCGGACGCCGTTGCACAATCAGTAAAGACGCGTCTTCTACTTTGGCTAGGTGAATGGTTTTTAAATATTGATGAAGGAACTCCGTACATGCAGGGTATTATAGGTAAATACTCAAAAGAAACGGCAGATACCACCATTCAAGATAGGATTCTTTCTACTGAAGGAGTCACTAACTTTGAAAATTATGAAAGCATTTTAGACCCAAATACTAGATTAATTTCGGTTAGCTTTACACTGAATACAATCTACGGGCCGACACAATTGGAGATTTCAAACTATGCAAATTACTGATTTAGCTTACATCGACGATACAGGTTATCACTTCGCGGACTACCAAGATTTTTTAACTTGGCGGCAAGAACAACTTCAAGCGATCTATGGTGCAGATATTTATCTTGAGTCAGATTCGCAGGATGGTCAATTGATCGCTCTTCAAGCTTTAGCCGATTATCAGACAGCGGCTTTAGGTGCTTCAGTTTATAACTCCTTCTCGCCACGAACTGCACAAGGTGTAGGTCTGTCACGAAACGTAAAGATAAACGGTCTAGAGCGAAGAGCCGCAACTAAATCGACCGTAACGGTAACGATCGTTGGTCAAGCGGGCACTATAATTTTAAACGGTATCGTGCAAGATACTATTGGGCAAAAATGGAATTTACCAGAATCGGTTACAATACCGGGCGGCGGCTCTGTTGATGTTGTCGCTACTGCACAAGAAGCCGGTGCGCTATCTGCGGCACCAAGCACGGTGACAAAAATCTTTACTCCCACACTTGGGTGGCAAACGGTTACGAATGCCGCTGCCGCAACGGAAGGGGTTCCCTATGAAACGGATGCCGAACTTAGAATCCGTCAAGCGCGGTCAACCGCGAATCCTTCATTAACTGTAATGGAAGGAACCGTCGGGGCAGTCGCTAATATCCTAGGCGTTACAAAAATTAGAGGTTATGAAAATGACACCGGCTCTACAGACGGCAACGGAATTCCGGGACACTCTATTTGTATCGTCGTCAATGGTGGTACTAATGAAGATATTGCAAAAACAATCGCACTTCATAAAACACCGGGCACCGGGACTTACGGCGATGAATCGGTATCGACAACGGATGCTAACGGAATGCCGTTGATTATAAAATTTCAAAGACCTGATGATACACCTATTCAAGCACAAATAACTATCACCATTAATGATGGTTGGTCGTCTGACTATGAAGATCAAATTAAAGCGGCGGTCGCACTTGCGATTAACGCCGTCGAAATTGGTGGCACTATCTTGATTACAAAATTATTTATTCCGGCTTATCTTGTGGGCACGCCCGCTAACGGAACTTTTGATATTCAAACTTTAGAAATATCAAAAGTAGGCGACCCACTTGGTACAAGTAATATTGTTCTAGGGTTTAAAGAGCAAGCTTCTTGTGATGTCGGCGACATTAGTGTGGTGATCGCATAATGGCAAAAGATTTAATTTATTATCTAAATTTAGTTACATCAGAGTATCGGAATAAACCGGACTTTCTAAAAATGGTTGAAATGAATACGGCGGTCGCACGCCGTGTTCAAGAATTAATAGCAACTTTAATTCCCAAATTTGACGTTGACGTAGCCGTCGGCGATCAACTCGATATTATCGGTCAATGGGTCGGCATTTCAAGAAAAGTATCTATTCCAATCGCGGGAGTTTATTTTACATGGGATAGTACGGATTCAGTAGGGTGGGACTACGGAACGTGGCAACCATATAATGCCCCTGTTAGTATTACGCTTTTACCTGATGACGCGTATAGAACTTTAATTCGGGCAAAGATCGCAGCTAACCAGTGGGATGGAACAACTACAGGCGCCTATGAAATTTGGAATATTATTTTCCCCGAGCTATCCATCTTAATTCAAGATAACCAAAACATGTCTTATGACCTCATAATTCTTGGTGCAATTATTGACTCGTTGACGCTAGCCCTCATTACCGGCGGCTATATTCCGTTGAAACCTGAAGGCGTGCGTGTAAACTCATATATTATTGTGCCTGAAATAGGACCTGTTTTCGCTTGGGATATTGACCCCGAAACGTCTTTACTTGCCGGTTGGGATACCGGGCAGTGGCCACAAATTATTGAACCAACTTAAAAATAAAAAGGAGTTTTTTTAATGGCTAATCAATTTAAAACTTTTTGCCCTACAGATACAGGCACCAATCTTACGGATATCGGTGACTACGATATTGATACTGATAGAATCTCAGGTCAAAAACCCGGGATAGCTAAGTCTGCACTTAATAACCGTGCTCTTCGTCAAGCTAACGCAGTTACTTCACAATTCGCGCAATACTTGGCCGATAAAACGGGCGCCGATATTTTAGATGACGGCGTAAGTGCAAGATTACTTGCACAAATTAATGCAGCTATTTTACCAATTAAGCCTACCGTCACTAGAAAAACATCAAGTAGCGGAACACATAATGCTACTTTTTACTTCTTTATAGCGTCTGGGTCCGCCACCGCAGGGGCTACTTACACCAACAACGCGGTGACGTTTACCGTTGTTTCTACGGTGTCTTCCGCGACAATGGTAGCTATGACAGGTAATGGTGCTCCGTCGGCTTCGGGAACATTAACAAAATCAGGCGGAACGGGTGATACTACTCTTACTTTCTACGCCATGAGAGCGCCTTTATATCTTATTGTCGACGCCGTTGGCGCAGGCGGCGGCGGCGCGGGTGGTGGAACTGCGACCGGGTCTACCGCAGGCGACGGCGGTGACACCACCTTTGGAACTTCTTTAATCACTGCGGGAAAAGGAAGCGGCGGTCTTTACCGAAGTACGGCAGCGGGCGGAAACCCTACAGTAAATTCCCCAGCAGTGGCTTTAGTTTCAGTAGCGGGACAAGAAGGCGGAATTTGGAGCGACACCCCTTCAACGAGTGTTCAGGCTATGGGCGGTCCGACCGGCGGCGCTTCTTTCTATGGTGGCGGCGGACGCGGCGGCGCCTACAATCAGACAGGCGCGCCGGGCGCCACAAACTCAGGTTCCGGCGGCGGTGGCGGCGGAAATAACAACACTGCGGGCGGTTCTACGGGAACCGGCGGCGGTGCGGGGGCGTTTGTTCGCGCTTATATTCCAATTACTTCAACGTATTCTTGGACTTGGGCCGTTGGTGCAGGCGGGACCGCAGGCGGAGCCGGTACGTCCGGGGGCAGTGCTTCCGGGGGAGCCGGTGCCGCAGGTAACTTATTAATAGCTGAATATTATCAATAAAGGTAAATACGCATGGAAGCGATTATCGAAAAAATAGTTATTACATTGTTTAGTGGGGCGATCATTGCGATCGTCACCATGTTCGGTAATCACTTCCTTTCGTTGTACAGAGATAAAATAAAATTCGACCAAGATTCGCTAGAAAAAAGACTAGGGGCCACTCAACAAAATACAATTCAACTTGGAATTTTAAACGCCCATATCGAACGACTTTTAGAAGATGTTAAGTCACTTCCAAAAATAAAAGAAGATCTAAACTATCTTCATCAGTGGCGAAAAAACCACGTTAAAGAACACGAGAAAGAATCCGATGACGACGACAATGATGAACATTAGAACAAACTATTACGATAAAGCTTTTGATTATGTGGTTAATTCTGAAGGCGGTTACGTAGATAATCCAAACGACCCGGGCGGCCCTACTAAATGGGGCGTTGCTAACTTCAGAGAAAAAGTTAGTGCATACGAAGTCTATAAAGGCCGACAAGTTTCCGCTAAAGAAATTGAAGACCTAACTATTGACGAAGTAAAACGTTTTTATTTTCAGTGCTTCTACAAAACAGTTGGTGCCGATCTTGTCGAATATCCTGCAATCGCTACGGCGCTTTTTGATACCTGCGTTCTTTACGGGATTCAACCAACGTGCAAAATGGCGCAACTTGCGCTTAACGACTGCGGCTTACTTTTATTCGTCGATGGTGTAATAGGTAAAATTACTATCAAGTGTTTGAATGAAGTTGATACCGTCGATTTTTTAAATTGTTTTGCAGCTAGAATTATTCAACGCATTGATAAAATCGTTGCCGCAAATCCTCAAAAATTTGCGGGCAAGAAAGCTGAAAACGGTTGGAAGAACAGGACTAGACATCTTTTAACACTTGCTAAATGGGAACCATTAAACAGAAAATTAATTAAATAAAAAATTTTATGAGGGGGATTTATGAAATTTTGCTTATCATTTTTATTAACGTTTTTCTTCTATTCTGTCTTCGCGTTGGCGCAAGATGCACAACCACCAGTAGTAGAACTGCCACTTGGGACTTTCTTAGAACAGGTTTTGGGGGTAATCGCGAAGTTCGGGGGCCTATCAACGGTTTTGAAGATCGCTTCAGTGTGCGGGATTTTAGTAGCGAGTTTGAAAGTTACATTTCTGAGACAATTGATTTGGGCAAAGCTTGGACCTTACCAAGTGTTAGTAGCTCCGTTTCTAGGTCTAATCGCCGGTCTTCTAGACATGGCAGGCGCGGGAACCGTAACACTCGCTTCCGTAATGGCGTACATCGGGTCAGGCGCGGGCGCAATTCTTTTTCATCAGCTTCTAGATGGTGTTAAGAAAATGGATTTCATTGGTGATAAATACAAGGCCGTTATCGACTGGATAATGGAACATTTTAAAGCTGATAAGTCCGCAGATAAACAATAAATATATTCCGCCCCGCCGGTCCGTTTTTGGTTTGCCTATCCTTCCATTTCACGGTCCGGCGCGTGGCGGGCCTTTTCTAAAATAACCTACATTTTGTAGGTTTTCAATGTGGATAAGTCCGGGGTTTGTGTGGATAACGGAACGATAGACATAACAGATCTTGTCAATGCAATGGGCGACTCGTTTGACCGCTATGCACTAAATATTGCCTTCACTAACCTAGCCGCTTCACCATACTTCTTTTGGGTTTCTTTGCCGGTTTTTAGTTCTTTAACAAAAGCCCTTTTAGATATTGCTATCGGTAAATTATCAAAATCAGGTATCATGCAGACTTTCTTTTTAAATACGGCAATTAAAAAACCAAGCCAAGCTAAAGACTACGTTCAGATAGTACAGAAAAGAAAGGCCGCTAAAAGTAAAGACGAACTTGAAAGGTTAGAAAAAGATGAAATGCAGTATTTTAGTAATCTTGTGCGCATCACTAATTAGTTGCGCAGTTAAACCGCCGGACGTTTTTGTTTTTAAAGAACTCAAACAACAATTAGTAATCGACGAATCAAACAATCATTTGGTGCTTGAACCATCGCCCGCTTGCATGAAGGCAATTGAAGAGCCGACTTGTGGTTACGGGGTTTCGATCGTGTCGGGAAAACAAATTTTCGTGGGTGAAAATCCCGAAACGTTTTTCAATAACAAGCCGTGGTCACAAGTAAAAGAAGAGTCGGTCTTGCTTCCGGCAGTTGAAAGTTACGCACCGCTATCGGTGTACATTATCAATTCATGCAAAAAGATGAACTGCGATTCTGAAGTCACGCGCTTTAGGATTAAGTTCGATAATTTAGGAAGTGACGATATCAAAGAAGAAATTAGCGGCCCACAAGATAAGGCCACAAGTGACAAGTAAATAAAAGAAAGCTTCCGCCTGCGCGATTTTTGGGTTCATATCCCAAAGTATCTGTCATCCCAGTCAGGCGCAAGTATTTTCAGCGCCCACACAAATGGCAATGAAACTATTTTGACCGAGTAGTAGAATAAAAAGCCAAGAAAAATAAAACAAGCGGCGATAATGATAAAAGGACTTAACAAAATATAGGCAACTAAACGTTTAAGCTTTTTCATATTACCCCTAAAAATTCGCATTGTTCTTTGACGACCTTCGCATTGACTACCATTGTTTGCTCTACGCCGTCGGCCATAAATTCCAAAGCATAAGCCAAAGGTTCCGGTTTACAAAGCACCATAGAATGGCCTTCCATTTTATCCATATCGACCGCGTGATTAATAAAGAACAATGGTGTTGCTATCGCTTCGTTACCGGAAGGACCGATTACAAGTTGTGGTTTATATTTATCAGGCATTTCTTTTGGTTGGTTCATCCTTCAACTACCTTTCTTATATCGCTAGGCTTTAAAACTTTTTTCTCGGCCAAAACTTCAAGAAGGCGACCGTAACTTTGCAAAAGATTTTCAAGCGTGTATTTTATGGATTCTACTTGGCCTTCGGCATAGCGATCATCAATTTTTCTGTTAACATAATCGGGAATAGTCATAGACTTTTCGCCGTCCCATTCTTTAACTTTTATTTTTAAACGGCCACTCATTTCGATTTTCTCTTTGCTAAAAGTTTTCTAAGAACGCGCCTAGCTTCGTCGCGATCAATAGTAAAATTTAAAGGAATACCGTTTCTATCCTTAAAAACCTGAAGCGGCTTATTACGACCCTTTGTATTTACTATAGAGTAAGTCACATAATAAACAGTTGAAGCATCGTAGTCTTCGACAATTTTAAAACTCATTGAAGGGAACCGAAGGGTGATAATAAACGTCGCAATTAAGACAATGCGTAAATTCAGATAACGGGCCGCTAAATACGGTCGATAAGTCTTCACCGCCGCAGTTGGGGCACTTATCATAAGG
>JADHED010000706.1_pt1 | contig 35460 bp, 29 predicted proteins | sample 8952041 | NCBI WGS metagenome assembly JADHED01 (sample SAMN16124423, study PRJNA663239) | bioreactor sludge metagenome | isolation source: sludge (control) | place: India:Bengaluru | collected 2018-09-08
CGGGACGTCGGCGCCCTTCACCAGCGCCGCGAGGTCATCCGTGCTGCCGTCCTTCTGCCGCAAGGCCTCCAGCGCCATGAGCCGGAGGTTCAGCGCGGCGGAGGACTGCGCATAGGCCGTCAGCGAGGAGACGCTCCGCTCGGCGAAGTCCGCGGCCGTGCCGGCCCGCGCCGGCGCCGAGCCCCCGAGCAGCCACACGCCGCCAGCCACGGCGGCCAGCAGGAATGCCGACAGAATCCCCACGACAACTCGCCAGCGTCCGTTCATCGAGGTCTCCCTTGCCCGGTTCTCCGCCGGGCCCCTTCTCCGGGCTTCCCCCACCCCCCCCGCCGCCGGCCCTCGTCGGGGCACGGAGGGGGGTTCGAGTCCGTCAACGGGAAGAGTACGCCGAGGCCGGAAGTTGTCAACCAGAATCCGGATTCTTCTTGTCGCGAATCGTTGCCGTCAGGATTCCTGACAAGACCGGAGGGCCGGCGGGACGGGGGTTTGGCGAAGTGACTGATGGTCTCTGCGAAGTGAACGACGGTCTCTGTGAACGACGGTCTCTGAGGAGATCCTCCGGGGGAGGACCTCCGAGGACATCCTCCCTACTCGATGAGTCCGAGAAAGCGGTCATCCGCACAGTCTGGACCGACCAGCGGGCGCCCCTCTTCGCGGCGGAGGTCCTCGACACGGAAGAGGCGCACACTCCAGTCGCTCATGATGGCCGCGACGCCGTCCCGGTGATGCCGGACTCCGCCGCTCTGCCGGCACTTGTCACAGGCCACGGGGAAGATGGCGCCCCCGCGTTCCTGCGCGGACGCGAGGCGCGCAAGGAGCGCCTTGTCCGGACCCCGATACGAGCAGTACCGATGTCCATCCTCGCGCCAGGACTTCACGGCCTGGCGCCTATCCAGGTCGAGCATCCTCAGCAGCCTGCGGGCATCGCGCTCGTCATCGGCCGGGCAGACGAAGACGCCGATCCCGGTTGGTGACAGGTCCTCGTCGCACTGGAGGAGGAACCGCGATCCCTCCTCGTAGCGGAGGCGGCCGGCAAGCGACCTCGCCTTCAGGCATTTCGCGAGCTCCGTCAGTTGCGCAACGCACTTCTCCTGATCTGCGACCACCGGGCGCCCGCACGCGGAGACGACCAGCAGCGCAAGGGCTTGCCACCCGCTCAGGCGGGACCACCGTCTCGGCATGCGATGCAACATACCCGCCTCCGAAGGGGGCGTCCACGAGCGACGGTCTCTGAGAAGATCCTCCGCTCGAACAACGGTCTCTGAGGAAATCCTCCGGATGCCCTGGTCTGCGCGGACTGTCCGCAGGCGCAGTTCCGCCTACGTCTCATCGCCCATCAGCGGCCGGACGAAATCCAACTAGCGCATCGAAGGAGTCAGCCACGCCCATCCCCCGTTCCGCAGAGCGGCAACCAAGCGCAAACTCCAAGTAGGAGCCCCCGCGCTTTACACGGAAGTACGCCTCATCCACCCCGTCTGCGGCGCGCCCTGCCACAGAACGTTGAGCATGCGTCTCAAAGGCGTCCTGACACCATTCCCACACGTTTCCATGCATGTCGAAGAGTCCCCACCGGTTTGGGCGGAGCAATGCGACGTCATGCGCCCGGCCTTGGGAGTTGCGCGAAAACCACGCGTATTCGCCAAGGTCCTCTTTGTTTGCGCCGAACGAGTAGTCCGAAGAACTGCCCGCCCGGCAGGCATACTCCCACTCACTCTCGGACGGCAAGCGGACACGCAAGCCGCCCCTCCGCGATAGCCACGCGCAGTACGCCTGTGCATCATCCCAAGTGACATCCGCCACGGGGCAGCTGTCCCCAGTTGAGTCGAAGGCGCGCGTGTGCATCCGGTCAAACAGCTCGTACTGCTGATTAGTGACCTCTGTTCTGGCGATCCAAAAGGTCTCTCCAACCTCAACCCAATCTGGGGGACATTCGTCACCGTCATGCAACGGCTGCTTTCCCCACGGTAGGCCAAAGCCAGCACAGATTCGCCCGAGGACATCACCTGTTTCGCAACCGTAGTGAGACCCCATGACGAAGTACCCCGCCCCAATCTCTACGAATGTCACGCCTTCGATTTCTTGGGTGCGTCCAGTGGGACCTCTCGACGGCATGAGCCCGTACCTCAGCAGCAATCGCGGTGCGGCGAGGCCAAGGAGATTCCACAGCAAGTAACCTGCAAGTGCGAGCACCAAGATCAAGCATCCGGCAACAGCCAACTTCCGCACTTTTCGCTCCTATGCACCACTCACTAGACATGATACAGGGATTCCGGTTCTCGGGGCCTTCAACCCCCACTGCTCAACCCCTTTGCAGAACAACGGTCTCTGAGGAAATCCTCCGGATGCCCTGATCTGCGACCGCCGGGCGCCCGCACGCGGAGACGACCAGCAGCGCAAGGGCTTGCCACCCGCTCAGGCGGGACCACCGTCTCGGCATGCGATGCAGCATACCCGCGTCCGGAGGGTGCGTCCACGCGATCCAAGGTGTGGTCCGACGCACGCCGCGGCCGGAGTCCGCGGGGGAGCCCCGGGGCCTGCCCGGGGCGTCCCCGGGGCGGATCCCGCCTCCCACCGCGGCTTCGTTCAGGAGGCGGCGAGGCGGTCCACGAGGCGGGCGATCTGGTCGCCGGGGAGCGCGCCCAGCACCGTGCACTCGGACACGGACAGGTCGAGCCCCGCCGAGCGCGCGGCGCCGAGGGGGTCGGAGATCAGGCGCGCCCGGAACGTCTCGTCCCGGGCGGCACGGCGGAGCAGGGTCTCGATGCGGATCGGCACGGAAAGTCGTCGGGACATCATCGCGGCACCTCTCACCTCGTCCCGTTCCCTTATACGTTCCGGAACACGGGAGAGGTTTCAGCGTTCCGCGAAAACCACGTGAAGATCGCCGTAGCCGCTGCCGCCCGGGCGTTCGAGCCCCTCGCCGTCGAAGGAGAGGGTGTCGCCGAACTCGATGTCCTCGGGCACCTCGAGGTCGAAGGGCTCCTCGAGGATCTCCAGTTCCGCGAGGCCGCCGCGGAGCCGATCGAGGTCCGCCGGTCGAAGCCGAAGTTCGAAGAACACGTCGTCGGCGACGCGCCAGACGTCCTCCTCCATCTCCTCGCCGAGCCGGTACCACCCCTCCTCGAGGTCCTCGTCGGCGTTGAAGCGGTAGAGGAGCGCCTGCATCTCGTCCTCGTCGCGCAGGTCCTGGATCCCCGCACGGTCCTCGATGTGGTGGCGGATCTCGTGGAGGATCGTCTCGCGCAGCTCGCCCTCCCAGTTGAACTCGGGATCCTGCCGGGAGACGGCGAGGAAGGACCCGTGGTAGACGTGGATGCGCGACCGCATCTCCTCGGGGGCGGTCATCTGCGTCACCTCGTCGGGTGCGCACTCCCCGAGGAGGAACACCTCCGGCAGGTGGGGGTCGCGCTTCGCCGTCCGGTGGACCTCCACGCCGACGACGTCGGCGAGGAACTCGTCGGGCACTTCCCGGACCATCTGTTCCGCGAGATAGGCGAACCGGTCGAAGTCCATGGAAGGAATCCTATGCTCCCCGGCGCCCGGGCGGCATCTTCCATCGCTCGTCGATGGACTTCCTCCGGCACTCCGCCTCCTGCCGATGCGAACCCGAGGGGGTGTCGCACGTCTCGCTCGCCGCCCCCGACCCGGGGCCGCGCGCCTCGCTGCGCCTGCTCACGCTGAACCTCCGGCACGGGCGGGGGGCCGGTCCGTTCCGCGTTCGCCGGCCCGCGACGGCGTTCGCCGGGAACCTGCGCCGCGTGGCGGAGTTCATCTCCGCCTGCGACGCGGACCTCGTGGCGCTGCAGGAGGCGGACGCCGAGTGCTCCTGGAGCGGCGGCGAACACCAGGTGAGACGCCTCGCCGAGGGGGCCGGGTTCTCCGAGTACGTCCACGGCATCCACTTCACCGCCTGCCGCCGGGAGTACCAGCTCCGCTACGGCACGGCCCTGCTCTCTCGCGTGCCGCTCGGAACGCCCCGCTCCGTCTCGTTCCACGCCCGGCCCCTCGACTCGAAAGGTTACGTGTCCGCCGTCGTGGATCTCGAGGGAGAGGCCGTGAAGGTGGTCTCCGTGCATCTCGATCCGCTGCACCCCGTGCGGCGCCGCCAGGTCGGGGAGATGATCCGCGATCTGAAGCGCTCCGGGCGCCCGATCGTCGTCCTCGGCGACCTCAACTCCACGGGGCGACATGCCTTCTCCATCACTCGGCTCCTTGCGGAGGCGCTGGACCTGTCGCCGGGCCCGGCGGACGACGGCGCCCCGACGTTCCCCGCGCTCCGGCCTCGCCGGCGCCTCGACTGGATCCTCGTGTCGCGCGGTCTCGCGGTGCGCCGCCTCGAGGTCCCGCCGGACCCCGTATCCGATCACCTCGCCGTAGCCGCCGAGGTCAGCCGCTCCTGAGCGCCCGCACCGCGGTGCCCCTCACGTTGGTGCCAGGTCAGATTCTGAGGACTTGGTGACGGCCGGGCCGATGCGCAGGGGCAAGTCCTCAGAATCTGACCTGGCACCGGTGTGAGGGGTCAGTTCTCGAACTTGTAGCCGATGCCGCGGACCGTGAGGATGTGGTCGGGGTTCGCCGCGTCGCGCTCCACCTTCATCCGGAGTTTCTGCACGAAGTTGTCGATCGTCCGGGGCGTCCCGTAGTAGTCGTAGCCCCAGACTTTGTTCAGGATCTGGTCGCGCGAGACCACCCGGCCCTTGTTGCGGATGAGGAAGCGCAGGAGCTCGAACTCCTTCGGCGTGCACTCCGCCGGCTCGCCCTTCACGCGGACGACGCGGCCGGCATAGTCCACCTCCACATCCCCGAAGCGGTAGGGGGCCTCCTCGCCCTCGAGCGCCCGCGTCCGCCGGAACGCCGCCTTCACGCGCGCCACGAGCTCCTTCACCGAGAACGGCTTCGTGATGTAGTCGTCCGCGCCGAGGTTCAGCCCGGTGATCTTGTCCGCCTCCTGATCCTTCGCCGACAGGATGAGGATCGGCACCGCCGGCTCGTGCTTCCGCACCGCGCGGCAGATCTCGTAGCCGTTCATCTTCGGCAGCATGATGTCGAGCAGGATGAGATCCGGCTTCGCATCGAAGGCCATCTCGAGGCCCTGCTCGCCGTCCCGCGCGATGAGGACTTCAAAGCCCTCGTATTCGAGGTTCTTCCGGATCCCGAGCAGGATCGACGGGTCGTCCTCGATGACCAGGATCTTCGCCACGATCACCTCCCGGGCAGCGTCACGGTGAACGTGCTGCCCTCGCCCGGCCTGCTGCGGACGGTCGCCCGCCCGCCGTGCGCCCTCGCCACCTCGCGCACGTAGGCCAGGCCGAGGCCCGTGCCTTCCACGTCGCGCGCGAGAGTATCGTTGACGCGGTAGAACTTCTCGAAGATGCGGCCCTGCTCCGCCTCGGGAATGCCGATCCCGTCGTCGCGGACCTCGATGCGGGCGGCCCCGTCCCCGGCGGACGCACGGAGCACGATGCGCTTCCCCCCGTACTTCTGCGCGTTCGTGAGCAGGTTGAGGACGAGCCCCTGCACCGCGCCCGGGTCGAGGGGGAAGCGCGGCAGGTCCGAGGGCACCTCCACGGCGAGGTCCACGCCCTGGCCCGCGGCGCGCCGGCGGAAGATGTCCGCGGTCTCCGAGAGCAGCGCCGCGAGGTCCGTGTCCTGCCGGGTGATCCCCGCACGCCCCCGGCTCTCGAGGCGGCTCAGGTCGAGCACGCGCTGGATGAGGCCGTGGAGCCGCTCCGCCTCCCGCCCGATCACGTCGAGGTACTCGCGGCGCTCCTCCTCGTCGCGGACGCGCCCCTCCTGCAGCGTCTCCACGAACATCCGGATGGAGGTCAGCGGCGTCTTCAGTTCGTGGGTCACGTTCGACAGGAAGTCCGACTTCATGCGGGCGACGCGGATCTCCGCCCGGACGGTCCGCGTGACGAACCACGCCGCGGCGAGGAGCCCGGCGATGGACAGGGCCATGATGCCGTAGATGAGCCGTCGCGCGGCGGCGGCCTCCCGGAGGCCGACACCGGCGCCCGTGGCGAACAGGCGCGCCGTGTGGAGAGGCAGGGCCGGCGCGAGGTGCGCCTCGGCCACGGGTTCGCCCCGGACGGGCGGCCCGCCGGCCACCGCCGGCCGCCCGGCCGCGTCCACGACCGACGCCGCGATGCCCTCGGGGAGCGGCAGTCCCGCCACGAGGCCCGGCAGGACGTCCGCGAGGAGGCGCGGCGTGTCCACGAGGAGCCCGACCGCCCCGGCCACCGCCCCCGCCCGGTCGCGGAGCGGCACGATCGACAGCGTGAGCGTCCCCGACGGGACGGCCTTCTCCACGCGCTGCTCGGGCTCGGCGGTGGGGCGGAGGGCGAGCAGCTCGTCCCCGGCGTGTCGCAGGACGAGGTCCAGGTCCTTCTCGCGGCGGGCGAGCGCGAGGAGGCCGGAATCGAGGCGCGCGCGCTCGTCCTCCGGCAGGGCGGGCCGCGCCCGCGACGCGAGGTCCTCGAAGGCCGCCGCCTCGAAGCCGGCGCGCTCCCGCCCCGCGAGGCCGCGGTTCACGGTGAGGAGCCGGCGCAGCGCGAGGAGGTCGTCCACGACCCGGTCCGGCGTGGCCCGGCCCTCCGCCAGCAGCGCGAGCCGCAGGGCCGCCCGGCAGCGCGCGGCCTCCAGCCCGACGGGCACGGGGGGCCGCTCCCGGCGGTCGAGCGTGGCGGGGTGCTCGCGGCAGAGGCGGTCGAACGCCGCGAGCGCCTCCTCCGGCCGCCCCGCCCGGCGCGACAGGCGCGCGAGGAGCATGAGGCCCGCGGGACGCCACGCCGGGTCGGCCTGCGCGAGGATCTCCGCCACGCTGTCCGCGAGCGCCGCGGGGTCCGCCCCCGCGTCGGCTTCCCGCTCCGCGGCCTCGAAGGGCGACGCCCGGTCGCCGGCGGGGGCGGGAACCGGCGGGGGCTCCGGCAGGGAGAGGGGGTTGCGGTCGGCATCCCACACGGCGCCGCCGGGGAGCACGAGGAACGCCTCGCGCACGAAGCGGGACGGGGCGGACGCCTCGTGCAGGGCGCGCGCGAACAGCGGGTCCGTGAGCGGCGACTGGACGCGGAGGGACGCGATGGGGTTCCGCGCCGCGGCCAGCCCCTCCTCGAAGAGCCGCGTGAGCTCCCCGGCGAGGTTCCGCTCGAGGACGCGACGGCAGATCTCGCGCGTCTTGCGCTCCGTCTCCGCCGCCTGCCCCTTCACCGCCGAGAGGCCGAAGGCCGCCAGGACGAACACCTGCAGGAGCACGGCGAGGGAGAGCACCCCCAGGACGCGCGATTCCCTCGGGATCTTGCCGAACAGTCGCAGCATGGGATGGCGGCACGCTCGCCGCCGCCGGTCACTCGCCCGTCACGGCGCCGCGGCGAGCCACGATCGTACCACCGTGCGGCTCAATCCACCGGCCGGATGTAGGCGACGTGCCCCGCGGGTATGGAGGACTCCGAACCGTCCGGCAGGCGGAGGCGGATGCCCTCCGCCGGCGAGAGGGCGAGGACGGTGCCGCGGACCTCCTGCCGCGCGCCGCGCAGGAGCCAGACCTCGCGGCCGAGGAGCGCGCACAGGGGCCGCCAGGCCTCCTCGATCGCCGTCGCCTCGCCGCGCCGGAGGCGCTCGAACCACTCCTCGAGCGAGCCGAGGACCGTGGCGAGCACGGCCGCGCGGGGGAATCGCCGCCCGGCCTCCATCCGGAGGCTCGTGGCGTCGGCGGCGAGGGCGACGGGGAAGTCCTCGCGGGCGTGGTTCACGTTGAGGCCGATGCCCGCCACGAGCGCCGGCGGGCCCGCGGTCTCGACGGATTCCACGAGGATCCCCGCCACCTTGCGGCCGCGCATGAGGACGTCGTTCGGCCACCGGAGGTCCGCGGGCCTCCCCGTGAGGGCCATGAGGCCGTGGGCCACGCCGACCGCCGTCGCGGCCTGCAGGAGGGCCGGCGAACGGAGCGCGGCCTCCGGACGCAGGACGAGCGAGAAGTAGAGGCCCGGCCCGCGTGGGGAGTGCCACCGCCGGCCGGCGCGGCCGCGGCCAGTGGTCTGCTCCTCGGCCACGACGAGCGTGCCCCCCGGCGCGCCCCGCCGCACGAGGGCCCGCGCCTCGTCGTTGGTCGAGCCGCACGTCTCGAGGCTCACGATCTCGACGCCCAGGACGACCGTCGTCAGGCGCCGTCGGATCTCGTGGGCGTAGAGCCGATCGGGGACCTCGGCCAGGCGGTAGGCCGTACTGCCGTGGGGGTGCACGGCGTGCACGACGTAGCCCGCCGCCCCGAGCCGGTCGATCTCCGCGGCCAGGGCCCGTTCACCGACGCCCGCCTCCCGGCACAACCGGTCGCGACTCACGGCCTGCCCGTGCGCCGCCACGAGCCGTTCGAGGAGGCGGAGGTTCAGCCCGCCGGTCCCGTCGTCGGCCGCCCTCAATGCGAGACCTCGATCTTCATGGACAGGTCGAGGGCGGGGGCGGAGTGGGTGAGGGCGCCCACGGAGATGCGCTCCACGCCGGTGGCGGCGACCTCCGCCACGTTGTCGAGGGTGACGCCGCCGGACGCCTCGAGTTCGGGCTTCTCCGCGCCGGGCCAGCCGTCGCGGACCTGCACCGCGAGGCGGAGGTTCTCCAGCGTGAAGTTGTCGCAGAGGATGTAGGCGGGGCGGGCCTCGAGCGCGATGTGCAGCTCCGAGAGGTTCGTGACCTCGATGCCCGTCACCGTGCCCGGCGGGACGCGCTCCGCGAGGAGGCGGACCGCGGCGGCGAAGCCCGCCGCCTCCCCCGAGGCCCGCGCCGCCGCGATGTGGTTCTCCTTCACGAGGACCTGGTCGGAGAGCCCCATCCGGTGGTTGGTGCCGCCGCCCATGCGGACGGCGTACTTCTCCACGAGGCGGTAGAGCGGCGTCGTCTTGCGCGTGTCGAGGATGCGGGCGCGGGTGCCCTTCACCGCGTCCACGAAGCGCCGGGTCAGCGTGGCGATGCCGGACAGGCGGCAGAGGAGGTTGAGCGCCGTCCGCTCCCCGGCGAGGAGGGCGCGCAGGCGGCCTTTGACCCGGGCCACCACGTCGCCGGGGTGCACCTCCGAGCCATCGGCGAGGACCGTCTCGTACTCGGCCCCCGTGACGCGGAACACCTCCTCGGCCAGCGGGGCGCCGGCCACGACGCCGTGGGCCTTGGCGCGGACGACGGCGCGGCCGCGCGCGTCGCCGGGCACGAGAGCGTCGGTCGTGAGGTCGCGCGCGCCGAGGTCCTCCTCGAGGCCGCGTCTCACCAGGTCCTCGATCAGCGTCTTCGTGAGGTCGCTCATGTCCATCGCCTCCGCGTCCGCCATTGAGCCACGCGCGCACACCCGCCGCCAGGACGGGCCCGATGCCCTTGACCCGCGCGAGATCGTCGGGGGAGGCGAACGGCCCCCGGACCTCCCGATCCCGCACGATCTCCTTCGCCCGGGCCGGCCCGATGCCCGGGAGGTGGAGCAGTTCGTACCACGGCGAGCGGTTCAGGTCGATGAGGTGGGCGAGGGACCCCGGCGGCGGCGCGGGCCCCGGGTCCGGCGCGGGCCAGAACCGGAGCCCCGCGACGACCGCGATGCCGATCAGGAGCAGCGCCTCGGCAGCCCGCTCCGGGCGGCCCGGACGGCCGGACAGCGGCCACTTCATCGACCCTCCGCCCCGGAACGGGCCGGGATTGTACTTGACCCCTCACGCACGCCGGAAATATGGAGGGTCCGGTGACCACCGAGCCCTGCCCCATAGAGATGCGCGAACTCACGCGGGAGTTTCGGTCATCCCGCCGGAAAGACCGGGTCCTCGCGCTGGATCGCCTGAGCCTCTCCGTCCCCCGCGGCCAGGTCGTCGGGCTTCTCGGACCCAACGGCTCCGGAAAGTCCACGACGATGAAGCTCCTCCTCGGGCTGTTGCGACCCACGGCGGGCAGCGCCACGGTGCTAGGGAGGCCCGCCGGGCACCGCCCGACCCTCCGGCGCGTCGGCTATCTGCCGGAGGAGACGCGCCTGTTCGACTTCCTCACCGCCCGGGAGACGCTCCTGTTCTTCGGGGCCATCGCCGGACTGCCGCGGAGGGAGCGGGCCGCGCAGGCGGACGCGCTCCTCGCGGACCTCGGGCTCGCGGCGGTGGCGCAGCGCCGGACGGCGGGTTTCTCGAAGGGCATGGGCCGGCGGCTCGGCCTCGGCGCGACCCTCATGGGCCGACCCGAACTCCTCATCCTCGACGAGCCGACCTCCGGCCTCGACCCGCTCGGGTCGGCGGACTTGAAGGAGCGGATCCGGGCGCTCAGGAGGCAGGGCGTGACGGTGCTCCTCTCCTCGCACCTGCTCGCGGACGTGGAGGACGTCTGCGACCGCATCGCGATCCTGGGGCGCGGGCGCCTCGTGCGCGAGGGGCCGGCAGACGAGCTCCTGTCGCTGCGGGACGAGTACGTCGTGCGGTTCCGCGGGGGCGCGCCGGGGTTCGTGGACCGCGTGAAGGAGTTCGTCGCCGCGGGTGGGGCGGAGCCCGTGGAGGCCGGCCACGCCCGGGAGGATCTCGAGACCCTCTTCCTGCGCCTGTTCGGGGAGCCGTGAGCGCGGTGCGGCGCCTGACCGGCCTGGCCGTCGTCCGGGCCCGCGAGGGGCTGCGGGGGCCGGTGGCGGCGTTCCTCGCGCTGCACGTGGCCCTGTGCGTCGTGGCCGGTCTGGCGGCGGCGGGGGAGGCGGGCCCGGACCGGCAGCGGGCGGTGGACGGCTACGCCCTCGACGCGGCCCTGTTCGTGTCGGCGCTGGCGGCGGCGGTGCTGGGGGCGACCTCGCTGGCCGCCGACCGCGAGGCGGGACGGGATCCCCTGCTCTCGTCCACGGCGTTGCGGGACCACGAGCGCCTCCTCGGGGGCCACGCGGGCCACGCCGCGGCGCTCCTCGTGCTCCTTGCGGGGATGCTGCTCGCGGCGCTCGCCGCGTCCACGCTCCTCGGCGGCGGGGAGCGGGCGCCGACCCGGAAGGCGCTGCGGGCGGGCACGCTGCTCGACGGAGCGGGCCGCCCGGCGGTGGGCGGAGTGCTCCTGACGACGGACGCCCCGGAGGCCTCGTTCGTCCTCGACGCGCCGCGGGCCTCGCTGGCGGAGGGGCCGGAGTGCCGGGCGTTCCTCATGCTGCGCGAGTACGTGGACGACCTCGCGGGGGCGATCCCGGAGTCCTACCCGGTGGCGGTGCGGGTGGACGACGGGCCGGAGCGGGTCCTCGCCCACCGGGCGGGAGCCGCGCTGGAGATCGACCTCGCCCGGGAGGAGGTGCGGGAGGCGGGCGGGACGGTGTTCCGCGTGCGGCGCGTGGACCCGTGCTACAGCCTCGGGCTGTTCCCGGGGGGCCTCGTCGTGCAGGGACGCCTGCGCTCGTTCCCGCTGAACGCGGCGAAGGCGATGTTCGGGTGGTGGCTCGGCCTCCTCGTCCTCGCGGCGGCGGCGGGGGCGCTCTCGACGGTGGTAGGGGCGCCGGTGGGGGCGGCGGGGACGCTGCTCTTCGCGCTCCTCGCGCGGTCCACGGGGTGGATCGAGGAGGCGATCGGCTACGCCGGGGAGTGGGGCGGGGCGACCCGCGTCTCCGCGCGGGTGATGGAGGCGGTGGCGGCGGTGCTGCCGGAACTGTCCGCCTACGACTTCACGCTGCCGGTGCTGTCGCGGTGGGACGTGGAGCCGGCGGATCTCGTGGCCCGCCTGCCCGCGGCGGCCCTGGCGTGCGCGGCGCTGCTCGGCCTCGGGTGGGTGGTCCTGCTCGTGCGGAGGCGGCGGTGAGGGCGGCGCTGCTGTCGGCGGGTATCCTCCTCGCGCTCGCCGCGGGGACCGGGCTCCTCGCGGAGCGGGCGCGGGAGCGGGCCGGAGTGGAGCCGCTGCCGGGGCGGGTGCCGCTCGGGGGTTTCGAGCCGCTGGCGGTGGACCTGTTCTACCTGCGGGCGAGTTCGCTGCTCGAGGAGCAGCGCCTGCCGGAGGCGCTGGCGGCGATCCGGGTGGTGACGGAACTCCAGCCGCGGGTGGCGGAGGGGTGGGCGATCCTCGGGACCCTCGTCGCGTGGCGGAACTCGGAGAGCGCGGGGAGCGCGGCGGATGAGTGGCGGTACGTGCGGGAGGGGCTCGGGCTGGTGGAGCGGGGGACGGTGCTGAACCCGGACTCGCCGTCGCTGTGGGCGGCGCGGGCGCGGCTGTGGATGTTCAGGGTGTGCGACGACGAGGCGGTGCGGGCGGAGGCGGAGCGGGAGGCGGAGCGGGACGGCGGCGCGCTCCCGGAGCGGGAGGCGTGCGACGCGTGGCGCCGCTACCGGGAGCTCGCGGACAGCCCGCATGCGCGGGCGGGCCTCGCGGAGGCCGCGCGCCGCCTGGGCTACCGCCTGCTGTCACGGGGCGATCACCCCGCCGCCGCGGCCGCGCTCTCGGAGGCCCTGCCTCTGTTCCGGGAGATCGCCGCCGACCCCTCGGCGGAGCCCGCGCGCCGTCGCGTGTCGGAGATCGAGACGACGCTGCGGGACCTCCCGCGCTGAGGACCGGCCGGTCATCCCTGACCAGCCGAACAGGCTTATGAACCGGAGGTCACGAAGACGGCGCGGAAGCCGGCGTACTCGCCGCAGTAGCCTGGAGGGTGTCCGCCGCGACCTGCCGAGCGGAGACCAGGAGCTGGATCCCACCAGCATCCGCCACGCTGATCCCGATACTGCGAGGCCTGGGACGGGCCGGCGGGATCGGTCGCGTCTCCCGTGTAGTCACCGAACCAGTCGAGGCACCACTCCGTGATGTTCCCATGCATGTCGTAGAGGCCCCACTGGTTCGCCAGGTAGCTGCCAACGGTCGTGTGGTTCGTGGATGAGCCGCCCTTGCCGTCGGACCGGTTGCGGATGTACCTGCCCACTTCGGCCGCGTTGGGGCACGTGTCTGTGCCTGTCAGGTTCTTCCCACTGTTCAGGGCGGTGGTGGTGCCCGCCCGGCAGGCATACTCCCACTGGGCCTCCGTTGGCAGGTCGAAGGCGAGTGCATCGTCCACCAGCATCCGCATCTTGTCCATGTACGAGCCTGGTGCAGGGTCGCCGCCTGGCCACGCTCCGCCACGTGCATCGTTCCACGAAATCGTCTCCACCGGGTGGTGGGCGTTCTTGTACGTGCTCGGGTTGCTCCCTGCGATTGCGGTGTACTGGCCCTGGGTAACCTCGAAGACCCCGATCCAGAAGTCCTGCGTCAGGACGACGCTGTGGAGCGGTTCGTCCGACTCGCCGCCGACTTCCCCTGGCGGTGCGCCCATGGTGAATGTGCCTGCGGGGATCCGCCGGAAGACCATCTTGCTCTCCCGGTAGACGGTGTTGGTGAGAAGGTCGGAGGGAGCTGCCGAGAGGTAGGTGACGGAGCCGGTGCTCAGGTCCACCACGGAGTAGTCGCCCGCCGGAGGCGGAGGTGGGGGCGGCGCGCCTCCGAGTTGAAGGTCAACGGTCTGACTCACCGTGTGCTGAAACGACACCCACTCCGATGCGTTCGCACCCTTCAGGGCCATGGCCTCGAGCGGGAATCCCGCCGGGGACCTGACGAGGGTCGAATAGACGCCATCTGCGTCGGCCTCGATCTGCAAGGACGTGAAGCCCTCGTAGGCTTCGCCGAGGTTCACGTCCGAGACGACCACGGTGATGCCGTTGACGGTGACCTGGAAGCCGCCCCACAGCGAAACAGTACCCGCGCCGGGCAGGTCGTAGGACGCCCGGATGGTGACCGCGCCTGACGTGAGTTCGTGCCCCGCGATACTGGCCTCGAGGATCAGGTCCGCGGGCCGCACGGAGTTGCCGGTCTGGAGCGTCGATGGGTACTCGGCGCTCTCCCCGGGAAGCAGAATGGACCATCGATACTCGGTTACCCCCAGCGCGGAGAGGTCATCGACCGCGAAGGAGTCGTCGTGGGGGTTGGCAGGCGTCCCGTTGTCATCGTGCTGCAGGCGCCGCACTGCGTCGTGGAGACGGATGGAAACGGTCGCACCGGGGACAGGAGTCGTTCCGTCGTCCTCGAATACGGTGCCCGAGACCTGACCGAGCTGCCACGTGAGGACAGGGTTTTCCACCAGGGTGATCACGACTTCTTCGTCCGTGCCGGCCGCGGACAGCGCCCGGGAGACGGTGATGTCCTCGGCGATGAGCTGCACGACCTCGAGCCCCTCATCGCCAAGTTCCGCGCGGGAGATCTCGAAGGAACCGTTTACGTCGGTCACGGAGGACCCGACCTTGGTGAAGGTGGCGGCCATGGGCAGCGGGTCGCCATCCGCGCTGACGAAGCGACCGCGGACGGTCCTCTCCGGACCCACGCCGGCAAGGGCATAGGCCATCGTTCGGAGTCCGCCGAGCCGGGCGGGCATCGTCTCGTCGGGCACGATGCGGTGCGAAACCGGGTCGTAGACCGCGACCCCCGGTCGCTCTGACCACGCCCCGTCCACGAACTCCAGGAGCACGATGGTCTCCGAGTCGAGGCCGGCCGTATCGCGCCAGTCCGGGTACTCCAGTTCCACCCGCGGGCCTTCGCCCTCGGGGAAGGAGACCGCCGCGTCGCAGAGGATCTCCGCGCCGGCCAGGGCCGCGTAGCCCTCGGGCAGGGGGGCGGGCAGCTGGAGAGGGAGGTTCAGGGGGGTGAACCGGAACCCCTCCGGGAGGTCGGAGACCGTATCTGCGGGGATCACGAGAAGGCCGCTCCGGATTCCGGCCCCGCCGATGGACAGGATGCGCGTGTCCTCGCCCGGCACGATGGCGACGTCGCGGTCGTTGGCCTTCTGGACGAACACGACGACGCTCAGCTCGCCATGGTCCACCGGCACCAGCCTCACGACCTGCGGATGGGTGAGGTCCTCGTTGGTGCCGAGGATGTTCGAGACCTCCGTCTCCCGGGTGAGGAGGGCGGGGTCGGTTGCCTCGATGGTGAGCGTGAACTGGCCCTTGTTGTTCAACGATGGATCGCCGTAGACCTGCAGGTCGGGCTCCTCGACATCGTTCCGCACGAAGTCCAGACCCGCGGCGGGGGAGAGCGGGGTCTCCTCTCCGTCGAACCCCACCACCAGCACGCGGCCCTGCACGGTGGCGGAGACCTTCTGCCCCGTCTTCCACGAGGCCGTCTTGCCTTTGCGGAGGACCTCGTACTCCGCGGTGAGCACCTGCGGACCGAGGGCCAGCGTGAGCGCGATGTCCTGGCCGATGGCGCCCACCACGATGCCGGCGGCCTTGAGCGCGAACTTGCCGGTCGAGAACGACACGGAGACCTGCTGGATGCCCGCCCCCGGGACCGCCTTGCGGAAGGACCACGTCGTCTTCTTCACCGTGAAGGCGGAGAGGGGGATCGTCTCGGTGTAGCTCCCGGCGGTGAGCGTGAACGCATCCGACGGCTGGGGGGCCCGGCGGGGATCGAGGACGGCCTTCACGTCGAGGGTCACCGGGGCGCCCGGCGTCAGCACTCCCGCTCCGCCGACCTTGATCTGCTGGACGGCAGGCCCGGTGGACTTCGCCGCCTCCGTTGGCGGGGCCCCCGCCAAGAGGGACGCGGCCGCGAGCCCGAACACAACGATCAGGAGCCGGCGTGGAACACGCAAGCGCACCCCCCTTTGCGATCGCTGCTGTGACGAGGCAATTTCAGCAGAACCGGGCGTGGAGCGGAACTTCCGCCGGGGCCACGGCGCGGGCCGGCGGGGGCCGTCAGCGCAGGTCCCGCGGGGGGTGGCGGAGGTTCACCTTCTCGGGGAGGCCGAAGTCCTCGGGGCGGAGGGGGCGGCCCGTGAGGCGCTTCTCCTCCGGCGGGGGCGGTTCGGTATCCGCGAAGAACTCGCGGATGCCGGCGACCCGCCCGCCCAGCTGCCGGACGCGGCCGCGGAGCTCCCGGTCGTCGGTGACGACGAGGATCGCCGAAGGCGGCGCCGCCTCGCGAACCCGCCGCACGATGGCCTCGTCGGCGGGCTCCTTGCGGTGGTAGTGCACCGGCACGCCGTGCTCGCGCCCGACCTTCGGCAGCCCGGGCGGCGCGGAGCGGGCGTCGAAGTGGACCTCCAGGTCGGCCTCGGCGCGGTCCGCGGCGAGGAGGAGCAGCGAACGCCGCGACTCCTCGGGCGGCTTCCCCGCGAGCCCGAGGACGTGGATCGCGTTGTGGCCGTCCAGGAGCGTCGTCATCGCGGCAGATGGTACCCGGGGTCGTCGCGGTGCGCCGCCCACCATTCCGTGAGGCGGCGGGCCTCGGCGTCCTCGTCGGGAAGGGGGGGCGGTTCGGGGAAGGCCGACAGTTTCTCCACCGGGAAGGGCGCGGCGCCCTCGACGAGCGTCCGGATCGCCCAGACCGCCGCGCTCCGGATCCGCACGTTCCAGGGGTATCGCCAGATCGCGGAGACCGTCTCGGGCTGCGAGGAGACGCCGCCGTCCGAGAGGAGCGGGACCAGGTCCGCCACCACCCGGCGGTCTCCGAGGCGGCCGAGGGTCCCCGCGAGCAGCACGCGGAGGACGGGTACCGTCTCCGTCCGCAGCGTCGCCGCGAGGTCCGGGGCCGCCGCCGCGTCGCCGATCCCCGCCAGGGCGGAGATCGCCGCCTGCCGGTCCTCCTCGTCTCCCTTGAGGAGCGGGCGGAGCGCCGGGAGGCACGAGGCGTCGCCGGCCCTCTCCAGCACCGCCGCCGCCGCGGAGCGCACGTCGCGCTCCCGGTGGGCGAGCAGCGCGACCATGCGGGCCCGCACGGCCGCGCCGCCGTGTTTGCCGAGCAGCACCACGAGTCGGACGCGCGCACACTCGGGCACGGACGTGAACCGCTCGAGCAGCAGCGCTTCCGCGCGCGGGCCGTCGAGGCGGAGGAGCGCCTCCGGCGCGAACGACGAGAGGTACGGGTCCTCGAGCCCCGCGAGGTACAGCCGCAGGATGTCGCCGTAGGCGCGCGCGTCGCCGAGGAGTCCGAGGCCCGCCGCGGCCCACGGCGCCCGGTCGGGCCGGGCCAGCATGTCCATGAGGATGTCGAAAGCCCGCGGGTCCCCCGTCTCGCCGAGGGCCATCAGCGCCGACTGCGACGGTCCGGGGTAGTGGCCGCTCGGCTCCTCGGCCACCGCCGCGAGAAGCGGGAAGACGCGCGCGTCCTTCACCGGCCCGAGCGCGGCCAGGGCCGCCTCGCGCGGGTTCGGCGACGGGTCCGCCTTCGCGATGGCGATCAGGCGGTCCACGACCTCCGGCTCGGCCCGCCCCTTCGCCTCCTTCGCGGCGAGGTAGCGGACCCGCGCCTTCGGGGAGTCGAGTCGAGCGAGGAGGTCGGCCACGGGAGCGGGCTCGCCGGCCAACGCGGCGGCCGCGGCGAGCAGGAGCAGGAGTGCCGGGCGGCGCATGTGGAGAGTGTACCGCGTCCCGGCGAGGGCTCGCCCGGAACGGGGCCTCCGGTCAGCGCGTGAGGACGGCCACCGTCTCCACGTGGGCGGTGTGGGGGAACATGTCCACCGGCGTCGCGGACTCGAGACGGTAGCCGGCGCCGGCGAGGAACTTCAGGTCGCGGCCGAGTGCGCGCAGGTCGCAGGATACGTACACCACGCGCGGCGCCCGGATCTGCGAGGCGATCGCGCCCAACACCCGCTCCGAGGCGCCCTCCCGCGGCGGGTCGAGGATGACCGCGTCGAACTCCCGCTCCCCGGCGAGGCGGCGGGTGTGCTCCTCGGCGCGGCCCGCGAAGAACCGGACTGTGGAGATCCCGTTCTTCTTCACGCTCCGGATCCCGTCGCGGACGGCGAGCGGGTTCTCCTCCACGGCCACGACCTTCACCCCCCGCATTCCGAGCGGGATGGCGAAGAGGCCCACCCCCGCGTACAGGTCAAGGACCGACCCCGCCGTGTCCCCGACGGCCTCGAGGACGACTGCCAGCAGCCCCTCCGCGGCCCGCACGCTGGTCTGGAAGAACGACACCGGGGACACGAAGAACGAGGCGCCGCCCACGGTCTCGAGCAGGCGCTCCCGCCCGCCGAGGGCCACCGTCACGCGCCCGAGGATGAGGCTTCCCTCCCGGTCGTTGACGTTGACGAAGAAGCCCGACGCCCCCGACGCCGGATCGTTCATCGCGGCGGCGACTTCGTCCCGCCCGGGGAACTCCTCGCGGGCGGCCACGAGCACCGCCAGCGACTCCTCCGTGGCCTCGCCGGCGCGGACGAGCAGGTGGCGCGCGATGCCGCGCCGCGGCGGGTCGCCCTCGGCGGGTGGGATGCGGTGGCGCAGCACGGCGTCCCGCAGCGCGAAGACGACGCGGTTTCCGCGCTCGGAGTGCACGGGGCACTCGGAGACCGGGACCACGTCCCGCGACCGCGCCGCGAGGTGGCCCACGAGCGTCTCCCCCCGCCGGCTGCGGCCCACGACGAAGTGGACCTTGTTGCGGAAGCCCCACGGCGGGTCGAGTCCCCGAGCGGGCCGCACCGGTGCGGGGCGCCCGAGGGCGTGCGACAGCGCGCTCCGCACGAGCGCCTCCTTCGCCGCGAGCTGGGCGGGGTAGGCGAGGTGCTGCCACGAGCACCCGCCGCACGTCCCGAAGTGCCGGCACCGCGGCGTCACGCGGTCGGGGGAGGGCCGCAGGACCCGCGCGAGGCGCGCCCGCCCGTGGCGCGGCCCGGCTTTCACCACCTCGACCTCCACCTCCTCGCCGGGGAGGGCGCCCGCGACGAAGAGGACGTAGCCGCCGAGGGGGACCATGCCGTCGCCGTCAAAGGCAAAACCGGACACTACGGAGCGCAATTTCTCCCCGACGCCCGGCGGCGGCCGCCCCCCGGTCGCGCCGCGGTCCCGGCCACCCACCGCCTATGCCTCGACCGGCCGGCCGGTGAAGTCCACGGGGCCGAGCGCGAAAGGCATCTTCTGCTGCCTCATGTCCGACACGACGCGGGCCAGGACCCGCCCGTCGGGCCGGCACGCGCGCGCGAGGGCGCACCAGAGGGTGCAGACGTCGCCGGAGGACGAGTAGCCGTTGATCTCGACCGGGATCTCCGCGCCGTCCGGATCGAGCACGACGACGGATTCGATGGCGCCGCGAGGCGCGTGGACCTGCAGGGCCATGGATTGCCGGCCGTCGCCGGCGTCCTCGAGGGACTCGAGGGTCGCGGAGAGGCCGGGGCCCGTGGCGCCCGGCGTGAGGGAGGGGAACCCGAGGTCGAGCCCTTCCGCGGGGCCTCCGGTGATGCAGGTGACGGTGCCCTCCACCGTCGCCAGGTGCGTCGCCCCGGCCGGCGGGGCCGCCAGCTCCACCTCCAGGAGGACCTTCGCGCCGTCCCGGCTCTGCTTCGGGAAGGAGATCCGGCAGCGCCACTCGTCCTCCGGCTTCAGCGACTCGCCGTTGTCCGTGAGCGCCGCGGTGACCATCGCCTCCTCGGCGGACTTCACCGGCACGGGGAACTCGCCGACGACGACGAGGGTGAGCGACGGGCTGCCCGAGCTGAACGGCTCGAGGCCGTTGTCGGGGTCGGAATCGCGCACCCAGCGGACGCCGGCGACCCGGACGTCCATCAGGGGCGGGAGCATCTCCTCCGGCGCCTCCGGCGTCCCGGCGCCGCCCGTGCCGGCGTCCGGGGGGAGCGAGAGCGAGGCGAGGAGCGGCCCCCAGCCCTCCCACGCCGCCGCCGTTTCGGCGTCGTAGTCGAAGGTGGGCGCCAGCGGCCCGCCGGCGATCGCGTGGTAGGGGCCGGCGCCGGGGAGCAGGTCCTTCACCGCCGCCCGCGCGGCGGCCTCGCCCTTCAGGATCTCCGCGCAGAGGTCGTCGTCTTCCATGAGACGGTCGAGGAGCGCCACCACGGTCCGCCCCGAGAAGTCGACCCCGAAGACCTCCGGCGCGAGGACGTTCGCCCCTTCGGCGTGCTCGATCCGCCCCGGCAGGTGGATGACCACGGAGCAGACGAGTCCGCCGATGAAGTCCGCGAGGAACTCCTTCATCTGGCCGAACTGCACCCGCAGCGCCGCGAGGCGCGCCGCGGGGTCGTCGCCCGGGGGGAGTTCGGGGATGAACGACTTCTCGTCGCCGCGGCAGCCCGCCGCGAATCGGTCACCCTCGGGGCTCGCCTCGGAGGAGAGGTCGAACATCGTCGTGTGCATTCCGAGGGTGTGGAGGCGGAGGTCCTTCAGGCACCGGAAGTACGCCGTCCCGTCGAGCTGGAAGCGGCCGTCGACGAGCCGTGCGTCGAGGCCGGCCCAGACTTCGACCCCCTTCGCCTGATCGATCTCCTCGCGGAGCAGGCGGCGGGTCTCCGGCTCCTCGCCCTCCGGCACGCCGGCATCGACGTGGTAGATCACCTTCCCGGAGCCGTCGGGGTTGAGGAAGTACTCGTGGGTGATGGCCATGTCCACGGCAGGGCTCCCTTCCGCACATCAGCGTTCGAAGAAGGTGCGGTGCAGGGCGCGCACCGCGGTCTCCACGTCCTCCTCGGACACGAGGACCGACACGTTGATCTTCGTCGCCCCCATGGAGATCATCCGCGCCACGACGCCGGCCCGGCGCAGCGTGTCGAAGACGTCCGCCACCGTGTCCGGGGCAGATCGTATCCCGTCGCCCACGATGCAGACAATCGCTTTGCCGGTTTCCACCCCGACCTCGGCGAACTCCGAGAGCTCCCGGACCACGGGGGTCAGATCGCGCTTGCTGTCGGTCGTGATCGACACCGAGACCTCGGAGGTGGAGACCATGTCCACCACGACCTCGTGCCGGGCGAAGACGTCGAACAGCCGGGCGAGGAAGCCGTGCTGCAGGAGCATGCGCGTCGAGACGACGTTGATGACCGTGAGCCCGCGCCGCTGGGCGATGGACTTCACGGCCGCCGCGGCGCCGGCGCCGTTGTCGAGGACCACTGTGCCCGGATGCTCCGGCACGTGGGTGTTCAGGACGCGGATGGGGATCTTCTTCTCCACCGCCGGCACCATCGTCGAAGGGTGGATGACCTTGGCGCCGTAGTACGCCAGTTCGCTCATCTCGTGGAACGAGAGCCGCTCGAGGCTCCGGGCGGCGGGGACGATCCGCGGGTCGGCGGTCATGACCCCGCTCACGTCGGTCCAGATCTGGATCTCCTCGGCCCCCACGGCGGCCCCGACGATGGAGGCCGTGTAGTCGGAGCCGGAGCGGCCGAGCGTCGTGATGTTGCCGTCGCGGTCCTTCGCCACGTAGCCCGTGACGATCGGGAGCTCCCGCACGCGCTCGAGGGAGCGGCGGATCCGCGAGTAGCTCTCGGGCTGCACGCGGGCGGCCCCGAAGTTGCCGTCCGTGACGAGGCCGAGGTCCCACGCCGGCAGCGCCCGCGCCGCGATGCCCTCCTTCCGGAAGTGGGCGGCCACGATGCGGGAGGAGAGCAGCTCGCCGAACGACATGACGTAGTCCAGCGACCGGGGCGTCAGTTCGCGGACGAGCGAGAGGCCGGTGAGGAGCGAGCCGAGCTCGCCGAGGAGGTCGTCCACGAGGTCCGCCGGCAGATCGAGGCCGGAGAGCACGGCGAGGTGGCGGTCGCGGACCGTGTCGATGCCGGTGGCGCGCTCGAGCGCGGCGTGGGCGAGGCGCTGCAGCTCGTTCGTGACTCCCGCGTGCGCCGACACGACGACGATCGGCCGCCGGTCCATCCGGGCGCGGACGAGCCGCGCGACGCCGCGGATGTCCTCGGCCCAGGCGAGGGAGGTCCCCCCGAACTTCATGACGATCATGGCGGTTCCCTGCGGGGCCGCGCGTCTGTAACTGTTTGCCTGATAATTGGATGCGGTGTGCGTGGCGCCCGGCAGGGGGCGAAGTCTAATCGGGTGCGAGGGCCCGCTACAAGCGAATTGTTGGTCCCGGGCCCCCGCTGCCCCTAAATGGGGCGCCCCCATGCACGAGGATCTCATCTACGACTGGAACGCGGTGGAGCCGGCGGAGCGGCCGGCGCACCCGGTGGAGCTCGACGACGAGTCGCTGCGGGACGGTCTTCAGTCGCCATCGGTGCGGAACCCCACCCTCGACCAGAAGATCGCCATCCTCAACCTCATGGCGGACCTCGGCATCCACGGCGCCGACATCGGGCTGCCGGGAGCGGGGCCGGTGGCCTACGAGCACGTGCTGGCGCTGGCCCGGGAGATCGCGCGGTCCCGGCTCCGGATCGCCCCGAACTGCGCGGCGCGCTCGGTGAAGGCCGACATCGAGCCGATCGCCGACGTCATGCAGGAGACCGGCGTCCCGATGGAGGCGGCGATCTTCCTCGGGACGAGCCGGATCCGGCAGGTCATCGAGAACTGGGATCTGTCGTTCCTCCTGCGGACGACCGAGGAGTCCGTCCGCTATGCCCGGGACCTCGGCCTGTCCGTGATGTTCGTGACCGAGGACACGACCCGCACCCACCCGGAGCAGGTGGCGGCGATCTTCAGGTGCGCCATAGAGCACGGGGCCACGCGCCTGACGATCGCCGACACGGTGGGGCACGCGACGCCCGCGGGCGCCCGGGCCATCGTCCGGCACGTGGCGCGCATCGTCGCGGAGAGCGGAGAGGATGTGCGGATCGACTGGCACGGCCACCGCGACCGGGGGCTCGACGTGGCGAATGCCATCGCCGCCTACGAGGCGGGGGCGCACCGGCTCCACGGGACGGCGTTCGGCATCGGGGAGCGGTGCGGGAACTGCCCGATGGACACGCTCCTCGTGAACCTGAAGCTCCTCGGGTATCTCGACCACGATCTCACGCGCCTCGGGGAGTACGCCCGGGCGGTATCGGAGGCGGTGGGCATCCCCATCCCGCGGAACTACCCCGTCGTCGGGGCGGATGCGTTCGAGACCGCCACGGGGGTGCACGCCGCGGCGGTCGTCAAGGCGCTCAAGATGAACGACGCCTGGCTGGCCAACCGGATCTACTCCTCGGTGCCGGCCGACGAGGTGGGGAGCCGGCAGGTCATCCGGGTGGGCCCCATGAGCGGGCGGTCCAACGTCCTCTTCTGGCTGGAGTCGCACGGCATCGAGCGCCGCGAGAAGCTGGTGGAGGCGATCCTGCGGGCCGCCAAGCAGTCGGACCGCGTCCTGACCGACCAGGAGATCCACACCCTCATCCTCCGCACCCCCTAAGACCGGTGCCAGGTCAGATTCTTAGGACCTCGCGCACGCGGGAGGGGGGTGTGGTCACGGTCTGCCCCTTAGAATCTGACCTGGCACCAGTGTGAGGGCTCTTAGGACCTCGCGCACGCGTGCCCCTAAGACCGGTGCCAGGTCAGATTCTTAGGACCTCGCGCACGCGGGAGGGGGGTGTGGTCACGGTCTGCCCCTTAGAATCTGACCTGGCACCAGTGTGAGGGCTACTTCGGGGCGGGGGCGGGGGAGCGGCCGAGGCGCTCGTTCTCCTTCTTCCACAGGTCCGAACGGACGCAGTTCGGGCACTTGTGGAACCCCTCGTCCTGCCGTTTGCGGCAGATGTCCACCGAGATCAGGTGGGTGATGAGCCCCGGGGCGTTCTCTGGCCGCTGCGGACAGAGGATGAAGTACTCGGCGTCCAACTCTAACCCTCCCGTTGCCGCATCCTACGGGCGAACAGCGGGTTAAGTGAAGCGTTTTCCCGGGTCCGGCGACCCGCGAGCCCTACCGGCTCTCGATGTACTTGAAGAACTCCGCCCGGAGGCGGGGCCACTCGCCCGCCGCCCGGTAGTCCTGCGAGGCGTAGGCCTCGACCCGCTCGTCGCCGATCCGTTCGAACAGGGTCTCCGCTTCCTCGATCATCTCGGTCAGGAGGCCGTTGGCCTCCTTCCAGGCCGCCTGCGCCCCCTCCCGGTCGCCGGTGTCCTGGGCCTCGAAGCCCTCCTTCACGAGGCGTCGCACCTCCCCCTCCCGGCTCGCGAGGCGGGTGACCACGGAGTGGACCTGGTCCTTCTCCGCCTGGGTCAGGGGGCGGGGTGGTTCGTTGGGCTTCACGGCCGGTGTGGGCGGCCTCGCCACCGCCTCGGAGTGCAGAGGGGCGACGTTCGGGACCGGGGCCGGGAGGTTGTTCTTCCGGCCGCCCGCCAGGAGGACCGCCAGGAGAATGACGACGACGAGGCCGCCGCCGCCGAGGATGCCGTAGAGCACCCGCGGGTCGAGGCCCTGGGGGGCTCCGTTCCGACCATAGTTCCGCGCGGGCCCGCGACCGCCGTTGCGCCGCCCCGACTGGTAGGCCATAGGCGTGACTCCTGCGACTAATCGCACGATTCTACGCCGGGGGGCGGCGGTTCGGCGCCAATTTCAGCTGCGGACGGCTCGTCCGCCTTCCTGAGGAGCGCGGCATAGCCGCCGTCCGAGTACCCGATCCGAGGGCGGCACTCGTACTCCCCGAGGAGGGCGAACCCCGGTCTGGCGGCGAGGAGTGCGGCGACGACCTCGCGGTTCTCCTCGGACAGGATCGAGCAGGTCGAGTAGACGATCCGGCCGCCGGGCCGCAGGCGGTCCGCCGCCGCGAGGAGGAGACCCCGCTGGACCTCGGCGAGTCCGGCCACCGCCTCCGGTTCCACCTTGTGCCGGACCTCCACCCGCTTCGCCAGCACGCCGGTGTTGCTGCACGGGGCGTCCACGAGCACGGCATCGAACGGCCCGCCGAGGTCCACGGAGGTGTCCAGCCCGTCGGCGACCACCGTGGCGATGTTCGTGAGCCCGAGCCGGTCGCGGGTCTCCGCGACCCTCTGAAGCCGCCCGGAGTCGCGGTCCACCGCCACGACGATCGCCTCCGGCCCCCCGAGTTCGGCCAGGTGAGTGGTCTTGCCCCCCGGCGCGGCGCACAGGTCGAGCACCCGCTCCCCCGGGCGCGGCGCCAGGAGGACCGCCGCGGCCATCGCCGTCCGATCCTGCACCACGAACCACCCGCGGGCGTACCCCGGCAGGTCCGTCACCGGGCCCGGGGGGAGGGGCAGGCGGAGTGCCGGGCACGGCTCTTCCACGACTTCGTGGGAGATGCCGCGCTTGGCGAGCGCCCGGGTGAGGTCGGCCATCCGGCCGGGGGCCGGCCGGAGCCAGGTGGAGGGCGGTTCGTTGCCGGCCCACAGCAGTTCCTCGGTCTCCGCTTCTCCGTACTCCCGCAGCCAGCGCGCGACCAGCCACGGCGGGTGCCCGAACTGCAGCGCCAGCATCCCGGGGAGGTCCACGGCGGGGTCGGGGAGGAACGGCTCGGTGAACAGGCAGTAGCGGAGGCCCCGGACGGGTACCGCCCGGGCGCGGTCCTCCGGCGGGAGACGCCCTCCCACCTTGAGGTCGATGGCCCGGACGACCGAGCGCAGGCAGCCGTTCACGAACTTCGTCACCCACACCGGAAAGCCGCGCTTGACGATCTCCACGGATTCGTAGACGGCGGACGGCGCGGGGATCCGGTCGAGCCACACCATCTGGTACACCGCCACGCGGAGCGCCTGGAGGACGCGGGGCTGCACCCGGTCGAGCTTCAGTCGGGAGAACGCCTCGAGGATGCGGTCGATGGTGGTGCGATGCCGGGTGACGCCGTGGACGATCTCCCAGAGGAGCCCCTGGTCCTCGGGGGACATCTTCCGCTGGCGCAGGAGCGCCCCCACGGCCTCCGCCGCCAGTGCGGAAGTGCGGTGCATCGTCTCGAGGGCATCGACGGCCGTCCGTCGGGGCATGGTCTCTCCGGGGAAGACGACTACTATAGGCCGATCCCGGCGCGTCGGGAAACCTGTTCGCAACAAGGCGCCCCGAACCGTCTAAGGGAGTGACGAGCGCGTTCGGGAAGAGACGGAGGCCGCGAGGCCCTTGGACCTCAGGGACCCCGAGATCATCCGGGAGATCTACCACCGGCACGGCCGGGGGATCTTCAACTACGCCTATCGCCTGGTGGGGGACCACCAGCGGGCGGAGGAGATCCTCCAGGAGACGTTCCTGCGGGCCTTCTCCCGGGCGGAGACCTTCCACCAGGGGGCCCGCGTCTCCACCTGGCTCTACCGGATCGCCATGAACCTCTGCTACGACCATCTCCGTTCGCCGAAGAACCGGCCGCAGGTCTCGCTGTCCGCGCGGGCGGACGGCGACTCGGACGACTCCCCGGACGCCCTCTCGGACCGGATCGAGGGCCGGGAGGCGGCGCCGGCGGAGATCGTCGAGCGGTCCGAGCGGACGCGGCTCATCGAGGAGTCCCTGCGGGAGCTGCCGGACCGGGAGCGCAGCGTCGTGATCCTGCGCCACCTGCGGGGCATGAAGTTCAAAGAGATCGCGGCGGCCATGGGGCTCACCACCCGCACGGTGCAGAACTGCCTGCGGCGGGGGCGGGAGAAACTGGCCCGGGGGCTGTCGCGCCGTGGGCTCAAGCCGGACAAGGCGGTGATGTCATGAAGTGCGACGTGGTGCTCGGGCTCCTGATCGACTACGTGGACGGTCTCCTCCGGCCCCGCCGGGCGGCGAAGGTGCAGGCCCACCTGCTCCGCTGTCCGCGGTGCCGGGACGAGGAGGCGCAGGCGCGCCACGCCCTCGTCGCCCTGTCCACCCTCCCCGACCTGCCGGTGCCCGAGGATGCCCTGGAGCGTCTGGAGACCCGCCTCGCGTTCCTCCCGCCCCCCGCCGAGCGACCCCGCGCCGGCCGGATTCGCGCCTTCCTGCTGCCGTACGCCGCGGGGCTCGCCACCGCGGCCGCCGTGCTCCTCTTCGTGAACCCGTTCCCGAAGGTGGCCCCTCCGGCCGTGGAACCCATGGCCCCGGCCCCCGTGACGGCGGCGGGCGGCGGCGACCTGCGGCGCGGCGAGGTGCCCATGCACCTCGTGGACGACGACGGGCTCCTGCGGGAGGTCTCGCCCGAGATGCTCCGCCTCCTCCGCGAGCGGCGGATCCTCCGGCCCGCGGAGCCCGAGACCCCGCGCGTCCGGACGGCCGGCTACGAGGGGGGGGACTACTGATGCTGCGCACGGCTGCCTCCCTCGCCCTCGCCGTCGTCCTCCTCGGCGGGCCCGCCCTCGCGGAAGAGGAGGGGGCGCTGGCGCGTCTCGACCGCGAGATCCGCGACCTCATGGCGCGCGCGGGCCCGGCGGTGGTCCGGGTGGCCGCCGAGCGTCCGCTGGCGGACCAGCTCCCCGAGGCCATCCGGGCGCGGATCGAGGAACTTCGCGCCCAGGGCTTCTTCAGCGACGGGGCGGCCGTGGGGACGGGCTTCCTCGTGTCCGCGGAAGGGACGGTGCTCACCGACGCCCGCATCGTCTCCGGCGCCTCCCGGGTGAGGGTGCGCTTCTCCGACGGGCAGGACCGGGAGGCGGTGGTCCTCGGTTCCGACCCGTTCTTCCAGGTGGGGGTCCTGCGGGTGAAGCCGCCGGAGGGGGCCGCTCCGCTCGCCCTCGCCGAGGGCGGGCCGCCGCCGGTGGGTGCGCTCGGCGTGTTCGTGGGGAACTCGTGGGGGATCTCGGCGAACCTGTCGCTCGGGCTCGTGACCGGGAACCGGCGGACGCCGGGCCCGGACCCGTCGGCCTACGACAACTACGTGGTCATGAACGCCACGGTGCTGCCGGGAGACAACGGCGGCCCGCTGCTCGCCCCGGACGGCACCGTCCTCGGGATGGGCGTCGACTCGTACTCCGGCGGTGCCGTGCGGATCGTGGCCCCGCTGCCCGGGGCCGGCGGCGAGTTCGGCATCCGGCCGCTGTCGAGCCCGGGCGGAATGGGGCTCGTCGTGCCGGCCGCGGACCTGCGCTACGCGCTGTCCGAGATCGAGCGGTACGGGCGGGTCCGGAGCGCGCGCATCGGCATCCGGGTCACCCCGGGCGAGGTGCGCGTGCGCCAGGTCCTCGACGACACGCCGGCGGCGGCGGCGGGGCTCGTCGCGGGCGACCTGCTGACCTCCTTCGACGGGCAGGCGGTGGCCACGGACACCGACTTCCGCTACCTGATCCGGCGGACCCCGGTGGGAAGGTCGGTGACCCTGCTCGTGCGCCGGGGCGAGGGTGAGGTGCGCCTCAACGTCGATCTCGCCGAGGCGCTGCCCGACGTCGTCGGCCTCGTGCCGTATCTCTCCGACGACCCGGGGGGGCGGGTCCTCGTGGGCGAGGTGGGGGAGCGCTACCGTGCGGCGGGGATCCTGCCCGGCGATGCGGTGGTCGCCGTGAACGGGATCCGGGTGAACACGACGAAGGACGTCGCCCAGGCCCTCGGCATCTTCAGCGAAACGGGCTTCGTGACGCTCCGGCTCCTCCGGGCCGGCGCCGAGACCGAGATCCGCCTCACCTGGTAGTCCGCGGCCGGGCGGTCAGGCCGGGAAGCACTCCGCGAGGGGGATCGAGAGTCCGGGGAGCACGTCGTCCCCGGACAGCGCGCCGCCCGGCGGCACGTCCTCGCGGGGCCGGCCGGGGCGGTAGACGAAGGCGACCCGGTCCTCCGGCTCCACGACCCACACGAGGCGGGCCCCGTGCTCGAGCCACATGCGGGCCTTCGCCTCGACCTCGCGGAAGGAGTCCTCCGGGGAGACGACCTCCACGGCGAGGTCGGGGGCGCCGGGGAAGTACCGGCGCAGGTCCACGCCGGCCAGGCGCTCCGCGGCGATGAACGCGACGTCCGGCGCACGGACGGTGTCGGGGTCGCGGGAGATCCGGAACCCCGTCTCGAGGGCCAGGACCCGGCCCGTGCCCGTGGCCTCGACGTGGCGGGCGAGCCGCACGGCGATCAGCGTGCCGACGATCCCGTGCTCCGCGCCGGCCGGGGTCATCTCCACCACCCGCCCGGCGACGAGCTCGCGCCGCCCTTCGCCCATGGCGAGGAGGTCTTCGGCGGTGACCAGGCGGGTCTCCGGCATGGCCTCATGATACACGCCGCTCCGTGGCATGGTCGGGCTCCGGAGGGGAGACGCTCGGCAGAGCCGGCCGGTGACGGGAATCCGCGTGCCGGCAAGTTCTCCGGCTACTTCTCCCCGGCGAGGGCGGTGAGGGCCCCGGGGAGCAGGGCCAGCACCTGTTCCGGGGACAGGTGCGCGAGCTCCGTGATGTCGTGCGTTTCCGCGAGGCCCGCCACGAGGAGCAGGCCGACGTAGTACCCCGCTTCCGGCGGGATGCCGCGGTCGTTGTCCTCGGCCCCGAAGTAGGCGCGGCGCAGGGCGTGGTCCGTGCCCGTGAGGTTGTCCCGGAGCTCCGTCGCCATCGCCGGGAGCAGCTCCGCGCACTTCGCGATCTTCTCCGGAGTGAAGCCGAGGACCTCCGTCATCCGCTTTCCCGGGTTCAGGAGGCCGGACACGTACGTCGCCATGCCCTCCTGCCACAGCGCCCGGTACAGCCCTCGGCCGCCCTCGAAGTACTTCAGGTGGTAGAAGTGGAACACCTCGTGGTCCACGGTCAGGTTGAACTGCGCGAAACTGTCCGTGGGGAAGTACTCGAGGCCGAGGCCGATGACTTCGTGGTCGCCCACCGTCAGCTGCTTGCCCCGGAACGAGAACGAGATCGTGAGGAAGACGGGTGGCGCCGACGCGAGGTCCGGGAACTGGCGGGCGAATGCGCCCACGCGCGCGGTCAGGAACGCCTCGATGTGCCGGTAGTGGTCCCGCATGGCGGGGAGCCGGGCCGCCACGTCCTTCCAGAACGTGTCGATGCAGTAGCGGCGGTGCTTCGCGCGCTCCTCGCCCTCCAGCCGGCGGTAGATCGCGTCGGCGAAGAACACGGGGTGCTTCGCGGCGAGCATCTCGTCCCACTTCGCGTCGCGGACCTCCGGCGGCGCCTCCCTCGCGGCGGCCTCGTAGGCGACGAAGTCCGGAAGGAGGTTCGTGATCTCGGGCTTCACCGGCTCGGGGGGCGGTTCCCCCGGGGTGGCGCCGGCGAGGGCCGCGAGGACGAGAAGGAGGCCGGCGGACGTCGTCGCGCGGGACATGGGCGAGAATCTACATCCGGGCGGGATCGCGACGGGGCGGTTTTCGGGGTTGTCGGCGAGGGTCGCCGGCGGCAGAATCGGGGACCTTGCCCCGGGAGACGGCTTCATGAACGACATCGCGAAGACCTTCCTCGTCCTCGTCCTCCTCTGCGCCCCCGCCCTCGCCGCGCCGGCGGTGGTCTCCTCCGAACCGGAGGACGGCGCCACGGGCGTCCCGGTCGACACCCGGGTCCTCCGGATCGCGTTCAGCGAGGACATGCAGCCGGGTTCGTTCTCGCTCTTCCGCAGCGACCGCGGCGAGCTGGTGCCGCTCCTCGATCCCTCCGCCGACCCGTGGAAGGGCCCGCGGGTCTGCGAGTTCGCGCTCGGGCCGCTCGCCCCGGGCCGCACGTACGCGGTCCGCCTCAACAACGCGGCGAAGGGCCGCCAGGGCTTCCGCTCCGCGGCCGGCGAACCGCTGCCCGACAGCGTCATCGCCTTCCGCACGGCGGACGCGGCGGCGCCTCCGCCCCCGCCCCCCTCTCCGCGCGCCCCGGTGGCCGTGCCCGCGCTCGACCTCGGCCCGGTGCAGGAGGACCCCGCCCGCGAGTGGACGGTCGTCGTCTACATGGCCGGCGACAACGACATCGAGAAGTACGGCCCGGAGACGCTGAACGACATCGAGGCGAAGTTCCCGGACCGCGGGGTCGAGGTCATCGTCCTCTTCGACCGGGCGAAGGAGTTCGACGCCACCCACGAGAACTGGAACGACACCCGCGTGTACCGCGTGCGCCGGGGCGCGCGGGCCGATGCGTTCGAATCCGTCCTCCTCGCGCAGCCGGGGGAGTGGAACCTCGGCGATCCGACCTCCCTCGCCGCCTTCCTCGCCGCCGCCCTCCGCACGTTCCCCGCGAGGCGGAGCCTCCTCGTGTTCTGGGACCACGGGATGGGCTGGAGCGGGAACGCGGTGGACCACGAGGCGCCCGGCCACCCCGCGGGCAAGGACGAACTCACCCTCCCCGAGACCCGCGCGGGCATCGAGGCGGGGCTCGCCGCCGCCGGGCGCACGCGCCTCGACATCGTGCTCTTCCACATGTGCCTCATGGGGCAGATCGAGGTGGCGACGGAGATGCTCGGGATCGCGGACTTCATGCTGGCCTCGGAAGCCATGATCCCCTGCGCCTACGTGCCCTACGGGGACCTGGTGGCCGCGCTCCCCGGGAGCGGCGACGCGCGCACCGCCGCGGAGCGGCTCGCGAACGTCTACTCCGCGATGTACCGCGGCAAGAACGACCCCGTGTCCACGTCCTCCGCGGTGGACCTCAATGCCCTGCCCGGCCTTCTCGAGGCGCTGGACGCGCTGGCGACGAAGCTGCTCCCGGCGGCGGCGACGGCGTGGCCCGTCCTCGCCCGTTCGCTGTTCTTCGGCCAGAACTACATGGGCCGCACGGACTATCGCAACGGCCCCGGGGCCATCATGAGCCTCGACCTGCTCGACGTGCTCGCCCGGATCCGGGCGAACCTGCCGGGCTTCCCCGCCGAGGCGGAGTTCGCGCGGGTCGTCGCCGAGCACTCCCGGTGCGTCTTCGGTGTGTACCACGGCCCCCGCTGGCGGCTGTCCCACGGCCTCGCCATCTACGGCCCGCCGCGTGGCGACCTGCTGCGGCCGGAGTACCGGGACACGGCGTTCGCCAGACGCGGTCCGTGGCTCGCGCTCCTCGAGAAGATGCACGCCGAGATGAAGCGCGTGCAGTCGCCCCCGGCGATCACGGGCGCCCGCATCACGGATGCGGCGGGTCGGGAAAGCCCGGTCGTGGAGGGGCTGAACGGGGCCCGCATCGACTTCACGGTGGAGGGCCGCAACATCCTGTGGGTGGTGGCGCAGCAGGTCAAGCGGCTGCGCGAGCCCGAGGGAGTCGCGGTGATGTTCAGGACGTTCGTCGTGGACCCGCGTTACGAACAGCGGCGCGCCGAGACGGCGTCCGACCTGGTGGACCTCCTCATGCCAGAGTATGCCGACGGCGCCAACCCCATGGCGAAGGAGGTCGGCGGGATCGCGTTCAAGGTCACCGACGGCACGAAGTTCCTCGAGGCCACGGTCGACTACTCGGACCCCTCGGATCTGCTCCACGCCCGGGTGCCCGCGATCTACTTCCACCCCGCCGAGGGGCGCTGCCTCGCCACGATCGTCTTCGACATCAACTGGACGAACGCGGTGGCGGTGATCGGCATGATCCCGACCCCCGACGGCCGGATCGTGCCGAAGATGATCCAGCCGGCCGCGGACGCGGAGATCACGCTCCTCTACGAGGTCATGACGCCGGACGACAAGACGGCGCTCGTCCCCACGGGCACCGTGAAGTGGGGGACCGGGCTGTCGCTCGTGCCCGTGTTCCAGGAGCCCGGGAACTACGGGATGCTCGTGGGGGCGGAGTCCATCGAGGGCTTCGGCGTCAGCCGCCTGACGGCCTACGAGCAGCGCAGCACGCCGGAGTTCGAGGCGCTCGTGCGGGAGGGTGGCCGCTTCGCGCCGCAGGACCTGATCGGCGAGTGGAAGATGACGGTGGGGCGCGCGAGCGCCGCGGGCGGCCTCGAGTTCGTGCCCGCCGGCATGGGCCTCCGGTTCTTCGTCGACCCCGCGAACCCGCGGATGCTCCGTTACGAGTTCCGCTCGGACGCCGGCGAAGTCGTGCTCGCGGGGATGGTCGTCCACGACAACCGCGGCGCCCCGTGCCTCGTGTACTTCCGCGAGGAGCCCGGCGCGGGATGGGTGCGGGCGGAATTCCACGTCGCCTTCCACCTGCCGTCGGCGGCGGAGGACGCCTTCGTCCTGAAGGACCTCTTCGCGGGCCACGTGTTCCGGATCGCCCGCCCCCGCGCCGGCCCGGTGCCGCCGGGCCCGGTGCCGCCGGGCCCGGTGCCGCCACCGGGGCCCGTGCCGCCCCCCGCCCCCGCGGCGGGCCTCGACGGGACGTGGCGCACGGCCGACGGCCAGTTCGCCATCCTCATGCGCGCGGGCCAGTACCAGGCCTACATGGGCGGCGCCCTGATCGACCAGGGCGTCTACCAGGTGAGCGGGAACGTGATCACCGCCCGGAACGCCATGGGGGTGACGGAGAACATCCGGTTCAGCCTCGCCGGCAACGCGCTGACGCTGCAGTACGCCAACGGGACGGTCGTCGTGCTCCAGCGTGTCGGGTGATCACGGCCCCCAGGCCGGCTGCCCGCTGCGGCCGTCCGACGTGATCGCGCGGAGGCCGGAGCCGTCCGCTCCGACGACCATGATGTCGGAGGTGACGTTCCGCCGGGCGAGGTCCACGAGGTCGAGCGCGGGCCCCCGACTCGTCACGACCTGGAACGCGATGTGCGTCCCGGCGGGCGACCACGAGGGGTAGCTGGGGCACTGGTTCGGCGCGAGGGCCGTGACCTGCCGCGGCGTGCCGCCCGCCGTGTCCACCACGTAGAGGTTGCCGGAGACCGTGCCGGACATCCGGTAGCGGACGAAGGCGAGACGCCGGCCGTCGGGGGAGAACGCCGGCGAGACGTTGCCCACCATGTACTGGGCGAGGACCTGCTCGCCCGGCACCACGACCCGGGGCTCGGGCGCGCCCCGCAGGAAGGACTCGAGCGGGCACACCGCGAGGGACTCCATGCCCGGCATGCCCATGGCGAAGGCGATGAGCCGCCCGTCGGGGGAGAGCCGGGGGTCCTTGGCGAACGCGCCCCCGTTCTTCGTCGGGTCCCACAGGGCGAGGAGCGTCCCGCTCTCCGCGGACACCGCCGCCATCGTGTCGAAGCCCTGCTCCGGCGGCTGCTTCAGGGGGTCGTACCAGGCGTGCTGGGAGAGGCAGACGATCGTCTTGCCGTCCGGCGTGATGCTCGGGTAGGTGGCGAGTCGATTGCCGTCGCAGAGGTGCAGCGTCACCTTGACCACGCCGTCGGCGGGCACGTCCACGAACTCGAGGTCCCCCATGTGCCGCGTGTACCAGAACTTCACCCAGATCTTCCCCGCCGGCACGCCCTTCACGACGCTCGAGCCCTCGTTGATCGCCTCGACCTTTCCCTCCCCGCCTTTCCAGCCCCAGTCGGTGCGGAGGATCCTCTTCCCGGTGTTGTCGTTGCGCTCCACGAGGAAGGCCCCGCGCCCCGACGCGGCGGGCGGCGCTTTCGAGTCGCCGGTGACCCGCCAGATGTCCGGGCCGTCGCGGGGCGCGAACCACACGTCCATGTAGAGGGCGCTCTGCCAGGACCGCTGGTCGGACGCGATGACCCAGGACTTCCCGTCCGGCGCCCACCACGGGTCCTGCGCGGAGGCCTGCGGATCCAGTTTCCACAGGAGCGTCTGGCCTGTGCCGTCCGGGGCCATGGCGTACGGCTTCGTCAGCACCGTCTCGATCTTCTGCCCCGCGAGGTCGATGGTCTGGCCCTCGTAGCGGACGAACAGGATCGTCCCGCCCGGGCCGAACACGGGCAGCGGGTCGGGGCGCTCCCGGCGGTCCGGACCCGGGACGGGTCCGGGGGGGGCCGCGCCGGCCTGCCTCGCGAGCACGATCCGCTGCCCCTCGACGTCGACCTCGAGCGAATCGGGGCCGAGGAAGCGGAACGGCACCCGCAGCGGCTGCGCGCCTCCGGTCTCCGTGACGACGAGGACGTCGCCTTCCGCGCGCCAGGTGCCGGCGGCGGTGTCCACGCCGTCCGGCCCCGCCTGCCGGTAGGCGTAGGTGCCGTCGGCGTTCAGGATCAGCGCCACCTCGGCGCCATCGACGCTCCCCCGCCACTGCCCGGCGAGCGTGCCCGCCGCAGGCGGCGCTGGCGGAGGGGGCGGCACGGCCGAGGCCCCCGTGGTGAACACGATCGGCCGCGCCAGCACGGGGCGCCCGGTGGCCGCCGAGCGGAACCCGTCGTGGCCGGGGCCGTTGACCCCGGCGCCAAAGGTGACGCCGGGCGCGAGGCGCACGGGGATGACGAGCGTCCGGGGGTTCTCGAAGTACGGCGGGGTTCCCGGCAGGTATCCGAGCGGCTCGCACCCCGCGAGCCTGACGAGGCTCATGCGGCCGGCGGACACGTCCTCGGAGAAGCGGACGACGATGCGGTCCGCGGCGGGGTCGACGGCGGTCGCGCCGAGCGCGGGCACGGTCTCGACGACCGTGGGCCCGCCGGCGGAGCCCGCCGCGAAGGCGATCGACCCGGGGGAGAGCGGCGTGCCCGCGGCGCTGCGGAAGCCCTGGCGGCGGGCGTTGTTGAGGCCGACGGCGTAGGAGCCGCCGGCCGCAAGGCCCTTCACCGGCACGACGAAGGTCCGCTCGTTCGCCCACCGGGGCTCGCCGTCGAGCGCCGGGAACTCGCCGCGCTCGGAGAGCGAGAGCGTGTGCGAGCCGGTGTCCATGGCCCGGTCGAAGACGACCGTCACGGCGGCGAGGTCCGCCGGCACGTCCGTGGCCCCGTCGGCGGGGTACGCCGCCAGGATCCGCGGGGGATCCTCCGCCGGCCGGGTGGCCGCAGGGGAGAGGAGGAACAGCGACAGCGCGAGCAGGGCAGGGAACGGCTTCATGGGGCCCTCCGTCCTCCGGGGCGACACCTCCCCCGCAATTCTGCCGGGGCGATGGCCGCGTGTCACCCCCAAATGCGGTCCCCGTCAGGCCGGGAAGCACTCCGCGAGGGGGATCGAGAGTCCGGGGAGGACGTCGTCGCCCGGCAGCGCGCCGCCCGGCGGCACGTCCTCGCGGG
>JADHED010000707.1_pt1 | contig 35455 bp, 23 predicted proteins | sample 8952041 | NCBI WGS metagenome assembly JADHED01 (sample SAMN16124423, study PRJNA663239) | bioreactor sludge metagenome | isolation source: sludge (control) | place: India:Bengaluru | collected 2018-09-08
TGCGGCATCCGTCTCTGGCGGGCACGGGTGGTTGAATAGGCGCTGTCATCACCGGAACCCCACGGAGACAGCGCATGACCCACCCGTCCCCCCTCGCCCGCCGCCTCGTCTTTGCCAGCCTGTCCCTGGCGGTGACCCTGGCTGTCGCCCCGCAGGGAGCTGCGGCGCGCTCGGTGGTCGGCCGTCTCTGGCATCTCATCACCGAGGCTCCGGCGTCCAAGGCGGTGGAGGCCAAACCCAATGCGGCGGTCGAGGGCGCCACGGAGTCAGCTCCGTCCCAGCGTTGGCCCAAGGAGGTGGAGGCCCCGCACGGGCAAACCGTGCAGTTCCCCAATCCCCACGCCAAGGGACGCCTGGGTGACCGCCTGACGGCCCTGCGGCTCGCCGGTCTCGGCTATAAGAAACTGCCAAGCAAGTACGATGGCTTGCATGGCATCGATGGCGTTTACGTCAAGATGGACGCGAAGGGGGAGATCGCCGAGATCCGGGTCGTCGAGTCCAAGGTGGATCGTGCCCAGCTCAACCCCGGTCCGCCGGCGCAGATGAGCGATGAGTGGCTTCGCCAGGCCTGCGCCAAGATGCTGGCCCAGGGTGATACCGCCACGGCGGAGACGGCGCGGCTGATCCTCGACCATCTGGACAGCCCCAAGCTCAAGCGCGAGCTGTGGCATCACGACCTGGCCAGCGGCAAGACCAGCGTGCGCGCGGTGGATGGCCGCGGCAAAGCCCAGGCGGTCACCGCCACCTGGGACGACAAGCTGATCGGCAACGAGATCGAGCGCCAGTGCGCCGTGGCCCTGCTGGTGTGCAACTAGGTTCGTCGAGTCCCGGCCCGTGATACTGGCTGACGCTCAGACGGCCATCTAAATCCCCTCAAGTCGGGTCTATGGTCAGAACCGGATGCTCCGGCTGATGCGCTTCCCAATAGCGCGTCTTAATCCCCTCAAGTCGTGTCTTCGGTCAGAACGTATACACGGATTTGCGCCTGACGCGTCATGCCGGGTCTTAATCCCCTCAAGTTGGGTCATCGGTCAGGACTATGAATAAAGCATACTATGCAGACATAATCCTGTCTTAATCCCCTCAAGTCGGGTCATCGGTCAGAACCCAACGCGCCAAGTGTGGCAGATTCCCTTCGCCAAGTCTTAATCCCCTCAAGTCGGGTCTTCGGTCAGAACTATTGGCGACTCACCAAGGAAGGTGAGTATAAGTCTTAATCCCCTCAAGTCGGGTCTTCGGTCAGAACCATTGATGTTTGTACCCCTAAAAGGGGAGGAGAAGTCTTAATCCCCTCAAGTCGGGTCTTCGGTCAGAACAAAACAAGGATTTGTTATCGTGATAATCTTACTGTCTTAATCCCCTCAAGTCGGGTCTTCGGTCAGAACAAAAGCGTCCTCCCTCCGAGAAGGCAATGGATGGTCTTAATCCCCTCAAGTCGGGTCTTCGGTCAGAACGTGATAATGCCCCAATAGGGGGAGGAAAAAGAGTCTTAATCCCCTCAAGTCGGGTCTTCGGTCAGAACTCATTCATCCGTTTGGATGAGGAGAAGAATCGACTGTCTTAATCCCCTCAAGTCGGGTCTTCGGTCAGAACGTCGATTTGCCCTCGTCCAAAAACAGTTTCAATCGTCTTAATCCCCTCAAGTCGGGTCTTCGGTCAGAACCTTGGAGATGAAGATTTCATCAATACTTTATTACGTCTTAATCCCCTCAAGTCGGGTCTTCGGTCAGAACCAGAGGCGTAGCTCAGTTGGGTAGAGCATTCGAGTCTTAATCCCCTCAAGTCGGGTCTTCGGTCAGAACAGAACTCAAGTTTCACATGTACTTGAGCACCCCGTCTTAATCCCCTCAAGTCGGGTCTTCGGTCAGAACAAAAAGCGGAAGAAAAATATGGTGGATTAATAAGTCTTAATCCCCTCAAGTCGGGTCTTCGGTCAGAACAAAAGCAACACCCATTATTCGCTTCAAAAATAAAGTCTTAATCCCCTCAAGTCGGGTCTTCGGTCAGAACGAAAGCACCAATAGGGGTGCTCAAGAGGTGCTCGTCTTAATCCCCTCAAGTCGGGTCTTCGGTCAGAACATAAGCTCACAGAAATGTGGGCTTCCTCCTCAGTCTTAATCCCCTCAAGTCGGGTCTTCGGTCAGAACAAGGTTTGTTGACTCAGTGGAAAGAAAACCACAAGGTCTTAATCCCCTCAAGTCGGGTCTTCGGTCAGAACCGTGGATTTATGCTGCTTCGACTTGGGTATATAGTCTTAATCCCCTCAAGTCGGGTCTTCGGTCAGAACCCACCTGTGGATAACTTTGCCTTGTTGACTGTGTAAAGTAAGCAGAATCAACAAAAGCTCAATCATCTCTCTCGCCGCTGACAGGCAGGTACTACTGGGTTAATTTTACCCAAATTTTGTACCCTCATCACCTCTTCTTTAATGTCTCTCCAGTGATGTCGCCCGTGACATCGTGTTATACCCCCCACAAGCTTGCGAGTCCGGATGGCCAAGCGGGCACATGTTGAAATGGCGCCTGTCCCCACCACGCCGCACATCCGGAGCACGCCAGCCATGCAGACCATCCGCATCACCCCCATCGCCCTCCTCGGTATCCTGGGCCTGCTCGGTGTCCAGGGTCAGGCGCTGGCCGCCAACTGGAAGGTGCATAGCGCCGATGCGGCGCTGTGGGCCGCGGAGGCCTCGGGCAACGAGACCCTGCAACAAATTGTGGACGTCGCCGATACCGCCGTGGACACGGCCGCCACCGCGTCCGGCACCGGCGTCGCCTACGCCGTGGTCGGCAAATCCGGCCCGGCCATCCTGTCCACCCTCAAGGCCGCCGGCGGCCCGGCGACGGTGGGGAGCGCGGCGGGTTTCGCGGTAGCCGGCCTCCAGGGCAAATACCTCTATGACAACTGCGACGACCAGACGGCCTGCGACGTGGCGGCGGCCTCCGGTTACGTCGGCGCCGCCGCCGGTTCCGTGGGCAGCATCGGCCTCGGCATGGCCTACGGCGTCGGCGCCTCCGGCCTGGCCAGCATCGGCGGCATGGTCGGGGGCGGCATGGTGGTGGGGGCGGTCAGCCTCATCGCCCTGCCCGCCGTCGCGGCGGTGACGATCGCCGGCGGTGCCTACCTCGCCACCGACTGGCTCCTGGACTAACCTGGCCGGCCTCACAGGCCGTCCCGGTTCGGGATGAAGTTCCCGTCGATGGTGGCCTGTAAGCCTTCAGCCATTCGTCCCAACAGGGTCCGGTGGCGCTGCTGCAAGGCGCTGATCAGGTCATGCTTTTGCTCCTCCAGGACGTCGAGGATCTCGGCGCGCATGGCTTTACGGGAAAAAGCCTCGTCGACCTCGATCGCCACCTTGTCGATCACCAGCCAGGTGACGCCGCCAGCCACCACGCCGCAGACCACCGCGAACGGACCGCCCGGTGAACAGACGGCGGTACCCGTCAAACCCGCCGCCAGGGCGCCCCCGGCCTTCTTTGCGGCTACCTTAGCGGCCAGGGCCGCCGCCGTCTGCATGCTCTTTTGGGCGGCCACCTTGGCCACGGCCGTGGTTACCAGATTCTTGGCGAGGATGGCTACCGCGGCCCCGGTCGCGGCCCCGGTCATGGCCGCGCCGCTTGCCCGCACCAGATCACGGTTGAGCCGATCCAGCCCCTGGGGGTCCAGGTGCGCCAGAACGCAGGGGTTCTCCTTGGCCTGGACGGCAATGTGGTCCTTGACGGCTTGGGTCACATCGTTCATGCGCGCCAGGGCATCCTCGACCAAGGCCTGATCACTCCGCGCCAGGCGGTCGTGGAAGTCCGTGCCCGGAAACAGATGCGCTTCGAGCTCCTTCTGCATGAGTTGCGGGAAATTACCGGCGACCAGGGCCGCCAGGCGTTCGTATTCGCCGATGACCGTGAAGTACCAGTCCAGATAGTCATCGACCCGGGCCACCACGGGCGCGTACTGCAGATCGACCTCCCGCACCACCCGCTTGTCCAGCTCCGCCGCCACCGCCCGGCGTTGGGATTCCAGGTGGTCGTTCAGCTTCGTCCGTGTCTGGTCGGTTTGCGCCTGTTGCTCGCGACAGGGATCGAGCTGAATCAGGATCTCCGGTGCCGGGGACTGGAAAGCTCGGGGATCCAGATCCCGCAACCGTAAGGACGCCAGCAGGAAAGGCACGGCCAGGACCAGGATCGTGATGATGAAGGTCTTGGCGAAGGTGCTGGTCCCCGTCAGGGTTTCGATACGCAGGGTACGGTACTCCACGTACGCCAGCACCCCCATGAAGAGCTTCGTCACGATCAGGGACAGCAGGCTCAGTTGCAGCAGGAAGAGGGCCCAGGCCATCAGCCGCAACTCATAGGCGGGCAATTCCGGGATATAGCGCTGGGCCAAGGCCCAGGTCCCTTGCTCCAGGGCGGCCAGGATCCCGACCAGCCATCCCGCCCAGCTACAGGTCAGGGTCTGGCTCTGTTCGGCAAAGGCCTGCTCGGCAGCCTGTTGCCAACTCATCTGGCGTAGATCGGGCGCGCCGACGAGAAAGAAGCTCAGTAGAAAAAAGGCCACCGTCAGCAGCGCGAAATTACTGAGCGACAAGGGCCAGCGCCGCACGAACACCCCCAGCATCTCGGGGTGGACCTGACTCCGGGCCCGCCGCTGGTACTGGTGATACAGGACGGCGAGGAAGACCCCATCAGCGAACAGCAGGGTCCATTCCGGGGCCGTGAGGCGGATACCGAGTGCCAGCAGCAGGAGGGCGAACACCAGCGCCGGGATCACCCGCAGGGCGGTACCCAAGCGGCCACGCCACAGCATCCGCCGCGTCAGGCATCCCTCCACGGTCGCGCCGGTCAGGATCAACCGGCGCTGGTACAGGAACGATTCGCTAAGGGCCAACCACAGCGGATAGGCCAGCACCAGGACGGGAAGGGGGAGCAACCAGCAGGGCGCCACCCGAGCAAGCTCGACCAGCAGCAACAGACCCAGGGCCGTCAGGGTGAGCCAGAGCAGGCCTGACCAGAACGGCAGTGGTGGGGGTGGCGAGGCAGGTGAGGTGTCTAGAGTCATGGCCTTGAATGAATGAACTCATTTGCTTTGAACAGGGACCACCAAAACCGTCTTGGTTAATGTTTGATCCCCAGCTTATTGAAGAGACGCCGCAATTCCACCTCTAGCCGGTTCTGGTCCACCAGAATACGGGTGATGCGGTTGTCCTTGGGCAACACGCCATGCGCCAGGCCGTTGCGGATATTCTTCAGCAGGCGGAAGTCCTCCTGCTGGCTCAGGGTTTCCCGGGCGACGTCACGATCATCCCAGTTGTTGATGTCGCCAGCCGCCCGCCTGGTTTCGGCACTCACGGCCGATTCCAGCCCAAAGATCGCCGCGCGCAGGTAATCGCCCCGCTCCAGGTATTGCCAGGCCAGGTTGTTCTCCCACTTCGCCCGGTCCTGGCCCTTGATCCAGGTCAGCCGCTGTTCCAGGTCACCGCGGAACAACTCCGCTGCGGCATCCCGCGGCGGGTAGCGGTCCTCCCGGCTGAACCAGCCCCCCAGCGCCTCCCGGGCCTTAGTGCTGTTGCTGGTGCGCTCAAAGAAGGCGGCCTCCCGCAGCAGGCGGCTGCCGGGGCCGAGCAGCTCGGCAAAGACCCCATAATCCCCATCCTTGTCATAGGTATGCAGGGCCTGGAGCCAGTCGGCGATGCTCAGCAGCCCCACCAGGTTATGCACCGGCGCCTCGCCCGTATCGGGGTCATAGGCCCCATACCAGATCCCGGCGATCTGGGCCTGGCGCACGATGCGCAGGTGCAGGGCGGACAGGACCCCCAGCATCGGCAGGTGGCGAAAGCCATGGGTGACATCCAGGTGGACCTCGTCGCCCGCCGCCACGTGCGCCGCCATCAGGCGTAACAGCTCCACCTGCTCGGCGGCATCGCGGGCATAGGGGATGATCTCCAGCCACACCTCGCACCCCAGGCGTTCCGCCAGCAGGGGGGTCAGGGGCCGCAGATGCTCCGGGGTCACGGCCATCTCCTGCACCGCCTCCACCAGGGCCAGGCGGGCCTCCTCGCCCTTGCGGCCGAAAGGCAGGTCCCCCTCGAACAGGTGGTCCCACATGCTGCCGCTGGTGCCCATGATCACCATACGCCGGGCACCCAGGCGCCGCTGCAAGGGCCAGCCGAAGAAAGCCGAAGGCGCCGTGGGCGCGCCGTCGCCGAAGTCGTACCGGGTGACCCGGTAACCGTTCTGGTCCTTCGGGACCCGGCCCAAAAAGGTCAGTAACACGCTGGACATGCTGTCATTTCTCCGGTGGTTTTGCGGGGACGTGGGTCGGAGAGGGGCTTAGCCCCCCTGGCGCAGGGCATCGAGTTGCTGGCGGCGTTTCTGCTCCTGCTTCTCCCGCTTTTTCCGTTCCCCCGGGTCAGCCCAGCCGATGCGGTCAAAGGTGGCCGCCAGGCGATCAGCCAGGTCGGCGCGCGCGGTCGCCTCCAGGCCCTGGCCCGCCTCGATCAACTGGTTGATGAGGGGCTTGATCGCCTCCAGCAGTTTGGCACGCGGGGGACCCGCCGGTGTGTCCAGGTAAGCCTGGACTTTGGCCGCCAGGTCCTCCAGCAGCCGCGCCGTGGGACTGAGCCCGTCCCGCCGCGCCGCCTCCGCTGCCTGAGCCTGGGCCGCCGCCTGGGCCTGGCGCTCGGCCTCCGCCTGCTGCGCCGCCGCGTCCCGCGCCGCCTGCTGCTTCTGCCGGGCCACTACGTCCACCGCCATGACGCCATAGCCGGCGCGGGTCTTGGCGCCGATGCCGCGAACGGTCAGGGCCTGTTCCAGCATGTCCCGTCCCAGGGCCAGCCAGCCGGAGGGGCCTTCCAGGGTAAAGAGAAAGCTGCCCCGGACGGCGATCTGCCCGTTGGGGATGGGGCTGTCAAAATCCGTGGCGGGCGTGGCGCCGTTCTGGCCGTAGTAATCGGGATGGTGGGTGGTGACCACCTCCTCGACCAGGGGGTAGGTTGCGGAACCGGGCACCCACCAGGCATCGTGAAAGCTGAAGATGCCCGCCAGCCCGTCCCGGTAAGGCCCCTCGGGGTCGGCGGGGGCGCCGAACAACTCGTCGCAGGCGGCCGGATTGGCCTGGCCGAAGGGGGTATCGCGTACGTAGCGGCTGACGATGCCCTTGATGCTGCTGCCGGGCAGGTAAGGCATGCCATAGCTGTGCTGGAGGGCGCAGCCGGTCTCCAGCATGTTGCTGCCGTTGAGGCCGATGAACAGCCGCGTCTCCACCCGCAGGATGGTGGTGGCAAAGCGGGTGAAGTCGGTCGTGGCCGCGACCCAGCGCGCGTAGGCCCGGCGGTAGAAATCGCTGGGCGGGATGTGGCACAACAGGACGATATGTTTCGCCTTGAGGTCGGGCTGATCTTCGTCATACTCCGGGTAGTACCGCTGGGCCAGCAGACCGGGGTGGGCATCCCGGGCAGCGCTGTAGGGCGTGAGCAGGGCCTTCCGCATGAGAGTGATGGGACTCATGGGCCTACTTCCTCCGGCTCATTTGCACCTTCCGGCTCATTTTCATCACCGGTTGTGTTGATGCCCAGGGCACCCTGGACATAACGTTTCATCCAGCTGCTGGCCTCCAGGGCCCTTCGGGTGAGCAGCAGGGTGGTGGCCAGATCAGCGGCGATGATCTGCTCGTGCAGTTGGGTGCGGTCCATGGCATGGCTGGCACCCAGGGTATGCAGCAGGGCCAACAAGTCGTCCAGCAGCGCGTAATGCTCAGGATCCTTGAGCCTCCCCAGTTTGTCCGTCGCGGCCCCCTTGGCCAGCAGAAAGCCCGTAGCCTGGGCCAGCCCGTTCTGCAGGATCATGCCCGGGAACTTGTGGGCCAGGGCGCCGTATTCCTGCTTGAAGGGCGCTTCCTTTCGCGCCGTGACCCGCTCGTAGGCGACGCGGGCCAGGATGTGGGAACGCAGTTCAGTCATGGGTCACCTCCTGGCGCAGCAGGCGGCACAGGCCGCGACCGATCCCCGCCTTGCCCCCCAGTTGCACCAGGGCGCCGCTGGCGGGCAGGGCCTGGCTCAGGGCCGCCCGGGTGCGGGGATCCTGGCGGTTGCGGGAGGCCTCCAGGGTGTAGATGCCCCACAACACCGCCTCGGCGGGGAGGTTCTCCTCGTACCACAGGGCGCCGCGCTTGACCGTGCCGCTGTCGGGGTCGATGGCGATGCGGGTGCGCACCTCGGTGGCCGTCTCGCTCAGGTAGGCCAGCAGGTCATCCCCCACCAGGGCCAGGCGCTGGCTCAGGTCCGCCCGCGACCCCGCGTCCGTCGGGTGCACCTGGTCGGCGATGAGGCTGGCCCAGGCGCCCAGGGCCGGGTCCTCCTCGGCGTTCAGGTCCAGGTCTTCGAGGATCAGGGTGCCATTGGCGCGGTTGACGCTCCCCGGGGCGACCCGGGCCCGCCCCGCCTGGGGCTTGGCGGGCAGGGTGGGGACCGTCAGCCCGGCCCGGCGCAGGTCCTGGGCGTAGCGGTTGAGGACGAAGGGCGAGGTGACGTAGCACAGGATGCCGGCCAGGGCGCGCACCGGCAGCAGCAGCAGGGTGGCGTCGCCCAGGGTCAGGGCGCCGGCGAAGATGTCCTCCGGGCCGCTGATGGCGCGGGGGCCGAAGAGGGCAGCGCCCACGGCGGGGTTCTCGCCCTCGATCATCGCCCGCAGCACCCCGCGCAGGGAGGAGCCGGGGACGATGGGCAACTGGGTGGCGCGGGCGCGGGCGATGGGCAGGTCGACGATCCCCACCGACTGACCGGTACCGCAGTGCAGGGCCGACAGGGCGTGCAGGTGATAGAGATGAGGTTGCATGGTTAGGGGTCTCCCTGTGCGCTAGCGGGCGTGAATGGGTTGCCAGGCGGCCGGCAGGGCCAGGCCGAAACCGTCGCGGCGATCCTGGAGGTCATCGGCCAGGCTGGTGAGCCAGAGGGCGGCCAGGGCCTCCGGGCTGCCGTCGAGCAGTTCGCACCAGTACACCGCCCCGGCGGGAATGAGCTTGCGGGTGGCGCGGGGCGCCTGGTGGGCCAGGTCCCAGCCGGAATGGGGTTGCCAGCGCTCCACCGCGGCGGCGCGCAGGCGCAGCCGGACCCCGGGGCAGGCGGACAGCGTGCCCATCCCCGCCCCATCCAGCCAGGTCGGGCGGTAGCCGGCGCCGAACAGGCCGGGGGTGACCAGGGTCAGGCTCAGCCCCCCGGCGCGCTGGATGGCCTCCCACCAGCCGGCGGGGGGCGTGGGCCAGAGGTCCGGCGCCGGGGCCAGGGCCGCCAGGCGCCGTTCCCCGCCCAGGTGGACCAGGGTGGCGCCCAGGGGCGCGGCGAACTCGGCCAGCAGCCGCACCCCCTTGACGCGGAAGGGGTCAGCGCCCGCGGGTTGCCGGGCCGTCTGCCCCTCTCCCAGGTCCAGGCCCTGGGTCTGGAAGAGTTGGCCTTCGCTGGCGGCCAGGCGCCCGGGGTCGATGGCGACATGGGTGCGCAGTTCCCCCGGCGGCGGGGACCAGCCGGCGTCCTGGAGCTGGGCGTAGCTCGGCTCCCGCCCCTGGCGGAAGGCCAGCCAGTCCGCCCAGGTCCAGTAGGCGGGACCGAGGGCGGGCTTGCCCTTGAGGTCCCGCGTCAGCCGCACCGGCAGCAGACCCGCGGGCAGATCGGCGCCACAGCCAGCGTCGAAGTCACCCGGCGCGGCGCGCACCAGGGTCGGCCCGGCGTCGGTGTTGAGGTACAGGGCATCGGCGGGCTTGGGCAGCAGCAGGGTGTCACCGCGGGCCAGCAGGGGGCCGGTGACCGCCAGTTCGGCCAGATCCGGGCCATAGGCGCGTCCCGTGGCATCCGCGTAGGCGGTGCGCAGGCAGCCGGCCACCGTTGAGGGCGGGGGCAGGCGCGCCGGATCGGGCTGGCTGTCGAAGGGGCGTCCGGAGCGGATCACCAGCGGGGCCAGGGGGGTCAGGCTCAGCCGGCGGCTGGGGATCGTCTCCGCCGCGGGCCGGCCCGCCGGGGCGCGGCTACCCTGGGGCGCGGCGGCCTTGGGCGTCTGTTTGTGGCGTTTGTGGTAAGCGCTCATTGGGTGTTCTCCACGTCGCCCTGGGTCCGCGCCGCCAGCCAGCGGGCGATGATCAGGGTATCGGCCAGGCGGTCCAGCGGGGTTTCCGCCGCGCGGCGCAGTAAGTCCTTGCGGTGCTCCGGCAACAGCGGGGCATCGCCACGGGTGCGCGCCCGCTCCAGCATCCGGGCCACCTCGGCGCGACGCATGCCCGTGGCCGTGGCCCCCGCGTCCGCGCCCAGCCAGGCCAGGCGGCGGTGGATGTCGCGCAGGTCGTAGGCCACCCGTGACGGCAGCTCCCGCCGCTCGTAGGCGCTGACGTCGCTCAGCAGTTCAGCCAACGCCTGGGGCGCGTCCCAGCGTCCCCGCCAGGGGATCTCCCCGCCGGAGCGGATGCCCAGCAGGATGCCCAGGGCGTTGCGCCGCTCCCGGGGCGGCCGGTCATCACCCTTGGCCAGCTTCTCGGCGCGCAGGGCGCGGTCGCGCAGCTTGCCCAGGGGTTCGACCACATGACCGATGCCCAGGCCCACGGACAGGGTCGGGGCCTGGTCGGCGGCCAGGCCCAGGCGGGCGGCCACGGGCCCCAGGTGCGCCTGGAAGGCGGCGGCCAGCGCCTGGGCGGCGGCGACGGTGCCCACCAGGGGCAGGAGGGCGAGGACATCATCGCCCCCGGCGTAGATCGCGTGCCCCCGGTGCGCGCGGACGATCCCCGGCACGGTGGAAGCGAAGGCATGCAGGGCGCGGGAGATGTCCCGCGACTCCCCGGCGCTCCCGGCGCGGCCGAGCAATTCGCCCATGCGGTCGCCATCGGCCTGGAGGATGACGGCATAGGGCACGGGTCCGCCCCCGGCGGCCTTGGTGACGGCCCGCAGTTCCCCTTCCAGGTGCTGGAGGGCCGCCAGGGCGGCGCCATCCTCGTCCTGCCGGGCTTGGCCGCGCGCGGCGGCAAGGCGGAAGTCATAGAGCAGTTGGGCATCGTAGGGCAGGTCGCCATACAGGCCCTGGTTGCCGCTGATGCGGGTGGCCAGGCCCTGGTCAACCAGCGGCTCGTAGGCTGCCGCCAGGCGCTGGCGCTCCGGGACGCCAAGCCGCTCAATCCAGGTGTCTGCCGCCAGGCGGGTATAGGCGGTGAACTGGCCCACCTCGCCACCCTGGCGCTTGATCACCCCCAGGGCATCGAGCTGTTCGCCGCCGTGCAGGGCCAGTTGCCGCACCAGGCGGGCCGGGGGCTTTTCCGGCAGCACCGTCTCGAAGGCGCCATCCAGGGCGGATTTGGGCAGGCCGGCGCCTTGGCCCAGGGCGGGCCCGGTATCGCGAGTGGCCTTGCGCGCCGCCAGGGTGGCCCCCAGGCGCTCACTGGCGGCGGCATAATCACCGTCGTGGATGGGCGCCCAAGCGGCGAAGGCCTCCAGAAGGTCGCCGATCTGCGCATCCCACTGCGCGTCGCGCAGGCCCGGCAGCTCCCGCCGGATCACCTCGCCGCGTTCCCGCAGATTGGCGTTGGCGGCCGCCTTGGCGGCGGCGCACAGGGCGCGCACGCGGTCGGCGTCGCCTTCGACCTCGGCGCGTAGCACGTTAGCGATATTGGCGGTATCCCCCGGCCGGTCGCGGGGGGCCAGTTCCCGCCCCGGGTCCTGGGGCGCCGGGAAGATCAGGCACCCCGGCTGGGCCTGGTGCAGCACCCGGGCGGCGGCGCGGCTGACCTCGGAGAGCAGCCAGGACCCGGACCAGAGGTCGCGGGTGCGCCGGGCGGCGCCGATCAGGCTCTGCACCGGTCCCAGGGACAGGGTGATCAGGTAGCGGGCCATCAGCTTTCCTCCCGGATGAAGAAGTCCATGAAGGCCGACAGGGGATCGCTGCTCTGGCTATGCTCACGCATGGGCTGGATCTGCTCGGCGGCGGCTTGGCGCAGTGCTACCTCTTTCGGCCAGGTGTTCAGCATTTGTTTACCGGCCTGGTCCTTGTAACGCAGGTCAGTGGCTAAGGCCTTTTCCCAGCCAGGGAGCAGCAGGGCCGCCGGCTGGTATTTGCCGCCGTGGGCGCGGTAGGGGCGCAGCACCAAGGGGCTAGCCATGCGGTCATGGCGGTCATCATTGGGTTCAAGGATCACCTTCTCGGGGTCATCGCTGCTCTGAAAATGAAACACGATTGGCAGACCAAAGGCGGCACGTGGGTAGTATTTTTCCAGCGGATGCTTGGGCTTGTGTCCCTCGGCGTGTTTTTTGGTGAGTCGGCGGATCTCGTCCGGTTCCGGCCAACGGCTGCGGCCAGGACGGTTGGCATCCGCCCGCGGCGGGTTGCGGCCAATCTCCACCCCCTGGCGGAAATCGCGCAGGCGCTGGACGGCCTGCATCCAGGCCGCCACCGCGCTCTCGGAGGGGGGGCGCAGGGTCAGGCGGCCCCCGGCGGCCCGGACCTCCTCCGCGGTGACCGGGTCCAGGTCCTCCAACTCGACCGCCCCCAGTCCCCGCCGGGACCGCGCCCCCAGGCCGCCGAAGGTCGCCCACCAGCGCAGGGCCCGTTCCACTTCCGGCCAGTGCGCCTCCGGGCAGGCGATCTCCAGGGTGAAGGCGATGCCCCGCTTGGCCAGTTGGGCCGGTTCCTGTTCGAGGATCCGGTGGTTGGTCTCGTGGCGCTTGCCTTGGGCGGGAAAGAGGGCGTAGGCGCTCATACCCGCTTCCGCCTTGGGGGGGGTGGACAGGGTGCCGTCCGGCTTTCTGTCGTAGCGGAACGCCGGGGTCAGGGTGACGTCACCGGCCTTGAGTACCCGCAGCCGCACCTGGCTGGCGGTGGGTCCCTCACTGCTGATGCCGCCCCACAACTGGGACTCCGCGGCAAACAGCAGCTCCGACGGGGTCCGGGGTTGCAGCCGGCGCCACCAGAAGCGCAACTGGCCGCGGATGGCGCTGGCCCGCACGGGCAGTTCCTGATCCACCACCCCGGCCTTGACCCCACCCCCGTAGAGGGGGGTCAGGGTCCGTCCCGGGTAGCGCCGCCAGGGGGTGGCGGTCTCCTCTTTCCCCGCCTGCCATGCCTGGGTAAGGGCTTCGGCAGTGGCGGTTCGCGGCTCTCTGCGCATGGTGTTACTACGCCTCCTCTCGGTCCGGTGTGCGAAAACGACGGGTTATGGGTCTTCCTTGGGGGGCGGTGCTAGCCGTCCCCTGTGCTGGATCAATTCTCCTGCGGGTTGGTCTCCCGGGGGTGAGCCCGCAAGCTTGTGGCGGGGTCGATGGCACCAAAACGGATGGCCTCGGGGGCCAGATTCACCCCATAGCGGGTCTTGGGCCGCTTGCCCTCGGCCTGGATCAGGTAGGGCGCGGCCAGGGGCCGGCCGAGGACCTCCTCTAGCAGGCTATTGACGCGGGACTTGCGCTGGTCGAAGTAGGCGACCTCCATGCCTTCGGCCAGGGCGGTCTCGATACGCTCCATCTCGCCGGCGTAGTCGCTGATGATCTGGCGATACTCGGCGAGAAAGGCCTGGTCGAGGCCCTCGGCCCCCCGGCGGACGAAGCCCTTGCCCTGGCATTGGCGCCGGGCCATCAGGCTGTAGAAGGCCAGATCGACGGGGGGCAGGTCGACGGGTTCGCCCGCGGCGGTCAGGCGTCGACCCGGCAGGTCGATGACCAGCTCCGGGGGCAGCAGGGCGCGTTGGGCGGCGGCGACGGTCTGACCGAAGCTGGCGGCGCCGGTCAGGAGGCGGTTGTTGAGTTCGTCGCGCAGGCGGACGAAGGGTATCTCGGCCAGGGTGACCTGGGCGTCGCGGGTGTCGGCCAGCTTGTTGTCGCGCAGGACGATGACCCGGTGGTAGGGGGTGGGGTAATAGAAGTCCGGGCAGCCCTCGAAGGGTTCGCTGACCAGGACGTGGGACAGGTGATCCTGGGGGCGGCCAAAGAGGCTCAGGGCGTAGCCCAGGTGGTAGCCCATGGTCTTGCGTCCGCCGGCGATGGAGACGTGGAGTTGGGCGGCGGGATCGGCGGTGAAGTGGCGGACCAGCTCGGTGATGGTGTCGGCGGCGCGCTGGTTGTCCTGCGGGGTGCGGATGTCACTCAGCGGCTGGCCCTGGTCGTCCACCAGGGTGTGAATGTGGCTGACGTCGAAGCGGATGGGCGGCAGGTCGAAGTCCGCGCGCAGGCGTTGGAACCAACCGGGCTCGTCGCTCAACAGGCCCAGGCGGGCGGCTTCGGCGCCTTCGTAAGTGGTGAGCAGGTGAATGTCGGTGGGGATGAAGGCCGGCTGGCGCTGGACCGCCAGGGCATAGAGGGTTTCCGTGATCACCTGGGGGGTGAGCCCGGTTACGGCGAGGAGAATACGGCGCGGATAAGGGTGGTCCGTCATGGCGTCCCTTTTTTGTTGTTGGGGCGATGTTACCCGCCGGCTGGCGGGGCGGTAAAGAACCGCGTCGTCCTTGTCTCCCTGGCGGGTCCTGGTGAGTCCTGGCAAATCAGCGCCCGCGGTTCAGGGAGCAGCATGCCCCAAGGCCGGCGGGTGTGCCGGGCCCGCAAGCTTGTGGCGGGCCGGCGGGGTGGTTGCCTTATCCCCTCAAAGTCGGGTCAGTGTTCGTACATTGAGGCCGCCCGCAAGGGCTTTCAGGAGTGGTCTTAATCCCCTTAAAAGCGGGTCAGAGTTCGTGCCTCCCGAGCACCTGCGTTCGGGCAAGCGCCAGCCGTCTTAATCCCCTCAAAAGCGGGTCATCGTTCGTACATCCATGCTGCGCCGCTACGGTTGGCGCGACACGTCTTAATCCCCTCAAAAGCGGGTCATCGTTCGTTCGTGATAGACGAGGACTATCAAGGCGAGATAATGATGTCTTAATCCCCTCAAAAGCGGGTCAGCGTTCGTACGGTCTACCACAAGCACCGCCGCGCCATTCTCACGTCTTAATCCCCTCAAAAGCGGGTCAGCGTTCGTACCGAAACCCGCAAGCTGTCCGTTGATGCCATGAAGTCTTAATCCCCTCAAAAGCGGGTCAGCGTTCGTACCTAACAAGATCGGCAAGGCCCTTGCCGATACATGTCTTAATCCCCTCAAAAGCGGGTCAGCGTTCGTACAACCGCAAGCTCAACTTTAAGCGCGAGGACATCGCGTCTTAATCCCCTCAAAAGCGGGTCAGCGTTCGTACAACGAGGACCGCCTCTGGCAGATGTACCACGTGTCTTAATCCCCTCAAAAGCGGGTCAGCGTTCGTACCCCTCGGCCAAAATTTTCTTCTTTTTGATCATGGACATGCAGAGGGTAAAAAAAGATATCCACAAGGCGAAAAAGATTAGGTGAAAAAGTAGGGTTTTTCGTCAGGTAAGCAGGCCCTTGGCAGAGGAGCATTGGGGAACATAGTCCACCCCGTAGTACGCCGCAAGCCAGGCTGTTCACGGATCATCGCTGGGTTCCTGGTGCTATCAACAGAGGACCCATAGGCTTCAGTTTTGGCCCTGCTGGCCGGCGCCAAGCCCCCAGACGGGCCATGTCTCAGGCCAGCCGCTCCAGCCAGCCCAGCTCATAGGCCGTGGCCGCCAGCTCCCCGGCATCCAGGACCTTGCCCTCCGGTAGGCGCTCCTTGAGGCGCAGCACCAGGGCGCAATCCCCTGGCGCCATGGCCACGGTGATCCGGTTAGTGGGGATCTCCCGCCCCAGCAGAGCGGTCAGGAAATCCGCCGAGGCGGCATGGCCAATGGCCGAGGTAAAACCCGCCGTCAGGTGCTGACGGGCCTCCGCCAGGGACAGGGGGCCGGTGAAGCGGAAGTCACCATAGGCGGTGAGAATCGGGGTGTTGAGCAGGTAAATCATGGACAGGGATCTGGCATGGAAGCGGCGGGTCGCGCGCGGCCCGGCGGTCGGGGACGGATTTCCGGCGCCAGCATGCCCCAGGCCCGGTGGAATGTCCGGGCCCGCAAGCTTGTGGCGCCCGGAGGGCGCTAGGGCATCGCGGGGTCAGCCGCCAGATGGTAGGCCCCCAGGCCGAAGGTGGTGTTCTTGCCGGCATGGACCCATTGCCCCAGCCACAGCAGGGGCCAAAGGTTGGGTAGGCCGGGGCCGCTCAGGGTCCCCTCGCCCAGCAGGCCACCCAGTTCCATCAGGGTATGCTGGCGGGAGGAGAAGCGGGTCCATTCGTGCCAGCGCAGTTGGCCATCGCTCAGGATCAGGGTCGCCGCGGCGGCGAGCAGCGCCTCCCGCTCGGGAAAGCCGGCGGCATCGCCGTGGTGTTCGGCGAGCAGGCGCAGGCGGCCGTAGAGGTTGAAGACCAGTTCCCGCGGACTGAACTGGGTTGGTCCCACCAGGGCGCCCTGGCGCTTGAGGCGCAGGGGGGTGAGCAGGCGCAGCCGCACCGCTCCGTCCGGCGAGGCCGGGACCTGGGGGGCTGCCAGGGGCAGGGGCGTGAAGCGCCCGTGGGCGACCTCATAGACCGGCTGCCAGGTGCCGCTGCCGGGGGCGGTCTCCTGCTCCAGGCGGGTGACGCTGAACCGCGCCTGGGCGCGACCCAGCCCGCGCTGACCGGCCAGTTGCAAAGCATGAATCAGGTACGGGACCTGGCGGATGGCCTCCCCCAGCAGGGTGATACCTAGGGTGAGCGTCTCCCCGGCGGCATGGTCCCGCCCGGCCTGGGGGTCGATGTTGAGGAGATAGGGTCGCGGCGGGGCGGCAAAGCGCCGGCCGTCCTCCCCGGGGGGCGGGAGCGGCTCGAAGACGCGGGGATAGACGCAATGGGCCTGGAGCAGACAACCGTCGCAGTCCCGGGCGCGGGTGACGCAGGCCGCCTGGCGCAGGCCATGCCCGAGGAGCCCCCGCCAGGCCGAGCCGGCGAAGGGTGGCAAATGGATGGGGTCCAGGCCCTGCATCGCCACCCGCAGGCGGATCAGCGGCGGCAAGCTCAGGTTGGCGGATTCCTGGGGGATGTCGTCCATGGGGTTCTCCTTCATCAGTGGCGGTAGATAGCGGGCTGACCGGGGCGGCGAGGACCAAAGGACACACCTCGTCTTTGTCCGGACCTGCTCTCGTTGACGGTCGTCCTGGCTAATCTACCCCATACCAGGCCACAAGGCTTTGACCGCAAGCTTGTCGTCTGCAGCGCCAATGGATTCAAGTCAACCCTAAGCAAAACCCTCCCCCAGCCAGGGGCAAAAAAAAGGCTGGGGCCAAAAAAAGGCTTGACGCCTCCCCCGGGTTTGGGCTCTGCTTTGGCCCAAGCGCCGATTTGAGTATCAGCTTGCGGGCGCTTTATAAATCCAGCCACAGCGGTCCGCTAAACCCGCTTTGGCTCCCCAGCCCAGCGGGTTTTTTGTTGGGCGTCGCCACGTTAACGACAACTTGCCGGGCGACTGAGAAATGCAGCTAAAGCGTCACCGCCTCTTCGCCCCCCCGAGGCCGGTCACGCCGGTCCAGCCGGGGGCAGGAGCGTCATCATGGTCATTACCGATCCCCCTTGCCCGCCCGCGCGATCCCCGCACCGCGGAAGCCACCGGCCTTTTCAGCCCCCGCCTGCCCGACCGCTCGCGTCTACCTCGACGGCCCCAACCCCACCCGGCGTCACCACCGGCACTGGAGATCCCGCTGCGCCCCCGCTGACTGGGGTGGCGTTAGTCCCTGCCCGCGCCACACATCCTGGCTCCCCGAACACTTCGCCAGATTTACGCGGATTTTCTCCACCGTTCACAGGGGGGTATCTGGCTGACCAACGTCGCCCGGCGCACCTACTCCTGGCTGAGGTTGAAGGGATGATCGGGCTTCAGGCCCCCGATCGGATCACCGCCGCCCTGGCAATGCCCCTGCCCTCGCCGTGGCCCGCGAATTCGCTTCCAGCGTCACGGCACCCAACCTCTGATCACCGCCATCCTGGTGGCGCTCGACCAGGTCTTCGCCACCCGCGGCGACACGCGGAGGGAAGCGGACTGCGGCGACGTCGTGGCCGTGCTGATCCGGACCCCTTCCGGATACGGGACTCACCGCTCGTGCCCGACTGACACGCCACGCGCCCATCCGCGTCGCGGGTGCGCCGGCGCGGCGGACGGTGCGGGCGGAACATCTTCCCGCATCGCTACGCCGTCCAGGGCCCGGTTTGCCGCTCACGCCCCTGCCGCGCGGCCCGGCCGCCCAGGGCGATGCGGGGTCCCGCTCATGGCGCCACCGCGGACGGATCGGCCCAGCCGTCCCCCTGCAAGCCGCTGACCCGCTCGACCCGCCGGCGCAGCGCCTCGCCGAGGACCTCGTCCCGGCTGTAAAGCAGGGTGAAGTGCGCCTTGGCCCGGGTGATGGCGGTATAGAGCAGCTCGCGGGTCAGGACCGGATTGGCCTTATCCGGCAGGAGCAGCGCCGTATGCCAAAACTCCGAGCCCTGCGACTTGTGCACCGTCATGGCAAAGACGGTCTCCACCGCCTGCAGGCGGCTGGGCAGGACCCAGCGCACGCCCCCGTCGACGGTCGGGAAGGCGACGCGCAGCACCTGCCCGCCCCCGGCCGTGCCCGCCGGAACGCTCAGGGTCAGCCCGATATCGCCATTCATGAGATTCAATCCGTAGTCATTGCGCGTGACCAGCACCGGCCGCCCGGCGAACCACTGCCGCTGGCCCCCCGCCGCGGCGAGCAGCCCCGCGCCGCGCAAATGCTCGATGATGGACGGGTTGAGACCTTCGACCCCCCAGGGCCCCTGGCGCAACGGCGTGAGCAGCTGAAAGCCTTGCTGCGCCTCCAGCAGCCCGCGCGCCCAGGTGTCGAGCGCGGCCTGGTCCGCGTGATCCCCGGGATACTGGCGCGGCATCAACCGCAGATAGCTGTCCTCACCCCCGTAGCCCGTGACGACCAGGTCCCTGAGCCCCGGATCGGCGGGGTCGGCCAGGCGCCTCAGGGTGATGACGCCCAGATCGCGCTCCTGGCGCCCCGCCTCCGCCGCGAACAGCGCCAGGGTCGCGCGCAACCGCGTCTGGCCGGGGGGATCCTCCCGGTCGGGGGCATTGACCAGGGACGCGAGGGCGCCGATGCCGCCCTGCGCCCGGAACCGGTAGCTCTGGCGCAGCATCACCACCGCCTGATCCAGGTCCGTGCCGTCCGTGGCGCTCAGCGGCGGGGGGACGCGCTGCCCGGTGGCGGCCGCCAGCCAGTCGACGACCTCCGGCCGGTAGTGGGCGTCGACCGCGCGCCGGCACAGATCGCCGAGCACCGCCCCCGCCTCCACCGAGCTCAACTGGTCCTTGTCACCCAGCAGGATCAACCGCGCGTCCGGCCGCAGCGCCTCCAGCAGCCGCGCCATCAGCTCCACGTCGACCATGGAGGCCTCGTCCACCACGACCACATCCGCCGCGAGCGGGTGGGCGGCATGGTGACGGAAGCCACGGCTGTCCGGGCGGGTACCGAGTAACCGGTGCAGGGTCTTGACCTGGGTCGGGATGCTGCCGTCCGGGGCCTGATGGCCGACCAGCTGCCGCACCTGCCCGGCGATGGACGCGTTGAGCCGGGCGGCGGCCTTGCCGGTGGGCGCGGCGAGCTCGATCCGCAGCGGCGGCGCCCCACCGGCCACCGCCAGGCCCTGCAGGACGGCGAGCAGCCGGACCACGGTGGTGGTCTTGCCGGTACCGGGACCGCCGGTGATGATGAAGAAGGCGCTGCGCGCGGCGAGGGCGCAGGCGAGGCGTTGCCAGTCCGGGTCCGGGGTGTCCGGCGGCGCCGGGCCGAAGAGCCCCGCCAGTTGTCGGCGCAGCTGGATCAGGTCGACGTTGAGGGGCTGGCGGAGCCGCTGCCGGATGCCCGCGCGGATGCGGTTCTCGTAGTGCCAATAGCGGCGCAGGTACAACAGCGGTTGGGCGGCGCTGCCCGCCAGCACCAGCGGGGAGACCCCGTCGTCCGTCCGGGCGCCGAGCCAGTCGCTGACCGCGGGGCTGCGCGCCAGGCGCGCGCGCCAGTCCGCCAGTTCCAGCCCCTCCAGCCGCGCGGCCAATGCCTGCCGGACCTGGACGCTGGGGGCCTCATCGTCCCGCAGCTGGCCCAGCAGCCCGCCCGGCTGGCTGAGGACGCCGCGCAGATCCAGACAGACGTGACCATGACCGTTACGCTCGCTGGCCAGGGCAACGGCCAGGAGCACGGCCACATCGGTCTCGCCGCCCTGCACGGCGATGAAGCGCGTCAGGGCCCGATCAAGCGGGCGCAGGGCCTCGGCCGCGACCCAGTCGCGCAGGGTGTCCAGCAGCTCGGCGGCCGGGGGTGACAACGGGCGGGACATCACGGGGTCTCCGGGTGAGCGGACAGGGGCTGGCCGGCAAACAGCCGGTCAAGGCCGGCGATCAGGGCCCGGGGCGGCTTGGCGGTGAACAGCCCCTGGCTGGGCGCGGCGCTGCCGCGCAGGAAGACATAGACCGCGCCGCCGATGTCCCGGTCGTAGTCGTAGCCGGGCAGGCGCGCGGCCAGCTGCCGGTGCAGCGCGAGCAGATAGAGGCTGTATTGCAGGTCGTAACGATGCGCGAGCATGGCGGCGTTCAGGGCCTCCGGGGTATAGGCGCCATCGTCGGGGCCGAGCCAGTTGGACTTCCAGTCGAGCACGTAGTAGCGCCCGCCATGCGCGAACACCAGGTCGATGAAGCCCTTGAGCATGCCGTTCAGGGCATCCGCCCGCAGGGCCGGCCGCGGCGCGCCGGGCAGGCAGTGCCGCTGCACGAGCCGGTCCAGGGTCAGGGTCGGGACGGCGCGGCTCTCCAGCCAGAACTCCAGCTCCACCTGCACCTGGTGCGGCGCCAGGTCGTGCAGCCGCAGCCGGGGAACCTGACCGGCGGCGTCCACCAGGCCGGCGAGGCGCCATTCCCGCGTCAGGAACTGCGCCAGCCAGGCATCCAGGGGCGCGATCCACTCGTGCAGCCCGCGCAGGGTGCAACGGCGGGTCAGCAGGTCCCGGCGCGGCCGGGCGGCGCTGGCCGCGGCGGCATAGCCACGCCGGCGGCTGCCGTCGTCGGCGGGCGCTTCCGCCACCGCGGCCCATTCCAGCAGCCCGTGGAGGAAGGTGCCATAGCGGCTGCCGCGCGGCAGATCATGCAGGGAAGGGCCGGCAGGGGGCGTGGCCGCCGCCGGTGGCACGGGCGGTGGCGTGGCCAGCAGGGACGCCAGGGGGGTCGGAAGCCCCGCTTCCTCCAGGGCGGTCTCCTGGGCGGCGGTGTCGGCGGCCATCCCGGGGGTGGGTATCGCCGCCACCCCTTCCGGCCGGGGATCGGCGGCCCCGCCCGTTTCCAGCCGCAGGGCCGAATAGCTCGCAATCCACCAGGGCGCGAAGGGAGCATGCCCGGCCACGCGCGCCGGTTCCAGGGCGCTTGCGGTGGGCGGCGCCAGGATGCTGGCGCGTGGCGCCGGCGCCGGGGTGATGGCGATGGCCTGCTCACCGCCCTTGACCTGCGCCAGCGCCGCCCAGATGGCCGGCGCCGACATCAGCCGGACCCCGCCGGCGAGGACGTGCCCCAGGGCGGATTTCTCCAGCTGCGGTTTGTTGGCTCGGCCGCTCTTCAGCGGTGCGATGCCGAGCCACACCGCCTGCCGGGCGCGGGTGATGGCGACGTAGAGCAGGCGCATGTCCTCGCTCAGCCGCTCGTCGTCCGCCGCCTTCCAGGCATCCGCGAAGACATTCTTGCCGGCCACCTCCAGATAGCGGCCCTCAGACCGCCGGTAGGGCACCTGGCGGGTGTGGCCGTCGATCTCGCGCCAGCCGCAGATGAAGGGCAGCAGCACCAGGGGGTATTCCAGGCCCTTGGACTTGTGGATGGTGACCACCTGGATCAGCTCGGCGTCGCTCTCCAGGCGCACGATGAACTCATCCCCCCGCCGGTCCAGATGCGCCGACAGGTGCCGGATCAGGGCCTGCTCGCCATCGAGCGCGCTGGCGGACTGCTGCAGCCATTCCGCCAGATGCAGCAGGTTGGTCAGGATGCGCTCGCCGTCGGCGCGCGCGAGCAGCCGGGCGGGCAGCTCCTGATCGTGCATCAGCCGGCGCAGCATGGCCAGCACCCCCTGGCGCTGCCAGAGGCGGCGGTAGTCGCCAAAGCGCGCGAGCTGGGCCTCCCAGGCCAGTTCATCCTGCTGCAGGCGGGCGAGCGCCTCCAGCGCCACCGCCAGGGTGTTGGTCGCCAGCGCGGTGCGCACCAGGCCCTCGTCGGTGGGGGCGGCGCAGGCGCGCAGCCAGTGCAGCAGATCGTGCGCCTCCCCGGTCGCGAAGACGGAGTCGCGGTCGGAGAGGTAGACGCTGTTGATCCGCAACGCTGCCAGGGCCGCGCGCATGACGGCGGCTTCGGTGCCGGTGCGCACCAGGATGGCGATGTGCTGCGGCTTCAGGGGCGTGAAGCCCTCCGGACCCTTAAAGCCGGTCTTGCCGGCACGCGCCAGCTCGAGCCAGCGCGCGACCTCGGCGGCCGCCGCCGCGGCCATGCGCGCGCGATAGGTCTCGGGGTTGACCACGTCCGGCTCGCCGTCGAGCTGCCAGAAGGTCATGGCCGCGGCTGGGGTGTCGTCGATGACGAGTTGCTCGTCGCGGCCCCGGGCCGTGACCTGGACATAGGGGATGGGATTGCCGGCGGCGGGATCGGTCTGGAAGCGGAAGGCGCCGCGCGGCTGGGCTTCGGCGTGGCCGAAGAAGCGATTGGCGGCATCCACCATGGCCCCGGTGGAGCGGAAGTTGGTCGTGAGCGTGGCGTGACGTCCGGCGGTCGCGCGGCGCGCGGCCAGATAGGCATGGATGTCGGCGCCACGAAAGCCGTAAATGGCCTGCTTGGGGTCGCCGATCAGGATGAGGGCGGTCCCGGGATCGTTGTCGGCGATCCGATAGATGGCGTCGAAGATGCGGTACTGGATGGGGTCGGTATCCTGGAACTCATCGATCAGCGCCACCGGGAACTGACCACGCAGGGTGGCGGCCAGGGCCTGGGACGCGGGTGTCGACTCAGGCGGCGAGAGCGCGGCGTCGAGGTCGCGCAGCAGTTCGTCGAAGCCCATCTCGGCGCGCTGGTTCAGCCGGCGCGGCAGTTCGCCCGCGACCCAGGCGGCGGTATGGGCGAGCAGGCAGGCCTCCAGGGGGGGCTCGGGCGCCTCCGGGGTGGCGGCCGGGTCGGGCTGTGCCGCCTGCCAGGCGGCCAGGGCGGCGAAGGCGGGATGCGCCTTCTCGCTCTGCACCGGGGCGGCCTTGAGGAAGGCGAAGCCACCCTGCGCGAAATTCCTGAGCTTGGGCGGCGCCGGGTCGCCCTCAGCCCACGCGGCGATCTGCGCCAGCAAGGTGTCGAAGGTCTCCGCCGTCCTGCTGTCGTACTGGGGTCCCTTCAGATGCGGCCGGAGCGAGCGCAGATAGGCCTCCAGCGGCTCCCGGTCCGCTAGCCAGGCCTGACGCGCGGCCTGCTCCAGCGCCGCACGCCCGGCCGCCTGGGCGGCGTCCGCCGCCGCGGCGGTCTCGGCCTGCGCCCGCCAGTGGCGGTGGGCGGCCAGGGGTGCGACGAGGCTGTCACACCGCAGCGGCGCGCCCTGGTAGCAGAGACCGGCCTCGCGCCGCGCCAGCCAGGCGTCGAGCTTGTCCCGCAGCGCCTCGGGGGAGGCGACGACCTCGCGGATGCTCCGGGCATCGGCAGGGTCGAGGGGGTAGAAGTGCGTGCGCCAGTAATCGCGCAGGATCTCGAGGAGCAGCTCGGTCTGGTCGGTGACCAGTGCGCGCTCAAACCCGCCACGGGTGGCGAAGGCATGTTCCTGGAGCATGCGCTGACACCAGCCATGGATGGTGGCGATCATCGCCTCGTCCATCCACTCCGCCGCCTGACGCAGCCGCCGGGCACAGCCCGGCCAGTCCTCCGGCGGATACTGGTCGCGCAGGGTGAGCAGCGGGTCATCCGCCGGGCCGGTCCCGTCGTCGTCCCCGGACGCCGGGCTGAAGACCGCGGCGGCTTCCACCAGGCGTGCCCGGATGCGCTCGCGCAGCTCCTGGGTGGCGGCCTCGGTGAAGGTGACCACCAGGATGTTGGGCGGCATCAGGGCCCGGTCCTGTTCCCGGACCGTGCCACGATCGCCGTGGCCGAGCACCAGGCGGGTGTAAAGCAGCGCCAGGGTGAAGGTCTTGCCGGTCCCGGCGCTGGCCTCGATGAGGCGACTGCCCTGCAACGGGAAGTTGAGCGGGTCCAGGGTGGGCGCGCTGGACTGTTGCGTGCCGGTGGCCATGTCAGAACGCCTCCCCTCGCGGTGCATGCTGGTACAGCGGAGCGTAGAGCTGATCGATCAGCGGCTGAAAACGCGCATCGGCGCGCAGGGCCGCGTAGTCTGGCCAGAAGCGCTGATAGCCGGCATGGTCGTCGCGCTCGGCGGGGCGGCGGAAGCCGCCCTCGTAGGTGCCTTGGGGGTCGCCGTCATCACCGTCCAGGACGGCGAAGACGGTCTTGCAGGCCAGCGGCAGCAGCTCGGTCAGGCCCTGGACATAACCCTGCACGAGCGTGACGAGGAGGGCTTCGGCCGGCTCACGCGCCAGCGGGGCGAGGATGACCGCGCCGCCGGGGCCGAGCAGCCAGGTGGTGGTCGGCGCCGCGAGCTGGGCAGCGAGGTGCGCCGGCCAGGGCCGCACCAGGTGGTACCACTTGAGCCGTTGCTCCTTGAGCAGCGCGCTGGCCTGCAGGGTCAGGCGCAACCGCTGACCATCGGCACCCGCGCGCAGATCGCTCAGGCTGTCCTCCAGAACCCAGCCGGCACGCGCCAGACGCACCCCCTGGCTCGGCAGGAGGTGGGGATGCTCCGCCTGCAGGGCGCGGTAGCGGGCGAGCGGGGCGGCCAGCTCGGCGGCGAGCTGTTCGGTCCAGGCCTGGTCGAAGGGGCGCAGGGGCAGTTGGCCGGCCCGGGCCAGCCGGGCGATGGCCGTTTCGAGGCAGGTGGTCGAATCCGCGGCGGGCGCCGCCACGAGGTGACGCTCAACGGCGGCGATGACCTGCTCGCGCAAGGCCCAGCCCCCGAGGGGGTCGATGTCGAAGGGTTCGGCGTCCGCGCGCTGTTCCGCCTCCTGCGTCAGCTCGACCCGCAGGCGCTGGGTATAAAAGGTGCGTACCGGCTGGCGCAGAAAGCGCCCGAGGGCTTCGAGGTGGAGGGGGCCGTCAAAGGTCGGTGGGGTCAGGCGCGGCGGCGGCTCCCGCGCCGCCATCGGAGTGGTGTCGCCCGTCGTGCCCGTGGACGCCGCCCCGTCCGGGGCCGCCGCACCGTGCGACACCCGCCATTCGTGGGCGTAGGTGAACAACCGGGGGGGGCGGTCGGGTTCGAAGTAACGCCGGCTGAAGGGCTGCAGCGGATGCAGGGTGGTCAGGGCCGCGACCAGGGCCTGACCGTCAGGGTCGGCCGCCTCCTGCCGCCAGCCGGCGGCGAGGTGATCGCGCAGTTGTCCGACCAGCACCGAGGGCGGGCGCTCGGCGTTGTCGCGGATGCTGCGCCCGACCCAGCTGATGACCAGTTTCTCGCGAGCCGACAGCAGCGCTTCGAGGAACAGATAGCGGTCGTCCTCCCGTCGGGAGCGGTCACCCGGACGGTAGTCGTTGGCCATCAGGTCGAAGTCGGCCGGGCGCCGGCGGCGCGGGTAGTCGCCGTCGTTCATGCCCAAGAGCCAGATCTGGCGGAAGGGGATCGCCCGCATCGGCATCAGGGTGGCGAAGTTGACCGCGCCGGCGAGGAAGCGCTGGGTCAGGGTGGGCTCATCGAGCCCGGCGAGCAGGGTGCCGCGCACCACCTCCAGCGGCAGCGGCTCGGCGTCGAGCCCGCCGCGGGCCGCGTCCGCCTGCCACTGTTCCAGGGCCTCGCGCAGTCGCGCCAGGGTCAGCTCGTCGGCATCGTTCGCCGCGCTGAAACAATCGTCGAGCAGGCCGGCGATGAGCGCGACCCAGTCCGCGGCCGGGCGCGGCGCCCGGAGCGCGGCCCAGTAGTGGCCGAGCGTCTCCAGCAGGGCGTCGAGCCGGCCGACCAGGGCCGCCTCCAGGCCGCCGACCTCCGCATAGGGCTCCACCCCCTGCCAGGGGCCGCTGTCATCGCTGGCGAAGCCGAGCAGCATGCGCTGCAGGCCAAACCGCCAGCTGTTCTGCTCCAGGCCCGCGGGCAGGCCGAGGCCGGCGCGCTGCCCGGCGTCGAGACCCCAGCGGATATTGGCGCCGTCGACCCAGTCGCGCAGCCGCGGCAGCGCCTCCTCCGCCAGGCCGAAACGCGCGCGCACCGCCGGGATGTCGAGCAGGTCCAGCAGCTCGCTGACGGACAGGCGGGCCTGTGGCAGATTGAGGAGGATCTCCAGACCGACCACCAGCGGGTTGCGCTGGCGCTCGCCCTGATCGGTGATGTGATAGGGGATGCGGCGCGGGTCGTCCCCGGGCAGCCGGCCGAACACCGCCGCGATGTGCGGGGCGTAGACGGCAATGTCCGGCACCATGACCAGAATGTCGCGCGGTGGCAGCGGCGTACCGGCGCGCTCGGCCGCGGCGAAGGCGGCGAGGAGCTGGTCATGCAGGATCTCCACCTCGCGCTGGGGGCCGTGGGCGATGATAAATTCCAGGCTGCGGTCACGGCAGGGGTCGATCGTGGTCCCCAGGGCGCGCCGTTCGGGCAGCGGGCGCAGCGCGAGGATGTCGTCCTGGAGCTGTTGCAGCAGGGTGGCGTCGCCGGGGGATTCAAAGAGGTCGATCTGGAGACGCTGGGCCGCGAAGTGCGCTTCATACTGGCTGCGGTCGTCGTGCTCGTCCAGCAGGCGGATGTAGTCGCGGCCCTGCTTGCCCCAGGCGGCCAGCAGCGGGTGGCCGTGCAGGTGCAGCGCGTTCTCGTCGAGGTCCGCCGGGACTTTTCGCCCCGGCGTGCGCCGGTAGGCCTGGCGAAACAGTTCGCGGCCGGCCACGATATCGCCCCAGTAGTGCTGGCTCGGGTTGTGCACCAGGAGCATGACCTGGCAGACCGGGGCGAGGGCCTCAAGGGCCTCGATGGTCTGGCGGGGCAGGGAGGAAATGCCGAAGACCACCACCCGCCGCGGCACGCCCGCGGGGCGTGACCCCGGGGTCAGGGCCCGGGCCCGGGCCAGGAAACGGGTATGGATGTCGGCACGGCTGAGCTCACGGCCACGGTGGTCGGGGTCAGCGGTCGCGCCCGCGCGCGGCACCGCGGCGGCCAGGTCCTGCTGGATGTGGCGCCAGAGCAGCGGTTGCCAGCGCTGGCCTTCCGGCAGCGCCAGACGCGTCCCGTCGGGCCGGATCAGCAGGTCTTCACCCGCTTGCCAGGCGGCAAGCCAATCGGCGCGGTAGACCTGGTACTGGTCGTAAAGATCGGCCAGGCGTTCCGCCAGCTGCTGGCGGCGGCGCGCATCGCCGTCAGCCGCCAGGAAGCCGCGCAGCGGGGCAAGCCAGGCCTGCTCCCGCGGGGTGGCCGCAAGGGCGTCCAGATCGCCGAGCAGCCGGTAGAGGCGCCAACCCAGGGGGGCCTTGTCATAGGCGGAGGTATCGGGGAGGTCGCCGAGCAGGGCGCGGTAGGCCTGCCACAGAAAGCGCCCGGGCAGCATCAGGTCCACCGCCGCGGCGATGCCGCAGCCGCCACCCGCCGCAGCGGGTGGCGTTGCCCCCGCCAGATCGTCATCCGGCAACGCGGCCAGCGCGAGCTTCAGCCATTGACCGATGCCGTTGCTCTGCACCAGGATGACCTCGTTTTCCAGCGGTAGCAGCGGGTGGCGGCGCAGCCAGGTGGTGAGCAGGCTGCGCAGGGCCTCCAGGCGGTTGCCCTGGATCAACATGAAGCCAGTGGGCCAGTCGTGCCCGGAGTCCGTCATCGGTGCCATCTGCGTGCTCCGTTCGCCAGGGGGTTGGCCGGTGGATGATTCAAGCTGACCGCAGCATAGCCGAAGCGCACCCGGTGGGCTAGCCAGCCCGCAGGGTAGCGTGGCGTCGCGACCGGTGCTGGCGCGACGGAGCGCCCCTCATTACCCGTCAGCCGGTGGACGCCTGCCCTGCCCTACCCGCCGCGCCGTGGGGATCCGATGACCTGGAGGGACCATGAACCACGAACGCGCGCTGGTCCTCAGCAGCCACCACCTGGCCTGGTCGCGGAATTCCCGCCACGGCGCGCTGTCCATGTGCCGGGAGGACGAGGATCTCGGCTGCCAGGCCGAGGACCCGTTCTGGCAACGCTGGCAGCTGGCCACTGATCCGGAGCCCAATACCTGGGAGCTGGTCACGCCGCTGGCCTTGCCCTGCGTGCCCTGAAGCAACCAGGGGCTTCACGCCCTCCGTCCCATCCTGTCGCATCCCGCCGCCACCCTGGTCCCTGCCGTCACCCGACCTCCCGGAACGACCATGCCTTGCCTGTCCAGAATCGCCGCCCATCTCAATCAACGCTTCGCCCATTGGGGCATCCAGCTCCCGCCGGCGGACCTCGCCCAGCGCCGCCGGGGCCAGCTCAGCCAGTCCGGCTGGAGCATCGGGTACCTGTTCGGCGCCGATGAGCAGGGCGACTACCGCGACGATTACGCCCATCACCCCGTCAGCGGCGACGAGCACCGCCGGCTGCGCGCCAACGGTGAGCGGGAGTGCCTGCCCGCCCTCCATGGGCCGGACCCGGACCGCGACGACCCGGCGGCGACCCCTTGCGCGTCGCGGGCCTGGCAAGCCGAGAACCAACGCATCGCCGCCCTGCTGATGGCCAAGGGCTTTGGTGTCCCGGGCGGCGCGCCCGGGGTCCCGGTCCGCACCCGGGGGCGCCCCTCCACCCCTCCCGGTGAGGCGCACGCCCGGCCGGGGCTGGTCACCAGGGCGCACCCCGGGGCCAGCCGGGTCTATGGCTAGGATCCCTGGCTACCCGTCCCGCTCACCCTGCCGCCTACCCGGGAGCCGCCCATGATCGACACCCTGCTGCGCCGGTTGCCCCGCCATCCGCGGCTGAACTCCGCCCGCCTCAGGGACGAACTCGACGCCATGGGCCTCGCGGTCACCCTCCGCACCGTCCAGCGCGATCTCAACACCCTGGCGGCAGTCTTTCCCCTGGTGGCATCCACCGGCCAGTCGCCGCTCAGGTTCAAGTCTCCGGTTGCAACAGCTGCCGCACGTCATCCTGGAACAACACGCCCCGTGCCATAAGGGCCGCGATGAGCCGGTCGAGCACCGCGTGATGCTGGCGCAGCAAGGCCAACACCGCCAGATACTGGGTCTGCAAGAACTCTCGGCACAGCGCCTCCGCTCGGGCCAGGTCCGCCTCCGCCACCTGACCGTGCAGGATCGCCAGGTTGCTGGCGACGGCGGCCTCGCTGCTCAGATCGGGCGAGTGACCATTGGCGACGAACAGATCGCAGGCAAGGGCGTAGACGCGCAACAGATCGCTCCGCGCCCCGGTGGCGCTGACCTGGTCCGCCCCGAGCACCAGCTGCTCCGCCGCCCGTCCGGCGAGGCCGATGCGGATGCGGTGCACGACATCGGCATAGGTGTGCTCCTCGCCCTCCGCCACCCCGTCATAGGGGGGCACCACGATGCCGGCGTTGTCATTGCGTGGCCGGGCGCTGACATAGACCGGGATCGTCCCCCGGGGACCGTCGAGGGCGGCTACCAGGGCATGCCCGCCCTCGTGGATGGCGGGCAAGCGCCGCGGCGCCTGGGTCGCCGGGGGCAACTCCTGATCCGCGGTGCCATAGGTGGCGAACAGCAACAGATCCTGGAAGCTGGCCGGACGCCCCTCGCGCCACTGCAAGCGGCGCAGAGCCTGGTGCAACAGACTGCGGCGCCGGTGGTCGGCGAATTCGTAGCGCACCAGGGCGCCCAGATGGTTGAGGTCCGCGGTCACGCTGGGGTCGAACAGGCTTGGCCCTAGCTCGTTGACGAAGGCCCGGGCCAGGTCCTCGTTGCCCAGGTGGGGTAGGGCCAGGCGCCGGTCAAAGCACCCCTGGTGGCGCAACTGGGGGTCCAGGTGGCCGACCGACTTGAGGGCAATGACCAGCACCAGGGGCGCCTGGGGCAGCCCGGCCGCCAGAAAGCCGCGCAGGGCCTGGCGGAAGGCGGCGGCCGCCAGTTCGTCATGACCGAGGGCGCGGGGGAAGCCCTGCTGGTCCGCGTCGTCCTCCAGGGCGGGACCGATCCACAAGCCCGCCTCCAGATAAACCAGCGTGGGCGTGTCTTCCGGCAGGGCCTCCACCCAGGCGGGGAAGTCGCTGACCACCTCCGCCACCGGCACGCGCCGATAGGCCAGACCCGCCATGTTGGCCACACAATGCAGCACGCCGTCCATGACCTCCAGGTCCTCATGCTCCACCACCACCGCCTGCCCGGTGAGCGCCCAGCGCTCACGGTCGCCGGGGTGGGCGGCGGCCTGGGTCAGCTCCCGCGTCCAGCGCTTGACGGCGCTGTCCTCGGACCAGTAGTTCCAGTAGGGGGTGTAGTCCCGGGAAGGCGTGCGGCGGGCATAGGGCATCCATTCCTCTCCTGTCGGCGTCGTCATGGGGTCAGCTTAACCGAGGGTAGCGACAGATCAGGTCGCAGGGCCACCCGCCGCCAGGGCGATCAGTTCCGCCTCGCCGATGACCCGTACCCCCAGCTCGTGCGCCATCATGACCGCCTTGGCGGCGAAGGGCGTCCGCTTCGACTCACGAACACGCGACCCACTCTGTCGCACCCCGTCGTTATCCTGGAACCCCCTTCCTCCTTGGAGAGAGTGCCATGTCCTTGCCATGCGAGCACGTGACTCGCGCTTGAGGGCACGCAGCTTGGCCTTGGTGTCCTGGAGGGATTGCTCGGCGGCGAGGATCTTGTCCTCGGCCCACTTCTCCAGCTTCTCGCGCTCGTCCTGGAAGAAACGGTTGTTGGCTTCCACGATACGGCTGATGATGGCCTCGCAATGGCGCCGGGCATTGGCATCGAGGGCAGGGGGCACGGCCGGGTCCCTGGTCGGCCTTGGCGCATCGGCCGCGCGACAATTGAACAGTTTCTCGCAGGTTTCCTGGTCAATCGGCGTGCCAGCATCCGTCAACGCGCTGAAAACCAGGTGTTCCTCGCGTTGCAAAGACTCGACACTGAGCAGGTCCAGGGCCAGCCAGCCGCGCGTGCCCTTCAGGGCCTCCACCACCGAGAGTTTGGTGGGGTGACCGCTGATGTCGAAGGCCACCTCGGCAATCGGCGTGTCGGCGGCCTTGCCAGCGGCTAAAACATGCTCGCCCAGGGGGTGGGTCAGCCGGTAGACGTGTTCGGTGCCATCTTCGGGGATGTTGGAAGCGTCCCGGATTAACCGGTAGCCACCGCCTGGGATGGCGGGCGCTGGGGGGTTCCGCAGCGTTAATCGTGGGGCTGCGTCATCGAACGTGGCGCGGTCCGCCAATACGTAACGGGTCAGCGCCCAAAATAGGCGGCCGACGTGGTCAAGGCGCTCGCGGGCACGGTCAAGCTGGATGCGGAGCAGATCATGGATGTCCTCGTCGAAGTGCTCGATGAGCAGTTGCCGGGTCTCATCCATCCGCGCGGCGATGTCGGCCTCCAGTTCCTGCTGGAGAGCGGCAAAAGCCCGTTCAATCTCGGCCTCGGTGCGGCAGGATTGGTAAATGGCCAGGATGCGGTTCTCAAAGTCGATGCCGCTTTCGATCCGGCCGAGGACTTCGTCGGAGGCGCCAAAGACACCATCGAACAGGCGGAATTTGTCCGTCAGCAGCTCCAGGACGCGCTGGTCGGCCTGGTTGCGGGTGTTGACGAAGTTGACCACGACCACGTCGTGCTTCTGGCCATAGCGGTGGCAGCGGCCGATGCGTTGCTCGATCCGCTGGGGGTTCCAGGGCAGGTCGTAGTTGATGACCAGGGAACAAAATTGCAGGTTGACGCCTTCGGCTGCGGCCTCAGTGGCGATCATGATTTCGGCGTCATCACGGAAATAGTCAATGAGAGCCGTACGCCGGTCAACGGGCCGAGAGCCGGTGACCCTGTCCGTACCCTGGTTCGCGGCCACCCAGCCCTGGTAGATGGCCGTGGACTCTGGGTCGGTGTTGGAGCCGTTGAAGGTGACCAGTTTGTCAGCGTAGCCATGAGCCGCCAGGAAATCGCGCAGGTAACTTTGGGTACGGCGCGATTCGGTAAATATAAGGGCCTTGCGCGCGGCACCCGTCTGCGCCATGGCCTGAAAGCCAAGATCAAGGGCGGTCAGGAGCTGAGTCGTCTTACCATCGGTCTTGATGGCCTTGGCCCAGTCGGTGTACTGCGCCAGTTCGGCGATCTCCGCGTCCAAACGCCCTAGATCGGTGGTCGGGTCCTCCTCCCCGGGCGCATCCTCGGCATCTTCCAGGGCCTCTCGGTAGTCGTCGTCGAGGTCGTCTTCGTCCACCAACTCGTCAATGACATTGCCCGGCGGTCGCCGGCCCTCGCGCAGGGCAATCAACCGGCTGTGGATCCGTGCCAGGGTGCCGGCCACCGCGGGCGAACTGGAAGCCAGCAGTTTGCGGAGGATGAGGGTCGTCAGGTGGCGCTGACTCTTGGGCAAGGCGAAGACATCTTCACGCAGCATGAAGGCGGAGAGGGCCTCGTAAAGCCTTTGCTCGTCGTCGCTGGGAGTAAAGGGCTGGGTGATGGCCCGCCGCTCGGTGTAGCGGACATACTCCAGGACCTGCTTGCGCAAGGTGCGTTTGACGAAGCCCGTCAGGCGGTCGCGCAAATCGGCGAGATTGGCGCCGGCCTGCATGTACTGCTTGCGAAACGCCTTGTCGTCGCCAAATTGATGCTCATCGATCAGGCTGGCGAGCCCATACAGTTCCATCAGGCTGTTCTGGAGGGGGGTCGCCGTCAGCAGCAGCTTGCGGCGGCCGTCGAAGGTACGCCGCAAGGTCTGCCCCATGCGGTTACTCGGCTGGTGGGCGTTGCGGAGTTTGTGCGCCTCGTCCATGACGACCAGGTCCCAGGGCACCGCGCGCAGGTCATCTTCAACCCGGTTGGCGTAGTGATAGGAAAGAATGACGACGGCCCGCTGCTCAAAAGGCCGGACAGTTCCTTCTTTGCGCAGTTGGCGGACGGCTTGGGCGTCCAGAATCAACACGGGTAAGTTGAACTTCTCCGCCAACTCAGCGGCCCATTGTCGACGCAGGGCGGCGGGGCAGATGACGATCAAGCGCCGTCGGCGTTCAGCCCAATACTGACAGAGCACCAAGCCCGCTTCGATGGTCTTTCCCAGGCCGACCTCATCGGCCAACACCACGCCTTTGGAAAGCGGGGAACCCAGCGCGAACAGCGCCGCCTCGATCTGGTGGGGGTTGAGATCGACGCTGGCGTCGAACAAGGACGTTGACAGGCGCTCCACACCATCCCCGCAGGTCATGCGTGTCAGTTCATGCGCGTAGTACTTGGCGTGGTAGCTGCTAATCACGGTTGCGCCTATGGTGGTGTCCCTAATGTCCCGCTCCCGCGGTGGGTGTGTATCCCGCCCAAGGAGCACCAGCGTAGTGACTTATTCCTCTTCGGCCTAGTTTACTTCGATTTGGCTTTGGCCGGACTGACAAGGGGGGCATAGCCCGCTCCTACTCTCGCTGGTTGCTCGCCGGCATATCACCCACATCGCGGTTGCCCCTCAGGCGGCTGGGGTCCGGGACTCCACCCGGTTTGCCGCCTCAAAAATGGCATACATGTTGACTTCCTGCACATCCACCTGGGCGATGAGCGAACTCAGGTACTCCCGCGACCGTGCCTGAACGCCATTGCGCTGACAAACCAGCCAGGCGACCGCCTCGGCCTCGGCTTCGCACAGTGCCGTTGGCAAGGACCGGCGATCCGGCCAGCGTCCCTTCCGGTCCGGGCCCACATGGCCGCAATAGACATGCCCCAGTTCATGGGCCAGGGTCGCGAACCGAGACGGCAGGTCATGCCTGGCGTTCAGCTTCACCCGGTAGGGCAGTACCTTCTGGGTATGATCCCACTCAGGCCTGAGGGCGATCCCGGCCGCCGTGCCCGCCAGATTGGGGCCGTATTGGTCCGTCTCGGTCACCTTGATGCCGTACTTCTCGGCCGCGGCCCGGGTCCGGTCGTAGATAACCTGATTGAGCTTGCCGTCCGCGAACAGACAGGAAGCATTCTCACCAGGGATCGCCGGCCCCACGGTGTCAGCAAACTCATAAACGAACAGGACCGGCCCGAAGGGTTGCAGGATCACGATCGGGAGCGCATCCGCCATCACAACACGACCGAGTGATAGCCATTTACGCCGGGTAGCCACTGCCACCGCCCCGGGTCGCTGCACCCGGACCAACATGGCGTTGTAGACCGACAGTTGACTGAAGTTGCGAACAAAATTGAGGAACTCGTCAAAGGCTTTAGCCCCCGTGGCGGTCAGGGCCTGCTGAAAGAGGCCATTGATCGCCGAAGCACAATCCTCGAACTGGAGCAGACGGGGCAGCCCCTTGGGGTCCTGTGGATCTTCCGCGAGCAGGGGTAGTTGATCGGTTATTTCACCCGAATCGAACAAGTCGCTCATCGTCGCGCTCCCGCATTACCCTCACACCACGGGGAGGGGTTCCCGTTTCCAGTGATGTCCTGCCCTTGGTTTGGCTGGTCTCGGCCGTCCTGAATGTTTCAACCGCCTAATGCCTGTAATCCCAGAGCGCCATCGGCTCTGGGTCGCGCCACAGGCCCCGGTTCCCCCCCGGGCCGCCAGCTCCGCCACGCCGTACAACACCTCAGCACCTCCTGGCGCCAATCATCCTCGGGTTGCAATTGCGCCCCACAGTGGGTACGCTGAAGTTGTCATAGCGTGCGACGACCTCGGGACGTGAGCTACCAGCCGCGCGCTTGGACGCTAGGGACGCCCCCCTAGCGCTCCCACCTTCCATGCTTTAGCTCCCACCCCTCCCTGCCGCGCTTGGTCGCGAGATAATCGTCTTCGCGGGTGGTAGCGTAGTTCGTCACCCCTGACCAGGCGCCCGTCATCCCCGGCTTACGCGCAAATACGGCCACGCAAGCCAGCAAGCCGCGTCGTCCGACTACGAACCGGCTGAGGTAGTAGCGTTTATCCTCCCCGCCAGACCGTCCTGGCTCCAGCCAGATCTCGTCTGGCTGCCTGATGTTTACCGCGGTATACAACAGCCAAGTCGCACGCTCGCCTTTCTGTATCTTCCAATTCCCGCGCAGGTCGGTGAACAGCCCTCTGTCAATGATCAGGGATTCACCCTTGGCATCGACGAAGAGGGCGCTTGCCTCGTCGGCGGCGAACTCACGCATGAAACGCGCGAACAATTCCGCTTCCGTAAGTGTCGCCCCCAAGCGCTCAACACCCTGAACCAGGCGCGGCGCTGGCATCTTGCCCCCGCTCCCCGCCATCACTTTCCACATCGCCAGATACTCCGCGCCAGGCCCTTGGCACCAAAGTTTACCCCTACCGCGCAGAGCTGCGTACGCGGGGACAGGCCTGCCCGACGCTTGCATTTGCTAGCCCGCCACCGGCCCATTGGTGCCCCGCGGGGCTCATAGTCCCAACTTGAACCTGGG
>JADHED010000708.1_pt1 | contig 35449 bp, 30 predicted proteins | sample 8952041 | NCBI WGS metagenome assembly JADHED01 (sample SAMN16124423, study PRJNA663239) | bioreactor sludge metagenome | isolation source: sludge (control) | place: India:Bengaluru | collected 2018-09-08
CCGACAAACCCTGCTCGCACACCGCAACCAACGTCCCCGCCCGCATCTCGATGACAAGATCCTCTGCGCCTGGAACGGGCTGATGATTTCCGCCCTTGCCCGCGCAGGCCGGGCCTTTGCGGAGTCCCGCTACACCGGAGCCGCCATCCGTGCCGCGGAGTTTGTCCTGCAACACCTTTGCCCCGCAGGCGATCTCCGCAGATCCTGGAGAGAGGGACCTTCCCCCATTCCGGCCTTCGCCGAAGATCACGCGTTTTTCATCCAGGGTTTGCTGGATCTCTACGAGGCGGATTTCCAACTGCGCTGGCTGCAACACGCCGTCGCACTTCAAAAACGCCAGGATGAACTCTTCTGGGACGAAACCGGATACTTCAGCAGCCGCGCCGGGGATCCGCTGGTTCCCCTGCGGATGAAAGAGGGGGACGACGGAGCCGAACCCTCCGTCAATTCCGTCAGCGCCCTGAACCTCCTGCGGCTCGGTCGTTTTTTCCACGACGATCTCCGGGAGTCCCAGGCCCGCAAGATCCTCGTCGCCCATGCCCTGCACATGAACCGCCTCCCCACCGCCGTTCCGCAAATGCTTGTCGCCCTCGACCTTGCTCTGACTCCACCCGAACACCTCATCATCGTCGGATCTCCGACAGAATCCCGGCCTCTCCTCGAAGGCCTGGCCGGAACCTTCCGCCCCCACGCCACCCACATTCTCCTCGATTCACAGGATGCCATGAACTTCTTTGACTCCCCCCCATTGCGGGAAATGAAAAAAATCAACGGCAAACCCACTCTTTACGAATGCCGAAATTTCACCTGCCAAGCCCCGGTGACATCACCAGACAATTCCGCAAGTCGTCCCTGATTCCCCTGCTTGAAAACCGCCCGATCAGGGCGTGAATCGACGATACCGTTGCCCATCCAAGAGAAGCTCCCCACCCTCGATGCTGACGGTGAAGGTGGTGTTGATCTTGAGATCCGGCACTTTGAGTGTGAGCTGGTTTCCCTTCAATTTCCACGTCCCTTCCCACATGCTTGCCTCCCCGTCCGACCCCTGCACGTGAAGCCGTCCGTCTTCGAAAAAATCGTAGGAGATTTCCCCTTTCACCGGTTGCCAGCCATAGGTGTTCGGCGTGCTGTGAAGAAATTGCCGCAGCTCGGATTCCGATTCCGCCGAAGCGGGGCCGGGAAAGAAACAGAGAACGGCGGCGAGGAAGGCCAGTCGGATCGTGGTTTTCATCGTTTCGAAAAATCGAAGGAAAAGCAGGTGAAAGCAAAAAGTGCGGCGCTTGATTCAATACAATAAATTGCTTTCAAGCCGTTTTGAATCATTTTCTGCTGCAGGCCGACAGGGGATTCACTTTGAAACATAATCTCCCATATCCACACCAAACCGACGCTCGGGAAGTTTTCCTTCACTGACACGATAAGAAGAACCATCCCATACAATCAGCCGAAGGTTGGGATCGTCAGAGAGTGAACGGATAACAAAGTATTGGTTCAGGGTATCTGTGCGATAGCCGTCGAGAGCAACAATCACCATGCCCTTTTCCAAACCAAACGGAACCATGGACTGATTGGAGCTTTTGATGAGCACCCCCGTTTTTGGTGGAATCGAAAAATCGGTCAACTTCACTTCCTGAACCCCATTTGGAAAAGTGTGCGAAGTTTTTTCGCGGAAACCTGCTGCCGCAGCCTTTATTGGTGCGAGTTTGTTGAGGCGGATAAGGCAGGCGATTTCGCAGCAGGGCTTGTCATCATTGTAGCGCTTGTCGATTTTAACCGCTGTTTCAAGGGCCTTGTCCCATCGATCTTCGGCTTCCATCAGCCACTGATAGGCCTCCAATCCCCCGTAGGAATACACCTCCGCAGCATCCTCTGCGACTTTTTCAGCGGTTGCCCGATCATTTTTCTGGAAGAGATATTTGACAAGCCAAAGGGAACAATTGGCCATCCAAACGCGATTATTGGCCTTTTCAAAGGCCTGCATATAATACTCCGCCGCTTTTTCTTCCATGCCACGACATTCGAAATAGGCACCCAGTTTGAGATAAATATCTGGATCAAGGACGGCCGCTTTTTTCATGGCCGCCTCATACAAATCGGGCTGCCCTTCGTAGCAGGCTGCCAACCGTTGCATGGCTTTGAGACTTATGACCACCTGTGGTCCCAGCCACTTTTCCACAATTGCACCACTCAGATTGGTATAAGAACGCCCGTTTTCCAAATAGGCATTGTGCATGGCAAGCCGGTAGGAATAGGGTGCGCGTTCCCACAGTTTGCGCAACCAGCCATCATTGTTCTCATCGCCAACCCCAATCGAAAACAGGCGATCACCTGTCTCAAAGGCCGTCCCTTGGGGCACTTCCGGATGAAACCAGGCATGAAAGTCTGGAGACGAAAGAACTTCTTCATCGTCCTCGTTTTTCCGGAGACTCGCCCAAAGCTCGGGAGTCACCATTTCGGGAGTTTTATGAATAATGGCTTCACAGGAGACGTTTGCCTTGCGACGAGCATCGTCCTCACGGGCAATCATTCTCAGGAGAAAGGGCTTGTATCGCAAATTGGGCAGCTTGTCTTCGATGAAGTTTTCCAACTCTTTGGATTTATCGGGAACTCCCCACTTGTCGTTCAAAAACCCATATAGTTTCTGACCTCCTTGCATGAGATGACGTTGATGGTATCCGGCAAAAAGGTTGCGTCCGGCCACTTGGATGGTTTTTCCATCTTCTACAACAGGAGAACCTTCTGGCGTATCGAGATACTCGTTGATCCAGTCGAGATTTTTTTCCGAGACGGAAATTCCGAAGTGCTTTGCCGCCTTGGCACTTTCTTCCAGTTCAAACCCGAGAATGGGTTTGCTGAAGAGGTGCCCTTGCTGGACGGAAAGAGGCCTTTCATTGGCAATACGCCAGTAGGCAATGTCGGGTTGAACGCCGGATTCCTTGAAGAACTCCATGGCATTGGCCACATCCAATGCGTGGGAGAGCGCTCTAAAATACTCTCTGCGAAGCGCCGGACTGCCGGCCAGGGCGGAAGAGCGGCCTTCGCGCCAATCCCACGTATTCCGCAGACGCAGAATGGCCTTCCATTCTTTCATCTCTCTCTCCTCCGGCCAGGCGGCCACAGAGGTCAGGGCATCTGCCTGTTGTCCGCAAAGTGTCAACAAAAGTCCTTCTGCAAGCTGCCGGGCGGGATCCCCGGGTTGCATTCCAAGTGCATCCGCAGCGGCCAGATGGGAGGTCATTCGGTTGAGTGGAATGCGCAGGTCACAAAACATTCCCGAGTAGTCGTTCAAGGCGATGGTGCCGACCAACAAAGCAGCCTGCAAATGACCTGCAGCAGAGGCAGGATGTTCCGAAAGAAATTTGGAAAGCCTCTCGTTTTCGGCAGCGAGAACTTTGAAATCGGGGTTGAGCAGCGTCTCCGCACAAGCGAGTGAAGAAAGGGACGGAGATACAGGATCCGATGGCAACAGGAGAGACTTCGCCCAAGTCTTGTACGTCGCCGGATTCCAGACGCCTGTTGCAAGGGAAACAGTCTCTTTTTTGCCCTCCCATTTTAACTCGTAATGTCCGGCTTCTTCGGATGAAGGAAGTTTGTGGACAACAACGGACTTCGGTTTGCCCTCCTTGCTTTTGAGTGTTCCAAAGTCCGCAAGAAACTGGGAAATCTGCAAAACCGTCCATTCCTCCTCCGTATGAAACGCCAAAGAGTCGGATATGACTGGCACCTCCGGTGGCACGGCAACCTGCCTGTATTGATAATAACCAATACCGACAGCTCCCATAAGAAAAAGGACAATGATCAAGACGGCCAGCGAGGTAGGAACTTTCATGAAACCAAAGTTGATGCTTTATAGACAGCTGAGTTAATTTTGACAAGCATGCAAGCTTGAGATGCGACGGGGCACCAAGGTCTTTTCAGGATGCAAGCACACCGGCTATTGACCTCTTGTTTGGCACATGGACGATTCCGATTGCTGTCCGGACAAACCCTTGGTTCTTGTCGGGCGGATGCCGATGGGTTGAAATTCCCGGCCATGGCTTTGTTCAGGCGCACATTTTTTCATGAGATCTTCATTTCGGAACCTGCCGCGCGGGTCTGGGAGGTTTTGTCCGAAGTGGAGACCTGGCCGGAGTGGACGCCTTCGATTTCCACGATCCAGCGTCTGGAGGCCGGACCGATCGGCGTCGGATCGAGGGTTGGGATCAAGCAGCCAAAACTCCGGGCGTGCGTGATGGCAATCACGGCATGGAGTCCCGGCAAGGGGTTTGTCTGGGAGACAGGCTCGCCCGGCCTGCGGGCAACGGCATCCCACGAGATCATCCCAGCGGATGGCGGCGTCCGGGTTGCCTTGGAAGTGATTTTTGAAGGCATGCTGGCTCCGCTTGTCGGTGCCTTGGCCGGGAAGCTCACCCGGAAGTATATCGCCTGGGAGGCTGCTGGACTCAAAGAGCGGAGCGAGAGCCGGCGGCACTGAGTCCTTCTTGCCGGAATCAAGGCACGGCGTATGCTTCCCACAGAAAAATGGCCGGGTTGAGCACACATGTTCTGGATCTTGTCGCCGGGCGTCCTGCGGCGGGAATGCGGGTGGCTTTGTGGAAATGGGATGGCGACCGGCGCGTGTTCTGTGTGGAAGCCACGACCAACGCGGACGGCCGAACGGATTCTCCGCTTTTGGCGGGAGAAGCTTTGACGCCTGGTGTCTACGAGATGGTTTTCCAGGTGGCCCGGTATTTTGGGACTCCGGCCGAAGCTTGTTTTTTGGATGAGGTGCCGGTGCGGATCACTGTGCAGGCAGGCAGCTCCTATCATGTGCCCCTTCTTTGCACTCCATGGGCCTACCAGACCTACCGGGGAAGTTGAGCGCGACCATCCATGAGCGGTTGGAGGCTTTGGCGGGGATTTCGGATGCTCCCGACGGGCTGGAACGGACTTTTCTTTCCCCGGCTCTGGAACGTGCCAAGGCCGTGGTGGGTGAGTGGATGGATTCTGCGGGGCTTCGCGTTTTTGAAGACCGGGCGGGAAATTTGATCGGGCGGAAGGATTGCGAAAATCCCGCAGCTCCCACAGTGGCCTGCGGATCTCATCTGGATACGGTCCGCAATGCGGGCCGCTATGATGGTGCGCTGGGAGTGGTTCTTGGGATTCATGCAGCAGAGGAACTGAAAGAAGTTTCTCTGCCTTATCATTTGGAGATCGTGGGCTTTTCCGATGAGGAAGGTGTCCGGTTCGGCTCCACTTACCTGGGAAGTCGTTTCTACGCGGGAGACGAGAAAATCCCGGATGTAGTCGATGCGGATGGAATCCCGCTGGCCGAGGTTCTTGCCGCACACCGGCCTGCCTTTGCTGCCCCGCCTTCACGGACGTTGGCGGCCTATGTGGAAGTCCATATCGAACAGGGACCGGTGCTCGAAGCAGAGTCTTTGGCCCTGGGGGTGGTTTCCGGAATTGCCGGCCAGACACGCGCGAAGGTGGTGCTGGAGGGAAAATCCGGTCATGCGGGAACTGTTCCGATGGGATTGAGAAAAGACGCCCTGGCCGGGGCTGCGGAGTGCGTGGGACTCGTGGAGTCGGAGGCACGGAAAGCCGCCGGCCTGGTGGCCACGGTCGGTGAGATTTTCGTGGATTCCGCCGCAGGCAATGTGATTCCCGGCCGGGTTTCCTTCTCGTTGGACATCCGTGATGCGGATGATTCGAAACGCCGGATGTTTGTGGACAGGCTGTTCCAAAACATTCGCGCCGTGGCCGTGACACGCGGATTGGATTGTCAGATCGGGGTTCGGATGGACTCCGCTGCGGTTGCCTGTGATCCGGAGCTGGGCCGGCATCTGGCGCGTCTTGTGGAGAAACAACAAGGCCGGTGTCCCTGGCTTGCCAGCGGGGCCGGGCACGATGCCGTCGCCGTCGCCGAAGCCGCGAAAACGGCGATGCTTTTTGTCCGCTGCCGGGCGGGGATAAGTCACCACCCGGAGGAATATGCCCTGCCGGAGGACATCGAGTCCGCGGCGACGGTGCTGCGCGATTTTCTTGCGGAGTTGAAACCCGGCACGGGAGCAGTCACATGATCCTTCTCAGAAACGCGGAGCTGGCCACGTCGGAAGGCTTTGTCCGGAGCGATCTGGCCATTGCGGGGGAGAAAATTTCCGGAATCGGGGAAACCCTCCGGGGGGAGACGGGCGAGGAGTTGGATCTCGACGGTTGTCATGTTTTTCCGGGATTCGTGGATGCCCATGTCCACTTCAACGAGCCCGGCCGGGCCCATTGGGAGGGACTTCTGACCGGATCGCGGGCGCTGGCGGCGGGGGGCGGGACGGCTTTTGCCGACATGCCGTTGAATTCCGACCCGCCTGTCCTGACGGCTGCGGCTCTGGAAGACAAGCGCCGTCTGGCCGAAAAAAAATCCGTGCTCGATTTTGCCCTTTGGGGCGGTCTGTGTCCGGGGTGGACGGATCGGATTCCCGAAATGGCGGAAGCCGGAGCGGTGGGCTTCAAAGCCTTCCTATGCCCGAGCGGCATCGAGGAATTTCCTGCGGCAGATGCGGTCACCCTGCGGGAGGGAATGCTGCGGGCACGCGTGGCGGGTGTCCCCGTGGCGGTCCATGCGGAGGACCCCGCTCTGGTGACATGCGGCCACGGCCGTTCGATGGCCGACTTCCTTTCCAGCCGACCGAAGAAGGCGGAAGTTTCCGCGATCCGCATGGCATGTGAGGTCGCCGGAGAAACAGGGGCGACGCTCCAGATCGTCCATGTCAGCTGTTCCGAGGGGCTTGAGGAAATCATCCGGGCCAGACGGGCCGGAGTGGATGTCACGGCGGAGACCTGCCCCCATTACCTGCTCTTCGATGCGGAGCAGGCGGCCGCCATCGGAGCCCGGGCCAAGTGCGCGCCACCGCTCCGCCCGCGGGACGACGTCCGGCAACTGTGGAAGGACCTTCTGGCCGGAAAAATCGACACGATCGGCTCGGATCACTCCCCGGCTCCGCCGGAACTGAAAACCGGCGACGATTTCTTTGCGATCTGGGGAGGAATCTCGGGATGCCAACACGCGTTTGTCTCCTTGCTGGGCGAACTTTACCGGGCCGGAGCCGCGCACCGCGCCGCAGACTGGTTCTCTGCGGCCCCGGCCAGGCGGTTTGGATTGAAAAAAGGGCGCCTGGACACCGGCTGCGACGCGGATCTGACCGTGGTGCAATTTTCCGCTCCCGGCGATCCGGCACCGCCGCTTTATCGCCATCCCGGTCACCTTTACGAATTTTTCAAACCTTCCTGCCGGGTGCTTTTTGTCATCCGACGCGGCGAATTCCTGGTGCGCGGGGGAGTTCCGGTGGCCGGGGTGGGAAAAGGACGGTTTCTTGCGGGAAAAGGCGTCCATCTGTGAATTTTTCCTTGTAGTCCGGTGTGGTTGGTTCCACTCGTGGTAAACACTGCCATGTCCCATCGCCGTTCCGGCTCCGAAATCTGGCCCACTCTCCGGAGATTCCTTCCCTCGCTGCTCCCTTACTGGTCGAAGCTGGCCGGGATTTTTGTCCTGCTGCTCACCGCCACCATTCTGGAACTTGTCCGCCCGTATCTCATCGGGCGGATTGTGGATCTGGCGGCAACGAGGGAATCCTGGCGGCATCTGGCCTGGATGCTCGCGATTTTTCTGGGAGCCGTGATCGGCAGAAGTGCCGTCATCCTCCTGCGGAATTATTTCATGCAGCAGACGGGCATGCGCATCACCTGCGACATGCGGATCAATATCTTCCGACATCTCCAAAGCCTGTCCCTGAGGTTCTATGACGCCCGGCACACGGGAAAAATTGTCTCCCGGATCAGCACCGACACGGGGGCCTTCTATGCGCTCGTGACCGGTGCCTCGGTGAACCTCATCGGTGATCTTGTCACGGTGGTGGGGGTGATGATTCTGCTTCTGAATGCCAACTGGCAGCTCGCTCTGCTGACCTACGCGATCCTGCCGTTGTTTGTCGCAAACTACCGCTGGCACCGCCGCCGACTGCGGATCGAGAGTCGGCGACACCGGCAGAATTGGGACCGGGTCATGAGTTTCCTTCACGAAAGGATCGCCAGCACGCGTCTTGTCCGGGCATTTGCCATGGAGGGCGTCGAGGTGGAAAATTTCCAGCGCCGCATCGAGGCGGATTTCCACAACTTCAACCGCCTGACCTGGCGGAACACCCTGCTCAGCGTCGGAGCGGATCTGATCTCCGGGCTGGGCCTCTTCGTGGTGCTGGCCTATGGTTCGTGGCTGGTCATGCAACCGGCCGGGCATTTTTCCGTCGGCCAGCTCACCGCCTTTCTTTTCTACATCGGGTTGCTCTATGCGCCGATCACCCGGATCGTGGATTCCAACGCCCTCATGCAGCAGGCCGCCACGTCGCTGGAAAAAATTTTCGCCCTTCTCGACACACGCCCGCATATTCCGGAGAACGAGGCCCTTCCCGCCCTGGAGCGGGTGGAAGGCAAAGTCACCTTCGAGAATGTGTCCTTCGCCTACCGGCCGCAGCACACCATGCTTCATCACCTGGATTTCGAGGTGCCCGCCGGCTCGACCTTCGCATTGGTCGGCCCGAGCGGATCGGGAAAAAGCACCCTTATCACCCTGCTTGCCCGTTTTTACGATCCCACAGAAGGCCGTATTCTTGTCGATGGAAAGGACATCCGGGATTTCAACGTCCATTCGCTCCGCCGACAGATCGGGATCGTCATGCAGGACAACATTCTCTTCTCCGGAACGATTGCCGACAACATCCGCTACGGCCGCCCCGGCGCCACGGATGACGAGATGCGGCAGGCGGCCAAAGCCGCCCATGCGGATGAATTCATTTCCCGGCTTCCGCATGGCTACGAGACCTGGCTCGGTGAAAAAGGCGTGCAGCTCTCCGGCGGCCAGCGCCAGCGGATCGCCATCGCCCGCGTGGTCCTGAAAGACCCGCGTATCCTCATCCTCGACGAAGCCACCTCCGCACTCGACACCGGATCGGAACGCCTGGTCCAGGATGCTTTGGAGAAACTCATGGTCCGCCGCACCTCGATTGTGATCGCCCACCGGCTTTCCACGGTCATGAATGCCGACCGGATTCTTGTTCTCGACCAGGGTCGCGTGGTCGAACAGGGCAGCCACCACGAACTTCTGACGAAAGACGGATTGTACAGCCGCCTCCACCAACTTCAGTTCAAGGCGGAAAAGGCGGCCGCCGATTCGTGAATCGGGATTGCCCCGATCCCGGTTTGGTTGTATGAAAACGCGACGGGGGGATAGGAACACTATGGAAAAGGTCTTTGGGGAAACAAGAACCGTGGTTGCAGCCCGGCACGCACTCCTTGCGGAGGACGGGCACGTGGCCTCGGCGTTGCCGGGGTTCGATGGAGTCGTTCCTTTTTTCCTGATCTCCCCGCAGATGGGAGCCGGGTTTGCGCAGATTCTCCTGCGTTTTTCCGCAGGCGGACGGGGGGGATTTTCCGCGGATGATGTGGAATCCTTCCTGTATGTGCAGAGCGGTTCCTGCACGGTGGGAATCGGGGAGCACGAGTCCCTGTTGACGTCCGGTGGTTATGCGTGGTGTCCGGCGGGTTCGGGGCTCACCTTCCACTCCGACGACGCGGTGGCCACGGTCTTCCGGAAAAAATTTCACGGCCTCGGCCAGGTGCCGGAGCCGGTCTTTGGAAATGCCTCCGCTGTGGAGGCTGTCCCGTTTCTCGGCAATCCCCGTGCCCTCCTCAAGACCCTCCTGCCGGATGATCCCCGCTTTGACATGGCGGTGAATATTTTTACTTACGAGCCCGGGGCCACCCTGCCGTTTGTGGAAACCCATATCATGGAACACGGACTCCTCATGCTTTCCGGCCAGGGAGTCTATCGTCTCGAAAAGGCGCACTACCCGGTCCGCGCGGGCGATGCGATCTGGATGGCACCGTATTGTCCGCAATGGTTTGTCGCCATGGGAGAAGAACCGGCGTCCTACCTTTATTACAAGGACATCAACCGGCACCCGCTCCTGCCATGAAGGTGAACAGTTCGCGCCTCCGGGAGGAGCTTGCGGAACTTGCGACTTTTTCCTCCCACCCGCCGCCGGCGGTCACGAGGCTCGTCTTTTCGGATGAGGATCTTCGCGCCCGGAACTGGCTTGCGGAAAAGTGCCTTGCGGCCGGACTCTCCACCAGGTTTGACGCGGTCGGAAATTTTTTTGCGAGGTGGGAGGGGTCCCATCCCGGACTGTCGCCGCTCGCCACCGGCTCGCACACCGACGCCATTCCCAACGCCGGAATGTTCGATGGCGTGGTCGGGGTTCTTGGCGGTCTGGAAGCCATCCGCGTTTTGCGGGAGTCCGGATTCCAGCCCCGGCATCCGGTGGAGCTGATCATGTTCACCTCCGAAGAACCGACCCGTTTCGGCATCGGATGTCTCGGGAGCCGCCTGATGTCCGGTTCGCTGGCTCCGGATCGCGCCGATGCACTCGTCGATTTGGAGGGGCGCCCGCTGGCGGAATGGCGGAGCAGCGCAGGATATCAGGGGGATCTTGCCGGGGTTCGGATTTCCCCGGGTGCCTATGCCGCGTTTGTGGAACTTCACATCGAACAGGGCCCGCTCCTGGAACGCGGGGGCTTCGATATCGGGGTCGTCGAAAAAATTGCGGCTCCTGCGGCGCTGCGGGTGGAATTCACCGGCGAAGGTGGCCACGCGGGCGCGGTGCTCATGCCGGACCGCCACGATGCCGGGCTTGCCGCGGCGGAAGCGGCCCTGGCCCTGGAAAAACTCGTCCGGGAAAGCGGCAGCCCCGACGGAGTCGGAACCACGGGCCTGGTGAAACTCTTTCCCAACGCCATCAACTCGATTCCCTGTCGGGCGGTTTTGGAAATGGACATCCGCGACACCCATCTCTCGTCGCGCGATGTTGTCACCACAGGAATCCTGGAAGCCGTGACGGCCATTGCCGACCGCCGGGGCGTTGCCGTGAAGACCGAATGGATCAATGTCGATCCCCCCGCCGAATGCGACCTGCGGCTTGTGGGAATCATCGGGCAGGCCGCCGAAGGATGGAAATCTCTGCGCATGGTCAGCCGCGCCTACCATGACTCGCTTTTCATGGCCCGACTCGCCCCCACGGCCATGATCTTCATCCCCTGTCGAAACGGATGGAGCCATCGTCCGGATGAATTTTCCTCCCCGGAGCAGATTGCCTGCGGCGTGGAAGTTCTCGCCCGCACACTCGCCGCAGCGGATGCCTCTTTTGAGTGATGTTCCGTCAGACGGCGTGCAGCCGTTTTTCCAACCAACGGATCGCGTCTTCCCACCAGCAAATACCATCCTTCATGCCAAGACCATGCTTTCCGTCCTGGTAGATATGGCATTCAAAGGGCACTCCCGCCCGGCGCAAAGCAGAGACAAAAAGCAGGGTGTTGTCCACAGGCACGGCGGGATCCTCCCAAGTGTGCCAGACGAAGCAGGGTGGGGTCGTGGGAGACACATGCCTCTCTGCCGAGAGCCCGGTCACAAGCTCTTCCGGAGGTTGGTTGCCGAGAAGATTGTCACGCGAGCCACCGTGGGTTGATTCCCCCATGGTGATCACCGGATAACACAAAATTCCAAGATCCGGACGCGAACTCAACCGGTCCACGGGATCCGGGGCTTCCGGATTTCCGGCATCCCATTTTGTGAGCAGCGTGGCCGCCAAATGTCCGCCCGCAGAGGAGCCGATGACGACAATTTTGCCGGGATCAAAGCCATCCAGGGCAGCCCGGGAACGAACCAGGCGCAGGGCCCGGGCCGCATCTTCCAACATCACAGGATGCCGGTAGCCATTCGAGCCGAGCCGATAATTCAGAACAAACGCCTTGAACCCCTGCAGTTGAAAAATCCCCGCGAAGCCTTCTCCTTCCTGGGCGGAAAGCATTCCGTATCCTCCGCCGGGAAGAATCAGGACCGCCGTGTCGGCAAACCGGGTGCCGAAGGGTTCGTAAAGATCAAGCGTCGGCACATCAATGGCATCTGCACCTTTGGCATGGGGAACGGGTCCGTCCCAGAGAGGAAGAGAGCGCATGGAAAGTCCAAGAAAAACCGGTGCGCGGTCCGGGTCAAGCCGCATTACGCGGGTTCGATGTGCACAGTGACATCCAGGAGATGATAGTCGCCGCTCATCAGGGTGTCCTTGACCCGGTGGGCGATCGAATGACCGTCGGTGACCGTGACTTCGCCATGCACCCGGACATGAAGATCGGCAATGAGACTGAGTCCGCTTTTGCGCACGCGGCATTTCTCAATGTTGTCCACTCCCTCGACCGCCCGGGCGGCCTCCATGATCCGCTGGATGATATCATCCGGCGCCTGCTGATCGAGCAGTTCCCCCACCGAAGTCTTCAGCATGAGAAGCCCGTTGAATGCGATGATGGCACAGGAAAAAAGGGCCGCCCAGTTGTCTGCGCTCACCCATGCGGGACCGCCAATGAGGCAGAGCGTGATGCCAATGGCGGCAGCCAGGGAAGTGAGGGCATCGGACCGGTGATGCCAGGCATCGGACTGGACCGCGCTGCTTTTCACTTCGCGTCCGCGCCGGTTGGAAAGACGGAAGAGACCTTCCTTGATGACCACCACGGCGATCAACACCACCAACGTGAAAGGAGCCGGGGGAAGTCGGTCGGGAGCACCGGCAAGAATCTCTCCCAGACTTTTGATCGCCACGAGCACTCCGGCAAGCAACAGCAGAACCGCACCCCCCGCGCCTGCCAGAGATTCCATTTTTCCATGCCCGTAGGGATGATCCGAATCCGGCGGACGTTCCGCGTATTTCAGAGCTCCCCAGATCATCGCCGAACTCAACACATCCAGCGTGGACTCCAGTCCGTCCGCCACCAGAGCCTGGGAATGCCCCAGCCAGCCGGCTCCGAGCTTGAGGAGGGCAAGCAGGCAATTGACCGCCAGACCCGCCACAAGAACCTGGCGGCCCCGCGCGGAACGTTCGGCAAGCGAGGACATGGCTAAAGAAGAATTTCCGCGGCCTGCTGCACATCCTTGTCCCCGCGACCGGACAGGTTCGCGATGACAATCGCCGTTTCCGGCAGGGATGGCGCGATTTTGATGACATGCGCGATGGCATGGGCGGATTCCAGTGCGGGAATGATTCCCTCCACCTCTGCCAACGTCCGGAATGCCGCCAGCGCTTCGGCGTCGGTGGCATAGTCGTAGGAAATCCGGCCGAGGTCGCGGTAATAACTGTGCTCCGGTCCGATGGCGGCGTAGTCCAGTCCGGCGGAAACCGAGTGGGTGAGTTCGATCTGGCCGTTTTCATCCGCCAGAAGCCAGGTCTTCGTGCCCTGCAGGACGCCCAGTTTCCCACCCTGGAACCTGGCCGCGTGGCGACCGCGCGAGATCCCTTCGCCGCCCGCCTCCACGCCGGTCATCCGCACGGATTCGTCTCCCAGAAAAGCGTGAAAAAATCCGATGGCATTGCTGCCGCCACCGACGCACGCCACGAGATGATCCGGCAGGCGGTTCTCACGTTCCAGAATCTGCCGCCGGGTTTCTTCGCCGATCACCTTGTGAAAGTCCCGCACGATCATCGGGTACGGATGTGAACCGAGCGCACTGCCGAGAATATAGTGGGTCGTCCGGACATTCGTCACCCAATCGCGCATGGCCTCATTGATCGCCTCTTTGAGAGTCGCCTGTCCTGCGGTCACGGGCACGACCTTCGCCCCGAGGAACTTCATGCGGGCCACATTCAGCGCCTGGCGTTCCATGTCCACCGCGCCCATGTAAATCACGCATTCAAAACCGAACCGCGCGGCAGCCGTCGCCGTGGCCACCCCATGCTGTCCGGCCCCGGTCTCGGCAATGATCCGGCTTTTCCCCATCCGGCGCGCCAGCAGGATTTGCCCCATGGCATTGTTGATCTTGTGCGCCCCCGTGTGCAGCAGATCTTCGCGCTTGAGATAAATTTTCGCCCCTCCGAGTTTTCCCGTGAGCCGCTCGGCAAAATAAAGAGGAGTTGGCCGTCCGCAGAAGTTCTCCAGCAATCCGGAAAGTTCTTTTTGGAACGCCGGATCCGCCGCGGCCGCACGATATTCCCCCTCCAATTCCTGAAGAGCCGTCATGAGGGTCTCCGGCACAAACATCCCCCCATACGGGCCGAAATGTCCGGAAGCATCGGGAACGGAGACGGGAGTGCTGGAAATCATCCCCTGAGATAGTAGAGAGAAATCCTTCTTCGACAAGCCCAACGCCCGCTCCCCCGCGACGGGCAGATGCCGTGAAAGATTTCCCGATCCACAAGAAAAAGACCCGGATTCTTTTCTCGCGGAGGGCATGGTCGGCGGGGTATTTTCTGGATGTCCGGCCTGTGGGCGGTGCCAAATCTTTTTTGCCAGCATGTTTCTGTCCTATCTTGTTGTGATGGTCGGCGGGGCGCTTGGAAGCGCGGCCCGCATGTGGCTGTCAACGATCCTGGCGGTGCGCTATGGGGAGACATTTCCGGTGGGAACATTGGCGGTGAATGCGCTGGGGTGTTTTGTCATCGGTCTCTTTGCCGCGCTCACCGGTCCCGAAGGGATGGTCCTCACATCTCCGCTGGTGCGTCAATTTGTGATGATCGGCGTGCTGGGCGGCTTCACCACTTTTTCTTCCTTCGGTCTGCAAACGATCACGCTGATGACCGATGGCGAATGGTTTTACGCGGCACTCTACGTGGTTCTTTCACTGGTGGTTTGCCTCGCTTTTGTCTGGCTGGGAATCATTCTCGCCTCCTCACTCACTCCCAAATAATCATGAAAACCCTGCCGGAAGATGCCGTCCTTTTGAGAATTCTGCTCGGAGAAAGCGACCGCTGGGAGCACAAGCCGCTCTACGAGGCACTCGTGCTCAAGATCCGCGAGCTGGGTCTCGCCGGGGCCACTGTCCTGCGAAGCCCGATGGGGTTCGGGGCCAACAGCCTCATTCACACCGCAAAGATCCTCCAACTCTCAATGGACCTGCCGGTCATCATCGAGGTGGTGGACACGGAGGAAAAGATCAACGGCTTCCTGCCGGTGCTCGATGAAATGCTGGCAGGCGGGTTGGTCACGATGGAGAAGGTAAAAGTGATCCACTACCGGGCGGATCGGAAGGACGGCGGGGCAGCCTGATCAACCTCCGGCTTCGTATTCCCCGGCATCGAGTTTCCGCCAGAATTCCGCCGCAGGCTGGTTTTCCGGATCGTCGGGAGTGCGGAGGGTTTTCAACGTTCTGAGCGAGCGCAGTGCATTGAGGGAGGCTTTGTCGGAGATCATGAGCGGACTGAGAGTCAGTCGCGCAATGGGAAGAAAGGCCAGGGGACGGAGGTTTTCCAGGGAGAGCTTTCCCATGTCGAGATTTTGCAACCGGCGGCAGGTCGTCAGGGGGGAAAGGTCGGAGACCGATGTCCCGGAAATGTCGAGACTGGTCAGCAGCGGCATGAGGCGGCTCCAGGACAACTCATAAAAAGCCGTGTCTTTGATGAGGAACGACTGGAGTTTCGGGAAACTGCGGACGCTTGCGGGGATTCCGGAAACCTGGCACCCGGTGAGATCGAGCGATTCCAAGGGCAGCGAGGAAAGTGTTGCCCAGTCGAGTGAGGAGGCTCCCTCGATGCGCAGGGAGGAAAGCGGGGGGTTGAACTTTTTGAGGGAGCCCATGTTTTCCAGATGCGCGATGCCCGAGACGGCGAGGGCTTTTCCTCCGGAGGCGGTCTTTGTAAAGGTCACGCGTCCTTCGCCGCCATTGTCGGCAATCAGGTCCAACGCGGTTTCCGACGGACCGGGAATGCGGTCGGTGGGGCTCGGACCGAGCACGGATCTTTTGGCGATGGGCTTGCCATCAAAAAACCCAATGACCGCCGCAGCAACCTGATCATTGGGAGATGACGAATTTTTCAGGAGATCCGCAGTTTTTTTGAAGCGGTCTGAAGACGGCTTGAGAACCTGATCGCAAATCGCGATGAGGGCGGCGGGATCTTCTCCGGGCATATTGGGCCGGGAATCATCCGTTGAGAGCCTGGCGGCTGCCTCGAAAGCTTTCCTGGCCTGTGCCACTTCCATGCAGGAGAGGTGGTAGCGGCCTTTGAGCATCCAGGCGGGGAAGAGGGTGGAATTTCCCAGCAGGGACTCGGAAACTTTCTCCAGGCCCGATGCGATGCGACTCAGAATGGCTTCCGGATTGCGCTCATACCGGTAAAGTTCGGCGGGATTGAGCTCGTTGTGAAACTGGATCATGGCCGCCGCCATCGCACGGTCCGCCTCCCGCTGATCTTCCGGCATCCGGTCCCTCCGGAGGGGTGGAAATTCCGGTTCCGGCGGTTTGTTTTGCTGGGAGGTTTTGAGTGCTTCGAGTTCCTGCTGGGCCTGGGTGAGTTTCACGTCGGCCTCATTTTTATACGCCTCTGCCGATGCCTCCGCCTCCGTGCGTTTTTTCTTTTCTTCCTCGCTCTGAAGTTGGGCTGTCGAGATGGCGGCCTCGGCAGCCTCCTTCGCTTTCAGGGCCTCTTCGGCTTCCTGCTGCTTTTGTGTGGCAATTTCCGCGAGTCGCCGGGCCTCATCCTTTTGTTTCTCGGCGAGCAGTTCGTTTTTGTGCGCCAGCTCACGCTGGCGTTCCGCCTCGGCGAGAGCGAGTTCGGCGGCCTTGGCGCGTTCGGTGATTTTCCAGAAAGCGGCGACTGATCCGGCAAAGAGGATGAGCAGAGAGGCGGCGATCACGGCGGTGACTTTCCGATTGCGCAGGATGAGCTTGCGGAGCAGTTCCACGGCGGTGACCGGGCGGGCGGTGATGACCTCTCCTTTCCGGTAGTGTTCGATATCCGCGCGGAGGGCGGCCACACTGCGGTAGCGTTCAACGGGAGAGTTGCGCAGGGCTTTGAGGAGGATGATCTCGAGATCGCTGTCGAGCTTGGGATTGATGCTGCGGGGGCGGGGCGGCTCGTGGGTCTGGAGAGCTTGGGCGTCTGTGACAATGTTGCCGGTCGCCTCGAAATGCCGGCGGCCGGTGAGCATTTGGAAAAGGATCGTGCCGAGGGCATACACATCCGCCCGTTCGTCCACATCCTTGCTCGACTCGGCCTGTTCGGGAGACATGTTCTCGAGAGTGCCCACCACATGGCCGCTGACCGAGAGCGATTGACCGGAATCGCCCGAACTGATTTTTGCGAGGCCGAAATCCGCAACCAGTGGCTCCCCGTCTTCGCGCAGGAGGATGTTGCCGGGTTTGAGATCCCGGTGGAGAACACCATGCTCGTGGGCAAACTGCACGGCATCGCAGACCTTGAGGAACATGTTCAGTGTCTGCTCGATGGGAAGGATGCGGGTTTGTTTGGCCCGGGGGCTGGACCCCTCTGTTTCGCCATCCGCGGATTCGTCGCGGGTGCTCCGTTCCTGACGGATGGCGTGGATGAGGGATTTCAGGTCCGGGAGGGCTGCGGCCATGGTGCCGGAGGTTTCGGCCCGGGTGCGCTCGTAGAGCAGATCCGCCAGGGTGAGGCCATCCACGAATTCCATGACGAGGTATTGGATCCCCTCATATTCGTTCATCTCAAAAACCCGGCAGATGTTCCGGTGGGGCAGGCGGGACATGACCTCCGCTTCGCGCTGGAACCGCTTCAACTGGGCATCGGAGGCCCCTTCCGTTGTGTGGAGGACTTTGATCGCCACCTGGTTTCCATAACGATCCAGACCTTTCCAAACCTTGCCCATACCGCCCGAGCCGAGGACGCTGAGCAATTTGTATTTCCCCAGCATCTGGACCACCTGGCTGGTGACCACGTTGTCGCTGCCGAGTTCCAGAGAGTCCCCGACGGAGGCCGGACGCATGACCCGCAAGACCGGCACGGGTTCGTCCAGGGCGGCGCTTTTGATCGAGTAAAGATAGTCGGCGTAAAATTCCGCCCGCGACGAATCCTCCTGGATGCCCGGTCCGATCAACCACACACCCCGGACATTTTCCGGTGCCAATGCCTGGATGCCTTCATCACTCCACTGGAAATCACTCAGATCCGGTTCCGTCTCGCTCTCCGCACGGATGGCCTGCCATCCCTCGGGCAGGGTCCGGATCATGTGTTTGAGCGTCACTTCGGAAATGAGCACCTCGCCCGGGCGGGCCAGGCGGCAAAGTTCGGCGGCAAGATCCACCGTGAGACCGATGGCCGAATATTGCCGGGTGGTAGAGTCACCGAGTGTGCCGACAAAAGTCTCTCCGGTCCAGATCCCGCAGGACATCGGCGGCATTTCCCTGCCCTGTCGGAAAAATCCCGCGCGAAGCCCGGCGGTTTTTTCGATCTGATTGCAGGCGGCCCGAACAGCCCGCAGGGCATGGTCTGCAAAATATCGCGGTGCCCCGAACACCCCGACCACCGCCTCGCCGGAGGCCTGGGAATACGTGCAGCCGGTCTCGAGAATCGCATCGGCAGATTCCTCCAGGAAGGAGTTCACCATCAGGCGGGTCTCCATCGGGGAGAGCCGCTCCGCGAGGTGGGAGATGCCATTGAGGCGGGTGTGCGAGACGGTCAGGAATCTCCGCTCGGGCTGTCGGATCGTTCGCAACTCCTCCTCGTTGAGCACATCCACGGAGGTGCCGCTCACGTGGCGCAGGTCGCGGTTCACGGAGTCCGCGGTCGTGACCTCGTCGAGGACAATGTCCAGCATCCCGCCTTCGCTGTAGGTCTTGAGTTCAAAAACCCGCCCGTCCCCATCGGTCACGAGCCGGTTGCTGGCCCGGCCGGTCTCGGGTCGTTGAAAACACGAGGCGATTTCTCCCCGGGTGCGTGCGGCCAGAACTTCCAACGGTGCTCCCAACAAATCGGATTTCCCGACTTTCAGGTAGTCCGCCAACGCCCCGTTTGCATACAGGACAATATCGTCCGGAGAAATCCGCGCGATCATCGTCCGGAAAAATTCACCGTCGAGGGAAGACATGGCGAAGAGCTAACCGGGAAATCCTCTGTGGCTCAATCCCGAAAAAGATACAGCCCGCCGCAGCGAATGCTACGACGGGCTGTTGTTCCCCCCAGAACAATGTTTAATGCAGTTAAATTAACACGCGGTTAATCACTTGCAAGAGATTTTTTCAAAAAAAGATACCCTGTTTTCTTATCATGCTTATGAAGAGGAAGTTGCGTTACAATTATTTGACCAGAAAACGTCATTTGTGATCATTTTCTCCCCATCGAAGTGAAAAAATCCCCGAAAATGCCCCCCGGCAATGACCCCGGGAAGCCAATGAATGTCATCCGCCCACATTTCCTGGTAGGGAATACTGTCGAGCGGGGTCCAGATCGGGTCGGCTTCCTCGGTTTCGATGGGTTCGCCGATGCAGTCGGAAGCTGTGAAGACCGCGCAGTGGAGGGCATAGCCGTCGGCGAATTGAAAATGGAGTTCGCCGCGTTCTTCGACCCCCACAGGAGTGACCCCGAGTTCTTCCTGGGTCTCGCGGATGGCGGCGGCGAGGGCGGTTTCTCCGGGTTCCAGGCGACCGCCGGGTCCATTGATTTTTCCCGCACCCAATCCGCGTTTTTTCCGGATGAGGAGGATTTCCCCTCCACGGATGACGAAGCAAAGCGTCGCCCGTTCGGTGGGTTGCCAGGTTTTCCAAAAGTCGGACATTCCCGGACCATAGCGGGTTTCGTCCAACAAACCAGCACGCGAATCCTCGCGACTTGGAGAAAAGTTTTTGATGGAATCCGCGCATGTCCGCGAACCCTCCGAGCCTGTTCCTGCACACGGAAAGAATTCCGCTTCCGCAGGCGGTGGCAGACCGGCTTCGCTCGATGGGCGACGGGGCGTGGGATGATGTGTTGGTGGTGCTCCCGACAATCGAGACGGGTCGCCGGGTGGTGGATGCATTGCTGGCGGGAGGCGGAGTGGTTTTTCCTCCGAAGTTTGCCACGCCGTTGACGCTGGTTCCGTTTGGAAAGGGAGACGGAGCGGCAACGGCGGCGCAGGCGGAAATGGCCTGGCGCACGGTGTTGTCGGAGGCGCGGGACTGTCCGCTCACGTTCGGCGACCAGCCCGGCACAAAGCTGGCAGGGAGTTTTGTGACATTGACCCGTGACCTGGCGGCGGCGGGGTTGGACATTCCGGCGGCGGCGCGAATTCTCGCCGCCCGGGACGCCCGTTGGGAAGAATGGGAGCGGCTCTGGAAGGCCTTCTCGCGGCGGCTGGCGGCGGTGGGACTCCGGTGTCCGGCAACAGCCCAGATCGAAGCGGCGGCTTCTTTTCATCCCCCGGAGATCAGGAAAATCCTGGTCGCCGGCGTGGCGGATCTTCCACCTCTGGCGCTTCGGGCATTGAGGAATGTCGAGACGGAGATTTTTGTCCATGCGCCCGGGGTGGAACGTGATGCATTTGATGAGTTCGGGCGGGCACGTCCGGAGTTTTGGTCCCGGGCTCCTTTGCCGGTCCGGGACTCGCAGATCCGCGTGCTTGCCGATCCCGTGCAACTCGGTCAGGCGCTTGTGGAAATCCCGGCCTCCGCGCGGCTGGCGGTGTTCTGCGGAGACCCGGGACTTTCGATGGATCTTTCCTTTGCATTGGAAGAGACCGGTCGATCGGGCTTCCTGCCCGAGGGGTATCCGCTGAACCGGCATCCGATCGTCCGCCTCGCCATCCTGCTGGCGCGTTTGCCGGCGGATGGATCGTGGAGTCACCTGGAGGCGTTGGTTTTTCATCCCGATTTTTCGGAATGGCTGGGGGATCTTCTTCCGGAGCACCGGGATTGGAACCAGCTCGGTTTGCTCACGTTTTGCGCTTCGCTGGAGGAAATTCCCAACCGTCTGCGGCGCTCCCGATGCAGCGATGATGAGGCGGCACGGCAGTCGCTTCTGACAGGCTTGTCGCCCCTTTTCGAGAAGTTGAGGGAATTGACGCGGCGGCTTTCCTCGTCCGATGCCGCACGGGTTTTGCGCGACATTTTGGCGGATCTTTACGGACTGCGGGATCTGGGAAAACGTCCGGGAGACAAGGAAGCGGCCAAGGCGGTGATCTCGCTGCTCGACGAGATCACGGAATTTCCAGCTCTCGGAAAAACGGAGGCGGCGACTGTGTTGACCATGCTGGAAGCCATTCCGGGAACCTGGACCCCGGCCCGGGAGCCGGGAGCCGTGGAGATCGAAGGCTGGCTGGAACTCGCCGGTGAGGATGCTCCCGTGATGGTGCTGGCGGGGTTGAACGAAGGACTTCTTCCCACGAAACGCCGGGTCGACGCTCTTCTGCCGGATGCCGCCCGGGCCGCGCTGGGACTGGACGATGCGGTTTCCCGCCATGCCCGCGATGCCGCCATCCTCCATGCCGCGCTCGCCGTGCGGGAACCGGAAAACATTCACATTCTCGCGCTTCGTCAATCCGCCGATGGCAGTCCGTTGAAACCTTCGCGCCTTCTCCTGCGCGTGCCCGACAGGGAATTGGCCGGACGGGTCCACCTGCTTGTGAAAGATCCCCCGACTCCTGCGGGATCGGCCCCTCTGCTCCGGTTTTCCGCCGCTCCCCTGCGGATTGCCCGACCGCCGGAACCGGCCCTCTCTCTGAATGTGACCTCTTTGAAAAGTTACCTGGCCTGTCCGCTCCGGTTTTATCTCAAAAACCGCCTGGGGTTTTCCGCGCCACAGACCGGAGGAGCCATGCTGGAAGCCAATACCTTCGGCACATGGATTCACGATGTGTTGAAACGTTTCGGGAACGATCCCGGCGTGGCCGCCTCGCAGGATGCCGGGGAGATTCGGGATTGGCTTCTTCCGCGTTGGGACAGGCTTTTCGAGGGACTTGAAGAGGACATTCCCCTCATGCTTCAACGCGAATCCGGCCGCCTGCGCCTGGAGGCTTTCGCCGTTGCCCAGTCCGAAATGCGGGCGGACGGGTGGATGCCGGGGCTTGTGGAATGGAAGTTTGCCGACCTCACTCCGCCCGGTTGGCCGCTGGCATTGCGGGGACGGATCGACCGCGTGGATGTGCGCGGGGAAGATGTGTTGTTGATGGATTACAAGACGGGCAGCCTGAAGAAAGGCAAAGATCCCGTCCGCGCCGCCCACCTTGTGCGGGCACAGACCCCCGGACGTTTTGGAGTGAGGCCGGACTATGCCTTTCTCGACGGCGAAGTCTGGTGCGACCTCCAGCTTCCGCTTTACGCCCTGGCGGTGGAGCTGGCCCGGCCGGTGGAAAACATCTCCGGTGCTGTCCGGCTCGGTTACTTCCGTCTCGCCGACGAAGTGGCCGAAACCGGGCTTGTGGAATGGGAGGATGCCGAGATCGCTTCCGCTGTGGATTGTGCGGCGGGAATCGCCGGCGAGGTGGCACGTGACGCGGTGCTCGACTGGATCGCGGCGGGGGATTTCCGCCGGTTTGCGGTGGATCCGCCGTATGATGATTTTGAAGAACTGGCGCTTTCGCGATTCATCGAGGAGGGAGCCCTCATCGTATGAAGACCCTGCACCTCCGCATTCGCGCCTCCGCCGGGACGGGAAAAACATTCCGGCTCACCGACCGCATCGTCGAGCTTCTCCTTCTCGGAATCGATCCCGGCAAGATCATCGCCCTCACTTTCACGCGGAAAGCCGCCGGGGAATTTCTCGTCAAGACTCTGCGGAAGCTGGCCGAGCTTTCCACCGACCGGAAAGCGGTGGCCGCGTTCCGGGCCCGCCGGGGAATCGAACGTCCGCTGGACCCGCAGGATTTCCTTCCCCTCCTGCGAAAACTGGCCGATTCGCTGGACCGCATCGAATTCGGAACGCTCGACAGCTTCTTTTACCGTGTGGTCGCCTCGTTTGGGACTCCGCTGGGGTTGGGAACCGCCCCCCGGCTCCTCGACGAAACCTCCGCAAACCGTCAGGAGCAGGAAATCCTGCGCGAAGTGGCCGCCGGCCTTGGTCATCTCGACCTTGTCGCGGAATTGGTCCGCGGCCCCGCCCGGGCCCGCCTCAATCCCCTGGACCCCGATCTGGGCCTCCTCGACCGCATCGAGTCGCTTTACACGCTCCATCCGGAATCCCCAGCCTGGGGTGATGAAAGGACCATCTGGGGAGCCGCAGGTTGTCCGTGGAAGGATTGCCGGGCACCGGAAGTTTCGCCGGATTTTCATCCGGAAATTGCAAAGGCGATCGGGCAATTCAACGAATGGCGTCCGGGAGCAAAAAAATTTGGAACCACGGCAGAGCGATTGTTCGAGCAGGCGGACAATTTGCGGGCTGGAAATCCGGTGGAAATCGAATTCCGGAAAAAGCCCATTGTCCTTGGCCCGGCCGAACGCGAGGCAGTGTTCCAGGCCATCGGAGCCTGTCTCTGGAGAGCTCTGGCCCCGCGACTGGTGCAGTCCCGCCGCTGGTTGGAAATGGCGCGGGCTTTGCGCGCGGCACGCGACCGGCGGCTTGTCGGGGAGGGAACGCTGAGATTTGCGGATCTTCCGGTGCTTCTCTCGCGCATCACCCGGGCGGAGATGGGAGCGGAAGAACTGCAGTTCCGCCTCGACGGATGGTTCGATCACTGGCTGCTCGATGAATTCCAGGACACGAGCCGCATCCAGTGGCGTGCGCTCCAGCCATTGCTCGACGAGGTGTTGCAGGATTCCTCGGGAACGCGGTCGTTTTTCTATGTCGGGGACGTAAAGCAATCCATCTACGGATTCCGCGACGGGGATCCTTCGCTTTTCGGCGAGATTTTCGACCACTACACCCGGTACGCTCCGGATCATATCGGCGAGGAATCCCTCGGAGAATCGCGCCGTTCGTCGAAGGAAGTCATCGCCCTCGTGGACCAAACGTTCCGGGCCCCGTCCGAAGCCGGGCTGCCTGAAGCCGTCGTGCGGCGCTGGCAGGATGCCTGGACGGAGCACTCCGCCCACGGAGACAATCCCTCCCCGGGGTTTGTCCACCGGATTTCCTGCACTGCGGAGGAATATTGGGAGAGGATCGCCGGGATTGTGGAGGCTTCAAAAATTCTCGACCGGCCGCCGCTCACCTGCGCCGTGCTGGTGCGGACGAATGCGATGGCCCACGAGGCGGTCGGCGAGCTGGGCCGCCTGGGGATTCCCGCCACAACGGAATCGAATCCCCCCATCGCCACCGACAATCCCCACGGGGTTGCCATCCTCATGGCCGCCCGCCTCACGGCCGATCCGTCGGATTCCTTTGCCCGCCGCGCACTGGCGGCCGGGCCGCTGGGAAATCCCGGGGAATCTTTTGTCTCCGAAGCGCTCCGGCAATTCCACCTCCACGGAGCCCAGGGCATGGTCCATGCTTGGCTGAAAAGGCTTCCGCCCACATCGCGGCATGCCTCTCTGCGGCGGGCGGCGCGGGAATTTGATGACAACGCGCAGGGTTCTCCGCGGGAATTTGCGGAGTTTCTTGCCGGATATGCCGACCCCACCTCCGCGCGACCAGGGACCGTGCAGGTGATGACGATCCACAAATCCAAGGGCCTCGAATTCGATCTGGTCTTTCTCCCGCTTCCGAAAGACTCCCGCATGGACAAGTGGGATGCAGACCGACCGTTTTGTTCCGCCGGAGAACCCGCCTGGGTGCTGCAGCTTCCTTCCGAGAATTTCTGTGCCGCCGATCCGGTTCTGCGGGTGGCGGGACAGACGCTGCGCGATTCGGCCGCATTCGACAGCCTTTGTGGGCTCTACGTGGCCGAGACACGCGCCCGCCGCGCCCTCGTCCTTCTCGATCAGGAGTCGGACGGGGACTGACGGGAACAACGCCGCCCTTGGAGCCTATCTGAAAAGGGATGCCGGGCGGATCGCAAGGGAAAAGGGCGTGCGGCAAGGCGCGGCGACGGAGCGTATCCCCCGCGATCCGTGACGGAGCCGCAACACCGCCGGACGCCCTTTTCCTGCCGCAAGCCGTTGGACGGCCCTTTTCAGACAGGCTCTTACAGTGAGATCACCTGGGCCGCGTAAATATCGGCGTCGGAGGACAAACGGGCCAGAACCTCCGCATCCGGGAGGCTGTCGAGGTTGAGCAGTGTCAACGCGCGACCACCCTGTTCCGTGCGGGAGAGGCTCATGCTGGCGATGTTGATGTTTTCCTTCCCGAGCAGCGTTCCGATGTGGCCGATGATGCCGGGGCGGTCGCGGTTCTCGAGCAGAAGAACGGCACCGGAAGGGGTGACCTCGACCGGCTGGCTGTTGATCCGGACGATGCGGGGATCGTTTTTCGCCCCGAAGAAAGTTCCACCCACGGAGACTTTGGTATCCCCGCTGAAGACCGCGACGTGAAGCCACTCGTTGAAGTCGGTCTGCTCGCTGGAGCGGACTTCCTCGACATCGAGACCGATCGTGGCCGCCATCGAGCGCACGTTGACGCTGTTGACTTCCTCGCCGCCCGCGTGCTTGAGAAACCCGGTGAGGATCGCGCGGCTGATCGCATCCGTCGGCATTTCCACGGCCTTGCCGCCATAGGTGATGACGATCCGGTCGTTGCGTTTCGGAGCGAGCTGGGCGGCAAAGCGCCCGAGTTTGTCACCGAGAGTGAGGTAGGGTTTCACGACGGCAGCCGTCTTGGCATCGATGCTCGGCATGTTGACCGCGTTGCGGATTTCCCCTTCGAGAAGGGCGGCGCGGATGGCCTGGGCGATCTCGATGCCGACATTCTCCTGCGCTTCCGCGGTGCTGGCCCCGAGGTGCGGGGTGAAGACGATGTTCGAGAGCGAGCGCAGCGGGAATTCCGCCGGCGGAGGTTCGACCTCGTAGACGTCCAGCGCCGCCGCGGCGACGTGACCGGATGTCAGGGCTTCTCCAAGCGCCGCTTCATCAATCAATCCGCCCCGCGCGCAGTTCACGATGCGGACACCTTTTTTGCAGAGAGCCAGGCGGCGGGCGTCGAGCATGTGGCGGGTCTCATCCGTCAGCGGCATGTGCATGGTGATGAAATCCACCTGCGGCATCAGGGCGTCAAGGTCCTCGACCAATTCGACCTGGAGGCTGCGGGCCCGGCTGACCGAGAGGTAGGGATCGTAGGCGATGACGCGCATTCCGAAGGCGATGGCGCGGCGGGCGAGTTCGGTGCCGATGCGGCCCATGCCCAGGATGCCGAGGGTCTTGTTGTAAAGTTCGACGCCCTCGTATTTTTTGCGATCCCATTTGCCGGCCTTCACGCTGGCGTCCGCCTGCGGGATGCTGCGGGCGATGCTCATGAGCAGGGAAAAGGCGTGTTCGGCGGTGGAGATGGTGTTTCCGCCGGGGGTGTTCATGACGATGACCCCGTGGCGCGTGGCGGCGTCCACATCCACATTGTCCACACCGACCCCGGCCCGGCCGACGACTTTCAAATTCTTCGCGGCATCGAGAACAGCGGCGGTGACTTTTGTCTGGCTGCGGACGACGAGGGCGGAAAATTCGGGAATGATTCCGATGAGTTCGGGTTCTTTGAGGCCGGTATTGACGACCACTTCCAAGGCGCCGCCGGCGGCGAGTTCTTCAACACCCCGTTGGGAGACCGGATCGGCGACGAGCACTTTTGGCAATGACATTTTCTTTTTCTGTTTCTGAGTTATCTATAGGACCGACGGTTGTGGCAGTCCCGCGAGAATGGGTGTGATAATGCCAAAATGCCGCCACGGAAAATCAATTTTTATGCGTTGGTCCTATAAAATCGCCCGGGTCGCGGGAATTGACGTCAAAATCCACGTCACATTCCTGCTGATTCTCGTTTGGTTTGGGGCGATGTACTGGCAGCAGGGAGGGCTGGAGGGGGCGGTCGAGGGCATTGGTTTCACGTTGCTCCTCTTTCTCTGCGTGCTGCTCCATGAATTTGGCCATGCTTTTGCCGCCCGGGCCTATGGGATCCGCACTCCGGACATCACCCTGTTGCCAATCGGCGGGGTTGCGAGACTGGAACGGATGCCCGACAAGCCGGTGCAGGAATTGGTGGTGGCGGTGGCGGGGCCTGCTGTGAATGTGCTCATCGGGCTTGCGCTTTTTGCCGTGCTGGACGCGAAAATCCACCTGTCGGACTTCACGGAAATCGACCAAGTGGATGGGAGCCTGACGGCGAAACTCCTGGCGGTGAACGTGATGCTGGTGCTGTTCAACGCGATTCCGGCTTTTCCGATGGATGGCGGGCGGGTGTTGCGGGCGCTGCTGGCGATGAAATGGGATTATACGCTGGCCACCACGATTGCGGCGCGGGTCGGTCAGGGACTGGCGGTTTGCTTTGCTGCGGCCAGCTTTCTCGATGGAGCACCGAGTATGTTGCTCTTCATAGCGATCTTTGTGTTCCTGGGTGCCCAGCAGGAGCTGGCTTACGCCAAATTCCGCTCCGGAGCCGTGGGACGCAAGGTGGCGGATGTCATGTCCGTGCATTTTGCGGCAATTCCCGCCGGAACCCCGGTCTCCCACGCGCTGGCTCTCGCGCGGGAAAGTCAGCAGGGAGTCTATCCCATTGTGGACAAACAACTTCGTGCCATTGGAATGGTGGATCTGGAAACTCTGGAGAAGGCCATGGCGGCGGGATTTGCCGGAGATGCCGTGGACAGCTTGGCCAGGCAAATGCCCCGGGTGCCTGCACACACTCCGCTTGCTGCCCTGATGACAAACCTCCCGCCGGGGGTTCCTGTGGTGGTGGAAAACCCTTCCGGCCAGATTGTGGGACTGTTTGCCATCCGGGTCGGAACGCCTTGATGGGGATGTCCTTTTTCCTGTCTGCGTTGGTGCTTGAGGAACGGGGGTTCTTCCTTCAGAGTCGGCCTCACACATGAGCAAACGGGTCCTCATTCTTTCGGCTTCGGTGGGCTCGGGGCACGTCAAGGCGGCGGATGCGCTGGCGCGGGCGATGAGAGACCGCCCCGATGTCGAAGAGGTGCTCTCGGACGATTCGCTCGACCATACGAACGTCCTCCACAAGCAACTTTACTCGACACTTTATTCCAAGTTGTCCTCAATGCTGCCGGAATTTCTGGGGTGGTGGTATGAGTCGAGTGATGATCCGTGGGTGTCGGACAAGGGCCGTCTTGCACTCGACCTTCCGCAGGCGCTGCCGTTGATGAATCTGGTCAAGGAGTTCCGACCGGACATTATTCTTTGCACGCATTTCATGCCGGCCGGGGTCTTGTCCTGGCTGATCCGCAATGGGAAGCTGGATGCGCGGCTCGGGATTGTGGTCACGGATTTCCATTTCCATGCCTTTTGGATCACGCGGGCTTTTGACTGGTATTTCGTGGCGCAGGAGGAAGACAAGATTCACATGGAGGCGCTCGGGTTGCCGGGGGACCACATCGAGGTCACGGGGATTCCCGTCGAACCGGAGTTTGAAAAACCCGTGGATGCCGCAGCCGTGCTCCGGCGGCATGGTCTGCGCCCGGGACGTCCGACGCTTCTCGTGGCAGGGGGAACCCTGGGACTGAGCCCGGCCACCGCCGTGGTGCGGCGGCTTCTCCAGATGGACTCGGATTTCCAGGCGATCGTGGTTTGCGGGAAAAACACCGAACTCCAGGAGGAAGTGACCCATCTCGTGCGCAACCGGCAGGAAGATTTCCGGGTGCTGGGCTATACGAAGGAAATGTCGGATTTCATGGGAGCGGCCACGATCCTTCTGAGCAAACCGGGGGGAATGACAACCGCCGAGGCACTGGCCCGCGGGTTGCCAATGGTGATTTTGGATCCGATCGGGGGACAGGAGGAACGCAACTCCGATGTGCTTCTCGAAGCCGGCGCGGCGGTGAAGTGCACCGAGGTCACAGTGGTCGCACACAAGCTCAAGAAGCTTCTGGAAAACCCGGACCGCATCCGGGCCATGTCGGAGAACGCCCGCGCCTTGGGCCGTCCATCGGCAGCCGGAGACATTGCACGTCTGGTTTTGGAATCCCCCCCGCAACCGCGGGCGGTGATTTCCAAGCTCCGGGAAAAAGCTCTTCGAAAACGCATAGCAGCCTCCGGTGTGGGATGAACAACTCCCCCGGCTTTTCCCACTCTTCACCCCCTCCGAACATCCCATGCCCCGCCGGCGGATTCCTTGTCGGTGTCGCGACGTCGGGATACCAGTGCGAGGGGGGATTCAACGGACCGGACGATCCCAAGAACAACTGGGCGGCCCATGAAAGAGCGGGACGAGTGGCAAAGACCGGAGCAGCCACGGATTTCTGGAACCGCTACCGGGAAGACTTCACACTTTGCCGGGAGATGGGGCTCAATGCCTTCCGCCTCAGCATTGAGTGGGCACGCGTGCAACCCGGCTTTTCCTTCGAGGCCGGACCGGCCCCGGCCTTTGACCATGCCGCGATCGATGCCTATGCGGACCGGATCGCCGCCTGCCGTCTCGCCGGTTTGGAGCCGGTGATCACGCTCCAGCACTTCACCCATCCGGCATGGCTGGGAGTGGATGCCTGGCTTCAGGATTCGACGCCGGAGTTGTTTGAAAGATTCGTTCGGGAGACGGTGACCCGGCTGAACGACCGGCTCTGCGGGAAACTGGGCCAGCCGCCACTCCGTTGGTATGTGACCATCAACGAGCCGAACATGCTCGTCCTCAACACGTATCTGAACCGGCATTTTCCGGGTGGACCGAATGCCGGGATTTCGGTGGGGATTCGCGCCTACAACCGCCTGCTGGCCGCACACGTGCGCGCCTACAATGCCATCCACGATCTTCATGAATCCCGTGGTTGGGAGGTTCCACAGGTGACGATGAACACGTTCTGCAGCGATGTCTATTGGTCGGAACATCTGCTTCTCGATCTGCTCTGCCTCCGGGAAAACGGGATTTCGCGGGCGGCGCTTCCGGAGTATTTTTCCAATCGCTGTGGGGCGCTGCGCGAGTCCCTGCAAAAGGCGGAACTGGCACTCCGCAGCGATCCGCTGGCCTGGGTGGGCCGGGCGATTCACGGGGTTGCCGATTTTGTCGCCGGACGTGCCGCAGCGAAGGGATCCACGTTTGATTATTTTCTCAACGAAGCAGAACGCGCAAAGCGGCCCGGAACCCTCGATTATCTCGGGTTGGATTACTACGACCCGTTTCTCAGCCATATTTTCCGTCCACCCTCCTTCGGCGATCTGGAATTCCCCAGCGGCAGTCTCCACGGGCATCTGATGGATGGGCTCTCCAGCAAATGGTGGGACTGGCATGTCCTCCCCGGGGGGCTCCATGCCTTCTGCTCACACTACTCGCGGGCCTTTCCCGGCAAGGGCATCCTGATTGCCGAAAATGGAATGGCACAACGCTGCAAGGCCGACAACCGGATCTGCGGACACCGGAAGGATCGGGTGACCCGGAGCGAATTCCTCACCGCCCATATCGGGGAGGTCCGCAGGATGCGGGAGGAAAATCTGCCGGTTCTCGGCTACCTCCACTGGTCGCTGACGGACAACTACGAGTGGGGTTCCTTCACACCGCGGTTCGGGCTTTTCCGGGTGGATTACGCGCATGGATTGCACCGCCAGGCCGTGGATCATCTCGGGGACAATCCCTCGCAGACCTACGCCCGCCTGGCGCGGGAGCTGCTCCATTTTTAGGATCACCCGCCGGGCGGTTTCACGTTGCGGCAGACTCTTCACGGCCAGGAAATGGCACCAGATCGCCCCGCGCAAAAACCTCTTTTGTTGTCTCATTGCGGTTTGCGTATAATATTAAACATTATCCCGAAAACGGATTGTTAGACAGGATTAACAAGATGGACAAGATTGCCGGAAAGGCATTTGCAAAAAACGGCGCTGAAATATTTCTGTCCACCGCACATTCGCAGTAAATCAATCCTATGAATCTTGTTCATCCTGCCTAAATCCTCCAATCGCCAGATCCGGGATTATGTCTTATGGAGTTACGGATTATTAAAACATTTTCGATGGATATAGCGTTGCACCGAAACAAACAAATCTGTAAAAAACTCCCTGTTCGGCTAACTAGCAACACCCCATGCCCGAAGATAGTGCAATCCAAATTGCCGAGAACGAGCTGATGAAGCAGCTCGAAGCACTTGAGCCTACACGAAGGCAGCGAGTTGCGAGAAAGCTGATTTCCGCTGCACTGAGCGCCATTCCATGGATTGGTGGCTTCCTCGCCGCTCGCATCGCATACACCGAGGAGAGTGGTCAGTTGGAGGTGAATCGCCTCAATCGAGAGTGGATGGCTGAGCACGAGAAGAGACTTCAGACACTTGGCGAGGACTTAGCTCAGTTGACAGCCAGATTGGAGACACTCGGCGACTCTGTTGTCGAGCGAGTTGAGAGTGATGAATATTCGACACTCGTCCGCAAGGCGTTCAGAGTGTATGACCAAGCGGACACGCCAGATAAACGCACATATGTTTGTCGGCTGCTGGCTAACGCCGCAGCGACATCGCTTACTGAGGATGACATTGTTAGGCTGTTCTTGGATTGGCTAGACAGCTTCCACGAAGTTCACTTCATGGTCATTCGGGAAGTCTATCAGAGACCAGGTTCGACACGAGGAGACATTTGGAGTCGCATTAGAGGAGCTATTCCACGAGAGGACTCTGCGGAGGCCGATCTTTTTAAGCTACTCATACGAGATTTGTCCACTGGCGGCATTATTCGCCAGCACCGCGAAACCGATTACTACGGCAACTTCGTGAAGAAGCAGAGACCCAAGAAGCCACTTGGATCAGGCAGCTCTACTTTGAAGTCGGCCTTCGACGATGAGGAGGAGTATGAGTTAACTAGTCTTGGGAGACAGTTTGTTCATTATGTATTCACAGATCTCGTCCAGAGACTCGATTCGGGAACGCCACCTCCGAACGGGGCCGAACAAAACGCTGGTAGCAACGGCTCGTAGCAGTCCGTCGTGTCAGCGAAGTCTTGCGCTCGCCGTCGCCTGATCCGAGACGTCAGCCAAAAAATATTTGCGAGATCGAGAGTGCTACTTTAGTATCACTGCATGCGAACCGAACTCGTAACAACCCTCAAGCGCAAGGCGACCGATGTCATATCTCAGCTTGCCACTGACCAAGAGCCCGTGCTGATCACGCAGCACGGCCTCCCTGCTGCATACCTCGTTGACGTGCAAACGTATGAGGGCATGCAAAGCCGATTGACGCTCCTTGAGGGTATTGCCCGCGGAGAGAAAGCCATTCTGGAGAAGCGTGTTGTTTCCCACAAGGAGGCAAAGCAGAAGATGGCACGATGGCTCGCATAGTCTGGACTGAGACCGCCCTCCAAGATCTTGATGAGATTGCGGATTATATCTCCCTCGATAAGCCACTCGCGGCCAGCCAGTTTGTTCAGCGAGTATTTGAGCGAATAGAACAACTTTCAGCTCACCCAAAGAGTGGATCAGTGCCTGCCGAACTCAAAGGCACGCCATACCGCCAGCTTGTCATTCCACCAGTTCGAATTTTCTATCGCGCACAGAATGCGGTTGTTTACATCGTCTACGTCATGCGGGGAGAAAGGTTGTTTCGGAATGACGACCTGCTCGAAAGGGATATGGGCTAACGGGCGATGGACCGAATCACCATCGCCTTCGGCACTTTTGACATTTCGGTTGCGGAGCAGCCTCGGATGCCAAAAGCAAGTGGCAATCGGTCATAGTGGACGTTGACTCACAATATCGCTTGCAGCACGAGTGGTATTATATACAATACCGTATGTGCATCTTGTTGTCGATACCAATGTCATGGTTGCAGCCCTGCGTTCCAAGCGTGGAGCGTCAAGCAAGATATTGCGCCTCATTGCCTTGGGTAGTCTCACTTTTTCCATTTCAGTGGCTGCACTCCTTGAATACGAGGATGTCCTGCTCCGCCCCGGCATGGTGCCGGGATATTCTCCTTCGCAGATTCATCGCTTTCTGGACGATATCTGCTCCGTGGCACAGCATCAGGACATCTTCTTTGTTTGGAGACCGGCTCTCTCCGATCCAAGCGACGAGATTTTCCTCGAACTTGCGGTGGCGGCTTCCGCCACTCACATCGTTACATTCAACAAAAGTGATTTTCAGGGGGCACTGCCCTTCGGCGTGTTCGTTGTAACTCCAGCGGAACTACTTCAGGAGATATAAAATATGTCCACATTGAGCGTCAGACTTCCAGATTCTATCCATCGCGAAGTGAGAGAACTGGCCAAAGAGGATGGTGTATCCATCAACCAGTTTATTTCACTGGCCCTTGCCGAAAAGGTTTCAGCACTTCGCACTGTTGATTATCTCAGGGGACGCGCGAAGCGTGGCTCGGCATCTGACTTGTTGGAGATTTTGGATGCGGCTCCGGACGTGGAGCCAGAAGAGCAAGACAAGGTAAGGAGCTAACGAAGGCGGTGGACTCACAACAGCTGCCCGCGTCACGCCTCCTGCTGAGCAGGAGCCGCGCCACCGGCAGCCGAGAGTCACCTTTGACGTTCGCTAGAAATATATCGCTTGACGATACGCACGCAATCACGAACGCTTCTCCCATGCGGACGGTTACAGCCACAACAGCACGATCCATGATTTACAAGCTCCTTGACGATGCCTCGGACTCTCACGAGCCGATTCAGATCACCGGCAAGCGGTCCAATGCTGTTCTGGTTGCCGAAGACGACTGGCGTGCCATTCAGGAAAGCCTTTATTTGGTGTCAATTCCCGGTATGAGGGAATCCATTCGGGATGGGCTCGCCACACCAGTTTCCGCGTGTGCCAAGAAACTTGATTGGTGAAATACCGCCTCGTCTTTACCAAGCAAGCACAGAAGGATGCCAAGAAGCTTGCAAGTGCTGGTCTGAAACCGAAGGCTCAATTTTTGTTGGATGTGCTGGCCAATGATCCTTTCCAGAACCCTCCTCCCCACGAGAAGCTCATCGGTGATCTTGCTGGTGCATACTCCCGAAGAATCAATATTCAGCACCGACTTGTCTATCAGGTGCTCAAGACGGAGCGAGTAGTGAAGGTGCTGCGATTGTGGACTCACTACGAGTAAAGAACCCCGGGGCAAGCCCCGAGGCATTTGTATAATGTTGGCGGCAGAATACCCCGCAGCAAGTGGTGGCAGGTGATCGGGGACGTTCGGCCATAATGGAATTGAAGCCGGATCCGGCGATTGAAGAACTTTGGACAGAATGAACCGAATGAGTTGCAAAGCAACTGACGGGTCTGAAATGTCCCAGCCTTTTTTGCTGCAAATTCCTTCTGATCAATTGATCCGCTTCGCTCCAATTCTGTTCGTCCTGTTCATCCTGTCTAAAAACCGTTTTCGGGTTGAAGCCTGCCTCCCCATTCGAGACGATGGAAGTTCAGGGTTACGGAATGAGCACCGAACAAAGTGCGGCAGCGAATGGCACGTTGGTCGCACGATTTCACGTTGCAGAGTGCTCTTCGCAACCGCCGGATGGAGAAAATTCCCTCAAGGCGCGCGCGCAGGATTCCGGAGACGAGGGGTTGACGTACATTCCTGTTCCCAACTCAAAGCCGGCCACTTTGTTCACACGCGGAACGATTGAAATGTACCAATGAAAATAGGGTTCCGTGCCGCCCCGGGGATCGAGGGAACGGATGACGAGATTGAACGGAGGATTGCCCAGCATCCCATGCACTTTTGCGAGAACCGTCCGCAGGATTTCCGCCAGTGCGGGGAAAGTCCCGGGAGCCTGGCTGGAAAAACAGGCCGTGTGGGTTTTTGGAAAAATCCACAGATGGTAGGGCGAAAGCGCGGCATAGGGAATGAAGGCCACGAAGGACTCATTCTCGGCGACAATCCGGCAACCCAGCGTGATCTCCCGCTCGATCAACGTGCAGGCGGAACACTGCCCGGTGTCGGAGTAAAACCGGCGGGCCCGTTCGATCCGGTCGACCACCTGGCCGGGAATGATCGGGATGCCGACAATTTGTGAATGTGGATGCTGCTGGGAAGCTCCGGCTTCGAGTCCGTGGTTCTTGAAAACAATCACATGCCTCACGCGCGGGTCGGCGTAAAATTCCAGAAACCGGTGCCGGAAGGTTTCCAGGACACGCAGGACATGCTCCACCGGGGAAAGGGCAAGATGCCCGTCGTGGCGCGGTGTCTCCACAAGCACCTCGTGCAATCCCACGCCATTCACACTCACCGCACCCGGAATCGCGCAATCCGAATGGACACTTTCCCCAACGGGGGAGAGGACCGAATATTTGTTGATCACGGAGCGGAGAACCCACCGGTCCTGGCCGTCTTCCAGCCGGAACTGTTCCGTGGAAGCCGCTTCGTTTCCGGGGCAGAAAGGACAACTGGCAAGATACGGCGGAGGAGCCTCCCGGGACGGAAGGGATGCCCGGGGGTCCAAACGTTTCGCGCGTTCCGGCGCGATGATGACCCATTCGCCGGTCAGCAGGTTTTCTCGGATCTCAGACATGGCCGGAAGACAGGCTATCCCGGAATCTGCGCGGCTGCCGCATCCTTTTTCATCCAAAATTCCGGAAACGAAAAAAGTTGCGGGCTCCAGGAAGAGAGAGCACCTTCGGCGGTTCTATGATCGTCGTTCCCAAAATTCGTGGATTCATCTGCACCACCGCACACCCCGAGGGTTGTGCAAAACATGTCGCCGACCAAATCGCCGTCGTCAGGAATCGCGGCCCGATCGCGA
>JADHED010000709.1_pt1 | contig 35434 bp, 28 predicted proteins | sample 8952041 | NCBI WGS metagenome assembly JADHED01 (sample SAMN16124423, study PRJNA663239) | bioreactor sludge metagenome | isolation source: sludge (control) | place: India:Bengaluru | collected 2018-09-08
CCCGCGCGCCGGCGTCGCCGTGGCGCTGTCCGCGCGCGTGCGCGACGCGGCGGGGCCCGGAGCGGCGGCGGGCGCGGCGGGCGCGGCGGGGGACGCGTCGTGGGTCTGCGGCCCCGCGTCGCCGGCGGTCGTGTCCGACGCGGAGGGGCACATCCGCGTGCTGGTGGACCCCTCGCGCACGGCCGTGCTCGCGGCCGGCGGGGTCACGGTCGAGCGCGACGGCGCGGCGACCGAGGAGACGGTCTACCTCGAGATCCCCTGACGCGCCGGCTCGGGGACGCCGCGGCGCCTCAGGGGACGCCACCCTGCACCCGCGGCGCGCCGTCGACGATCGTGAACTCGAAGCGCACGTCGTAGAAGACCGACACCGGGACCGACTGCACGACGCGCGTGTAGTCCGGCTTGCCGTCGTCGTCGAGGTCCTTGCCGTCCTCCAGCAGTTCGACCCGGCCGCCGCTGAACCGCCAGCGCCGCACGGTGCCCTCGACGGCGGCGCGGAACGCGGCGGCGAACGGCCCCGGCGTGCCGGGGACCACCGGGCTGTCCTCGACCGTGGTGACCGCGCCGTCGGGGTCGATCGTGATCCGCACGCCGACGACGCCCGCCGCGCCCGCGGCGAGCGCGTCGGCGGGGTAGGGGGGCTTCGCGAGCGGCGGGTCCACGGGCCGCGGCACGACGAACTCCTGGCGGTCGGCGAGCGCGTTGTCGACGGACGGATCGGCGACGACCTGGAACCCGACGCGTCCCGTCGGCGCGGCGACGGGCGCGGGCGCCGCCGGAGGCGTCGTCGCGGGCGCGGGCGCGGGCGCCGAGGCGCACCCGGCGAGGACGAGGGCACAACAGGTGAGGACGACGGCACGACAGGTGAGGACGACGGGGCCCGGCAGACGCATGCGCTCCCTCCCGGCGCATAATCGCACCATGTGTCCGCGCGTCGTGCGTCTCTTTCCAGTCATCGCGCTGCTGATCCCGTCCGCGTCCGCTCTAACGGCGCGCGCGGCGGAGGTCAGGGTCCTCGACCCCGCCGGGAACCCGGTGCGCGAGGCCGGCGTCGTCTGCCTCGGACGGGAGAAGGGGGACGCCGTGACCGGCGAGGACGGCGTCGCCCGCGTGCCCGACGCGTGCCGCCGCGTGCACTGCGAGACCGCGGACTTCGTCCCCGCGCAGGCCGCGATCGTCGACGGCAAGGCGCTGTGCCGGCTGACCGCGGGCGTGATCGTCACCGCGGCGCCGCTGCCGCCGGCGTGCGCGGCCGAGCGTGGGTGCCAGGCCGCGATCCGCTCGTTCGGCGGCGCGGTCGTCGAGAGCGATTCCCTGCGGCTGAACGACCCCGATCGCCCGCCGTCCTGGGGGCCGCAGCGCACCCACCTGCGCTTCAAGATCGTGCCGCCGGGCCGTTACCGTTTCCTGATGAGCGCGAAGGTCGGCCCGGAGGCCTGGTGGTCCTGCGAGGCCGACCTCGGCACGCTCGCGGCGGGCAAGGTCCGCGTCGAGCCGGTCTGGCGCGACCCCGCGCGCGTGACGGTGCGCGCGGGCCGCCCCGGGCTGCGCGTCGTCGTCGCGCGCCGCCTCCGCGCCCCGGACCCGCCCGGCGCCTGGGAGTGCTCGAGCGCCGACTACGGCCCGGATGTCGTGACCGGCGCGGACGGCGGCGCGGAGGTCCTCGTCGACCCGGGCCGCCCGTTCGTTCTCGAGCTGCACGATCCCGGCCGCGACGCGCCCGTCGCGCGCCGCGCGTTCGACGCGCCGCCGGAGGGCGTCGTCGATCTCGCGCCGGAGCCTGCACGATGAGAGCCGTCGTCGCGTTCGCCACCCTCTCGTGCGCGGCGATGGGCCTCGTTCGAGCGGCCGAGGTGCGGGTCGTCGATCCCTCTGGAAATCCGGTTCCCAACGTGGCGGTGATCTGCCTCGGCAGCGAGAGCGGCGTCGGCAGCACCGGCGCCGACGGCCTCGCGCGCGTGCCCGACAGGTGCCGCCGTGTGCACTGCGAGATCCGCGACTTCCTGCCCGCGCAGGCCGCGATCGTCAACGGCAGGGCCGAGTGTCGGCTCGCGCAGGGCGTCGCGATCACGGCCGCTCCGCTCCCGAAGGCCTGCGCCGGCGAGCACGGCTGCCACGCCGCGGTGATCGGCTTCGGCGGCGGCGTGAGCGAGGGGGACTGGGAGCGGACGGGAGTCCCGGACCTGCCGGAGTGGCGGAAGGAGCCCGAGCACTTCCGGTTCAAGCTCGTTCCGCCAGGTCGCTATCGTCTGCGCCTCCAGGCGCTCGTCGGCGAAACGGACATGTGGGTGTGCGAGGCGGATGTCGGCACCCTCGCCGCGGGGGAGCAGCGGCTGACCACGTTTTGGCGCGACCCGGCGCCGGTCCGGGTCCGCGCCCCGCGTGCCGGACTGACGGTCGTGGTCGGCCGCCGGCTGGACCGCGCAGATCGACCCGGCGACGGGCACTGCTCGCGTTATCCGAACCCGCCGATCGAGACCCGGGCCGACGGCACGGCCGAGGGGCTCGTCGACCCTGCGCACCCGTTCGTGCTCGAGCTGCACGAGCCCGGCCGCGACGCGCCCGTCGCGCGCCGCGAGTTCGACGCGTTGCCCGAGGGCGAGGTGGTCTTCCAGTTTTGAGGCGCCGGTGGGCCCGACGGGCCGTTCCGGAGGCGCGCGTGCCACCGCCCCGCGCACGCGCCTCTTGCCGGCCCCGTACGCGGCGCGCCGCTGACCGGGCGCCCTCGATCGGCCGCGGACAGTTGCCGGAAGGATCGTCCTCCCGGCCCCCGCGCCGGAGCGGCGCAGGGCGCGCCGTGCGGGCCCGCGACGTCGTGATCGCGCGATCGGCGAGCGGTCCGATCTCTCGCTCGGCGCCGCAAGCTCGTGGAGGGACGTGAGGGGATCCTTCCGGCAACTGTCCGGCGACGCGCGAGGGACTCCCGTCGGGCGGACCATCCCGCTGCGCGGGAGGCCCGCCCCTACGTCTGCGCGGGAGGCCCGCCCCTACCAAATTCCGGGAGGGGTCAGAAGTCGGACCGGTTCTCGAAGCGGGCGAATTCCTTGACGAAGTAGAGCGGGATCTTGCCGGTCGGGCCGTTGCGCTGCTTGGCGACGATCACCTCGGCCTGGCCCTCGAGCCCGAGCGCCGCGACCTTGTCCTTGTCCTTCTCGTAGACCTCGGGCCGGTAGATGAACATCACGACGTCGGCGTCCTGCTCGATGGCGCCGGACTCGCGCAGGTCGGAGAGCTGCGGCCGGTGGTCCGAGCCGCGCGAGGACTCGGGGGCGCGCGAGAGCTGCGAGAGCGCGAGCACCGGGACCTGCAGCTCCTTGGCGATCGCCTTCAGCGAGCGGCTGATCTCCGAGACCTCCTGCTGCCGGTTCTCGACCTTCCCCTCGAGCCGCATCAGCTGCAGGTAGTCGATGACGATCATCGAGACGTCGTGCTCGTACTTGAGGCGCCGCGCCTTCGAGCGCACCTCCATCGGCCCGACGCCGGGCGTGTCGTCGATGAAGATCTTCGCGCGCGAGAGCCGCTCCCAGGCGATCGTGATCCGGTCCCAGTCCTCCTGCGAGAGGTTCCCGCTGCGGATCTTCTGCAGGTCCACGCGCGCCTCCCCCGAGAGCAGGCGCTGGAACAGCTGCAGGCGCGACATCTCGAGCGAGAAGATGCCGACCGTGACGTCGTCGAGCAGCGCGACGTTCTGCGCGATGTTCATCGCGAGCGCCGTCTTGCCCATCGACGGCCGCGCCGCGAGGATCAGCAGGTCGCCGTCCTGGAAGCCGGACAGCATCTTGTCGAGGAAGTTGTAGCCCGTCGCGAGCCCGGTGATCGGCTCGCGGCGCTCGGCCATCTCCTCGATCAGGTTCAACGCCTCGGCCGCGACCTTCGAGATCGGCTCGAAGCCCCCCTTGCGGCCGCGCTCCGACAGGTCGAACAGCCGCTTCTCCGCGCCGTCGAGGATCTCGATCGCCGGCCGGGCGCCGGCGGCCGCGTCCGCGCGCAGCTCCTCGGCCACGCCCAGCATCTTCCGCAGCAGCGCCTTGTCCTGCACGATCCGCGCGTACGCCGACACGTTTGAGACGCGCGGCAGCCCGTCGATCAGCGACGCGACGAACGCCGCGCCGCCGCACGACTCGAGCGCGCCGACGCGCTCGAGCTCGGCGCGCACGGTGATGATGTCGATCGCCTCGGCGCGGCGGAACAGCTCGCCGAACGCGCCGAAGATGGCGCGGTGCGCGACGCGGTGGAAGTCCTCGGGCCGGAGGACCTCGACGGCGGTGTCGAGGGCCTGCGGGTCGAGCAGGACGGCGCCCAGCACGGCGCGCTCGGCCTGCTCGTCCCAGGGAAGCACGACCTCGCCGGGGTACGGCTCGGCCGGGCGGACGGCGCGGGGGTCGACGCTCAACGGAGGGCCTCGGGGAACGCGTGGTGCGGCGTGGTGCGGCGTGCGGCGCGTGGTGCGACGAACTCGGATCGGAACGGCGAGGACACCCCGCCGCCGAGCCGGTAGACTAACCGAGGTCGTGGGAGGCTGGCGAGAGGATCGCCCCGGGGGCCGGGTCCGGTTCGCCGGCCCGGCAAGACCGGAGAGGAAAGTCCGGACTCCACAGGGCAGCACGCTGGGTAACGCCCAGGCGGGGAAACCCGACGGAAAGTGCAACAGAGAGCAGACCGCCAGCGGCCGTGAGCCCCCGGGCATGCCCGGGGGAGCACGGTGCGGGCAAGGGTGAAACGGTGGGGTAAGAGCCCACCAGCGTCCCGGGCGACCGGGCGGCTCGGCAAACCCCGTGCGGAGCAAGGCCAAATAGGGGGGCGATGGCGTGGCCCGCGCCGCCCCCGGGTAGGCTGCACGAGGCGGCGGGTAACCGCCGTCCCAGAGGAATGATCCTCCCTCGCGGCACGCCGCGGGGAACAGAATCCGGCTTACGTCCGGCCTCCCACGACCACTACTTGAGGAGAGGGCAAACGCCGATGCCCGCCACGCCCGAGGACCTCCGCCGCCGCGTCGAGACCGAACTCGACCGGCTCGGCCCCGCGTTCGAGGCGCTCTGCCTCGACCTCCACCGCCAGCCGGAGCTGGGCTGCCGCGAGGTGAACACCGTCACGCGGCTCGCCGGCGAGCTGGAAGAGGAGGGGTTCGCGGTCGAGACCGGCATCGCCGGCCTCGCGACGGCGTTCCGCGCGGAGCGCGGCCGCGGCGGGGCATCGATCGCGTTCCTCGCCGAGTACGACGCGATCCCCGGCCTCGGCCACGCGGGTGGCCACAACCTGCTCTGCGCCGCGTCCTACGGCGCGGCGGTCGCGCTCGCGCGCGCGGTGGACGGCCTGCCGGGCCGCGTGCTGCTGATCGGCGCGCCGGCCGAGGAGACCATCGGCGGCAAGGTCGTGCTCGCGGCCCGCGGCGCCTACGACGGGCTCGACGCGGCGCTGCTGGCGCACCCCGCGCGCGAGGACCGCGCCCTCGTGCGCAGCCTCGCGTCGTGGTCGGTGGACGTCGTGTTCGAGGGGCGCCCCGCGCACGCGGTCGCGGCGCCGGAGCAGGGGATCAACGCGCTCGACGCGGCGGTCCAGCTGTTCATCGCGCGCGACGCGCTGTTGAAGGCGCTCGACCCGGAGGTGCGCATCCCGGGCGTGCTGCTCGAGGGGGGCCTGCGGCCGAACCTCGTCCCGGAGCGGGCGCGGGCCCGCTTCTCGCTGCGCGCGGCGACGTCGGAGTACCTGGTCGAGACGGTGATCGCGCGCTTCCGGGACGTCGTCGAGGGGGTCGCGCGGGCGACGGGCACGCGCGCGACGATCGAGCCGATCGACAACCTCTACGACGAGCTGGTCAGCAACCCCGTGCTCGCGGACCTGTACACCGCGTACGCGCGGCGCGCCGGGATGGAGCCCAACTCGCGGCTCGGCCGGCCGTTCGGCTCGCTGGACATCGGCACGCTCTCGCACCGGATCCCGGTGCTGCACCCGCTGTTCCGGATCAGCGGCGACGACATCACGACGCACACGCGCGCGTTCGCGTCCGCGGCGGCGACGCCCGAGGCCGTCCGCGCGGCCCGGCGCGCGGCGCTCGCGCTGGCCTGGACGGGGCTCGACCTGCTGACCGACCCGGCGACGCTCGAGCGCGCGTGGCGCGTCTTCGAGGAGGCGTCGCTGACGGCGCCCGCGCGCCCCGACGTGCCGCTGGTCACCGACCAGCCCGAGGCGTGATGGCGCGCGCGGCGCGCGTGACCGTCCCGGGGCCGCTGCTCGCCGGCGCGCGCGTCGCGATCGTGGCGCCCGGGTCCGGCTTCGAGCGGGAGCGGCTCGAGCGGGGGCTCGCCGTGCTGCGCGGCTGGGGCTACGACCCCGTGCCCGCGCCGAACCTGCTCGCGCGGCGGTCGTTCCTCGCCGGCAGCGACGACGAGCGCGCGGCCGACCTGGCCTGGGCGCTCGCGGACCCGGCGATCGACGCGATCTGGGCCGCGCGCGGCGGCTGGGGCACGCCGCGGCTGCTCGAGCGGCTCGACCTCCGGCCGCTGCTCGAGCGGCCGCGCTGGCTGCTCGGCTTCTCCGACCTGACCGCGCTGCAGGCCGTCCTCGTCGAGCGCGGCCTCGCGACGCTGCAGGCGCCGCTCGTCACCGAGCTGGCCGACGAGGGGCGCTACGACCGCGCGGCGCTGCGCCTGCGGCTCGAGCAGCCGCTCGCGGAGGCGGCGTTCCGCGGCACGGCCCTCGTGCCCGGCCGGGCGAACGGCCCGCTGACCGGCGGCTGCCTGACGCTGCTGGCGACGCTCGCCGGCACGCCGTGGCAGCCGGACCTCTCCGGCTCGGTCCTCTTCCTCGAGGACGTGGGCGAGCCGCCGTACCGCGTGGACCGGATGCTCTGGCAGCTGCGCGCCTCCGGCACGCTGCGCGGCGTCGCCGGCCTCGCGCTCGGGGCGTTCAGCGGGCGCACGCCCGAGGACGAGCCCTTCCTCCGGGAGGTCCTCGCCGAGCACGCCCGCGCGCTCGCGGTCCCCGCGATGAGCGGCGTGCCCTGCGGCCACGGGCCCGGCATGGTGCCGCTGCCGCTCGGGTTCGCCGCGCGGCTGACCGCGGGGGCGGAGGCGGAGACGGGGGCGGGCGCCGACGCGACCGGCCCCGCCGGGACACACGCGACCCTCGAGCTGCGGCCGCCGCCGGAAGACGGCGCGTGGTGAGACCGGTCGCGCTGCTCGTCGCGTACGACGGCACCGGCTTCGCGGGGTGGCAGGTGCAGCCGGGGCGCGCGACGGTGCAGGGGACGATCCAGGCCGCGCTCGACCGCGTGCACGGCGTCCCGCCGGGGACCGTCTCGATCGTGGGCTCCGGCCGGACCGACTCCGGCGTCCACGCGGTCGGCCAGGTCGCCAGCTACACGCCGCCGACGCGGCGCGAGCCGGGGATCCTCGTGCTGGGCCTGGCGCGGATCCTGCCCGAGGCGATCCGCGTGCTCGACGCGTGGGAGGCCGAGCCGGGGTTCCACGCGTGCCGCTCGGCGACCGGCAAGGTCTACCGCTACCGGATCGTCAACCGGCCGAACGCGCTCCCCTTCGAGCTGCCCTGGGCCTGGCACGTCTGGCCGCGCCTGGACGTGGACGCGATGCGCGCCGCGGCGGCGGCGCTGGTCGGGACGCACGACTTCGCGGCGTTCGCGAACGCGGGCGGGCAGTCGGAGACGACCGTGCGCACGGTGCGCCGGCTCGTGGTCGCGGCGTCGCCCGACGCCGTCGTCGAGGTCGAGGTCGAGGCCGACGGCTTCCTCTACCGGATGGTCCGGAACATCACGGGGTTCCTGGTGCAGGTGGGGCGGGGGCGGCGGCCGCCGGCGGCCGCGGCGCGGGTGCTCGCGTCCGGCCGGCGCGCCGAGGCGGGCATGACGGCGCCCCCGCGCGGGCTCTGCCTCGTGCGGGCCCTCTACGACGCGCGGACAGCGCGGACCTCCGACCGGCCGAGTGCTAGAGTCTCCCCACGTTGACGTTACGGGAGGATCGCGGAGCGATGGAGCCGGGACGGCCGGCGGACGCCGGGGACGCGGGAGCGACGCTCGAGGACGTCGACTTCCTGCGGCTGCCGCGGCACGTCGGGATCATCATGGACGGCAACGGGCGCTGGGCGCGCCAGCGCGGGCTGCCGCGCGTGGCGGGGCACCGCGCCGGCATCGCCGCCGTCCGCGACGTGGTCGACGGTTCCGTCCGCCTCGGCCTCGAGGTGCTGACCCTCTACGCCTTCTCGCGCGAGAACTGGACGCGCCCCCCGGCCGAGGTCAACGCGCTGATGGGGCTCCTGCGCGAGTACCTCGACCAGGAGCTGCCCTCGCTGCACGAGCGCAACATCCGGATGCGCGCGATCGGCGGCGTGGACGACCTCTCGCGCTCGGTGCGCGAGGCGATCGCGCGGGCCGAGGAGACGACCGCCGGCAACACCGGCATGACCTTCCTCGTCGCGCTGTCGTACTCGGGGCGCGGCGAGATCGCCGAGGCGGCGCGCCGGCTGGCGCGCGACGCCGCCGCGGGCCGGATCTCGCCGGACGAGATCGACGAGGCGGCGATCGGGCGCCTGCTCGGCACGGGCGGGCTGCCGGACCCCGACCTCCTCGTGCGCACCTCGGGCGAGATGCGCATCAGCAACTTCCTGCTCTGGCAGATCGCCTACGCCGAGCTCTGGATCACCCCGGTGCTGTGGCCCGACTTCCGCCGGCAACACCTGTACGCGGCGATCGCCGACTTCCAGTCGCGCGAGCGCCGCTTCGGCGGCGTGACGGAACCGGGGGCGATCCGGCGCGCGGCGGCGGCGATCCGGCGGCGCCTGTCGTGAAGCGCCTGGCGACGGGCCTCGCGCTCGCCGGGCTGACGCTGCTCGTGATCAAGCAGCTGCCGTCGGTCGCGGTCTGGGCCGCCACGGCGCTGATCGCGCTGCTCGCGCTGGACGAGCTGCGCCGCATCTTCGCGCGGCTCGGCTACGGCCCCTGGAACGAGATCGCCTACGTCGGCACGTTCGGCCTGGTCGGCAGCTTCCTGCTGGGCAGCGAGGCGGTCGCGCCGACGGCGGGGGTGGTGATCGCGGCGTCGCTGATGCGCGCGCTCGTGCCGACCCAGGACCCCGCGCAGGGGGTCGGCCGGGCGCTCGGCACGATCACCGCGACGCTCTGGGTCGGGATCGCGTTCGGGCACGTCGTCGCGCTGTTCCCGCCGGACGCCACGCCGGCGGTCCGGCAGCGGGGCGAGGACCTGACGATCCTGCTGCTCGGCGTCGTCTACCTGGGCGACACGTTCGCCCTGTACGGCGGCAAGCTGTTCGGCCGGCGCAAGCTCGCCCCCGGCATCTCGCCCAACAAGACCGTCGAGGGCGCGCTCTGCGGGCTCCTCGGGAGCATGGCCTGGGCGCTCGTCGCGCACCTCTGGTTCTTCCGCCACCTGGCGCTGCCGCACGCGCTGCTGCTCGGCATCGTGCTCGGGCTGGTCGGCATCGCGGGCGACCTCGTCGAGTCGCTCATCAAGCGCGCGGCGACGGTGAAGGACTCCGGGTCGCTGCTCCCGGGCCACGGCGGGATCCTCGACCGGGTCGACAGCCTGCTGCTCGCGGCGCCCGTCGTGTACTGGTACGCGCGCCTGGTCCTCGAGCCCCCCCTGTGAGGCGAGCCCCCTCTGTGAGGCGAGCCCCCCCGTGAGGCGATTGGGCACCCGGGGGCCGGCGACCTTAGACTAGGCGACGAAACACGGCTGACCCAGACGTTAGCCCGAGGTCCCCCTTGCCCCAGCGCGTCGTCATCCTCGGGTCCACCGGCTCCATCGGCCGGCAGACCCTCGAGGTCATCGAGCACCATCCCGGCCGCTTCGAGGTCGTGGGGCTGGTCGCCGGCCGCCGCGTGGACCGGCTGGCCGAGCAGGTGCGCCGCCACCGCCCGCGCGCGGTCGCGGTCGCGGACGCCGCGGCCGCCGCCGAGCTGCGGCGCGAGCTGGTCGGCCACCCGGTCGAGGTCCGCGTGGGCGCGCAGGGCGCGGCCGAGGTCGCGGTCGGCACGGGGGCGGACGTCTGCGTCGCCGCGATCGTCGGCGCGGCCGGGCTGCTGCCGACGCTCGCCGCGGCCGGCGCGGGGCTGCGCGTCGCGCTCGCCAACAAGGAGGCCCTCGTCGCCGCGGGCGAGCTGATGGTCCGCGCGGCGCGCGACGGCGGCGCGCGGCTGCTGCCGGTGGACAGCGAGCACAACGCGATCCACCAGTGCCTGCGCGCGGGGGAGCCGCGCGAGGTCCGGCGCCTGGTGCTCACCGCGTCGGGCGGGCCGTTCCGCGGCCGCACGCGCGCCCAGCTGGAGCGGGTGACGAGCGCCGAGGCGCTGAACCACCCGACCTGGAGCATGGGGCCGAAGATCACCGTCGACTCGGCCACGCTGATGAACAAGGGGCTCGAGGTGATCGAGGCGCACTGGCTGTTCGACCTGCCGGGGTCCGCGATCGACGTGCTGATCCACCCGCAGAGCACGGTGCACAGCATGGTGGAGTTCCGCGACGGCTCGTTCCTCGCGCAGCTCGGCAGCGCGGACATGCGGCACCCGATCCAGTACGCGCTGACCTGGCCGGAGCGCTGGGACGGCGCGTCGCGGCGGTTCGACCTCGCATCGCTCGGGTCGCTGACGTTCGAGCCGCCCGACCGGCAGGCCTTCCCCTGCCTCGACCTGGCCTACCAGGCGCTCGCCGCGGGCGGCGACGCGCCGGCGCGGCTCAACGCCGCGAACGAGGTCGCCGTCGCCGCGTTCCTCGAGGGGCGGGTCGGGTTCCTCGATGTGCCGCGGATCGTCGCGGCGGTGCTCGAGGCCGCGCCCGTGCGGCCGGTCGGCGAACTCGCGGACGTGCTCGAGGCGGACCGCGCCGCCCGCGTCGCGGCGCGCGACGTCATCGAGAGGGAGCTCTCGCACCCATGACCGTACTCACCTCGGCCTTCTCGTTCATCCTCGCGCTCGGGCTGCTGGTCTTCCTGCACGAGCTCGGCCACTTCCTCGCCGCGAAGGCGTTCCGCGTGCGCGTGGACGTGTTCGCGCTCGGCTTCGGCAAGCGGCTGTTCGGCTTCCGGCGCGGCGACACCGACTACCGCGTGTCCGCCATCCCGCTGGGCGGCTACGTGAAGATGGCCGGGGAGCTGGGCGCGGAGGGCGAGCCCGACCCGTCCTGGTTCACCGCCAAGCCGCGGTGGCAGCGGCTCGCCATCCTGTTCGCGGGTCCCGTGACGAACATCGTCGTGGCGGTCGGGCTCTGGTGGGTGCTGTTCATGGGCGGCACCGAGCAGCTCGACATCCCGACCGGGCCGCCGACGGTCGAGCGCGCCGAGCCGGGGTCGCCCGGCGCGGAGGCGGGCCTCCAGCCGGGGGACCGCATCCTCGCGGTCGCGGGCGAGACGATCGACTCGGTGGACGCCTACCAGCAGGCGATCCTGTTCCGGCCCGGGCAGACGGTGCCGTACCGCGTGGCGCGCGACGGCGCCGAGCGGACGGTCGAGGTGGCGGTGGCCAAGCACCCGGACGGCTACGGCGTCGGCTGGGACGGCGTGCGGCCGCGCGTCGGGATCGTGGTCGGCGGCTTCACGACCGACTCGCCCGCCGCGCGCGCCGGCGTGCGGAAGGGCGACCAGATCGTCGAGGTCAACGGCCAGGCGCCGGGCGGCATCGAGGCGATCCCGAAGCTGATCGGCGCCGCCGACGGCCCCGTGCGGCTGACCCTCCTGCGCGACGGCGGACACGTGCACGTGGACGTGACGCCGAAGCAGGACGGTGCGCGCAAGCTGATCGGGATCCAGATGACCTACCCCGTGAAGCTGGTGCGCTACGGCCCCGCGGAGGCGCTCGGCGCGGCGGGACAGATGGCGTGGGAGAACACGCAGCTGCTGTTCCGGACGCTCGGGGCCCTGGTGCGCGGCCACGTGGGCATCGACGTGATGTCGGGCCCGCTCGAGATCGCGCGCATGTCCGACGAGCAGCGCAAGCGGGGCTTCACGGCGTTCCTCGGCTGGCTCGCGTTCCTCAGCATCCAGCTCGGCGTGCTCAACCTGCTGCCGATCCCGGTGCTCGACGGCGGGCACATCGTGGTCCTGTTCGTCGAGTCGCTGCTGCGCCGCGACGTCTCGCTCGTCGTCAAGGAGCGCATGCTGCAGGTCGGCTTCGTGCTGCTGATGGCGTTCGCCGCCGTCGTCCTCTTCCGCGACGTGACCAAGATGGTCGGCCGCGCGTCGGCCGAGAAGCCGGCCGCCGCGGCGCCGGAGCCGGCCCCGAAGTAGGGCGCCGTCACGCGGGGGGCGGGGAGGGGGTGGGCGCGATGCGGAACCCGGAGGGGGGCACGGCGCCCATGAGGTGCCGGACCAGGTAGTCCCACTGCCGGCGCAGCACGTAGGGGTGCAGCGGGAGCGGCGTCGTCTCCGCGGCCTCCCGCCCCCAGCGCAGGTCGAAGAGGGCGTGGTCGGCGAACGGGACGATCAGCAGGTCGAAGTCCTTGTCGGCCGCGATCAGGGCGTCGCACAGGCGCAGCGTCAGGGACGGGTGGACGTTGTCGTCCATCTCGCCGTGGATCAGGAGCAGCCTGCCGCGCAGCCGCCCGGCGAGGCGCGTGTTGTCGTGCGGCTCGTAGTTGGCGCCGCCGTCCTGAGGGAGGCCGACCCAGAACTCGCCCCAGCCCGCGTCGTAGCCCCGCTGGTCGTGGTTCCCGGCGGACGCGATGCCGGCCCTGAAGACCTCCGGGAACTGCAGCATCGCCCGCGCGGCCGCGAAGCCGCCGCCGGAGTGGCCGACGACGCCGACCCGCCCCGCGTCGATCCAGCCGTGCCGCGCGGCGAGCTGCCCGATCGCCGCGACGTGGTCCGCGAGGCCGCCGGCCTCGCCGAAGTCCCGGCCGGCGGCCCGGTCCACGAAGGCCTTGGAGCGGAAGGGCGTGCCGAACCCGTCGAGGGTCAGCACGACGAAGCCGAGCTCCGCGATCGCCTGGTCCTGCCAGAAGCTGCGCAGCGCCTCGCCGCCGCCGAACGCCTTCGGCGAGCGGATCATCTGCGGGCCGGGGTAGACGCTGTCCACGAGCGGGTAGCGGCGCGCGGGGTCGAAGCGGCTGGGCCGCGCGAGGCAGCCGTAGAGGTCCGTGACGCCGTCGCGCGCCTTCACCACCACCCGCAGCGGCGGCTGCCAGCCGGCGCGCACGAGGTCCTCCACGTCGGCCGTCTCGAGCACGGCGACGAGCGCGCCGTCGGCGCGCCGCAGCACCGAGGTGGGGGGGAGGTCGACGCGCGAGAACGTGTCCACGAAGTGCCGGCCGTCCGGCGCGAACCGGACGTCGTGGTCGGCGTCCTCCGGGGTGAGCAGGGACAGGCCGCCGCCGTCCAGGCGGACGCGGTAGAGGTGCCGGAAGTACGGGTCGCGACCCGGCTCGCGGCCTCCCGCGGTGAAGGAGATCCAGCCGCCCGGGCCGTCCACGTGGACCACGTCGCGCACGGTCCAGGCGCCCTGCGTGAGCGGGAGCGGGCCGGAGCCGTCCCCGCCCCCGTGCAGCTCCAGGTGGCCCCACCCGCTGCGCTGCGAGAACCACGTCACCCGCGGGACGTCCCCCGGGACCTCGTGGACGTTGGTGTTCGCCAGCGGGACGTGGTGCGGGAAGACGAACGTGGCGCCGTCCTCGGCGATCACAAGGCGCCCCTCGCCGGTCGCCGCGTCCACCCGGTGCAGGCTCACGCGCCGCCCGCCGCGCTCGATGTGCAGGACGTACAGGCGCGCGGCGTCCGCGCTCCAGAACGCCATGCGGGTCGTGAACGGGTCGTGCGCGAAGCGCGTGATCGGCGGCGCCGGCGCGCGCGTCACGGTCCCGCGCGCGACGTCGCCGACGACGACGTGCCCCCGCGGCACGCCGGGGTCGCCGACCAGCGGCATGCGGTAACGGTGCCACGCCGGCCGCGCGGACCCCGCCGGCGGCACGGACTGCTGCACCTGCAGGTCGCGCACGTCCCGCTCGTCCACCTGCCAGCTCGCGAAGCGCGAGGAATCGGGCGCCCAGGCCAGCACGGGCGGCTTACCGTACCCGGGGGCGCGGCCGAGCAGGCGGTCGCGGACGGCGCCGAGGCAGGCGCCGGCGGCCACACCGTACGCGTGGTGCGGGGCGCCGTCGCGCGTCAGCCGGCGGCGCGTGCCGTCGCGGGTGTCGCGGAGCCAGAGGTCGTGCTCCACGACCTTCACGGCCCAGCGGCCGTCCGGCGAGAGCGCCTCCGCCGGGTCGGTCTCGGGCAGCGGCCGCAGCGCCGCCGCGCCCGGCGTCCAGGACCAGCGACGGCCGAGCCACGAGAACTCGACCGCCGCGATGGCCCCGTCCCCGGCCTCGATCGTCCCGTCCCCGGCCTCGCGCAGCGTGACGCTCTCGATCGGCAGCCGGTCCGGATCGATCGGCGACCGGTCCGGCTCGATCGCCGGCGGCGCGCCCGGGACGGCGGCCGCGCGCAGGGCCGCGGCCAGCGCGGCGTGGTCGAACGCCGGTCCGCGCGCGCCCGAGGCGGCGTCCACGAGGACGAACGCGATGCCGGCCCGCGCGGCGCGCCGGTACCAGAAGCGCCGTCCGCCGCCGAGCCAGTTCGGCTTCACCTCCGCCAGGAAGACGCGGGGGGTCACGTGCCCCGGCAGGAACGACTGCGCCCGCGCGTAGTCCGCGGCCGTCAGGATGGCCCCGGGCGCCGGGACCTCCGGCGTGCCGGTCACACGCCCTCGCGCCGCACGATGGCGCCGTCCTTGATCACCAGGCGCAGGTGACGATCGGGCCGCGCCAGCACCTCGAGGGAGGCGAGCGGGTCGCCGTCCACGACGAGCAGGTCCGCGACGGCGCCCTCCGCGACGACGCCGAGCGACCCCGACCGACCCAGCACCTCGGCGGCGATCGTGGTCGCCCCGGCGATCACGTCCCGGGCCGGCTGCACCGCGCCGCGGATCAGGAACTCCTCGCATTGCCGCTCGTGCGTCTCGCCGAGGAGGTCGGTCCCGAAGCCGATCTTCACCCCGGCCCGCTGCAGGATCGCCAGCGACGCGAGCCCCCGCTCGAACACGCCCCGCGCCTTGGCCACGCTCTGCGGCGGCAGGCCGAGCGCCGGGCCCTGCTCGACGAGCGCGCGGTAGGTCACGAGCGTCGGCACCGCGTAGGCCCCGCACTCGGCCATCACCCGGGCCGCGTCCTCGTCGACCAGGTTGCCGTGCTCGATCGTGCGCACGCCGCACCGCGCGGCGCGCGCGATGGCCTCGGGCGTGTACGCGTGCGCCATGACGTACGTGTGCCGCGCCCGCGCCTCGGCCACGAGGGCCCGGATCTCCTCCTCGCAGTAGCCGAGGGCGTCGATCGGGTCGGTCGGCGAGGCGACGCCGCCGCTGGCCATGAACTTGATCTGGTGCGCGCCCATCTGCAGCTCCTCGCGCACCGCCTTCCGCACGGCGTCCACGCCGTCCACGACGCGCGTGAGGGCGCCGATCCGGAACGCGCACGCGCACGTCTCGCCCGTGACGTGCGGGACGTGATCGCTGCGCGGCCGGAAGTCGCCGTGCCCGCCGGTCTGAGACAGGGCGCGGCCGCTGACGAACAGGCGCGGGCCCACGGCGAGGCCGCTCTCGATCGCGTCGGCGAGCGCGCGCTCGGCGCCGCCGGCGTCGCGGACCGTGGTGAAGCCGCGCATCAGCATGCCGCGCAGGACCGGCAGCGTGCGCAGCAGCACCGTCACGTCCGGCAGGGCCGCCTGCCGGCCGAGGTCCATGCCGATCGCGGTCACGTGCACGTGCAGGTCGATCAGGCCCGGCATCAGCGTGCGGCCGCCGAGGTCGACGACCTCCGCGTCCGGCGGCGGGGCCGCCGCCGACGACGGGGTGACGCGCCGGACGATGCCGCCGGCGACGTGAACGTCGAGCCCGGGCGTGCAGGCGCCCCGATCGACGTCGAGGACGGCGGCGTTCCGCAGCAGCAGGTCCATCGCTCCCTCCCCGGCGCTCAGCGCCAGTCCGAGATGTCCTCGAGCGGCTTGCGGCGCAGGTCGGGCACGCGCGCGCCGGCCGCGGGATACCCCACGGGCATCAGCAGGTACGCCTTCTCGTGCGCGGGGCGGCCCAGCAGGTCGCCGAGGAACCCCATCGGGCTCGGCGTGTGGGTCAGCGTCACGAGCCCCATGTGGTGGACGGCGGCGATGAAGAACCCCGCGGCGATGCCGCAGGACTCCTGCGTGTAGTAGTAGGTCCGCCTCGTGCCGTCCGGCCGCAGGCCGTGCGCCTGCCGGAAGAGCACCACGAGCCACGGCGCGTCGGTCAGGTGCGCCTTCACCTCGTCCGTGCCCAGCGGGGCGAGCGCCTCGAGCCACTCCTCCGGCGCGCGGCCGTGGTAGAACGCGTGCTCTTCTTCCTCCGCCGCCTCGCGGATCCGGCGCTTGAGGTCGGGGTCCGACACGGCGACGAACGTCCAGGGCTGCTGGTGCGCGCCCGAGGGCGCGGTGCCCGCGGTGCGGATCGCGGCCTCGATCCACGCGCGCGGGACCGGCTCGGGGGAGAAGTGGCGCGTGGTGCGGCGCCGGTCCATCTCCTCGTGGAACGCGCGCGCCCGGGCGGCCGATTCGGCGGCAGGCAGGCGCGTGAAGGACAGCGGCACGAACCGGGCCTCGCCGGCGGCGAAGCGGCGGCGGGTCGCGTCATCCATGGCAGGCTCCTCGCGGGGCCGGCATCGGCTCGGTCAGAGGCCGAAGCGGCGGAACAGCGCGCCCGGGTCGGGGTCGCGCCCCATGAACGTGCGGAACGCGTCGGCGGCGGGCACCGTGTGGCCGGCGGTGAGGATCGTGCGCCGGAAGCGCCCGGCGACGTCCGCGTCGTACAGGCCGCCCGGCGCGCGTGCGAACACCTCGGCGACGTCGGCGGCCATCACGTCCGACCACAGGTACGCGTACAGCCCCGCCTCGTAGCCGCCCGCGAACACGTGGTAGTTGTGCGGGACGCGCATCATCACGTCCCACGCGGCCGGCATCCCGAGCGCGGCGAGCGTCTCGTCCTCGACCGCGACGGGGTCGACGTCGCGGCCGTCCGCGAGCAGGTGCAGCTTCAGGTCCACGATCGCCGGCGCGAGGTAGTCGAGGTTCAGGCTGAACACCCGGTCGAACCGCGTGGCGCGGTCGATGTCGTCGATCAGCGCTGCCGGGATCGGCTGCCCCGTCCGGTGGTGGCGCGCGAAGCGCGTGAGCAGGCCGGGATCGCCGAGCCAGCGCTCGTTGAGCAGCGAGGGCAGCTCGACGAAATCCCAGGCGACCCGCTCGCTGCCGAGCGAGCGGTACGGCGCCTCGCAGAGCAGCATGTGCAGCGCGTGCCCGAACTCGTGGAACAGCACGTTCGCGTAGACCCACGGCAGCAGCGCCGGCTCGCCCGGGGGCGGCGGCGGCAGGCCCGAGTTGATGTTCGAGACCGGCAGCTCGCGCGGCCCGCCCGCGTCCGGCGACGACGCCGCGCGCCACTGCGCCTGCCACGACCCGTGGACCTTGCCGGGGCGGTAGAAGACGTCGAGGTAGAGCACCCCGACGGGTTCGCTCGCGCGGCGCACGGCGAAGGCCCGCACGCTGGGGTGGACCGCGGGCGGCCCCGGGATCTCGTCGAAGGCGAGGCCGTGGACGCGGCCCGCGGCCCAGAACAGCGCCTGCACGATCCCTTCGAGCGGAAGGTACTCGCGCACCGCGTCGCCGTTCACGCCGAAGCGCGCGCGCCGCAGCTTCTCGGTGTAGTGCAGCCGGTCCCACGGCGCGATCGCGAGGCCGGCGCCCTCCGCGTCGGCGATCGCCTGCAGCTCGGCGAGGAGGGACTCCGAGGGGCGCATCACGCGCGCAAAGACGCTCTCCAGCAGCGCGAGCGCGGTCTCCGGCGTCCCCGCCATCCGGTCGGCGGTGACGAAGTGCGCGTACGTCGGGTAGCCGAGCAGCCGGGCCTTCTCGCCGCGCAGCTTCAGGGTCTCCGCGCAGACCGGCCGGTTGTCGTGCTCGCCCCGGTGGTCGCCGCGCGCCATCCACATCCGCCAGACCTCCTCGCGCCGGTCGCGCCGGGTCGAGTTGGTCAGGAACGGCCAGACGGCGGGGCGCAGGTTCGGGACCGCCCACGATCCCGGGCGGCCCCTCGCCGCCGCGGCGGCGGCCGCGCCGGCCACCTGCTCCGGCGTCAACCCGGCCAGGTCCTCCTCGTGCTCGAGGAAGACGGCCCGCGTGTCCTGGTCGTGCACGGTGTTGCGGTTGAAAGCGGCCTGCAGCGCGGCGAGGCGCGCGTTGATCGCGCCGAGGCGCTGCTTGGAGGAGGCCGGCAGGCCGGCGCCGGCGCGCACCAGCCGCCGATGAAGCACGACCGTCAGCCGGCGGGCGAGCGGGGGCAGCGACGCGGCCGCGTGGTGGACGGCCTCGACGCGCGCGAACAGCGCGGCGTCGTGCGCGATCTCGTCGTCGAGCGCCGGCAGCAGGGGCGCGATCCGCGCCTCGGCCTCGCGCATCTCCGGGCTGCCCATCGTGGACGCGAAGAGGCGGTAGACCGGGTCGACGCGCCGCAGTTCGGCGCCGGCCTCCTCGAGGGCCAGGACGGTGTTGTCGAACGCCGGCGGCGCCGGGTTCGCGGCGATCGCACGGACCTCGGCGCGCTTGCGCGCGATCGCGGCCGCGTAGGCCTCCTCGATCGCGGCCGGGGTCGCGGCGTCGAGCGGCGGCAGGCCGCCGTGCGGTCCGCGCCACGGCTCCAGCAGGGCGCGGGCCGCGGGGGAGATCTCGGCGCTCATCGGGGCCTCCTCTCGCAGGGGAAATCGGGCGGCGCGGTCCAGCGCGGCGGTTCGGGCGCGGCGTTGATCTCCTCGACCAGCATGACGGCCCAGCGGACCGTCTGGCGCAGCGCGTCCATCGGCCACGCCGGGTCGAACACGTCCAACGGCGTGTGGTAGGTCTTCTCCAGGAACTCGCGGAAGTGGTTCGTGCCGCTCTCGAACTCCTCGCCGGCGGAGACCCACGCGGCCGGGATGCCGCGCCGCAGGAACGGGAACTGGTCCGAGCGGAACTCGAAGCCCTGCGGCGTGAGCGAGCACTCCGCGTACCGGACGCCGTCCTCGCGCGCGATCTCCCGCAGGTGGCCCTCGAGCGTCGTGTAGCGCGCGCCGATGCCCATCACGCTGCGCGACGGGCCCCACACGGGGCTCGACTCGAAGTTGATGTTCGCGACGATCGACGACGGATCGGCCTCGTCCACGTACCAGGTGGAGCCCAGGAGGCCCCACTCCTCCGCCGCGCAGGCGAGCAGGGTCGTGGTGTACGGGAACTCGAGGCCGGAGTCGGCGAGGACCTTGCCCGCGAGGACCATCGCCGCCACCGCGGAGCCGTTGTCGATGGCGCCGTTGAGGACGGCGCCGCCGTCGTCCTCGGACCGGCGGCCGAGGTGGTCGAGGTGCGCGGAGAGCACGACCCGGCGCGGGCTCCGCCCCGGAATCTCGCCGATCACGTTGGCGGCCCGCACGCCGCGGGTGGTCGCCCGTCCCGTGATCCGCAGCCGCAGCCCGAGCGGGACCGGCGCGGCGTCGCGGCGCAGGCTCCGTGCCGCGAGTTCGTCGAGGCTCGCGCCCGCCGCCGCCAGCAGCCGCGCCGCCGCCTCCTCGCGGAGGCCGCCGCGGAAGCGCAGCGGCGTGTGGAGCGCGTCCGGCAGGAACAGCGCCTCGCGGCTCCAGAGGCCTCGGGCGACGTCCCAGCCGTAGCCCGCGGGACCGTCCGCGTGCACGACGAGGACCGCGGCGGCGCCGCGCTCCGCGGCCTGCTCGACCTTGCACACGCCGCGGCTGTAGTACGTGATCTCGCGGCCGCGGAACAGCGCCGGATCGTGGTAGCCGGGGTCGCCGACCCGCACGACCAGGATCTTGCCCGCGACGTCGACGTCCTTGAAGTCGTCCCAGTCGAACCGCGGCGCCGTCACGCCGAAGCCGGCGAAGACGGCCTCGCCTTCGACCGCGAACGGGCCGTCGCCGGCTCCCGGGTCGTCGCCCGCGACGAACACGCCCGCGACCTCCGCGGGCTGCCGCAGGCTGAGACCGGCCCCCTCGACGGCGACGTCCGCCGCGCGGATCCCCGCCAGCGGAACGGGCTGCAGGTACCCGCCCTCCGCCCCCGGCGCGAGGCCGATCACCTTGAACAGGCTCTGCACGTAGAGCTCGGCCAGGTCGCCGCCGCGGGTGCCGGGGGCGCGGCCCTCCAGCAGGTCGTGGCCGAGGAACTCGACCACCCCCTGGAGCGCTTCCCGCGACAGCCGGCTCGCCCGGTCCCGCGCGCGCACGGCCGTCAGTCCCCGTAGATCTGCCGCTCGACGGCGCAGTAGGCGCGCTCGGTCGGCGTGATCCCGAGGCGCCGTGCCTCCTCGAGGTTCTCCCGCGTCTGCCCGGTGCAGAGCCGGCCCACCTTCTCCATCAGCCGCGCGACGCTCGCCCCGGACTGGTGGACGTACTCCTCGTAGCCGGCCATCACGCCCGCGATGTTGTGCCACCAGTCCACCTGGTACAGGATCCCGCGTTCGGCGAGCTGCCGGGCGAGGGCGACTTCCTCCTCCTGGCTCGACGCGCGCAGCACGTTGTTCGCGCCTCCCATGATGATCCGGAAGCGCAGCCCTGGGATGTTCTCCGCCGTCAGGAGGCCGCCCCCGGCGGCCGGGGACAGGATGTCGGCCTCGACGCCGAGGATCGCCGCGGGCTCGACCACCTGGACCCGGGCGCCCGGATGCGCGTCGACGAACGCGCGCACGGCCGCCGGGTTCACGTCGCACACGACGAGCCGCGCGCCCTCGCGCGCGTAATCGCCGGCGAGGGGAAAGCCGACCGCGCCGAGCCCCTGCACCGCGATGCGCCGGCCCTCCAGCGACTCCGAGCCCCACACGACGCGCGCGGCCTGCTTGACGGCCATGTACACGCCGTGCGCCGTCGGGGCCCCCGTCGGCCCGATCGGTCCCGATGGGGCCCCGGCGAAGTGCAGCGAGAAGTTCGCCTTGACCACGTCCGCCAGCTCCGGCGGGAAGTTCATGTCCGGGCCGGCCACGTTGCGCGTTCGGTCGTTCGCGTACGCCAGGAAGCCGACCGCTCCGAGGTCGTCGAGGTCCACCGGCGCCATCTGGACGGTGATCTTGCAGCCGCCCATCGGCACGTCCGCGGCCACGTTCTTGAACGTCATGCCGCGGCCGAGGTTCATGCCGTCGAAGAAGACGTCGATCTCGTCCTCGCCCGGCTCGTGGCGGCGGATCCCGCCCATCACGATCGCGGAGTGCCGGTTGTTGATCCCGCGGCGGTCGCAGTGGACGTGGTTGACGAACCGGATGTCCTGCGCGGCGTGGTCGTAGCAGTCGAGCAGCTGGTGCCGGCCCTTGCGCATCAGCTCCTCGATCCGCGCCAGGTGCGCCGCGAGGCCGTGCCTCTCGAAGGCGGCCGCGGTCTGCGCGTGCGAGAGGTACCGGCCCTCCGACGGGACGAGCGTCCGCTCGGAGAACGCGCGGTTGTACGTCGAGAAGTCGGTCGTGGGATCCCACTCGCGCGCCGCGTACAGGTGGAACGAACCGCGCCGCCAGTCGTGGCGGATCTGCAGCCGGTTCAGCCCCTCCGACCGCAGCACCTCGAAGACGCTCTCTCTCATGGTCGTGGCCCTTTCAGTCGCAGAGCGCCGCCGGCGCCGGGCTCGCGGCCAGGCTCCCGAGGCGCGGCCCGCCCGCGGACGACGCGTGCCGGCGGAAGGCGAGGTAGAAGGTGACGGACGCGACGCCGTACAGCGCGGCCGTCAGGTAGAACGGCAGCGCGAAGCCGCCGCGCTGGATCAGCGGCCCGGCGCAGGCGGTCGAGACCGCCCAGCCGGCGTTCCAGAGCATGTTGTTCATGCCGGTCGCGCGCGCGCGCAGCCCGGGCGGCAGCGCCTCCATGACGAAGCTGTGGACGAGGGGCGTGCCCCCCTGCATCAGCGCGGCCCGCACCCAGAACGCGGCCACCGCGGTCGCGAGGCCGGTCTCGAACGCGAGCGTCACCAGGAACGGCAGCGACAGCAGCTCGAACGCGACCGCGGCGCGCAGCGTGCCGAAGCGCCGCGCCAGCGCCGGGGCGGCGAGGCCGGCCGCGGCCGTGAGCAGCGCCGCGACCGCGTAGAAGGCGCCGATCGAGGCGGCCGAGCAGCCGAAGCGGTCCTTGAAGTAGAGGTTCATGAACGGGATGACGAGGCCCGCGCCGCACCCGACCAGCAGGTAGTTCAGCGCGATCGGCGCCAGCACCCGGAACCCCCCCCGCGTCCGCTCGCTCGCGGCCGGCGTGGACCGGCCGTCGGCGAGGCCGCGCAGCGCGAGGAGCGGGAGGAGAGCCGACGCCACGGCGAGCGCGCCCACGAGCAGCGCCGCGCGGTGCGCCCCGGGCGCGCCGGGCCGCAGCAGTGCCGGAAGCAGGCCGAGCAGCGCGGGGAACGCGCCGGCGACGGCGCTCCCGGCCACCCCCGCGAGCACCGAGGCGGCGAAGGCGGCGCTGAACACGTACGTGCGCTCGCGCTCCAGGGAGTGCTCGGCCAGGAAGGGCAGGGCCGGGATCTGGAACAGCGAGGTCCCGACGCCGGCGACGAAGGACGCGGCCGCGATCGACGAAGCGCCGGGCAGGCACGAGCGCAGCAGCATCCCCGCCCCCTCCACCACGAGGGCCAGGAGGAGGGTCCGGCGCCGGCCCCAGCGCTCGGCGAGGAGGCCCGCGGGGAGCGCGGCGAGCGCCACGCCCGCGCCGAACAGGCCGAGCGCGCGCCCGACGAACGCCTCGGCGTGGCCCGATTCCACGAGGTACAGGTTGAACAGGACGCCCTGGATCCCCCGGCCCGTCCAGACGAGGAACGTGGCCACGAGAAACAGTCGCGCCGGCCGCGAGAAGGCTCGCGCCGCCGCCGCGTAGTCGCGCCAGGCCGCGGTCACGGGGCTACTTCCAGACCTGGCGCGCCACGCGCAGGAAGTTGCCGCCGAGGATCCCGCGCAGGTCCTCGTCGCGGTAGCCGCGCGCCTGCAGCGCGCCCACGATCGTCTCGAGGCGCTCGGGCGCGAGCATCTCGAGCCCGTCGTCGTAGCCGAGCCCGGGGGGGAACGTCGCCCGCATCTTCTCGAGGAAGGCGTCGAGCTCGGACGTGTCGAACACGTAGTCGAGGCCGAGCCCCACGTGCGCCGGGCCGACGATCTGCACGACGTGGTCCACGTGGCGGACGAAGCGTTCGACCATCCCGTCCTTGCCGCCGAGGAAGGTGGACAGCCCGTTGAGGCCGACCACGCCGCCGGTCCGGGCGCAGCCGCGGATCAGGTCGTCGGGGATGTTCCGCGGGTGCGCGTGCACCGCCGCGGCGTTGCTGTGCGAGAAGATGACCGGCTTGGCCGCGATCTCGAGCACGTCGCGCGCCGTGCGGTACCCGGTGTGGCTGCAGCACACCTGCATGCCGACGCGCTCCATCTCGGCCACGACCTCGCGCCCGAAGGCGGTCAGGCCCGGGTCCTCGTCCTGGCAGCCGCCGCCGACCCGGTTGTTGAGGTTGTAGGCCAGCAGCATCCACCGGACGCCCAGGTCGTAGTAGAGCTGGACGAGGCTCGGCTGGTCCGCGATCGCGTTCGCGCCCTCGATGTCGAAGCCGACCGCGAGCCGCCCGGTCGCGCGCGCGTGCTCGACGTCGTCGACGCGCGCGAGCAGGACGTACTCTCCCGGACGATCGAGGAGCCACCGGCGCAGGCTCGCGAGCGCGCGGACGTGCTCCTCGATCCCCATCGGGCCGAAGCCCACGTTGAGCATCACGACGTCCACGCCGGCCGCGCGGTAGCGCTGCAGCTGCGGCAGGAACGACGTGTCGAGCGGCCGCTCGACCGGCATGCAGCCGTGGTTGTCCCAGACGAGCGACTCGCGCAGCAGGCGGTTCACGGCGCCCCCGGCAGGGCCGCCGCGGCGCGTGCGGCCGCGGCCGCGCCGGCGCGCCGCTCGCGGCGCTCGATCGCGCGCACGATCGAGCGCTGGCGCCGCCGGTCGATCGGGAAGCGCCAGATCAGCACCGCGGCGCACAGGTAGCACAGGGCGGGGAGGACGGAGTACGCGAAGAGCAGCCCGAACAGGCCGTCCGGCGTCTGCGTCGGGGCCTTGGCGTCGAACCCGAACAGGCCGGCGATGGCGAGGCCGATCGCCGCCCCGACGCCCACGTTGATCTTCGTGAACATCGCGAAGAAGGCGAAGTACGTCCCGCCGTGGTCCGCGCCGAAGCGCCAGCGACCGTAGTCGACGACGTCGGCGAGCACCGCCGGGCCCGCCACCGGCTCGCAGACGACGAGCGCGTTGTTGACGATCAGCACCGCGCCCAGCCAGAGCGCGGCGTTCGGCCCCGGCTCGATCAGCATGTAGCAGAGCAGGACCGCGGCGGCCGCGACGTTCGCGAGGGCCCAGACCTGCTGCTTGCCGTACCGGCGGCAGAGCGAGCCCCAGACCGGCGTCGCGAAGATCGCGATCGGCAGGCTGAGGATCAGGAGCGTCGCGAACTGCGGCCCCAGCTTGAGGTAGCCGTCGATGTAGAAGAACACGAGGCCCCAGCCGAGCCCTCCGCCGAGGCCGCCGATGGCGTACATCGCGACGAACCACCAGAGCGGCCGGTTGCCGGCGACCGCGCCGGCGGCGAGCCGCAGCGGGTTCTTCGGCGGGACGTCCGGGGCGGCGCCGTCGGGCACGAAGAGGGCGGCGAGGACGGCCGTCGTCGGCAGCGCGAGCGCGGCGAAGGCCGCGGCCCACTTCAGCGTCACCGGCGTGAACTCGCTGCCGCCGAGCAGCGGGGCGAGCGCGAGCGGCATCGCGAAGAACGCGGCCAGGCCGACGAAGCGCGCGACCGAGCTCCAGCTGGCGAGGCGCGTGCGCTCGCCGTAGTCCTGCGTCAGCTCCGCCATCCAGGCCCGGTACGGCACCTCGGACATCGACCAGCCGATGTCGGCCAGCAGGAACCAGCCCAGGAACGAGAGCACCGTGACCTTGCCGAACGGGACGTAGAGGAACCAGCAGGCCACGACCGACAGCAGCGCGCCGCCGATCAGCCACGGCTTGCGGGAGCCGCGCCGCGCGCGGTAGGCGTCGGAGAGAAACCCGATCAGGGGATCCGTGACCGCGCCGAAGAGGCGCGAGACGAACACGACGAGCGCGATCTGCTCGAGCGAGAGGCCGAAGTGCTTGCCGTAGATCCCCTGCAGGACCGAGATCGCCGGCCCGACGACGAACGACTGCGAGAACGCGGGTGCGGCGTAGGCGGCGAGCACGCGGCGGGGGAGCGAGGCCGGCCGGGGCGGCGGCGGCGTCACGGGGGAATCCTTGACCGTCATGGGTGCCTCATGCCGGAAGCCCCAGCTCCGCGGCCAGGAAAGCGAGCAGTTCCGCCTGCTGCCGGCGCCGCGCGGCCTCGCCGACCGCGCGGTGCCCGACGTTGCGCCGCACCCGCAGCAGCACCGGGCGGCCGGAGGACGAGGCGCGCTGCAGCCGCGCCGCGAGCTTGCGGCCGTGCCACGCCGGGCAGCGCGGGTCGCCGGCGCCGCAGTCGAGGAGCACGGCGGGGTAGGCGGCGCCGTCCTTCACGTTGTGGTAGGGCGACCAGGCGTGCAGCCGCGCGCTCGCGCGCGGGTCGCGGGGGTCCCCGTCCTCGGCGGCCGCGATCATCAGCGAGATCGGGTCCCGCACCAGGCCGAACGCGTCGGTCAGGGCGACCTGCGGCACGGCGGCGCGGAACAGGTCCGGCCGGGACACCGCCGCGACCGCGGCCAGCGTGCCGCCGCTCGAGATGCCGTAGACCCCGAGCCGGTCCGGCGCCGTCAGGCCGCGCGCGCACAGGTGCTCGGCGACGGCGTAGAGGTCCTCGAACGCGCGCGGCTTGTTGTCGAGCCGTCCGGCGTGCCACCAGTCCGGCCCGAGTTCGCCCCCGCCGCGCGGGTGCGCGAGCGCGAGCACGCCGCCGGCGTCCACCCACGCCGCGAGGACCGGCAGCCAGCCCGGCACGAGGGCGACGTTGAACCCGCCGTAGGCGAAGACCAGCGCGGGCGCCGGGCCCTCCACGTCGCGGCGCAGCACGACCTGGCAGGGGACGCGCGTGCCGTCGCGGCTCACGGCCGCGAGGTCGAGGACGCGGGCGTCGAGGCGCGCGGCGGGCTCGGTCACGGGCGTGCAGGTCCGGCGCGCGAGGTCCGCGCGCCAGACGGACGGCGCCTCGACGGGCGACGCGTGGACGAACACGACCTCGTCCCCCGCGCCCGGGTGGACGCACTCGAGGAACGAGATCGCGAGCGTCACGCTGCTGTCGGTGCTGACGACGCCGCGCCCGGGCAGCGCCACCGCGCCGCCGTCCGGGCCGTCCGGCGAGCCGTCCGGGCGCAGCACGCGCATCCGCGCGTACGTCTCCACCAGTTCCACCAGCACGATCCGGCCGCCGGCGGCGGCGACGGACGCCAGCACGTTCGACGACGGCGGGACCAGCTCGCGCCAGCCGGCGCGGTCGCACGGGCTCGCGAGCGGGATCGACACGAGCCGGCCGCGCGGCGCGCCGTCGTTCGTGATCGCGACGAAGCGGTCGCCGACGACGACCCCGCGGAACATCCCCCGGACGTCCCTGAGGAACGGCCGCCACGCGCCGGCGGGCCCGAACTCGCGGACGTACAGCGGCCGCGGCTCGAGGTGGTCGGCGACCACGAAGACCGACCGGCCGTCCCCCGCGAGCTGCGGCCAGGCGATCTGCGGGCCGAGGTCGAGCGGCTCGGGCCGCGTGGGCGGCGCCTCCCCGAACACGTGGAGGTAGATCGCGCTGCGGCCGTGCCCCGCCGGGTCCTGCGCACGGTAGTAGAAGCCGCGCCCGTCCGGCAGCCACGCCGGCGAGGTCGCGCGCGCCTGCGGCAGCCCGTCCACGAGGACCGCGCCGCCGTCCACCTCCAGCACGCGGAACGTCTCGACCACCCCGGTCGAGCTCGAGTAGGCCAGCAGGCGCCCGTCCGGCGAGGGGCTGTACCACGAGAGCTGCCGCGGCTCCGGGTCCGCCGTCCCGTTGAGGTCGACGACGCGCCGCCCCGGCCCGCCGGGTTCGGCCGCGACCTCGATCGCGGGGCCGTCCTCGCCGGCGCGGAGGACCTGCCGGAACCAGCGGCCGCCCGCGAAGCGCGGCGCGTGGACCTCGCGGTCCGCGTCGAGCCGCGCGACGCGCGCCGCCATCGCGCCGTACGCGGGGAGGTTCGCGAGCCACGCCGCGGCGAAGGCGTCCTGTGCCGCCTGCCAGCCGAGGACGCGCTCGTCGTCCTCCTCGAGGAACGCGTAGGGATCGTCGAACGTGACGCTCCCGAACGTCCGGCGACGCGGCGCCGGCGGCGCGGGCGGGTAGTCGGGCGTCCTGGCGCGCACGCGGGCCTCAGCCGACCGCGTCGAGGAACGCGCGGACGACGGGGACGACCTCGGCGGGGTACAGGAAGGCGGAGTGGTCCCGCCCCGGAATCTCGCGCACGACCCAGCCGAGCGCCTCGAGGTCGGCGCGGCGCTCGCGGTTGGTCGTCGCGATCGGGACCGGGACGCCGCCCACGTCGGTGTCGCCGAGCGCGCCGTTGTAGACGAGCCGCGGGCAGGCGATCGAGGCGATCGCGCGCGCCTCGTCCCAGAGGAGCGCGCTCTCGTTGTACGTGACCCACTGCCGGTACTGCGCGGCGTCGCGCAGCACGACCATCGAGGAGGCGGGCACGTGGTCCAGCTGGCCCCGCGCGCCGCGCGCGGCCTCCGCCGAGTGCCCGCCGAGCGGCGACCACCCGCCCACGACCAGCGCGCGCAGCCGGTCGGTCCGCGACGCGAGCTGCAGCGCGGCCGAGCCGCCCCACGAGTAGCCCCAGAAGACGAACCGGTCGAAGCCCGCGGCGTCCGCCACCCGCAGCAGGTCGGACGCGACGCGGTCGGCGGTCAGCTCGAGCGGCGGGATCGTCGCGCTGCGGCCGATGCCGGGGTAGTCGGCGAGCAGCACGCGATAGCGCGGCGTCAGCCGCTCGAGGTACGCGTCCTTCAGCGCGGCGCCCTCGCGGCCGAAGATCTCGGCGTGCGAGGCCATCAGCGGGAAGCCGAGGAAGAGCGGCACGCCCTCGCCGTGGAGCTCGTAGTGGATGTCGATCACGCCGTCGCCTCGCGGGCCGCCGCCCAGTCGGACACGACCTGGTCGAGCACGGGCAGGCTCACCGCGCCGGCCGACAGCAGCGCGTCGTGGAACGCGCGGCGGTCGAAGCGCTCGCCGAGGCGCTCCTCGGCGCGCCGGCGGGCGCCGCGGAACGCGAGGCCGCCGAGCTGGTAGCCGAGCGCCTGCGCCGGCCAACCGATGTAACGGTCCACCTCGGCCTCGATCGTGGGGCGGGGGAGCGCCATGTGCGCGGCCATCTCCTCGACCGCCCGCTCGCGGCTCCAGCGGTGGACGTGGAGGCCGGTGTCGACCACCAGCCGCAGCGCGCGCCAGATCTCGGACTCGAGCCGCCCGTACTGCTGGTGCGGGGTGCGGTACAGGCCCATCTCGACGCCCAGCGCCTCGCAGTACAGCGCCCAGCCCTCGACGCACGCGGTGTAGCGCGAGGCGCCGTGGCGCCGGAACGCGGGCAGCCCGCGCGACTCCTGCATCAGCGCGATGTGCATCAGGTGCCCCGGCCAGGCCTCGTGCAGCGCGAGCGGGAGGTGCAGGTAGGACGGGAAGCGCTCGGGCAGGCAGGTCACCCAGCAGATCCCGGGCGCGCTGCGGTCGGTGGGGCCCGCCTGCGCGTACGCCGGCGGCATCCGCCGCGCCATCGGCTCGGGCATGCTCTGCACGCCGTAGGTGATCCGCGGGATGCGCCCGAAGAACAGCGGGATGCACGCGTCGATGCGCTTGGCGAGGATCTCGACCTGCTCGCGCAGGGCCTCGCCCGAGGCGCAGACGAACTCGGGGCCGGCGAGGCGGCGGCGGTAACCCTCGACGTCGCCGGGGTAGCCCGCCTCGGCGGCGACCGCGCGGATCTCGGTCTCGAGCCGCTGCACCTCCGCGCGCCCGAGCTGGTGGATCTCGTCCGGCGCGAGCGCGGTCGACGTCTCCTTCAGGATCGCGGCGCGGTACAGCTCGTCGCCCCGCAGGTCGTCCACGCAGGCGAGGCTCTCCCGGGCCCCCTCCGCGAGCGGCCCCTCGAGCCGGGCGGCGAGCGCCTCGTACGCGGGCACGATCTCGACGGCCAGCAGCTGCTTCGCCCGCGCGGCGAGCCGCTGCACGGACGCGCGCGCCGCGACCGCGGAGCGCGTGAAGGGGCCGCACCACGGCAGCGCCTCGACCGGGCCGGCGACGGCGGCGCGCAGGGCGCCGGCCGCGCAGGCCAGCGCGTGGCGCGGGTAGCGGTGCCCGCGCGCGTGGCCCTCGGCGAGGCACGCGGCGAGGCCGCGTACCTGCTCGGGGAGCGTCGCGAGCCGCTCGACGTACAGCTCGGCGGCCGGGGTGTCCGCGAGGGTCGTCGTGTTCGCGAAGTGCGCGGCCCAGACCGCGGGCCCGCTCGGGAACAGCGACGGCCGCAGGTGTGCCGCGGCGCCGTGCAGCGTCCCCACGAGCCCGAGTTCGTGCCGCAGCAGCGCGTGCGTGGCGCGCTCCGCGGGACCGAGGTCCGCGACCGGGAGGGCGTCGAGGGCCGCGAGCTGCCGCGCCGCGGACGCGCGGCGCCGCTCGTGGTCCTCGGGCGCCTCCCGGAAGAGCGCCGGGTCGTCGTTCGCCTCCCCGGCGAGGATCGCCGTCAGCGGGAACTCGTGGCAGAGGAAGCGCCAGTAAGCGTCGGCCGCGGACGCCAGCGCCGCCGCGCTCCCTTGCGGGGCCGAGCTCACGGGCGGGATCCGGGGACCGCGGCCGCGGCCGCGAGCGCCTGCCGCACCACGTCGGCCAGGAAGTCCGGCACCTCGAACGGGAAGTTGTGGCCGGTCCCGTCGGGGGTGCGGATCCGCCGCGCGTTCGCCGAGACGGCGAGGTAGCGTTCGCGCGAGCGCAGGTAGAACCGCCGCAGCCGCTCGCGGTCGAGCGGCGGCGCGCCGGCCGGTGCGGCGGCCTCGATCATCGCCGCGGTCGCCTCGAACTCCTCGTCCCCCATCGTGCCCGGCGCGACCAGGAAGACGGGCATCTCGCCGAGGTCTCCCTCGTAGAGCACCGTGTCCCAGGCCACGGCGGCGAGGCCCGGGGCGGAGAGCTCGCGGTAGATCGACGCCCCCGTGCACGCGGCCTTCGTGCCGCTCTCGACTGCCTGCAGCGTCGTCCAGGCCTCGCCGAGGACCCGCTCGGTCAGGCCCAGCATCTTCTTCGTGTGCGCGTCGCCGTCGCGGCGCAGGTCGCGCTCGAGGCGGTTCTCGTGGAAGCCGATCAGGCGCGGCAGCGCCTTGAGGACCGCGTCCTGGCGCAGCAGCCGCAGCACCGGGATGCGCGGCCCGTAGATCACGGTGTCGGGCGGCGTCGCGTCCGCGAGCACGAGCGCCGCCACGAGGTCGGGCCGGCGGCGCGCCATGCAGGCGACGAGCAGCCCGCCGAAGGAATGGCCGACGAGCACGAACGGGCCCGTCTCGCCGGCCGCCGCCAGCGCGGCGAAGACCTCGTCGGCCTCGCGCCGCGTCGTGCGGGGGAACGGCCCCGGGTCGCTCCAGCCCGTCCCGGGCCGGTCGACGAGGATGGAGCGCGCCTCCTGCCGGAAGGTCCGGTGCATGTGGTGGAGCGCGTATCCCGCCGCGTGGCCGCCCGCCATCCAGACGATCGCGGGCTTGCCGCGCGGCTCCCCCTCGGCGAGCACGTGCACGCGCGTGCCGCGCACGTCGACCATCCGGCCGGGAGGCGGGAAGCACCGCCGGACCCGCGCCATGGTCGCGAGGTGCACGAGCGCGCCCGCGGCCATCGCGAGCGCGAGCAGGAGCAGGACGACGCCGGCGACCGTGAGCCACGCCGCGTGCGTCGCCCGGCCGGCGGCGACGGCGAGCGCGCCGCACAGCGCGGGCGCGGCGGCGAGGGCGAGCCCCGCCCAGTCACGCGCGAGCCACGCCAGGACGAAGTTCTCCATGCGGGCGCCCTCCGCGCGCCGCCCCTCGGGTCCCCCCGCCGCCCACGGGAGGGCGGCGGGGGACGATGGCGGAGGCGCTAGTAGTCGAAGCCGAAGCCGACGCCGATCGTGCGCGGCTGCGCGCTGACGGGCGACGGCAGGCCGCACGGGACGCACGCAGGGTACAGCGCGCCGTCCTCGTCGAGCAGGTTCTGCCCGTAGACGAACAGGTCCACCCGGCCGACGGTCGCGGACAGCCGCGCGGAGAGCCCGCTGATCGCGTCCGAGCTCAGCGGCTCGGGCACGACGTTGCGCAGCGTGATCAAGAACGAGTCGGTCTTCTGGTAGTCCGCGTGGAGCAGGCCCGGGACCTTGCTCGACCAGCGGAAGGTCCAGTCCGCGGAGACGCCGAGCGTGTAGTCGGGCACGTAGTCGATCGGGTCGCCCTCGTCGTGGGCGGCGGCGGCCGTGTCGTACTGGGAGTCGTTGTAGTTGCCCGTCAGCGACAGCCGCAGCGAGCGCGACGGCGCGAGCGTGAGCTGCAGGTCGGCGCCGGTGCCCGACGCCTTGCCGGTGTTCGTCGAGAACGCGAAGCCCGGCGGGCAGATCGTCAGCGTCTGGATGTCGCTCCAGCGGTTGTGGTACAGCGCGCCCTGCACGACCACGCGGCCTCCGGACAGGCTGGCGCTCGAGCCGACCTCGTAGGTCCAGAGCGTCTCGGGCTCGTAGGAGTTCGGGAGCGTGCATCCGGGGATCAGCGGGTTGAAGCCGCCGCTGCGGAAACCCTTGGCGACGCTGGCGTAGAACAGCCGCCCGTCGGCCGGCCGGAAGGTCGCGACGAAGCGCGGGTTCACGGTGTCGAAGGTGGCGTCCTGGTTCACCGGCTCCGCGCCGGGGGTCGACGCCGACTGCTTGCGCTCGTCGCGGAAGTAGCGCAGGCCGAGCGTCGCGGAGAACTTCGGCGTGAACGCGTACTCGCCCTCGCCGAAGAAGGCGAGCTGCGTCGAGTCCGCCGTGGTCGAGGTGTTCAGCAGGTCGAACCCGAGCGAGGGGATCGTCTGGATCAGCTGGTCGCCCGAGCTCGACAGGTCGCGGAAGTAGGCGCCCGCGGTCCAGTGGAAGCGGCCGTTGCCGGCGCCCGACAGCCGCAGCTCCTCGGTGAACACCTTGACGTTGCCGTTGACGCTGTACGGCACGGCGTACCCCGGGGGGAGGAACGGGGCGTACACGGAGGTGAAGTCGTACACGCCCTCGTTGTCGCGGTCGAGGTACCCCGTGGAGCTCAGCAGCGCCACCGAGCCGAGGTTCCAGTTGAGCACCAGGTTCGTGAGCGTCGACTTGGTCAGCTCCGGCTGGTCCAGGACGAAGTCGGGCGCGGTGCGGTCGGCGTTCGCCCAGTTCTTGCCCTCGAAGTCGTTCTTCTGGTGCTGCAGCATCAGGGTGGCGTTGAACGTGTCCGACGCGACCCACAGGGCCTTCGCGCGGTAGGTCTGGCTGTCGCCCGAGTTGACGTCCTCCTCGCCGGTCGAGGAGTAGTCGACCCAGCCGGGCTGGTGCTCCGTCGCGGCGAGCAGCCGGATCGCGAACTTGTTCGCCACGACGGGCAGGTTCGCGATCAGCGTGCCACGGTAGGTCGTGCCGCCGTCCGTGACGGTGCCGGCCTGGGCGTCGAAGTGGAATCCCGAGCGGTTCGGGTTCGGGTCCTTGGTGACGTACTTGATGGTGCCGCCCATGGAACCCTCGCCGTAGAGGGTGCCCTGCGGCCCGCGCAGCACCTCGACGCGGTCGAGGTCGAGCATCGAGACGTCCACGCCGGACTGCGCGGAGTCGATGTTGACCGAGGCTTCGTCGACGTAGACGCCGACCGTCGGCAGGTTCTGCGCCGACGAGATCCCGCGGATCTGGATGTGCTGCGCGCCCGGCGCCTGCTCGACCACCGAGAGGCTCGGGATCGTCGCCTGGATGTCCTTGATGTTCGTGAACCCCTGCTTCTCGACGGTCGCGCCGGTCACGGCGGTGATCGAGGCGGGGACGTCCAGGATCTCCTGCTCGCGCTTCTGCGGCGTGACGGTGACGTTCTCGAAGAACGAGACCTCGAGCGCGAAGTCCCTCGTCGCGGCCTCGCCCTCCGCCACGGTGACGTCGGCCTTGCCGGTGACGTAGCCCGCGAGGGACGCGGAAACGCGGTACGCGCCGGGCTTGACGTCGCCGAGCCTGTAGCCGCCCTGCGCGTCGGTCTGCGCGGACTTGACCGCGACCCCCTTGGCGTTCGCGAGCACGATCGTCGCGCCCGGCAGCGGCTCCCCGTTCGCCTCGCGGACGGTGCCCGACAGGGAGGCGACCCCCTGCGCGAACACCGCCTGTGCGGCCAAGCAGCAGATCAACGACACCAACGTCCGGCGCAGCGCGCTTCCCTGACTCATGGCCCGTCCTCCGTAAGTCGCTCCTCCGCGGCGGGCCGGGCCGTCCGTTTTTCGACCCGGCGGTCGGAACCGTAAGTCGAAAGACGGGGATGTGTCAAGAACCCCGAGGGTGCTTCCAGAAAGTCCGCTCAGCGGGTCAGGACGCGGCGCGGGCGCGGGGGGGCCGGGGGGCTCTCCACGGCGGGCGGGGACAGGAGCGCGCGGTAGATCTCGAATACGTGGAGCGCCAGCTGGTCCCGCTCGTCGGCGCCCAGGTCCTCGGCGGTCTCGAGCATCCAGAGATTCGACGCCTGGCGCGCGGACAGCGCGATCGCGACCAGGAGGTCCGCGGGGACGTCGTTGCGCACGGCGCCCAGCTCCTGGCCGCGCCGGATGAACGCCGCCTCCCACGCGCGGCGCTTCTCGCGGAAGTCGTCGAGGACGGTCTCGCCGGACGGGTGCGGCGCGGGGCGGTTGATCAGCTTGGCCGCGGCGAGCAGCCAGGGCTCCTTCGCGCATTTCTCGAGGTTCTCGCGCGTCGCCGCCTCGAAGGAGGACCAGAACGTCTCGCGCGTCAGCGTCTTCAGGTCGAGGCGGCCTTCCATCCGGAAGCGCCGCCAGGCCTCGTCGAGCACCGTGCGGCAGAGGTCGGCCTTGTCCGCGAAGTAGTAGTAGAAGGACGCCTTGCCCATGCCGGACTTCTCGGCGATCGCGGTCAGGGCCGCGCCCTGGTACCCCTTGGCGGCGAACTCGACGGCCGCCGCCGCGATCACCCGGTGGCGGCGCTCGGCGGAGAGCTTCTGGAAGCGTGGCAGCGCCATGCCCCGAGTATAGCGAGCGCCGTCAACACGGGAACACGCCCGATGCGGGCCTGTGCCCGGACGGGTGGGGCAGAGCCCCACCCCCACACATCGCAATGGTTCAGGGTTTCTTCTTGAAGTCCACGAAGACGACGTTGTCGCCGCCGGCGTCGTCGTCGCCGGCGCCCACGTGGCGCGCCGACCAGCCGCGCCCCTCGCTGATGAAGCGCGCGACCTCCGGCGGGTAGTCCTCCTCGAGCCGGTCGTAGCGGCACGCGAACGAGAACTCGGCGGGGAACCCCTCCTCGAGGAACCAGAGCAGGAACTCGACGACCGCGCGCTTCTCGAACCCTTCCTCGGCGCGCTCGTTCGAGAAGTAGGCCGGGGCGCGCAGGTCGTCGTCGAGGATCCGCTCGAGGACGAACCGCAGCTTGTCCTTGGTGTAGGTGAACTCGCGATCCACCAGGGTCCTCCGTCCGCGCCGCCCCTCCACGTCCAGCATACCCCGTCCGCTCGCGGACGCCTCCTGTCCGCGGGCGGACACCCGCGGGGCCGTCCCCGCGGGAACGCCGCGCGGGACGGCGTCGCGCCCCGCGGCAGCGCGCTTGCTGAGGGGACCTGCGCGGCCGTGAGCCGCGAAGGAGGTCCCGAATGTCCGTGCCGGTCCTGTTCCGTCTGTTCGTCCTCGTCCCGCTCCTCGTCGTCGCTCTCCTCGCCGGCCCCGCGGCCCTCGCGGCCCCGGCCGCGTCGCCTGCGTCTTCGGCGACGGCGGCCTCGTCCGCATCGCCCGCGTCGTCCGCATCGTCCGCGTCCTCCGCCACGAAGGACGCGCTCGCCGGCCCCACGGTCGACATCAACACGGCGTCGCTCGCCGAGCTGGACGCGCTGCCCGGCATCGGGCCCGCGCTCGCCCAGCGCATCGTGGACTACCGGCGCGAGAACGGCGGGTTCCAGAAGGTGGACGACCTGCTCGCCGTGAAGGGCGTCGGCCCCAAGATGCTCGCCAAGATCCGCGACCGCCTCACGGTCGGCCCCGCGCGGACCGCCAAGTGACGGCGCCGCGGCGGCAGCGGGGGCGCACGCTCGTCGGAGTCGTGCAGGGGCTCGCGTCGTTCGCGGTCCTCGCGACGCTGGCCGCGGGCGCCCTCGCGCCGGCCGCGGCCGCGCGCTCCGCGGAGGCCGGCGCGCGCGCCGTGGCG
>JADHED010000710.1_pt1 | contig 35422 bp, 27 predicted proteins | sample 8952041 | NCBI WGS metagenome assembly JADHED01 (sample SAMN16124423, study PRJNA663239) | bioreactor sludge metagenome | isolation source: sludge (control) | place: India:Bengaluru | collected 2018-09-08
GCCTGGGCGAGGTCGTCATCCGCGACCGCTTCATGACAGATGCAAGCGCACGCCGTCACGTAGGCAGCGAGCCTCAGGGCGGAGTTGGACTCGGCCCGTGCCAGCCATGCCGAAAGACGCGCCGGCGAAGGAGCATCGAACCCCAGCACGGCTTGCCACGCAGCCAGTTCGGGGTCGTGCTCGGGTTCCGCCGCGGGGTCGACGATCTCGCGAAGGGCCGCCTGGTCCGTCGCTTCGGGCAGGCCTGCCCTCCACGCGTCGAGCGCACCAGACAGGCCCGTCAGCGCTTCGAGAAGGTGGCGACGTGCCGGCGTCGAGAGGGATGTCTCGGCAAGTCTCGCCACCTGCCTGAGAGCCGCGATGCCCTCTGTCTTCGCGCCGGCGTCGATGGCCGCGCGAGCGGCGAGGAGCAGCCCACGCCAGTGCACCTTCGATGCGCTGGCCTTGCTCGACAGTTCCGGGACCTCTGGCTGGAGCAACTGCCACGCCTTACCAGCGTCGCCATTGGCGAGGGCGTCGCCCGCTGTCGCAACCAGGGCTTCCAGCGGCTGGTGTGCTTCTTGACCGACCGGTCCCGTGCGCGCATCGGCTGGCGCGGCAGCTTCAGCAGGCGGACGGGGCCCCGGCCACTGCTCGGGCGCTGGCCGGAATCGCGTCGAGAGCCCGTCCTCCTCGAGCCTGGGACCCAGGCCGTGGCGCAACAAGGCCTCGTGCAGCAGCTTGTCCAGGGAGCCAACGTCGAGCCCCGGCCTGCGGACCTCCGCGGTGTCGCGCGACGTGCCCTCTGGCAGTACCTGCCGTAACGCCGTCAGCCGATCGTCCCGGGCGAGCCAGTTGTCGAACATGACAACGGTGCCGCGGTCGCCCTTCTGACGGATCACCCGGCCGATGCCCTGCTTGAGCATCAGCATGGCGAGCGCCCTGTAGTAGTCCGTCTCGGCGTCGATCCCGTAGGCGGCCGCAACAGCGTTCATTCGCCGCAGCAACAACGTGGTCCGCGGCTCGTAGGGGATCTTCGCCACGAACAGCCACTCGAGCGTCTCTCCCGGGAAGTCCACGCCGTACCAGAAGCTCCTGACTCCCAGCGCGACTGAATGCACCTCAGCCCGGAACCGCCGGGCCACGGCGTCGGCGTTCTCGGCGGTGGCCACGTACACAGGCAGCCCCAGCGACTCGAGTCGAGGGGCCACCCGGCGATGCACCTGCCTCATCTCGTCGATGCTCGAGAACAACGCGAGCAACCGCCCCCGCGTGCGCTCCGCGGTGAAGACGATGGCGTCGGCGAGCGTCGCCAGGCGCTGCTGGCCGTCCCTCGGCACGTCGGTGGCGATGCCGAGCCGCAGCGCCCGCTCGTAGTCGAAAGGGCTCGGGAAGCGCACGCCTCGGACCTCCCTGCGCCGCGCCTCTAGCTCGACGATGCCGGTGCGCGACTTGAACAGGCGAAGGTCTCCGCCAACCGACAGCGAGGCCGAGCAGAACACCAACCCTCGGACCTTCTCGAAATGGTCGGCGATCCGTGGCCCCACCAGGAGTGGCTCGACCTCGAGCCGCCACCCGCCGCGGTCGCCCCGCTCGCCAAGCAGGGCCCAGCTGTTCGTGTCGAGCCCTGTCTCCCACGCCTCGGCCGTGTGCAGGGCCTCGCTGGCATCGCTCTCGACCTCGGCCAGCTGCCGCTCGAGAGCCCGCACCGTCCGCTGCTGTGCCCTTGTCGCCTGTAGCTGGGCGATGAGTTCACGCGCGGCCTTGAATGCGGCGGGCAGCTCCGCGAGAGTCGCGCGCAGCTGCCCCAGTTGGCCCGCCACCACCACGCCGAAGGCCGATGTCCGCTCCGCCGCACCGAACTCGAACTCCTCTGTCCTGTTACCCTCTGCCTTCGCCGCGCGGTTCACCAGGTCGGACAACGCGCGGTCCAGGCCGTCTGCCAACTCGCGAACCCGCGCACCCACCTGGCGGAAGCGCTCGACGACGGGTTGGGCGAGTTCGGGAGCGGTGGCGAACAGCTTCGCCAACCTGCCGATGAGGGAGCTCTCTCCGTTCCCGACTTCAGTGGCGAGGCGTCGAAGCGTCCACGTGGCGGTACCAGTCGCGAAGTGCCCCTCGGCCTGCGTTGCGAGCTGCTCGGCTTCATCGACAACCACCACGTCCGAGTCGTTGAGCTCCTGGTGCAGCAGCCACGCGTGGTTGCCGACCACGATGTCGGCCTGGGCGGCGGCCTCGCGGGCCACCTCGTGCGGGCAGCGCGGCAGCCCGCTCCCCTTCCGGTGCCGCTTGCACTGGCCGGTGCTCCGCACCCGCCGGTTGAGGGCCTCGACCGCCGTCTTCAAGTCCTCGGGCTCCAGCGGGACGTCCGGGAGTTCGCCGTAGTCGCCGAAGAGCACGGCTGAGAGCACGATGACGCGGCCGATTCGCGTGGCGGGCCGGTCGTCGGTGTCCAGCAGCGCATCGACCAGCGCCGGCAGGCACGCATAGTTGCTGGCCCCTTTCACGATGGCCAGCCGGACGTCCCGCTCGTTCACGCCGGCCTGGCGGAGCACGCTGCGCAGCTTCCCGGCGTCGCTCTTCGCGATCTGGTCCTGCAGCGCCCGCGTGTAGGTGGACACCACGACACGCTTGCCCACGCGGAGGGCCGCGAGGGCCGCCGGCACGATGTAAGCGAGCGTCTTCCCGGTGCCCGTCTCGGCTTCCGCCAGCAGGACACGCCCGTCCCCAAGGGCGCGCGACACGGCGAGGGCCATGTCCCGCTGGCTCGGCCGCGAGACGAGGGACAAGGTGGCCTCGGCCTGGGCCCGCCCTCTCTCCAACTCGGATGCGGTCCGCTTCCGCCTCGGCCCGGCATCGTCGAACAGCACACCCGCGCTGGCGGACGCCTGCGCTCCGGCGCCTCCCGCAGGCGCCGTCCCTTGGCGCTGCTCGCGAGCGGCCTCGCCAGTGAGCTGCGCCAGTTGCCCGAACACGGCTGGCACGGCCGCGCTGAAGATCCGTTCGACCTCGGACGCGAGCTCCTCGGTGGACGATGGCACCTGGCCCAGGGGTGGCCTGGGCTCGGTGACGTAGGACTCGCGGTAGGTGGGCCCGGCCTGTTTCACAACCTCGATCAGCCAGCGCTCGCGATCGTCCGGAGAGGGATCGGCGGGTGCGTTCCCTGGCGTCGAGAACAACGGGCTGCGCAGCAGATCGATGGCCTCGGCAAGGGCTGCGGCGTGCCGCTGGAGGACTCCGTCCCCTGCGGGGCGAGACAGCGACTCGCGCACGAATCGCGCCCACCCGGGCGACTTCTGCGCGCGCCCCTCGAACGCGGACACGACGCCGGCCAGGCAGCGCACGACTTCCGTAGCCCGAAACGCCCAGGCAGGCCGCCTCGTGTTCTGCAGCCGCCCGAGCGAGCGGGCCAGGTCGGCGGCGGTCGCCGTGTCGGAACCTGGCGCCACGAAGCCCGCGGCGAGCGTCACGTCGAGCACGCGCGGCGCGGACCGGTGCAAGCCCTCGGCCCAGTGCTCCAGCCAGCGCCGTGCGGCGGCGGGCTCGAGCGCCCAGCAATCACGGTCCCCGATCCAGTCGAGCAGCGCGGTTGCCAGCGCCGACTCGTCGCCGGCGAAGGGTTCACTCGGCGCGCGTCCGGCCGCCAGGCCAAGCTCTCTTGGGCACGTCCGTCCCTGGACCCACTGGCGCACGAAGGCCGGGCCGTCGCGCTCGCAGAGGACGGCCCCTTCGGCGGCGAAGGCCCGTCCCAGGTTCTCGGGCGTGCCCGCGGCAAGGATGGCGATGGCGACGGCGTGAGCCATGGTCGGTCGATGCCGACGGGATTCCGTCAGCACGTCGTGCTGGGGAGTCCTTCTTGCAACTCATCCGCCAGCCCCCACGTCATCGGCAGCGCCGCCGCCCGCCTGCACCGGGCCCCCGCGGCCGGCGCCTTACGCCGCCACTTCGCCCGTCATCAGGTTGAACCGAGCCACCTGCGTCTCGCCGTTCAGCGGCTGCACCGCCGAGCGCGCCACCATCCACCGGCCAGGCTTCGGCGACTCGAGCTCGTAGAGCAGCCCCTGCGGCGTGTAGCGGACGTCCTTCACCACCACGTCCATCGGCCCGTCGGCCGACAGGTAGACGGCCCGCTGCCCCGGCGCCACCACGTCCACCCAGTCGGCCTGCTCGTCGGCGACGACCTCGCCGCCCACGGCCACCACCGGAATCGGCGACAGGGTCCGAGCCTGCGTCTCGAGGTGGCGAAGCGCGCTGGCCGCACCGGCGTCCTCACGCTCGTTCGCGAGGGCGATGGCGGTGGCCAGCACCTCGTCCCAGCGGTCCACCAGCTGCTCGGTGAGCCGGAGGCTGCCGTGCGTGGCGTCGTAGATGCAGATGCCGGACTGGGCCGCCGGCAACAGCGGGTTGGCCGTGGCGCGGAACGGCCCCACGCCCAGGTCGCGCGACTGGATGCCGCAGGTGATGCAGAACGCTTCCAGCACGGCGCTGGCGACGGCGACCGTGTTGCAGGCCGGGTCGCCGAACGACCAGCACACGCCGGTGGTCTGGAAGAAGCGGCTCAACGGGCGGCGGTAGACATCCGACTGCGGGCCGTAGCGGTGCTCGAGGCGCCCGCCCCCGCGCTTCTCCACGTAGCCCTCGACACGCTCGGCCACCTGCAGCTCGGTCTCGACGAGCAGGGCCGTCCTGGAGGCGCGCGCCCTGAACGTGCCGGGGCCGAAGCGTGGGAAGACCATCGCCGAACTGATGGGTTGCGTCGTGTAGTGCTTGTCGCGCTTCACCCTGATCACGCCGCGCTGGTAGTCGAACGTGATCACGCGGTAGGGCCTGGCCATGTAGTAGTAGATGGCCCCCGGGTAGGCCTCGCGCAGGGCCTGCGGCAGCGAGAGCGTGCCCAGCGGCAGGTCGCGGACGTCCACCACCTTGAACTCGCGCTCCGCGGCGGACCGGATCGGGAACTCGTGGTGCGGATCGCCAGTGGCGCGCTGCTTGATGGCGTAGAGGTCGTCGGGGATCTGCTCCACCGGGTTCAGCTCGTTGCTGACCATCGGCACGAAGGTCGGCGGGAGGCTGCGGAACACCTCGACGTCCTCTGGCTGTCGGCCGGCGGCCCCCAGCTCGTGCGCCGCGGCGAGGGCGTTCGAGTACTGGATGAAGCGGTTCTCGAGGTAGAGCCAACCCCGCTCCACCGGCCGCGCGAGCCACTGCTCGAGCGACAGCACCCTCCGCTCATCGTCCACCACCAGGCACACCGCCGGCCGGCGCCGGCCGGCGCGGCCGAGGCGCTGCCAGAGCGAGCGCGTGGACATCGGCGCGTTGAGCAGGACGACGATGTCGATGTCGCCGATGTCGATGCCCATCTCGAGGGCGCTCGTGGAGACGACGCCCGCCAGCTCGCCCTGCGTGAGGGCGCGCTGGATGGCCACCCGATCCTGTGCCTCGTAGCCGGCGCGATACGGGAGCACGCGAGGGAGCGACTCCGTCTCGACGGGCAGGTCGTCGGCCTCGTCCGCCTCCGTCTCCGCCTCGTCCTCGGCGGCGCGACGGGCGCGCAGCGTGGCGGCGACGATGCGCTCCACCATCTTGCGGGAGTCGCCGAACGCGATGAACTTACCCGCCCCGCTCTGCGCCAGGTGGCGCAGCAGGCTCACGGTGGCCTCGAAGGTGTCGCCACCCGACGGGCGGACCAGCAGCACCTGCTTCGCCGGGGTCCTGCTGCCATCGTCTGCCGCGTCGATGACCGCCAGGCGCCGGCCCGTCAGCTGCTCGAGGAACGATGCGGGCTCGCCGATCGTGGCGGTGCTGGCGAACACGCGGTGCGGGCCCGAGACCGCGGTGAGGCGGCGCAGCAGGTAGGCGGTGTTCGAGCCGAACGCGCCGTCGTAGACGTGGGCCTCGTCGAGCACCAGCAGTCGCAGCCGGGACAGGAACGCGTTGACGGCCGGCTGGCCGATCTTGGCCAGCAGCCAGGCGTGCAGGACGTCGGGCGTCATCAGCACGACGCGCGCGCCGGCGAGCAGGGCCTCGCGCTGCGCGACGGGGACGGAGCCGTCGATGAAGGCGAACGAGATGCCGTAGGGCGCGAGCGCGGCCTCCCACTTGCCGAGCTGGTCCTGGATGAGTGCCTTCGCCGGGTAGAGGGCGAGCACGCGCGAGAAGCGGTCGCGCAGGAGCGTGTGCAGCGCGCACGTCAGGAAGGCGAGGCTCTTGCCCGACGCCGTGGACGTGGCCAGGCACACGTCGCGGCCCGACAGGAGCTCCTCGATGGCCCGCGCCTGGTGGCGGTAGAGCCCGGCGGGATGTTCCGTGCTGAGCGCCTCGACGAGGCGGGAGTCGAGACCGGCGGGCACGCTTGCGTACCGAGCGTCGCGCCCGGGCAGGGAGGCGGTCTCGATCACTTCGAGGCCGGCAGCGTCAACGAGCTCGTGGACGGGGCGGGCTTCCAGGGACGTGGGCATGACCTTCGGCTCCATGGGCCCGGAGGCCCGGTCGGCGCCGGCCCGTTCGTGGGCCGGCATCGTGAAGACGAAGGTGCCTGGGGAGTCTGACAGGTGAGGTCAGTGGTGGGCGAACGTGTCGGGAAATCACACGACGGGCGTCCTGCGAGACAGATGCTGGAACGGAAGGAGGCGGGATGGGCGCGCGAGACGAGGCGGCACGGCTCCGCAAGGCGGGGGACGTCCAGGCCTCGTACGACGCCAAGAAGCAGCGGGCGTCGGAGGAGGCCTTCGACGTGCGCCCGGCGGCGTAGCCTTCCCCATCGATGGCTACGGTTGAAGGAGCCCCAGGAGCTTCTGGACGAGTTCGAACGCCCGTCGGGCGTGCATGTCGCTTTCGGCCTTGCCGGGAGACGCGTGGAAGGCGGCCAGTTGTCGCGGCCCGTAGTGATCGACGGTTGGGAACTTCTCCCCCAGGACCCGAATGGCCCCCTCCACAAGCACCTCGGCCCGCCGGCTGCGCCAGTTGTCGGCAAGCACTTCGATGCCGCCGGGATACTCGTCGAGACAGTAGCAGATGTCGTAGACGTCCTTCGGCTTGTCCCTGCCCTCCAAAGCGTGGCACTTCATGATGATGAAGTCGGCGAGTGAGGCGACCCGGACTCGAACGATGTTGGAGACACCGGATACCATCGGTCCGGAGACTGCAACTTCCGTCGGCGCGACGAAGGCCGCCGAGCACGCCGAGAACTGCTGCACACGAAACCCCTGGAGGCGCTTCGGGCGGTTCTTCTTCAGCTTCACTTCGGCCGGCGCCAGGAACTCGACCTCCACGCGTATGGGCGCCTGCCGGTCGGCGAGGTCCACGTCGGTGACCAACTGGAAGTGCTTGTCGCCCCTCCGGTAGCGTCGCGTGTCGAGCAGGAGCTTCAACAAGTCCGCGTAGCGGCCGTCGCCAAGCTTGACGGCATCGAGCGCGAGGTCGACATCGATGCTTCCCACGTGGGCGGGTTCCGCGTCCGGGAGGAGGAGGTCCGGCACCCAGCCGCCCACGAGGACGATGGCGTCACGGAAGGACTGCAGCACCTGCCCGACATCGACGAGCACCCGACGTGCCGCTTCGACCTGACGATCGCTGTAGTCGCTCTCGTAACGGGGCTCCTGTGTCATCGCGCAGCCGTCCAGGCCGGCCTGAGCCTCTGCTGGAGGATGGCCTCCGCAGCTTCGTCGCCCCTGCCGCCCACGTGTGCCAAGTCGACGTAGGTCTGCACCGCGTTCGTGCAGGCCGGCCTGTCGGCTCCTGCCTCCGTCATGTAGAAGACCGCTGGGTCGTCGGCGACCAGGACGATGAGGTTCTCGCCGCTGTCGACTGGCTTTGCCTCGAGTGCCTCGCGGAGCTCGCGCTCGGCAAACGCGTCCACGAACAACCATGTCAGCGGCTGCCGAACAGCGGGCGCCTGGATGTCGGCCGCTGAGAACGCCGCGAAGGCCACGCGGTGGGACGCGGCACGGAGCAGCCGTTCCTGCAGCAGCTTGCCTCGAAGAAGCGTGAAGTACGGGTGCCGAGCATGCCGCGCAAGGCGATACGCGCCCCTCCAAGCTCGCAGCAGCCCCTCGTGGTCCCGCACGGTGAAACCGCCGCCCTGCCGTTGATCCAAGAAGGCCTCCGCCCGAAGGTGCTGGACCACCTTGTTCACGAGCGCGAGGCTCGGCGCCGGCACGAGCACGGGCAGGTCCGCGAAGTGGCCGACGATGTCCCGCTGCGTCCAGCGCCGGCCCGCGTTCTCCGGGGCCAGCAAGGCACGGACGACTCGGGCGGCCTCCGGTGTGCCGAGATTCGCTCCCGGCAGGCGCTCGCCGCGAATGGGCTGATTGCCGGACCGCTCGATCAGAAAGACGCCAGCGAGTTCCAGGCGGCAGTTCCCGGCGAGGTCGAACCAACTCCAGCCGTGCTCGGCGCAAAGGCTCGCCAGCCGGGGGGATACGCGGGGCATGGCGAGCACCCGCGAGGCGGCCCTGTAGGGCCCTTGTGGGCACGGGCGGTCGACGAGGCCGAGGAACTGGCTGGGTGTGAAATGACGCTTCACCTCGACACAGAGGCGGCCCTTGCCTCCGTCGGGCAGGGGACCCGACGCGATCAGGTCCCAGGCCGACTCGGCCTTGCCTGGCGCCTTGTGGCTCCAACCCTTCAGCCACGAGACTCCGGTGAGCACACGTCGTAGGACATCCGCCATGGCGACGTGCAGGGCGGGCCCATCCGCTTGGATGTTCTCGTAATGTCTAGCGTTCACGGCATCGTGAACATATCACAATTTGCGAACATCTGGGTCAGAGGACGGCCGAAGCCGCCTCGGCCAGCGCCTCTTCGGCAAGGGGGAGGTTCCATCTGGCCGGACCCGCCCCCGGTCGGCACGAAGGTCTCAATCCTCTCGACTTCCCCGCTCCTCTCGTCTTCGAGGACTGCGTTCAGACTTCTCTCGACGCCGCACTCGCGGCACTCCGAGCCAAGGGTCTCAATCCTCTCGTCTTCGAGGACTGCGTTCTGACCGCAACAACGCGCTGTACCTGGCGCAGCAGCGCGAGAGGTCTCAATCCTCTCGTCTTCGAGGACTGCGTTCTGACCGCAACAACGCGCTGTACCTGGCGCAGCAGCGCGAGAGGTCTCAATCCTCTCGTCTTCGAGGACTGCGTTCTGACACTAACAGCCAGAACCTCCAAGGAAAGGCGGACAGAGTCTCAATCCTCTCGTCTTCGAGGACTGCGTTCTGACCCATCCTCGAGGAGATGGAAGCCACCGGCGCCATCTGGGGAGTCTCAATCCTCTCGTCTTCGAGGACTGCGTTCTGACGCGTGCCCGAACGTCCCGCGCCCCCGCCGAGCCCTGGTCTCAATCCTCTCGTCTTCGAGGACTGCGTTCTGACTTCTCCGCGATCGTCTCGCAGGGAGGCATTCCCCAGGTCTCAATCCTCTCGCCTTCGAGGACTGCGTTCTGACGGCCTCGCCACCAAGGGCGTCACCAGCGCCCGCAAGTCTCAATCCTCTCGTCTTCGAGGACTGCGTTCTGACCGCGTCTGCCGCCACTGCGGCGTCTACCGCGTCGTGGAGTCTCAATCCTCTCGTCTTCGAGGACTGCGTTCTGACACGCCATCAAGGTGTTGCGCATCTTCAAGAAGGAGTTGTCTCAATCCTCTCGTCTTCGAGGACTGCGTTCTGACGGTATCAGTTGATCCGCGCGATGAGCCTGTCGTCGCGTCTCAATCCTCTCGTCTTCGAGGACTGCGTCCTGACCGGGCCCGCAAGCAGGCGGCCCACCCCTCCAACGCCCTGTCTCAATCCTCTCGTCTTCGAGGACTGCGTTCTGACTCGTCAACGGCGCGGAGTGCAAGGTCAACATGTGGGTGAAGTCTCAATCCTCTCGTCTTCGAGGACTGCGTTCTGACCTTGAAGGGGCTGTGGTGGCAACTGCTATGGTGGCAAGTCTCAATCCTCTCGTCTTCGAGGACTGCGTTCTGACCCGAGCAGATAGACTTCATCGGCAGGAAGGCGCAGAACATGCGTCTCAATCCTCTCGTCTTCGAGGACTGCGTTCTGACCCAGATCCTGACCATCGACGGTCGGGCGACGATGAAGTCCCAATCCTCTCGTCTTCGAGGACTGCGTTCTGACGACCCGGAGGTCGCGACCTTGCAGGCGCAGGCCGATGCGCTCGGTCTCAATCCTCTCGTCTTCGAGGACTGCGTTCTGACACGACCATGACGACCACGTGGACGGTGCGCGGTGAAGAGTCTGAATCCTCTCGTCTTTCGAGGACTGCGTTCTGACGAGAACACACAAGGAGAACGACCATGATGTGGACGGTGGTCTCAATCCTCTCGTCTTCGAGGACTGCGTTCTGACTCGCACAGCCCGGTCGTCACCAGTTGGCACTGGCCGAGTCTCAATCGTCTCGTCTTCGAGGACTGCGTTCTGACCTGAACACCTTCGCGGCGGCGTAACTGGACTGGCGGCGTCTCAATCCTCTCGTCTTCGAGGACTGCGTTCTGACCTTCATGGTGACCCGGTGATGGACCCGCTCAAGGTCTCAATCCTCTCGTCTTCGAGGACTGCGTTCTGACGCCTGAACCGCATCCGCCACGACGGTTTCGAGCCGCTGGGCTGTCTCAATCCTCTCGTCTTCGAGGACTGCGTTCTGACGCACCGTCGTCCTGAAGACTGCCGATGTGGAGGCGAGTCTCAATCCTCTCGTCTTCGAGGACTGCGTTCTGACGGCTAACGCGATTCTGAAGCACCAGCCGAACCGCGAGAGTCTCAATCCTCTCGTCTTCGAGGACTGCGTTCTGACATGCATTAAGGTTAAACGGCAAAAGTCCGGCAAGCCTGCCGGAGTCTCAATCCTCTCGTCTTCGAGGACTGCGTTCTGACCAGATCCTCGACTGACCGCCCACGACCCGCCCTCCGTCTCAATCCTCTCGTCTTCGAGGACTGCGTTCTAACGAGCGCAGCGTGGCCTACGAGATCGCCCGCCGGGCGATGTCTCAATCCTCTCGTCTTCGAGGACTGCGTTCTGACTCCCGTCGGGCGAGATCCTCAAGCCCCATCCGGAGCAGTCTCAATCCTCTCGTCTTCGAGGACTGCGTTCTGACGAAGGTCCATGTGACCGAGGGGAACCCAGATGTCCAACAGTCTCAATCCTCTCGTCTTCGAGGACTGCGTTCTGACACATTGAGTTCGTGGCAAGCGGCTACAGAGAGAGGTCTCAATCCTCTCGTCTTCGAGGACTGCGTTCTGACAATTTCCGCAGAACGATTGAGTACCTCCGCGCCGATTAGTCTCAATCCTCTCGTCTTCGAGGACTGCGTTCTGACTGCAGTACGCCAGCATCGGAGGATAGGAACATGGCACGTCTCAATCCTCTCGTCTTCGAGGACTGCGTTCTGACTGCTACGCTGAAGATCGCGGGCGACGATGCCACGATCAAGTCTCAATCCTCTCGTCTTCGAGGACTGCGTTCTGACCCCGTCGCGGCCCCCGTCGCGGCCCCCGTCGCGGCCCGTCTCAATCCTCTCGTCTTCGAGGACTGCGTTCTGACGCCGGGATCGCGTGGCTGGAGGGCGGGCGCGTCAAGTGGTCTCAATCCTCTCGTCTTCGAGGACTGCGTTCTGACCGACACCCACGACCTGGCCTCCATTCAGGTCCACGTGTCTCAATCCTCTCGTCTTCGAGGACTGCGTTCTGACCCCGCGAGGCGGCCGAGGCGGCCCGTCAGCGATACGTCTCAATCCTCTCGTCTTCGAGGACTGCGTTCTGACCGTTGTTATCGATGTCGGTATGTTCGCCAACCCGGAGTCTCAATCCTCTCGTCTTCGAGGACTGCGTTCTGACTGTGCGGGATGGATGGCGGAATTGGGATGTCTCCGCGGTCTCAATCCTCTCGTCTTCGAGGACTGCGTTCTGACCTCATACGGGAGTCGCAATGCACAACATCGTGAACACGTCTCAATCCTCTCGTCTTCGAGGACTGCGTTCTGACAAAAGGAGGGGTACGGGGTCTGCGAGAGGTGCTTCCGGTCTCAATCCTCTCGTCTTCGAGGACTGCGTTCTGACATTCCTCGACGTCACCTACGACCTCGCCCGCATGAGTCTCAATCCTCTCGTCTTCGAGGACTGCGTTCTGACAGCGCTAGATGATTCTCTCCACTCAGTCCACGTTCTGACGTCTCAATCCTCTCGTCTTCGAGGACTGCGTTCTGACGGGGCTCTGCGACATCAGCGCGGACGGCGCCGTGGTCTCAATCCTCTCGTCTTCGAGGACTGCGTTCTGACGGTCGAGACGCGCATCAGCCTGAACCGCATCCGCCACGAGTCTCAATCCTCTCGTCTTCGAGGACTGCGTTCTGACTCTGCGAGGCCTCCCGCGTCTGGTGCGAGTGCGGTGGTCTCAATCCTCTCGTCTTCGAGGACTGCGTTCTGACCGGGCCGCATGCGTGAGGATGTTATGAGCACCACCAGTCTCAATCCTCTCGTCTTCGAGGACTGCGTTCTGACGGCCGTGGCGGAAGTCTCAAAGGCACTCGATGATGCGGGTCTCAATCCTCTCGTCTTCGAGGACTGCGTTCTGACGAAGGACCGACTGGGCCGCGTGGCCTAGCCCGGATTATTCACGGGCACTCGTGATTGCCTAGAAACAGAAACGCCTCCGAGTGGTAAAAAGGGCTTGCTGAGGGCCACTTCGCCACACGGAGGCGTTGCTGTTGAACAGCACCACGGTAACACAGACTGTTCTCTTTCCTGACCTCGTCGCCAAGCCCCTCGTCGCGACCTTTGATCACCCGGATGCCAGCTCCGACGGCGGCGCGATTCTCCTCAAAGCGGCGGACCGTCGCCTGGGGCTGATCGACGCGTTGGCGGGCGTCCTGAGCGACGGGCGCGACGCGACGCGCGTGCGCCATTCCGTGCGGGATCTGCTCGCGCAGCGCATCTTCGGCCTCGCCTGTGGGCATGCCGATGCGAATGACGCGGACGCGTTGGCGGATGACCCCGTACACAAGCTGCTGCTCGATCGCGATCCGATCGACGGCCTGCGCCTGGCGTCGCAGCCCACCCTCTCCCGCTTCGAGAATGCGGTCTCGGCGCGCACGCTGTTCCGCCTGGGCGAGGCGCTGGCCGACACCGTGATCGCCCAGCATCGGCGGCGGCGGCCCAAGGCGCGCCGGATCACGATCGATCTCGACCTCACCGAAGACGCCACGCACGGCGCGCAGCAACTTGCGCTCTTCAACGGCTTCTACGGCGGCTGGTGCTACCTGCCGCTGGTCGCGTTCCTGACCTTCGACGACGAGCCCCGGCAGTACCTGGTCGCCGCGCTCCTGCGCCCAGGCACCGCGCCTGCGCCCGTGGGCGTGCCCGGACTCCTGTTGCGCCTGTTGCCGAAGCTGTGGGCCGCGTTTCCGCACGCGCGGTTGCGCGTGCGCCTGGACGGCGGCTTCGCCACCCCCGAGATCTTCGACCTGCTGGAGGCCGCCCACGTCGAGTACGTCGTCGCGATGGCCAAGAATCCGGTGCTGCTCGCGGCCGCGGCCGACGCGCTGGATGCCGTCCGACAGGAGGCGGCCGCCACCGGCACCTCGGCGCGGGTCTACACCGAGACGACGTATCGCGCCCAGTCGTGGTCGCACGCCCGGCGCGTCGTCATCAAGGCCGAAGTCGTGGCGCATCCCGGCAAACCCCTGCGCGACAACCCGCGCTTTGTCGTGACCAACCTGTCCCACGCGCCGGCGACCGTCTACGGCCAGATCTACGCCGCCCGCGGCGACAGCGAAAACCGCCTCAAGGAGCTCCACCACGACCTCGCGTTCGGCCGCACCAGTTGCTCGCGCTTCTGGGCCAACCAACTGCGCGTGCTCCTGAGCACCGCCGCCTACGTGCTGCTCCAGGAGCTCCAGCGCCGAGCCGCGCGCACCACGCTCGCACGCGCGCAGGTGGGGCGCCTCCGGCTCGCGCTGCTGAAGCTCGGCGTGCAGGTCGTGCGCTCCGTCCGCCGACTCGTCTTCCACTTCCCCCGCGCGCATCCGCACGCCGACGCGTGGCGCACCGTCGCTTGCGGGTTCGGCGCCCTCGCTCACTGACCTCCCGACACGCGCGACACCGGCCAACACGCGATCCGTGTCCCTGGGCGACGGCTGACCGCGCCGGCGCGCCCCCGCCGGGCGGTCGTCGGCCCGCCCCTCGCGCACGTCCCCACTCCGCCAGGCCCGTCAACGGTCGATACCACGCTGCGTGGAACTCACGCGACGCCGATCGGCCCCACTTCAGACGCCTCGTGAATAGTCCGGGCTAGTCACCCAGTGGTCTCAATCCTCTCGTCTTCGAGGACTGCGTTCTGACGGTCAGCCGACTATACGCCGACGTGTGGTCAGTGTGGGTCTCAATCCTCTCGTCTTCGAGGACTGCGTTCTGACGCGCAAAGCTTGAAGCTAAGGATTTAGTCGGCGGTTTCTCTGTCTCAATCCTCTCGTCTTCGAGGACTGCGTTCTGACCCACCATAGCAGTGGTGTGCTAGGGGCACCATTGGCGAGAAGTCTCAATCCTCTCGTCTTCGAGGACTGCGTTCTGACCCACCAGAGCAGTGGTGTGCTAGGGGCACAATTGGCGAGAAGTCTCAATCCTCTCGTCTTCGAGGACTGCGTTCTGACCCTGTTCTCTCGCGATCTGGCTGAAGTGCTCGACGGCGGTCTCAATCCTCTCGTCTTCGAGGACTGCGTTCTGACGCCAGTTCGATGTGACGATGGGAGCGTGAACCGCACTGTCTCAATCCTCTCGTCTTCGAGGACTGCGTTCTGACCATCTGCTACGGCACCAAGGACGACACCACCATCATCGGTCTCAATCCTCTCGTCTTCGAGGACTGCGTTCTGACAAGGTCCGGAAAAGGCGCTTGCCAAGGCAGAGAAGACGTCTCAATCCTCTCGTCTTCGAGGACTGCGTTCTGACGCCGTCCATGAATCGGATCAAGATCGGGCTGGTCAAGTCTCAATCCTCTCGTCTTCGAGGACTGCGTTCTGACGTCAGGATCGCACCGGCCGAAAACGCGACGCGTGACGTCTCAATCCTCTCGTCTTCGAGGACTGCGTTCTGACAACGCCATCTTGAAGCACCAGCCGACGAACACCGCTCGGTCTCAATCCTCTCGTCTTCGAGGACTGCGTTCTGACTCGGCGAGCACACTGCATCGTTCAGGATGGAACGTCTCAATCCTCTCGTCTTCGAGGACTGCGTTCTGACTGCGGGCTCGCCAACCCCCACACGCCCAACGGGTTGCCCGGCCCGTGGCGCGGATCCAGCCCCGCCGCGCCTCGCGGGGTGCAGCCGCGTCGGCGCGCCTGCCCTTTTCTCCTTTCCTTGCTTCCGGTTACGGTCATCGCGGGTGAGGCCCCGTCGGCCGCACGCCTCGCCAGGCCGCCTCGCCCGCGCCACGCTCGCCTCATACCACCACGTCCTCCTGCCCGTCGTCCACCAGGTCCCCGCTCCCGATCACCTCTACCAGACCCGTGCACCGCCCGCACAGGTCGTAGACCCGCACCGTGTCCGTCGTCCGGTCGATCCGCTTGCCGATGCCCGACCTCAACTCCTCCCAGTGGCGGTCGGCCAGCACGCCCTCGAACACGCTCTTCTGCACGTGCTCCAGCCGCCCGCGCAGGAACTTCGCCAGTTTCGCACGGTTGCGGTCCGCCGCCACGTCGTAGCACACCACCAGGTGCATCCTCGCCTCACTTCCACGCGAACGCCTCGTAGGCAGCCGACTCGCCCTTCACCACCCGAGCCAACTGGTAGACCTGCTGCCGCACGATCTCCTCGAACGACAGCCTCTGGCCCAGGTGCGGCGCCAGCACCACGTCCCGCAGCCGCCGCCCCCACGCCCGGAAGACGATGCGCCGGCCCGTGTCCGCGAGCCAGATGCCGGGTCCCGTCTGCGCAGCGGCCTCCGCCTCGTCGCCGGTTTCGTCGAGGTCGTCCCCCGTGTCGATGCGCTCGAAGTCCTCCGGCGACAGCTCACGCCGGTTCACCAGCCGCAGCATCAGCGCATCCACCAGCACAGGCCGCCACTCTTCCATCAGGTCGAGCGCCAGCGAGGGCCTGCCGTAGCTCACGCCGTGGAATGCGCCGAGCGCCACGTCGAATCCCGCCCGCAACACCGCCGACTCCACGAGCACGGCGAGCAGGGCGTAGCCGAAACTCATCGCGGCATTGACGGGATCCCGCGGTGGCCGGCGCGACCGGCGCGTGAAGGTGAACGAGGGGTTGGTCAAGCACTGGCCGAGCGCGCCGAAGTAGACGGCCGCCGCCCGCCCCTCCAGGCCGCGCCGCACGTCGAGGTCCGGCGCCGCCAGGGCCTGCGCGCCGAGCACTCGCAACTGGCCGATGGGCCCGGCCAGTTCCTCGCGGCCGCGCTCCCGCTGCGCGCGCAACACCACCTGCCGTTGGTTGGCCACCTTGCCCGCCACCATCGGCCTCGCCGCCGCCAACGCGAACGCCGGGTCGCGGAACCGCTCGAACTGCGCCACGCGCAGATCGATCTGCTTGCCACCCGGGGCCACGAGGCGGCCGCGGTAGCGGCCGTGACGGGTGAGGAAGACTGTGTCCACCCGTCGGCGCAGCAACGCCGCAATGGCCGAGGGCGAGAGATGGACGCTGCCGAACAGCAGCACCTCGTCGACCTCGATCAGCCGCACCTCGTGCAGCACGCGTCCCTCCTTCTCGACCAGGAGGAGGTCGCCGCTCACCCTCACCGAGACGCCCTGCTCCATCAGGCTGAGCGTCCTCATCGGCTCAGTCGCCCTCGCCCACGGCGTCCGCGGTCACGGTGGCGGCCACCGTCGCCGCAACCCCGGCGGCCGGCGTTCGCGGCTCCCACTTCAACTGCGGCATCGGGCCGCCGTCGGTGACCAGCCGCAGCACCCCGTCGCCCGTGTCGATGCCGCCGCCCGGGTGCTGCTCCAGCCACTCCGCCAGTTGCGTCTCCAACTGGGCCAGCTCCCGCTCCACCTCGGCGCGGCGACGCCAGAGCACGCCGAGCGCGCGTGCCCGCTCCGCGGGGTCCCACGCCCCGGCCGCGGCCGCTGGAGCCTCGGCGCGATCGAGCGTCTCGAGATGACGACGCGGCGTCGGGTAGCACCCGCCGCGCTCGGGGAACGCGCACCGGCAACGCACGGCACCGGCAACGTGGGGCACCCGATAGCGCACCTTCGCGCACGAGATGGGGTTGCCCGCGAGCGGCGACTGCAGCCGGGCCTCCGGCGGCGTGTCGGGGCACAGGCCGAACAGGTAGTTCACGGCCAGCACGCCCGCGCCGCTGTGGCCGAGGGCGTTGGCGAGCACGAGCCGCTCGTCGTGGGAGAGCCGGCGGTGACGCTCCGCGCGCTCGCGCAACGCGCCCAGAACCGTGCAGTGTCCCAGCAGGTGCGCCACCTCGGGGTTGGTCTCGAAGTCGGCGGCCGTCCAGGCGGGCGGCGGCAGCGGGGCCGCCGGGGCGGCCACCTGCGCGCTCTCGCCCGGCTCGCCGGCCGGCGCAGGGGCAGCCACTCCGGCCGGCAGCTCCCGCACCCGGGACAGCGCCGCCAGGAACGCCTCCGCATCGGGCCGCGGCGCCTGCCTCAGTGTCGCGTGCGGCTGGGGGTCCTCCGTGCCGTCGTCACGGAGCAGGACCGAGCGGCGCCCGCTCTTCCGGTGGAGCCCGAGCGGCAGCTTGATGAGGTTGCCGATGCCGCGGCCCGCGGTGCCCTGTTTCGGGAAGAACTCGAACGCGATCTCGGTGGACGCCGGCGGGTGCGCCGCCAGCAGCCGCGCGCCGAACTCGCGCGCCTCCGCCGCCGGCACCGGCTCGGCCAGTAGCACCCAGACATGACGCCCCTTGTAGCCGGAGTCCTCCAGCAGGGCCGGCAGGCCGAGACCCGCCAGCACGTCCCGCAACCGGAGCGCCTCGGCGTGCGCCAGCCCGCGCAGGCGCCGCGCCTCGCCCGGGCGGCCGCGCGACTGCTCGATCGCGCGCTTGGTGACGTCCACGTCGATGGCGAAGAAGCCGACGGTGTCGTCGAGGCGGACGACGTAGACGCCCAGCGTGACGGAGCCGTTCAGGTGCTGCCGCACCTGGCGGACGGTGAGCGGCTCCTTCACCGGCGAGTAGCCCACGTCGCCGGCCTCGGAGGCCCACTGGCGGGCGTAGACGTTCTCGCGGCCGGCGAACCGGGCGAGGAAGCGCACCGCGTCGGCATCGGCGCTCCCGGCCTCGGCGCGCGACGAGCCGGGCTCCTCGAACGGCACGTCGAACAGGTCGCCGCCGGCGCGCTCGCCGCCTCGGGTCTCGTCGACGGGCGGCACGGCGAGCCCACGCGCGACGGCCTCACCGGCCACGCGGCGGGCCTCGTCACGGTGCCCGCCCGCCACCAGCAACTGGCACAACGCCTCGCAGGCCCCGGCATCGGGCCGCACGCGCCATCGCTGCCTCGCCAGGTCCAGCGCCTGGGTGACATGGCCGCGCTCCTCGTGCAGCACGCGCAGCCGGTCGAGCAGGTCGGGGTCGTCCGGCGCCTCGCGCAGCGCGGCCTCGTACTGCTCACGGGCGAGCGTTGGCTCGCCGGCGGCCTCGCACAGGCTGCCCCAGGCGAGGCGCTCGCGGGCGTTGTCGGGTACCGACGCCAGCAGGCGCTCCAGCCGCGTGCGGGCGTCCGGCGCGCCGGAGAGGACGGCCTCCTCGACCTCGTGAAGGGCAGTGGGCATGGCGTGGCCTCCTGGTGGCGGGGAGACGGCCCTGCGTGGGCCGGCCGCGTCATCGACAGGGAGACGCCGGAGCCTCGCGGAGTCTGACAGGCGGACAGCGGCCGGGCCGGGCGCCTCTCCTCGTCGAGGCCGTGCCCGGCGGCGCCGCTGCCCCCTGCCCAGCGACTATGCCGTTGTCAAAGAGCAGGGGTGGGAGGCGGCGGCGCGTATCCGGCCGCCGGTCGCCTCACCCTTCGGTCAGCCTGGGAAACAGGTAGCGCTGGGGATCGAGCGTGCCGAGTTCCGGGCGGCGCTTGACGATGCGTTCGACAAGGGCCAGCCACTTGCGGCACTTGTCGAGGTCAGGCGGCTGCGCGACCAATCCGTGTTCGAACTCCGTGCGGTTGCGCGCGTCGCTCAACTGCTTCAGCGCGGGCAACTCGCCCCTCTCGATCAGATCGGGCGCGAGGGAGGCAGCCAGAACGACGCCGTTGGCGAACATCAGCGGTCCGCGCAGCGCTCTCTCCTCGTACGCGGCACCGTGCATCGTACGGCCGAGCGCATGGTAGGCGCCGAGTTCGAAGGTTGGCGGAAGCCGCCCGGCGAAGTCGTCCTGGCAGTTGTCGTCCAATTCGAAGTCGCACCACAACACCAGGTCCACGAAGCGCTCGAGGCTGGCGTAGGTCAGGTGCAGCGCCTTCGTGGCGTGGTCGCCGCTGAGTGCCCGCCTGGCGGCTCCGACATGGTTGGCGACCAACGGCCAGCCCTGCCCCTCCGCCTTCGGGTTGGCGGCTGCTTGCTTGAGTTCCGTGAGCAGGCGAACGTGGTCGTCGAGGCGCCGCCGCAGTCCCGGCGCCCAGGCCCATCCGCCAGCGCTGGCGTGCTTCGCGACCGTGGCATCGGCCCTCCGCAACATGACGAGGGCCTCGCCGAAGTCGAACCGGTCCCACGCCCCGTAACCCTGCGCCAGGTCGCGCAACGCCTCGGCCTCGCGCGGTTCGTAGAGCCGCTGCGCAAGTCGCTCCGCGAGGGTGCGAGCCACGCCGAAGTCCCCTCGGTCGAAGGCGGCGCGCAGCGCGCGGAACTCCGTCTCCCCAAGCTCCGCCAGCGGATCGCTCAGCAGCCGCGGATACTCGGTGCCCGGCAGCGGCAGCCTGCGCGCAGCGTCGTACTCGCGGTAGTCCACGTAGACGATCGGGCAGCCGAGGTGCCCGGCGGCAAGGCCGGCCGCCACCGACATGGACTTCTTGCCGCCCGTCGGGTCCACCGCCGTCGCGCGAGCCGGAATCCCGGACCCCGCCACGAACTCCCTGATGCGCCGGTAGATCTCCACCTCTCCGTCGTCGGGCACCTCGCGCACGTCGATGAAGCCCGCCCCGATCCCGGCGTGCTCGGCGAGGTAGGACACGAGATCCTGCCCGCCGGGGCGCTGGGCCCGCGATTCCCTGGTGACGATGAGTAGGAGTCGCGCTGGCTTCACCCAGCTCGCCATGAGCACGACCGGCTGCCACGACATGCCGACCAGCGACACCAGGGCGCGAGGGCGCACGAACCCGTCGGGCGCACCGGCCAGCGGGCGCGACGCGAAGAGGCCGGCGAACGCCGGCAGGAACTCCCGGGCGTAGATGCCGTCGCGATCCTCCCGCGACGCCTGCAGCCAGCGATCTCGCACCTCGGCCAGGTGCGCGGGCAGGCTCGCGCCACTCACGACTGCGGCTCCAGCGTGATCCTGGCCCAGCCGAGCGGCGTGTCGCCGTTCGCGTAGGTGCGGGTCTTGCCGAAGCCCTTGGGCGGCGCCTGCAGGAAGCGCGGGATGGTCATCGCCTCGAAGTGGCTGTGCCGGCCGATGCGCACGAGGCACTGGTTGTCGCGAAGGCCGTCGCGCGCGGCCTCGAGCTGCGCCCGATGGCGCGAGTTCCCGAGGAACTTTCCGATCTCCTCGGTGAGCACCGGCCGATAGAACTCGTTGCAGGCGCGGCACAGCGAGGCGACGTCCCACGCCCGCGGCAACCTGTCCCTGCCCGCTCGCTCGTCGGTGAGCCGGTCGTGGATTCGCAGTTCGCCCTCGGCCTTGATGGATTCCCCGTCGAGCGTCGACCAGGTGATCTCGCGGTACATCTGGATCTTGTCGGGCGCCGTGCCATCGCCGGCGATCCCCGACGCGGTGACGATCTTCATCCGCTCGACGATGGTCGAGTTCTCGGGCAGCTTCACGTCGGAGAAGGCGAGCTGTCGCAGGGGATCCCGGTAGAGGTTGGGCCCGCGCTCACCGGCGTGTCCAAGGACCATCGCTTCGAATGGCGCCGAGGACCGGCCGCCACGCCCAACCGGCGTCAGTGCGGCGTCGTTGACGTTGGCGGCCGCTGTGGCTACGAGCGCCGTGCGCACCACCCCCTTGAGCGACGACCCGGGCACGTAGGGTTCCCCGCTGCTCTCGTCGCGGACGAAGAGTTGCACCTCGTTGGTCCGGTTGCCGTCTTGCCGGTGCCCGGTGAGTTCGTCGTAGGCCTTGGGCCCCACCTGGACCACCGAGCGAACGAACGTGTCGCCGGCTGCCTTCAGCTTCGCAAAGCGGCCGGCCAGCCACTCGCGAGCCGTCAGTGGATTTGCGCTGTCGCAACGGCGCAGGAACTCCAGGCGGTCGGGCTCGGGAAGGGCGTCGAGCAGCGCGGGAACGTCCAGCAGCCACAGGTACTTGGACTTCCCGTATGGCTCGAGCACGTACTGCCACGGCTCGACCGCCTCGCCCGACCCGATGTGGAGCGGCGAGACGGCCTCGAGCACGACGCGATATCGCTTGAACGGCGCCTTCACGAGCCCACCTCCTGGACCACCGACGCGTCGAGCCGGCACGGCAGCAGCAGGCCGATGGCGTAGTGACGGATCCCGGCGTCCTCGTGCACGCGCTCCACGAGCCGGCCGACCAGCGGCGGAGGCGGCGCAGCCAGCAGCACCGTGCCACGCAGCAGGCACCGGACGGCACGCTTCTGCCGTTCGGTGGAACCCGACGGTGTGGCGCCCGCGGCGAAGTCGCCTCCCAGCCGGCCAGCACGGACACCGACGTGGAAGAGGCCCGCGGCGGGGTCCGCCGGCCGAGGCACGGCGGGCCCGAGGACCACGCCCGCGTTGGCGGCGTCAACCGCCGGCAGGTCGGCCTGGTCGATCGCGACGACCCGGACGTCGCCTGCCCCCGTCGCGCCGTCACGACCGTAGCCCCCTGACAGGCCCGCGGCGAGGAGTTCCTGGAGCGATCCCGCGTCCATCGTCGTCCGCGCCCACACGTCGTAGCGCGCCGCGCGCCCGACGTGGAACACCTCGTCGGAGGCGAAGAGCAGGCCGCCGCCCTCCTGTGCGGTCCCGCCCGTGAAGCGATTGATGCCCGCGTGCGTGACTGTGCCCTCGGCGACCGCCGCAGGCACTCGCCCGGCCACCTGGCCGCGCGACAGCGCGGCGAAGAGCGTGGCGGTGCTCAGCGAGGCGCGGCACGCCGCCCAGTCCTCGTGCGCGATCCACGCGGCCTTGTCGATCTTCTTGCGCGCGTCGTGGTCGGCGTCGCTGGGGCGCTGGTCCGGCAATGCCTGCGGGGGCAGCACCGGTCGAGGGAAGAAGCCCGACGGCATCGGGTCGCTGAGTGCCAGCGGTGGCTCGCCTTCGTCGTAACTCGCCAGCCAGTGCTCGAGGGCGGCCTCGCCGCGGCTCCAACGCATGCCCCAGGCGAGGTGCCCCCAGAGCGTGTCGGCGGCAAGCGGCGTCGCGAGCCGCGACCGGACTTCCAGGGTGATGCGATAGGTGGCCGACATGGCTGGCTACGCGAAGGACAACTCGGGCAGCTGCAAGTCGACGCCGTCGAGCCTCAGGCCATCGAGCCGGAACTTGCCGTTGCCGCGGCTCGACCCGCCGCCGAGCGCGTCCGCCTCGGCGAGCTTCATCGCCACGAGCAGCACGTCCTTGAAGTCCCGCTCGTCGCCGGCCCCGCCGTCGCCATCCACGTCGAACACGCGGAACAGCATCTCCACCTCGAACTGCACGCCCGGCAGCACGCGCTCCATCGGGCGCGGGTTGGCCATCGACGTGAGCCGGTTGATGGAGTTCTCGCTCTTCACCTCGGTGACGGGGCGCCCCGCCCGGAACTGGTCACGCCATGCCTGCGCGAGGTGAGCATCGCGGACCACCAGCCTCGTCGGCCCACGCGTGTAGGCCTTCTTCTCGGCATCGGATGCCTGCTGGCCCACCGACTTCGCCGGCAGGCCGAACACGCGGGCGGTGCGGGCGTCCTCCCGCGGCTTCGTCACCTCGCCGTCACGGGGCAGCTCCCCGAAGTACCACTCGGCGAGCGACCGCATGCGGCCCTTGATCGACGAGCCCGGGATGTAGGGCTCGGCGTTGGCCGGGTTGCGGACGATGGGGTTGTCGAGCCCGGAGATCTCCATCGTCTCCTGGCTGCCGCCGACGCGCAGGCCGGTGACGACCGTCAGCGTGGCGGTAATCCTGTGGACCTTCAGCAATCGCGTGGCAGCCATCAGTTCCTCACCTTGTCCAAGCCGTACATGAACCCCACCACCGCCTCGAAGTGCTGGACGAAGAGGCGGAACTGCTCGTGGCCGCTCACCTTCTGCACGCCGTCGGACACGAACTTGGCGAAGTCGCCCGGCAGCTTCGATTGGCCGCCGGCCCGCGTCGCGTAGGCCACCTTGCTGCGCATCATCTTGAAGCGGGGCTCGATGCTGGCGCGGTAGATGTCGCCGTGCTCCGCATCGGGCCTGCCCGCGGCAAGGGCCTCGAACTGCCGGAACAGTTCCTTCACCTCGCCGAAGAACCGCCGCAACTGCGTGCTGTTGATCCGGTCGAACGCCTTGGCCTGCTTCTCGGCCAGTTCGTCGAGCAACGCGACACGGCTCGCCTTGGGGTCGAAGAACACCTCGACGTTCGGTGCCGGGCCGGCGTGGCCCCCGCCGCGGGGACCACCCGGTCCGCCCCCGGGCCTCGGGGCGTAGCCGTGGTTTCTCTCGTAGGGTCCTGGCATCAGCGTTCTCCTCGCATGACGTAGAGCGTCAGCATGGTGGCGGCGTGCAGCGCCGCCGCTCGCGTGTGATCCAGCCTCAGCAACTCGTCCCGCAAGGCCCTCGACGGCGACTGGGCATCGTCGTGGCCCTTCGGGTAGTTCCGCTTCACGTCGTAGTTCAACTGCGCCCGCCACTTCACGTCGGCCAGCGGCACCTCGCCGTTGCCGCGATGCACGCGCAGGGCGCTCTTCGCGTAGCCCAGCAACCGGTAGACGAACGCCGGCGGCAGGTCCTGACTCTTCCGCCCCCCGTCCCGTCGCGCGTCGAGCATCAGGCGGTGCAGGCGCCACGTCTCGTCGAAGGCCTCCCACTCGAGCGTGGTGCCCGCGATGGTGACCCGCCCCCGGCCTCCGTCCTTCGCGGCGTCGAGCGCCGCGTCGGCGAGCGCGGCCAACTGGCGGACGGGCGTCGTGGGCTTGGTGAACACGAGACCAGCCGAGAGCGAGATGCCGGGACGGCCGCATACGTGGAGCTGGAACCAGCGGCGCAGATCGCCGGCCAACCGGACCACGTCGTACCACGGGCCGATCAGCAGCAGGTCGTCACCCCCGGCGAACACGGTATAGACGTTCCGGTAGCGTTCGCGGACCCGGTGGTCGAGGAAGCCCTTGAAGAAGAGATCGAGGCTTCGACTCAGGGCGGCCAAGCGGCCGAACGACACATGGTCGGTGGGCAGTCCGTAGCCCATCAGCAGGCCCAGGCGGTCCACGTCGGCCTTCAGCACCCCCAGCATCGGCTGGCGCACGGCCCGTCCGCTGTCGTCCTGCGACAGGTGGGCGACATCAGCGAACGTCACCGGGTCGCCAACGCGAACGGGATCGTCGTCACCGCGGTCGTGCGACGCGAGGGCGGCCACCATCCGCTCGTCGGCCACCGGCACGTAGGAGGACGCCAGGAAGAGCGGCCCCGCCACCGCGTCCCCGGCGTGCAGGGCGAAGCGACGCCCGCTGCCGGGCGCACGGTCGAACAGCGCCACTCGGTAACCGACGACATCCTCGAGGCTCGTCACCGCCCCGGCGGGGTCGCCATCGAGCGCCAGCCAGGCCGCGCGCGGCAGCCGCTGCCCGAGTTCCGCCATCTCCTTCAATCGGGCCTCGGCGTCGGCCGGGTGCCCGGGGCCGTCACCCACCCAGCCACCCTCCGACCACTGGCCGTCCGCGCGCAACGAGGCCACCGGCAGTTCCACCCGCGCACGCTCGGTCCGCTCGATGAGCCGCCGGTACGTCTCGGCGAACCCGCTTCCCGATGCGCCGCTGAAGTCGGCCTGCGTGAGCCCCGCGAGGTTGGCCACCCGCAGTTTCACGATCCCGCCCAGCCGGCGGAAGAACCACTCACGCACCCACTCGACCGCCTCGTCGATGGCGGCGGCGTGAGCCGATCCCCCGGGCAACAGGAGAATCGCCCGCCCGCCGGCGTGGAACACGAGGTTGGTGAGGGGCAGGCCGATCGCGTCGAGCACGCGGACCGCCGACAGCAGGGAGAGCAGCGACACGTAGAAGGAGCGGGCTCGCAGCTGCTTGGCGCGCCGGCGCCCCCCGCCTCCCGTCATGTCCACCGGGGGCACCGACCGGAAGATGAAGTCCTGGATGCCGCCGAGCGACACCGCGAGCAGGCGGAACCGGTGGGCGTCGGCGTTGCGCGGCGCCGATGGCTCCGTGTCGAGCGCCAGGCACGCGGCGAAGGCTGCGACCGCGCGGCTGTGATCGAACAAGCCGACGTCGGGGCGCTCCTTCCAGTAGCGGCTCGACGGCACCGCGTGCAGCAACCGCTCGGTGATGCCGAGCAAGCCGTCGACGCAGTCACGCGGGCTCGAGAAGGGCTGGCCGAGGGCCGCGTCGATGGCGGCGGCCAGGTGCCGGCACCGCTCGCGATAGCTGCCGATGTCCTGGGCGGCTCCTGGCAGGAACGCCTCCTCGCCGAACCCCATCGGCGAGGTGGGCAGTTGCCGATCCTCTCCGTGATCCTGGCTGCGCTCGGTCACCAGCCTGGGGAAGATCGAGAACAGCCCTGTGACCGTCTGCTCCTCGCCGCCCGAGCGACGGTCGTGCCCCGAGGCCAGGTGGTCGGCCTGCTGCAGCAGCCACTGGTCGAGGCTGTCGTTCGACGGCCGGTGGTGGTAGCTGGCCACGCGGAACAGTTCTCCACGGTCCAGCCCCCCCCAGTTCGTCCTGGCGAGATCGATCGCCCTGGCCGTCCACAGCACGTGCCGGTGGGTGTACCGGTTCTCGCGGACAGGGCAGATCGACGACTCGAGGTTCCGGTCCTCGGGCCGCAGGTCGATGCCTGCGGGCTCACCCACCTTGCCGACATCGTGCAACAGGCCAGCGGCCGCGAGCAGGTGCGCCCGCTGGTGCGGCGGTCTCAGCGGCGGCTGGCTCTTCACGCCCTCTCCCACGTCACCCTCCCGAATCCGAACGAGGAGTACTTCCCCAGGTGAATGGCCGCGGCCACGCCGAGCCACGGCCCCGCCTCGTGCCAGGGGCCGTCGATCACCATCTCGCCCACCAGGCCCGACAACTGGACGCGGCGCTGCTGCCTCCCCGAGAACCGCACGATGCCCCACGGGCGCAGCGACGACTGGAGCGTCGTGAACTCCCGCTCCGCGAGACGGCGCTGCGTGGGCTGTGGCACGCGCGGCACCGCGTCGCCGTAGAACCGCTCCAGCAACTGCCAGCGCCGGCGGCCGGCCACCACGAGGCCGAGGCCATCCACGTCCCGCCGCTCCTCCGACTCCTCCCGCACGTGCAGCGGCGTCTCGAACCGCCACCGCAGCGGCCCGGGCGAGGGCGGCGCCACGCCGGCGAGGGCCGTCGGCACTGGCGGCGTCATCGTCTCGGCCCCCTGCTGCCACACCTCCTCTCCTGTGATGCCGTCGAGCACCCGCACCAACTCGAACGGGGTGCGCTTGCCCCCGACCCCGCGGCGCCCCATCCGCAGGAACGCCTCCACGACGTAGGGGCTCCACGCCGCCGCCGGCCCGAACAACCGCAGGCCCCAACGCAAATCGGTGGCCGCGCCGTCCCACGCGTCGGGCGGCGCCACCTCGAGCACGAACGGCTGCGGCAGCGCGGGCGACGACCACGCCTCGCGCAGGTGACGCGGGGGCCGCCCGTCGAAGATGGCGGGGTACGGGCAGGCGTCGAGCAGCAGGCATCGCTCGCACTCGCCGTGCTTCATCTGGCACACGGCGTTCTTCAGCGCGCGCCCGAACGCGCCGCGCAACGTCGGCCCGAGATACTGCAATCCGTGATCGGCCGAGGCCAGGACGGCCTCGAATCGCAAGTCAACGTGGAGCACCGGATGACCTCATGGACGAGACATCCCTCTCTCGTGCGGCCCGGCGACACCAACTCTCACGCGACGGCCGGCAGCCGACGCCACGAGGACGATGTCGCTGAGCGAGGAGCGTGCTGCGGTTCGACGCAGGATGGTCGAAACCGGGCCGAGTATAGCCCGACTCCTCCGCCCTGCAACCCCAACTGTTCGCGATGCGTGCGTTTCACAATCAACTGCCGTTCGAGTGACTCATGCCCCGCTGGTCGCCAACGCGAGCGACGAGTGGAAGCACTGGCTGAGCCACCTTCCCCGCCACCAACTGCGCCGGCCGTTCGTGGGCCGGCATCGTGAAGACGATGGTGCTGGAGGAATCTGACAGGTGAGGTCAGTAGGGATAGAAGCGGGCGACGTGCGCGGGAAGTTCAGCAGCCGGGGCCCAGGCTTCGAGGAGGCCGACAATGCCGCCCTCCAGGCCGCGGAGCACGTCCACCGCCGCATTGGCCCGGGCAACGTCATGGCCGCGCAGGGCCTCGTCCAGCCTCAGCAGTTCCAGTTGCACCCTCGCCGCATGTCCGCGCTTGGCGTCTGCGTCGTCTGCCGCTGATGCCAGGGCCGCCCGGATGGCGCCGAGTTCGGCCATCGCGTCTTCGGCGGCCAGCCGGTGAGCCCAGCGCGCGGCGCCCCAGCGGACGTGCGCTGCGAGCCGCGTGTCGGCGGCCATCGCACGCAGCGTCTGCTCGGCGCCGCAGTCCTCCGGCTTGCCGAGCAGCACCGCCGCCCGCGCACGCGCAAGGGCGACGTATGGGCTGCCCTCCAGGCCGAGCCCGCCCGCCGCGTGCGCCAGGTCTCGCAGGGCTTCGCAGTTCCGGAACGCGGCACTGTCACCGAGGACGCCGGCAAGGCGATACGCCTCAGACAGCGGGAACGACGCCTCGCCAGGCAGGAAGGCCTCGAGGTAGAGCGCCGCCAGATCGAGTTGGGTCCTCAGCGCGCGGGGGGCCTGGCCGGTTACCGCGTCGAGCCGCGCCAGCGCGCCTTCGAGCTTCAGCTGAGGCAGGAAGCCCTTCGGCACCGAGGGCGCGCGATACGCCTCGGCCAGCGCCCTGATGGCGTGGATGTCGGGGGCGCCTGCGTCGGCCGCCTGCTGCACGGCATGCGTCACCACCTGGCAGCTCACCTGGGTGGGCCACCGCGCGAGGAGTTCTGCGGTTGGCAGCGACATGGCCCCCTCGTTGCGCTCGTGCCGCGCGGCGACCGCGTGGGCAAACTCCAGCATGTAACGCTGCTCAACGTCGAGGCCCGGCCAATGACTGGCGAGGGCGGCCGCTCGTTCGACCGGGGTCCAGTCGACGAACTCTCCCCGCCCCTGAAGCGCCAGCGCGAAGAACGACCGCGTCAGCTCCGCGCGACTGGCCGGATTCTCGCCGGCCCTGGCCAGCGCCGCCGACAGGCGCCGCTCGCCGAACGCGACCTCGAGCGCGTGCCCGACGGACTTGACGCCGACGATTCGCAGCCTGGCGGCGTCCGGTCCCGCCTGTTCGATCGCACGCTTCGCTTCGTCCTCCTGTGAGACCGCCACCATCACGCGCGACACTCCCGGCGCGATGGCAGCGATGGCGCGAAGCTTGGTCACGAGGCCACCGACTTCGGCAACACGCCCCTCCGCGTCGATGGCAACAGAGCACAGCAGGTCGCCGGGAAGCGAAAGGGCCACCAGGCGCGACGCGAGCACCAGGACGAACGCGAGGCCGAACGACGTGCCCGTGACGCTGCGCTCCGGGGGAACTCCGTCGAGCCCGTCGATCGCCCACGTGTCGACCCACACGAGGCGCGGCTCGATGGCGTGCGCCTCACGCAGCGACCCCCACACGAGCGGGATGGCCCGAGGCAGGGCCAAGGCGGCCACCTTCCAGGTTTCGATGGCCGAGGGCTCCAGTCGCCCGTCGCGCCGGTCCCCTGGCCTGCCGTCGATCATCCAGATCGTGGCGGCGCGATCGCCGGGAACCACCGTGACCCCGAGCGTGGTGCCGACCGCGGGCTCGAGCGGCGGGCCCGCGGGCACGAGACGCCGCTCGTGGCTGTCGTCATCGACGGGCCAGGTCCAGGGGCCGGCCGCGAGCACCGCAGCGAGCCTCGCCCGGTCGAGTGGGGCGCGACGATGGACCGGCAAACGCCTCACGACGACATCTCGTCGGGCTGGTAGGTGCCCCACCACGCGAGCGGGTCCGCACTGGCCACCCGCCTCGCGCGCTCGTCGGCGAGGTCGTCGGTCCACGGCACCGACAGGCGCAGTGACTCGCCTGCGCGGTCCAGGTCCAGCAAGGCCTCGTTCAGGACCTCGGCACGGCCCGCCTCGTGCAGCAGCACCCTCACGTTCTCCACATCGTCCCGGTGGTGGCACAACCGGCGCCAACGCTCGCGCCAGTGCGGCCGGTCTTCGTGGACGTCGTCGGCCAACGCGTCGATCTCGCGGTGCAGCACGTCCACCTTCGCCAGCGCGAGGTCGTTCAGCGTGCGCACCTCCGCATCGGTGAGCTGGCGGGCCCACTGCCTCGGCGCAGCGACGGCGGGGTCGACTTCCCCGCGGAGCAGCTTCTGCAGGGCAGCGCGTGCGCCGGCCCCGCTGGCAGGCTCGACGAGCCGGGCCACCATCCCGGCCGCCACACCGGTGCTCCACGTGGACCGGTAGGACAGCTGCGCTGCCACCTGCTCCGACACCCACGCATCACCGGCGGCCTGCGCCCACTGCTCCACGGGCGCCTCGATCGGGGCCAGCGATTCGATGGTGAGCGGCGCCGACACGTGCGCGATCTGCACGCCCGAGTCGCTGACGCGCACGACGAGTCCCCCGGTGGGGCCGAAGACGGCGGCGATGTCCAGGCGGCGCAGATCGAGCAGGAGTACGCCGGGCTCGTCAGCTGGCCGGTAGACCGCTGCGGCGGCCGTCGTGGGGTCCACGTTTCCCACGCGGAGGTCCAGGCGGCGCTCCGAGTCGCTCGTGACGCGAAGGACGTGCGCAGCGTCGCGGCCACGCTCGAGGAAGAGGCCGGCCCGCGCCGTCACCGCGTCCGCCACGGCGGAGAACCCCATCGAGCTGTACAGCGCCGCGAGGGTGACGCCGATCGTCGCCAGCGACTGCGCCTCGCCGGGGGCGCCGGCCGGCCACGGGACCTCGACCTGTTCACCGAGTTCGACGCCCTCGAGCCCGAGGGACGCCAGTTCGTGGGGGGTAAGGGGTGCGCTCATGGTGCGGTTGTCCGCCGGCGAGACGGCCGGCACAGGTATTACGCTCGGCGCCTCAGGGATCTGACAGCGTTCCGCAGGTGCTCCGCTCGCTGGCGCTCCACCTCGGCCCGCGCTTCCATCGCCTCGACCTGCGACAGCAGGCGGTCGCGGGCGCGCTGGTGCTGCTTGTGGACGGCCGCTTCCGAAGCCGCGCCCGGAGGCTTGCCCGACGCCTCCACAACGCCCGCGATGGACGCCTGCCCCAGCGCGAGCGCCCGCATTTCGTGGAACGCACGGGCGAGGCCCTCGCCGGCCTGGCCGCGCATGCTGGCTGCCGCTGAAGGCAGCACCTCGTGTTCGAGTTGGTGCCAGACAGCCGCAGCCAATTCGTCCGACGCCGACTCGTCCGGGGCCGCATGGGGCTCAGGAAGCCCATGCTCGCCACCCTCGGGCAGTTGCTGGTCCCGTTGCCGCAGGAGCGAGACGCCCTCGTTGTACAGGCAGCGGTGCAGCCAGGCCCTGACGGCGCCGTCGGTGTCGGGGTCGTTCCACTTGGCTCCGTTCACCGCTCGCTGGACGAGCTTCAGGACCACGCGCGCCTCGGCCTCCTCCTTGACTTCCACAGGAAAGCGCAGCGGCCGGCTCGCGGCCCGCACGGCGCCGAGAATGGTCGCGGCCGCCTCGGACCGGACCGCGTCGAGCTGCGCGTCACCGACGATCGGCCCGAGGTTCCGGTAGGCTTCGATCAGCGTCATCGCGCCACCGCCCACTCCCAGGCCTGCTCGCACGCCCAGCGACGGCGAACGGGCGTCACCGGCAGCAGCGCCTTCGCCGTCGAGGCGTCCGGCGCGCCGGTGGCGACCAACCGGTAGGCCTCACCGCTGGCGGCAAGATGGCTGCGGGCCGAGAACCGGCGCAGGTCGAGCCCGCACTCGGCCGAGCATCGCCCCTCCACCTGCGACAGCGCCTCCTGGGTCCTGCGAAGGGCTCGTCGCATCCGGTTGGCGACGAAGTCGGCCAACACGAACCGTGGCGAGACGTTGCCCCTGAAGGGCACGACCTCGTAGGCGGCCACGGTGACGCCCTCGGGCAGCACGGGCCGGATCGCGCCGACGACGGTGCTCAGCGCGGCGGGCTTCAATGGACGCATGACACCCAACTGGGCGTAACGGACGTCGCGCTCGAGCACGTGCAAGTCCACCTGGTGGCGTCCCCCGTGGAGCGAGACCGCGGCCGCCGCGCGCTGGGCGAGCACGGCGAGCAGGTTGAGGTAGCGGTCGCCCACGGCAAGCGTCCCCGCCTGGTCGGCGGCGTCGCCGGTCACGACCTCGCCGGCGGCGAACACCGTTACCGGCGGGCGCTCACCGGGCTCACAACGCGCGGCGAGCGGCTCGAAGAGGCGCTGCAGGGCCACGATCGGCAGTTGCACCTGCTGCTCGAGCGGCGCCACGCACGCGCGCCGCCCCGAGCACACCCTCGCCCACCACTGGTCCAGGTGGGCGCGATAGGCCTTCGGCTCCTCGCCGGCCTCGAGGCGCGCGCGCACGGCCTGCAGCTCCGCTGGCGCGAAAGCGTTGACGAACTCGACGGCCTCCGTGGCGGCGCGCAGCACCTGCGGGCCGATGCGCTCCGCGGCCCTCGCGTCGGCGGCCGCCCGCAGCGTGGCGAGCGCCACCCACATCGGGGCGTTGATCCAGGTGGTGTGCCAGGGCCACGGGAAGCCGGGTACTGCGTCCTCGAGGGTGCGGCGCAACGCCGCGTCGCTCGGCACGACCTCGTCGGCCAGCAGGACGCCGGCGACGATGGCATGCGCCTGCGGGTCGTCGAAATGGCCGGACTCGTCGATGTAGAGGTGCCAGCGGGCCAGCTTCGCGACAGCTGCACCTCGTCGGTCCTTCATTGCGCGTCACCTCCCGGGCACGCACCTGTCGGCGAGATTCTACAAGCAGCGCCGGGCCTGCCGACCTCGCCGCTACGCGATCCACTGCCCCTCTCCATCCGACTGCCACACCACGCCGTCCTCGACGTGGAGGCAGGGGAGGCACTTTGCCTCGTGGATGTAGTCCCCGTAACGCACGTCGGTGCCGGCTACGGCCGCGAGCGCCGCGTAGGCCGGAATCCGCATGTTCGTGGACCTCACGGAGGCCGGGGAGCTACGGCCCTACGCCGCCCTGCTTCCCGGCCTGCGACCCCACGACGACGACCTGACCCACCATCGCCTGGCGATCCGCGATGTCAGCGTCCCAACCGTGGCACGCATGCGCGAGATCCAGGCGGTCATCCAGGGCGCCCTCGCGGCCAACCGCCCGGTCTACGTGCATTGCTGGGGCGGCACGGGGCGGACGGGCACGGCCGTCGGCTGTTGGCTGGTCGAGCGGGGGCTGGCTGACGAGGATCCCCTCGCGGTGCTGAAGGGCCTGCGTGCGCGGTGCGGCAAGGCGCGGCGCCGGTCCCCGGACACCGACGAGCAGGCCGCCTTCGTGCGACGGTGGTCGGCGGCCGGTGGCCCCGGCAGGGCGAGCACGGCGGCGAAGCCGGGCCGCGCCGACAATGCCTGACGCGCGTCGCGGGCCTCCGTTGCTGGATGCCCCCGTTCGCGGTGAGCCGCCTGCGTCCCGACGCCTGGGCGCCAACGCAAGGAGCAGCGTGCTCCCGCGTCGCTCAGTCAGATCCGCCTCCATCACCGTCGCCCTCACCGCCCCATGAGGCGCCGGCATCGCCAAGGTCGGGACTCCTGCCGGGGTTCCTGCGAAGGCGAGCCTCGCGCTGCTTCCTGCTCTTCTCGTGCTCGGCATCAATAGCGGCGGCTTCTTCCCGACTGAACAGCAGTTCCGAGGGCAGCGCCACGCCGCAGGATTCACACCTGGGGACGCGGCGATTGAAGACCCGGAATCCGCAGGCGGGGCAGCGGAACTCGACAGCAGCCATGTCCTCAGCTCCCGTGTCTTTCCAGTCCAGCGACCCGGCGCGGGGCCGCGCGCGGCGCATCCGGTCCTCAGAGGACGCCGGAGCCGGCCGTTCGTGACGGCGGCGGCGCGTCAGTCCGCCACCGGCCTCGCGCGCGTGCCTGCCTCCCACGCGCGGGCGAGCAGGACGTGGTTCAGGTACGCCAAGGGCCACAGCACGATGAAGGAGCCCGTGAACGTCAGGCCCCACACCGTCGCCAGCACGGCTTCGATCACCGGCACGGACGGAAGGCGCCGCCAGCCATCGGCGACGTGTTGTCCCGTGAGCACGTCGTACATACCGCAGCCGACACCGAAGATCACGGCCGCGGTGTACACGCTCACCAGCGAGAACAGGGCCCGCCTTAGTCTGCCGTCCCTGGGGAACGCCGCCGAGGCGAGACCGGCCCCGATGCCGATGAACGGGGCCAGAAGCACCCCGCCCCAGATGCTCCGAAGCCACGGGCCCGCCAAGCCGATCGCGATCGCCGCCCACACGACCCCAGACGCGAGCGACAGCGCGATGACCCGATCGGTGGTGCTCACACGATTCCTCGTGGCGGGACGAGGTGTGCGGACCCGCGCGACCGCCGGAAGCCCGCTGGGCAGGCGTGCTACGTCTGCCCAGTCCCGCAAGGCACTCGGCGAGGGCAACGTCGAAGGGATGTTGCCAACGAGCCCGTAGATCTCCACGCCGCTCAGGATCCCTTCGCTCTCGAAGATGAATGCCCCGGCCAGGTCCTCCTCGGCACCGACGACATAGTCCGCGAGGACGCCGACTCCTGGCGGTGCTTCAGGCATGCCCTGAACTCTGAAGTTGAAGCTGGGGCAGCCACAGGGGCACTTCCAAGTGGTGGCCAGTGCGCCGTCCAGTTGACCAAGGAACGCCTGCGCTGCTGGACCTCCGTGGGACAGCATCCAGTGCGCGAGATCCCTCTCCTCTGCCGTCAGCGGTCTCGTTTCACCGGCCATCTGCAGACATGCTCAACTCGCCGATTCTGTCGCGGCACCGTCGCGCGGGCCGCCCCATCGCAGCCGATGCGAAGGGCCCGCTGCGATGCTGCCCCAACGCCTGGTCTCATCGCCCGAGCGCCTTCTCAACGTCGGCCAGCGAGATCTTCATCGTCATCAGGTCAACGGGGGACTCCGCAAGCCCGTGGTGCAGATAGAAGCGCCTGGCGTCCTCAGAGACGGCGTGCAGCAGGACGGCTCGGATCCCCGCCATCTCCGCGACGCCCAGCGTCCTCAGCAAGGCGTCTCGCAGGAGGGCGGCTCCGAGGCCCTCGCCCTGGTGCCTGCGGTCGACGGCCAACCGGCCCAGCACCATCACCGGCACCGGCTCCGGCATGTTGCGCCGAACCCGCCCAGTGGCCACCTTCTGCGACACGGCGCCCGCAGCCAGGGCGTAGCAACCCATCACCCGCTGGCCATCGGTGATCACGAACGTGCGCGAGGCCCGGCTGGATTCGTTCTGCAGGGCCCGGCGCTTCAGCCAGTCGTCGAGTTCAGCGACGCCCGAGTCGAACGCCGACACATCGTGGTCTGCGGTGAGCCGCCGCGGCGCACGAACGGCGTCACGCACCGGCGTCAGCGCTCCCAGGGGCCGGCGTGGCGAGCAGTTTGCGGAGCCGCGGATTGGCGGCCGGCGGTGCGTCGAGCAACTGGATGAAGCGCCGAAACGCCGTCGGGTCGAGTTGAAAGAAACACCGGTCGAGCAGCACCGATTGGGCCTCGCGCGTCGCCGCGTCCAGCATGAACTCGGTGCGGTCCTTTCCGACCGCCTCGGCAGCACGATCGATGAGCGCCCGCCGGGCCTCGTCTGTCCGAAGATTGATGACCCGGTTCCTGGCCGGCGTGGCCGCCATGTGTCCCTCCTCGCGGGCGCCGTGCCCCTGACCCGACCCTAGGGGCTTGTGTGTACGATGTCAATACGTCTTGCCGCGCCACGTCCTGCCAGGTGCGGCTCCGCCGACGCATCGTCCTGGGCGCGATTTCGAAAGCTGACAGCGGCCGAGTGCGCCCCCCCGCCTCACGCCCGCTTCCGCGCCTTCCCGTCCGCCATCCGCTGCCAGGCCATCACGTCTGCCTCCACGACGACGAAACGGGGCGGCCCGAAGGCCGCCCCGTTCGTCGTCGCGTGCTACCTGTCAGGCCACGGCCTACAGGTTGATCTGCATCATCGAGATGTTCGCCGCGCCGTACTGGTGGCAGTTCACTTCGATGTCGCCCTTGCCGCCCGCCACCT
>JADHED010000711.1_pt1 | contig 35402 bp, 41 predicted proteins | sample 8952041 | NCBI WGS metagenome assembly JADHED01 (sample SAMN16124423, study PRJNA663239) | bioreactor sludge metagenome | isolation source: sludge (control) | place: India:Bengaluru | collected 2018-09-08
GGAATCCTCGAACCGGTTAATGAAAACCGGTCCTGTGGGTTCTCCCCCTTCACATCGCTAACGCTTTTAAACCGGGACCGGCATCGGGCCAGCTCCCGCTTTAGATTATATAGCGGAGGGTAATCAATCAATGTTTGCACAAAGTTAGCGGCATTGCCCGGAAACAGAGCAAAAGACTACGGCATAAAGCCGTTTCGCTTCTCTTCACTATTTATTCCGTTTCCTTTTGCCTTTATTCCGATCAATCCGCTCCATGGAAGCACAAAAATTGATTTGATTTTATTAATTTTAACTTGTAATCTTATGAAATGCATTAATTGTCAATCGGAAATTAAACCTGATTATAGGTTTTGCCCAATCTGTGGTATTGAGATTGTTCAACGAAATACTCAGAGAGAAGAAGTATACTCCCAGGATAGAGGTAATTATCCCGACGACTTTGATCCCGACCTATATAAATTGTGAGAATAGCCCTGAAAGGGGCTATTTTCTTTTATTAAGAGTTTTCCTGTAATCCGGTCTTTCAGGTCCACTCCCTTTCACATAGCCTTTATTTTCTACCCACCCACCCTTTTAATGGAATAAAGCCTTTTCTGGTGGTAAAAGCAGATTCACGGTTATTTCGATTCACTTCGCTTCGGGACCTGCCGAGCTCAAGTGTTCGCCCGGACAGACCCCTTCGCTTCGTTTCACTGCATAACCGTGAAACAGCTTTCTCCTTTTTTTATCTGATAGTTACTTATAGTTCCATATCAGTGTCGAGCTATGACCGGGTGTATCCTGGTAAATTATAGACCATGCGCTATTTGTTAACTACACAGTGTCACTGACCTGGAACATTAAGTTAACTATCGGCTTTATACTGCTTTTGACCCATTAAAATAAGGATGTTCGTATTTTTTGTTTTAATTTTCAGTTGTGAAATATGTCGGCATTGGAGTCGGATAATCAAATAATAAATATTAGACACACAATTATGAATGCAAATGTAAGTAATGCAATATCTAGGTTTACAAAGAACAAGGCTGTTTTGATTCTTGTAATTGCTCTTGTTATATTGTTTCTAGCAAATCCAACAAAGAAAGACTTTGATCAATACATCCCAGCACAAAAAATAGCATTGGAAGATAAGAGAATGCATTGTGATAATATGACAACTGCAAGGGAATACAATTTTATTATATTTTCCGTATTCTATGCTGAAATCAAATGTGTTAACAATGACTCTTTTTACGGTGAAGGTTATATATCTAAGTCCAAATACCTTGGTATTTTTAAAAACTTTATCAAATACAATTCTCAAACATTAAAATTTAAAAATGAACTAATTGAAATTCCTCAATAATTCACTGTTTCAGTTTCCGTTTAAGATAACTTAGCTTTTGTATTACTGATTTCTACTATACCCCATACACCCATTTTAGGTAAGAGGTCTTTACTGTTGGTATATCCAAAATGGATCGGGTATATATTTACCCGTTTGTGCACTCCCACCCTTTAGCCTTCAAAAGAAAATACATCCACGGTCTTTCTTTGCCCTCCGTTTTATTAAATCTCTATTTCCTCCTGTAAAGTCAAATAACATCCCCAAAAGAGTTTTCCTGAGCAGTTTCGCATTCGAAAAATAAAATGGGAAATAGGCCCCTGCAATACCAAGACAAGTTTTGTCCCTAACCGTCCAGAAATAAATCAGGATTAGTTTTTAGAGGCATTTTCTGGCCGCTAAGGGACAAAAGTATTGGCATGACCCCATTATCCCATTTTATGGTTTTTTCTACGCGAAACAACTCAAAACTCATTATACGGGGATGTAAAAGTTCTTTGACGTACTGGAAAAGGAAAAGGATTCTAAAGCAAAACACTATGCAATGAAAAATTTGGTAAAGACAAAACGCTCTTCAATCTAAAATCTAATATCAAGGATATAGTTGAAAATCAATCAAATATGTTCCACGTGAAACATAAAACAAAGTAAATCAATCATTTATAATTTAACTAATATGAAAAAAGCAGCAAAAAATAATCAAAACATTGAAAAATCCCTTTCTCTGGCAGAATTGGAAATTATTTATAAAACAAAGGTGAAAACCTCTGAAATGCCCATACTAACATGTTCAAAAGATGCTTTTAACGAGTTTATTAAAATTTTTAATCCTTTCAGAATAGCCCACAGTGAAGAAATGCTGATTCTTTGTTTAAACCGTTCAAATCGTGTCTTAGGGTGGTTTAGGGTATCCTCCGGAGGAATTTCCGGAACGGTTGTAGATATCAGGGTTATTTTGCAGGTCGCCTTAAATACTAATTCTTCCTCGGTAATTGTAGCACATAACCACCCTAGCGGAAACACCCGCCCAAGTGATGCGGATACGGAGATCACAAAACGCATTAAAAATGCCCTTGAAATGGTAGATATTAAGCTACTGGACCACCTGATAATTACACCAGATGAAAATTATTTGAGCATGCAAGATGAAGGAATAATTATTTAATAATCACTTGAATTATGGCAACACTTATAAAAACTGGCGGAGAAAAAATGACAGTTTATCCGCAAGACGGGAAATATTTCACCCTGCAGGAACTCTATAAACTGATTGACTGTAACCTTATTGACATTGTCTCCCTCGATGATGGCCGCCTGATGGTCTGCGATGACGAAGCAAAATTAGTGGATGATTGGGAAATTAACATGGAGGCCACAGAGCTATTCAGGGCGGGAAGAATGACACACACAGAATTTCGAGAGTACATGAAAACCCTGACCAAAAATGAGAACATCTTTTTTATTGATGCCTCAAGCGACACAATGGACTGTATTGCCGGAGATGTTCTGATCTGTGAGCCTTACGAACTAGAACAATAAAAAGAAATAGTCCCGGATACCAGCCGGGACTATCTAATACAATTTTTAAAAGTAATCTCTAAAACCATCGTATTATGAACAAAATTAGTGAAAAATTAGACGTCTATCAATTGGTTACAAACCAAATTATTGAACTGCTTGAAAGACACAAGGAGCTTAATTATACAAGCACCTGGACACCTGCAAACGGCGATATTTTTGCCTTTAACCCGGTCACAAAAACAGTTTATTCCGGAATTAACCAGTTGCTGCTTTCTTTTTCCTGCATCACAAAAGGATATGAGTTAAACCGGTGGCTAACTTTTAAGCAAATCCAAGAGTTAAATGGATCCATTAAAAAAGGAGAGCGCAGCACCCTAATAACGTATGTGAATTACTCTTATTTTGATGAAGAAGGTAAGAATGTAACATCCGATATCAATAAGCAAATTAAGCTTCATATTTCGATAAGGTCGACCATTAAAAGAGTTCCCTTTCTTCGCTATTATCTTGTTTTTAACATTGGCCAGGTTGAAGGCCTTCCGGACAAGTTCTTTGAAAAAGAAAATAACCTTCGGTTTTCAGAACCGGAAAAAGACGAGATCGCAGAGGATGTTATTAAAAAATCCGGAGTCAGAATAAACTTTGTTCGCTTTACTGAAAACATTGCAACGGTTTTAACTGGTGCAAGTGCAAATTATTATGACAGCCTTAAAGATGAGATTACACTTGCAGACCGGAAGCAGTTTACCGGGAAAGAAGCATTTTATAAAACCGCCTTTCATGAACTTGGCCACTGGACCGGGCACCCATCAAGATTAAACCGGCAGTTGCGAAATGCAAAACAATCAAAAGAATATGCTTTTGAGGAACTCATTGCTGAACTGTCTTCAGCTTTTATCAGCGGACTTTGCGGTTTTTCCTCTCAGGTCACAAACAACGCCGCATATATTCATAGCTGGCTGGAATGCCTTCACAATGATAAAAAGTTTATTTTGCTTGCAGCTGCAAAGGCACAGCAAGCCGCTGATTTTATTAAGGAGCTTGTTGGCCTTCGGATAGAACATGAAATAAATGCCTAAAAAAAATTCCCGGCGACAGCCGGGTTTTTCTTTTTCCAGGAATGATAAAGACATCTAATTGGACCAAATGCAAGATCGACCAGCTCGTGTCTGTGATATTATGCTTTAGAATTAAATTTGGTGGCATTTATTTACGCTGAATATGCCCATCCTTGCATGTTAATGCGATAAATCCCGGGGGATTGGGCGGCAGAGCCCCCAAAAAACTATTCCTGATTAACCAGTTGCTGCTCTTCTATGAGTTTTTTGATAAAACCATTCATGTAGTTTTCTTTTGAGGTTTTTATATATATCTGACCCTCTCTGACCATTTTATCAACCCTTAAGATTTCATCTATAATGGTTTTATCCTCAAAAATAATGTTGAACCAGTTATCATTTATTCCGTACTCCTTTTTTATCCTTAACATCTCTTTTCCGAGCTTATCTGTACCAACTTCATTTATATATTTATAATATTTTTCTATTTTATGAAGTTCTTTAGCTTCACCCCTGGCTGCCTGCTTTGATGTGATTTTAAAATCAAAACCAATTATCTTCTTCCCCTTCTTGTGATACTTTACTATCTCAACGGAGATATCTGTTTTTTCATTTATTTCATCAATGGAGTCATGCACTACCCTTTTTACGAAATCGAAGTTCTCAGCATATTTTTCACTATTCAGATTTAACCTGGTCCGGATATAATCGATAGTAACACCCTTCCAGATGCCTGTATCTAAAAATTGAGAGAAGAATTCATAAAATCTCTGTGAATAGGTACGCGAAAGCAGAAGAGCTGATTTCAAGCGATAATAGAAATATCCTTCTTTTAATTCGGCCAGGTACGGATAGGCTGTATCAAGTATTCTTATCTTTAAATGGCCCCACCGTTTTTGGTACTTTACTTCTGGAAATGGTACAAATACGTGCATCTGTTCATTTCCTTTATTATATATTTTTATTCGCCTTGAGGTGATATTATTTGCCAATTCTTTGAGCTTTTCATAGTGTTGGGTGCCTATGAGGCTTGTAGGCACTTCAAACCATAAATTATTATTAAACATATCCTGGTCGATGCCAAAGCCCTTTTTAATTTGGTTTACTACTATGTAAAAAATTCTTTTTTCAAGAACGTCAAATTCATGAACTGCGTTATTCAGCAGTATTGGCTGTTGGGTTTTGTCTTTGATGGATTCCATGGGCAAATAAAAAGCAATTTAGAGCATTTATCCGGACAATCTAATATTTTGATGTCCGTATTTATTAACAAGAAATCAACCAAAAACAAACTGCAAATCTGTCCGGATTGTAGGTGATTACTTTCTTTGATAGCGTTATAAGGACTGAGTACCCATCCGGATTGGCGATTCAAAACAAACTGCAAATCTGTCCGGATTAGAGTGACTGTTTTCTTTGAAAGCATTGAAAAGACTTCATATTAGTCCGGATTCCCAAAAACAAACTGCATTGTTGTCCGAATGTTTTCAAATGTATCAGGCCATGAAATAATTATCCTATAATCTCTGACAGTAAAAACGCTTTAAGATCTGATGCAAATACATGTGAAGAAGTGTATTTTACTGCATTGTTGACCGGATTTGCTGTACATGTAGGAATTAAAGGCGATTAAATGCATAATAGTTCAGATAAAAACCCTCAGGATAAAAGAAACGGACATTAAGATCCAATCAACTGTAAAACTGTCCGGGCACAACTGTAAATCAGTCCGGATTCCCTATTAAACTGCATATCTGTCCGGGTAAATTTCAGTGAACTGTATATCCGTCAGGGATAGAACTGTATATTTGTCCGGAATCATTCGCAAACTGTTTATTTGTCCGTATAAACTGGGAATCAGTCATGATTAGAAAAACCAATCTGCATATCTGTCCTTATTTTCTGCATATCTGTCTGTTTTATTCTTAATATAAACTGTATATCAGTCCGCATTAACTGCATATCTGTCCGGATGGAGTCTGTATCATTCAGCTTTTCTGTCATTTATATGCCCTACAATCATTACTATTAGATTAATGATTTCTATTTATCAATTCATGATTTTAAAAACCAATAAGGAGTTGAAAATCTATTTAATAAATTTTTAAGGTATTTTCAACAACTGTTTTCCCCCTAACCCCCAAAGGGGGATTAAAGCGGTATTTTTTTTCCCCCAACCCCAAAGGGGTGATTGGATTTATCGCATAAAACATGAAAGGATGTGTATAAATATACAATAAATATGCATAAATTACCTTAAAAAGTAAAAAATTACATTGGCGCGAAATTTTGCACAAGGTAAATTAAAAAAGAAACCCCGGAATTAACCAGGGCATCCTCACATGATAGCCAGAGCGCTCGGGTCGGTTCCCACCGTTGCCCTATCCTCTCTGACTACAATAGCTAAGTTATTAATTATCTATTAAAAATCAATTATAAGAAATACTTTTTAACTTTAATTTTGCTAAAAATAGCTTAGATGAAAACAAAAAGGAAAAGACCCAGGATTATAAAACCCAAACCCGTTAAATACGAAAAGGGGAAAGAAATATTAAACGCTGTTGATGAAAAAATTACTTATTCGGGAAAGACCTTTAACGACGCTTAACATCCGGATATTTTTCTCTTAGTAACCCAATAGCTTCGGTTAAAGCTTTTCTCTGGTTGTAGTCATAGTCACCTAGAGTTTTTTTATAGTACACAAACTCCTTTATGAATTCCAGATCATCAATCAGAACAATAAAGGTTTGAGGCTTTGTTGTCGCAGTGGATTCTTTGTGTGGAACATGGCTGATACCTTTATCCGAAAAGAGATTGTTTAGCCCTCCGGAAAGATTATCAGTACTTTTTGAAAGATTTGTAAATTCTTTTTTTGCCATAGCTTTTAAATATTACGTATATTATATGGTAATATTATTATATAATAGATATAATATTACGTCTATTATTATATAATATGCTTTATGAGTTTAATTCCAAAACAAGATCAACATAATCTTTTGCTGCTTTAGAATGCTGATCAAAAAAGAAAATATCCTGGCCACGAGTTTGACTTTCCGGAATGGCTACATTCAACCTGATAACTGAATTCATGAGCCGATCCCCAAAATGCTTTTTAACTTCGTCGGTTATTTGTTTTGAAAGAACTCGCTGTTGGTTGTACCTGGTAAAAAAGACTCCCCATATTTTAAGATCAGGATTAAAAAATTCTTTTATTTTTTTAATGATTCCCACAATTGAGTCTATCCCGGCTAAAGCAAAGAACTCAGCATCCATCGGGATTAAAACCTTTTCTGAAGCCACAAGAGAATTTATTGTAATAAGGCCCAGCGAAGGAGGACAATCAATAAAGCAATAATCATACTGGTTCTCTACATCTTTAAGCAATCTTTTAAGGATTGTTTCGCGAGCCATAGCCCCGGAAATCTCAAGTTCAATACCGGAAAAATCAATTGAAGAAGGGACAACATATAAGTTTTTGGTAGTTGTTTCACGTATGGTTAGGGGCAAAGGTTTTTCTGTCCGAAAGCTGTGATAGATTGTGGGTTCACCATTTTTCAGAAATATTCCAAGTCCTTTTGTAAGGTTAGCCTGAGGATCCATATCTACAAGTAGTGTCCTTTTTCCATTTATGGCATAAAGGGCCCCTATGTTTATTGCTGAAGTAGTTTTTCCAACCCCTCCTTTGTGGTTTAATATGCTTATTATTTCCATATATTATATGTATTATATCATAATATTATACATATTATAGTATAATATTACGTTTTGTATACCATAATACAATATTAAGTATTATAATAGTTTAAACCATCAAAACTTATAAACAATAGAAAAGGATCAGCTGCTTAGAAGAAAAAACCGGGTGCATTGATCAGGTTATTTAAAGCATTTAGCAGCTTTATAAATTCAGGCGTTTTTTCAGTTGAATCGGGTTGAGATCCAGGATATAGGTTATATCCATTAATCAATTTTTTCTTTCCATCATTATAAACAAGTTCCAAATCCCATTCTTCGCCATCCAGAATTGATGGATTGAAGTATTCTCTATCCCAATTGAGAACTTTTAAGTCATTTAATTCGGATATTAAGACCTCTTTAGATTCATTTAAAACTTCCTTTTTTTTCTCATTACCGGCATTGTAGATTAAATCCGTACAAAAGACAACATTGTTTCCACCAAGAGTAACCATACTTTTAGGTCCGAAGCAGCTGCCAAAAGAGAATCTTAAGTAATCCAGAAGTAATATTTTGTCCATACCTGGGATTGCATAGCAAGTAAATTTATTACCCTTTTTGATTTTTGATCTGATTTCAGAGCGAATAATGCTTTGAAAATCCATGTTTTGAAAAAAGTTTACCTGGCAGCCGTAATCAGTAGCTCCAACCTTCATATCCATAGATTGGTTTTGGAAGCGCTTAATAGGTAAAGCAAGATGTAATCACGCAGAGCATGATTCGTATATTGATTATTAAGCGCTTAAGTTATTTTTGTATACTTGTTGGTATATTGTTAATATTAAATGGCTGTTATTCAGCTTTGATATGTATACTTTAGAGTATATTCATCCTTGTAAAAGGAAGAATTTACTATGGAAACAACTTTAAAAATCGGCAAAGATTACGTGGATATCCTGAAGGATCTGGTTAAAGAAAGTGACATAAAGACTCAAAAAGACTATGTCGAATCAATGATACTTTACTTCAAAGAAACCGGAATTAACCCGAGGGTAAAGAACCGATCCACTGCAGATGAAATATCCAAGCTCCGAAATACGGTGATATCATTCATTCGTGAGCAGGAAAAGAAGAAGCTGGATCCTATCATTTCGACATTAAACGAGACTTTAGATTATCTGCGTAACTATTATAAAAATGAAGCAGTTACTAAAGATGATATAAAAGCCCTTGTTGCAACCAAATCGCAAGCTCCTGCACCGGTAATCCGAAAGGATCCTGAACCAGCTTCACAATTAGCCAATGATGAAAAATATCAAAACCTTGTCAAGCATACAAAAGGGTTATTTAACGAATTCAGCAAGAATTTTAAAAGCTCTACATTTGGGGGGTACTCCGTTGACAAAGCTATTTTAGAGCGTTACAAGGCATTATTTGAAAAACTGTAATATCATGTACGTAAGAATTCATGGGAATAGGGATTATTTCAAGGGCAACACGCAAAGCTGCCGGGACCTGGTGAATTATCTTGGAAAAGAAAACGAAGAAAAGGGATTTCTTGACCAGGAGCAGTTTTTTAACCAGACCAATAACAGCATAGAATCCCAATATGTAATAAGCTCAATTGACAACAATAAAAAAGGGTTAAAGGATAAGGAAGCGAAGTTTTTCATGCTTACCATCAACCCATCGGAAAGGGAACTAAAGCATCTATTGAAGATATCGACAAATGGGAAGAATATCGGCCATGTATCAGAGCTGACCCCTGGGGAACTGGAAAGGTATAACAATCTTATTAAAAGCTATACCAGGCAGATTATGGATGACTATGCCCGGGCATTCAACCGGGAGGACCTTACCGGCAAAGATCTTGTATATTACGGCAAAGTTGAACAGGAAAGACACTTTAAAGGAACGGACAAGGAAGTTAAGGAGGGTAGAGCGTTAAGCGGAGAGCTGAAGCCTGGATTGCAAACCCATGTACACATTGTGGTTTCAAGAAAGGACGCTGAGCAGATACATAGCTTAAGCCCGCTTGCCAACAGCAGAGGAAGCAGTAAACACAAGCTCAACGGCAAAAGTACTATGGTAGGCTTTGACAGAGATAATTTTGTTAAGGGTTGCGAGAGTCAGTTTGATAAAATGTTCCAGTATCAAAGGAAGATGGAGAATTCATATGAGTACTACAAATACGTATCAAATCCCGCAAGAGGAATTAAAATGGTCCAACAAGCTATTTCTAATCCTGAGATTGCCGCAAAAAACCTGGCTGTCGCTGGCATTAATAATCTATCAGGGACAAAAGTTGGCGGCCACATTAATACTGCAGCAAACTTGGTAGAAAACCCGGTTTCCGCAAAAGACATGCTTGTTACTAAATTAGATCAGCTGGCCATGAAGCTTATGCCAGCTAAGATAAGAGCGGTTAAAAATGTTACAGAAAAAGTCATTAAGCCAGTAGTAGAACTGGGTACCGGTGGCTTAGAAATCTGATAAAGAATCATGTAATTTGATTTTATGCATAATTTATTCTCATTCCTGGCAAATTCTGATAGTACAACCAAGTTGTTCATTGTAATAAGCGTATTGACGCTTGGTGCTATCCAATACTTTTTATTTAAAATCCGGTATAAGGTAATTACAGTAGTTCTTCTTCATGTGGTTTTTGGGTTGTTTTTGTCACGAGTTACGGCCTACAATCCTATTGTTCATGGGGTATTGTATATCCTTCCTTCTCTGGTCATTGTTCTTTTGCTCTTTATGCTTTTCTCGCTCAAAAAGAAAGGCTCCGAGGATCCTTATGCAATCTCTTTAAGTACCAATAGAGGCAAACTATCTTTTAACCCGTTTTCAGGGGTTTGTATCCTTGGGACACCCAAGGCCGGGAAAACGGCAAGCATCGTAAAACCTACCATTGAGCAGCTGGCCGAGAAGAACTATTGCGGAATCATTTATGATTACAAGAAGTTTGATTTAACTAAAACGGCATATTACCACTTTCAAAACCATCCGGTAGTAGACTTTAAATGTATCAATCCTTTTGAACTGAATTATTCCTACAGGGTTAACCCGGTCCACCCGGATATAATAAAACATCCAGCTTACGCACAGGAAGCAGCTTATGTGTTTATTGCAAACATGATGGGGGCATCAAAGACAACTTCAAACAATCCGGAAAGCAGATATTGGATTGATTCAGCTGCCGGGGTTCTTGCAGCTGTCCTTTGGAGGCTCCGGGATGATTTTCCGAAGTTTTGTACCTTACCTCATGCCATATCAATAATCATAAAAAAACAGGACAGAGAACTTGCTGCATTTCTGGAAAAGAATGACCAGTCACAATTCCTGGCAGCTTCTTTTTTTAAAAGCCTTGTTTCAGACAAACAAGTTGCTGGGATCCTGGGCACCCTTGCAAGTTCACTGAGCAAAGTTGCCCTTCCGGAAATCTTTTATCTTTTTTCAGCAAACGAGGTTAACCTTGAGCTTAATAATCCTGAAAAACCAACACTGCTGACTATTTCAACCATACAGCAGCTGGATAAAACATACGCACCGGCATTAGCCCTTGTAATAAGCATGGCCCTGAAACTCATGAACCAGGAAGGAAGGCATCATTCTGCCGTAATCCTGGATGAAGCGCCAACGCTTATCATTCCTGAGTTTGATAGAATCCCTGCAACTGCCAGAAGTAATAAGATTGCTACATTCTATATTGCGCAGGACATGGTTCAGGGTGAGGCTGGTTATGGCCGGGTAGGAAGTGAAATGATACTGGCCACGCTTGCAACTCACATGTATGGCAAGGTGATGGACCCGGCGACAGCTGATCGTTATAGTAAGATGTTTGGTACCGTAGATAAGAATTATACCAGTCGAAGCCGAAAATTCGGGGAGTGGGGAAGCACTAGTTTTACTGACAGTCTGAGAGAGATACGGAAATTTAAACCTGAGAAGTTCCATTCTTTGGAAACAGGAGAATTTTTAGGGCTAATTGCTGATGGAAATATGAAGGAATTTAACGTGAAGTTTAAATGTTACCAGGATGCAATTATTCATTTACCAATGGTACGAAATGTTAGTGCAAAAGAGATAAAAGAGAACTTTGATTCAATCATCCAAGAGGCCGCTGTTATTGAATAGAGATTCTATCAATAGTTATCAACATTTAGATAGAATAGTCTAATTTAATTTTACATTTGTTGCATATAGATTTCACCCATTCTCATATTTATGCGCAACTGCCTATTAACCCTACTGCTCATAATATCCGTTAATTCTTTCTCCCAAGTAAGACATGTTAAAGGTATTGATATGTGGGGAGTTAATACCGGGGTATTGTCTGAAGGTCAATTTGTTGGTATCTCATGGCAAAAATTCCTAGATAGGAATTTAAGTGTAAAAGCCGGAGGTATTTATGAGTTTTACTACATACCCAATTTTAAATACAATTTATATGCTTTTAATGCTGAAGGCCTATTTACATTTTTAAGCAATAGGAAGAACCTTTATTTCAATTTGGGTGCTGGGCTTATTTCGGGAATTGATAACCTATACAGTGAGAGCATATCCTTAGATAATAGAGAGTTTGTAATAGGCGAAAAAATAGGGTTAAACGCAGAAGTTTTTATAACCCACAACATGAAAATTGATTTTGGTGCTTTCCAAAGATTTTTTCAGAGGAAACAAAATGAATCCATGGGGATAACCTGGGAGGCATCTTTATTTATTAAATTCTAAAATGTTATTTCATGAAAAGATTGTTTTTTAGCGCAAGCCTTTCATTTATAATTATCTATGGTTTACAGGCTGTTGAATTTAAACCAGGAACCTTAACCCTTGACAATAGTGCATATGAAAAGACTGTATGTTATGATGCAAGCTCAGGCGTTATAAAACACTCTGGAAAGAGTGTTAAAGGCGGTTTTGGCCAAGTGATAATAAATTGGAAAACGGTCGAGCAGAGATGGGAAAAATCAGAAGACGGTGTTAATTTCTCTACCGTATCTCTTACAGACGATATATTAAATAATATCACAAAAAAAACCTGGATAAGGAGATATGTAGAAGTTTCAGGCACCTATGCAACGACCTTGGGCGGTCCTTGGGGATTCACAAAGAGCGGACGTACAAATACTGTGGTTATAACGCCAAGGAATAGGCTTGATGGCGGTACAATAGGATCCATTCAAACCATATGCTATAACTCAAGTCCTTCAACTATTAATAATGTAGTATTACCTTCCGGAGGAGAAAGCCAGTATAATTATACTTGGGAAAAAAACGAAGGTGTTAATTGGGTTCTTATTACTGGCGCAACACAGACATCATATTATCCTGGCGTTTTAACCAATTCAACTTCATTTCGAAGAGTTGTTACAAATACTTGTGGGACTGTTTACTCAAATGTTGTTACAATTAGTGTTAGGGATATATTGAAAGCGCCAACTATTTCAGCAAATCAAACAGTTTGCTATAATACAGTACCGACCACACTAAATGCGACAAAAGCCACCGGTGGCGGAGAAACATTTACTTATATATGGCAGGAAAGTAACAATAATTCAACGTGGAATGATATTACTTCATCTCTCAAAAATCTCTCATTCTCACCTCCTGCACTTACCCAAACGAAATATTTCAGGCTTAAGGCCACTTCAGAAGCTGGATGTGGAGTCTTATATTCCAATACCGTGACAATTACTGTATATCCTTTATTGATTAACGGATCAATCGGCAGTAATCAAACAATATTTTATAACACAAAACCCGCTACCCTTAACAGTTTAACTCTTCCCTCCGGAGGAACCGGTAATTATCAATACAAATGGCAGTATTCTACTGATAACAAAACATTCTATTATCTTTCTAATGCTTCGGGAGCAACCTATTCACCCGAAATTCTTACCCAAACCACTTATTTTAGAAGGCAAGAAAGTTGTACTGGTGGGTGTGGGGTAGTTTATTCCAATACTATTACCATTAATGTGTATAATGACTTAAATGCTGGATTAATAGGTAATGACCAGGATATTTGCTATGGTGTTACTCCAATTAATCTTATCGGAGAGTTAGCTTCTGGTAGCAATGGCAATTATGTTTATCAATGGGAACAATCTACAAATGGAATCAGCTGGAATTCCATTCCAAATGGTAAATCACAAAATTTTCAACCTGGGGTTTTATACCAAAGCACTTTTTTTAGAAGATCTGTAACGTCTCCTCCTGATGCGGCAAAGAAGTACTCAAACGAGATTATTATTACCGTAAAGGATCCTCTTACTGCAGGGGTAATTGGCAATGCTCAGACAATTTGCTATGGTTCTGCACCCATTACCCTTGTTGGCAGCGGTCCAACTGGAGGTATGGAGAATTATCTTTATCAATGGTATTCATCAGAGAATGGGGTAGACTGGACAGCTCTGGCACTTGAAACCAATGATATTTATACTCCTGCTCGTCTTACTAAAGATACGTACTTTAAGCGGTCTGTAACTTCGGGAATATGTGGTTCAAAAGAATCAAATACGGTAAAGATTATTGTACTTCCTGATATTGCTCCTGGTGCAGTGGGTCATGATCAGACTATTTGCTTCAACACAAAACCAGTTCAACTTAATGGTGAAAATCCATCCGGAGGGACCGGCACTTATCAATATAAATGGCAAAAATCCATAAACCGCGATAGTTTTGAAGATATCCCTTTGGCAAGTAATGGTTACTATTTACCTGAACAGCTTACACAGACTACCTTTTTTAGAAGATCTGTAACATCAGGTTCTTGCGGTACAAAATACTCTGACCCTATTCAGGTTACTGTACTAGATGAATTAAATCCAGGAACAATTTTTACTCAGAAGTCCACTATTTGCTATGATTCTATACCGGTTGCTTTTCTGGGAACATTGCCGACAGGGGGAACAGGCAATTACCAATTTAAATGGATAGCTTCTGAAAATGGTGTAACATGGAGTGATGCTCCTTTTGCAACCGAGCAAAATTTCCAGGAGAAGGGTAAGCTTACTAAAAACACTTATTATAAGAGACTAACTACGTCAGACCATTGCGGAACCAAGGAATCTAATGTGCTAAGTATATCAGTTCTTGACCGGCTTTTTCCTCCGGAGGTGAACATAGCACCATCCTATTGCCGGGGAAGTAATATCTCATTTACCCCAAAAAACTTTAATCAAAAATTGATGTATGTATGGAATATTGCGGGAAGTGAAAGTGTGTTTGATAGTTTCTCAGTAGAGGGACTTAATAAGTCTTTTTCTTTCTCGATTTATTCTTCATATGACTCCATATGCAGGAGTAATTCTAGCACTTTTAATGTAAAACTTGACAGTGTTGTTGCTAACTTTTCATGCGATGTAACTCAAATTGAAGAAGGTGAAGCGGTTCTTTTTAAGAATAATTCATCGAATGCTAATCTTTACGAGTGGTATTTTGATAACGATGGATCCTCTCAGAGAGAAAGTCCCTGGTTTTATTTTTTGAATGATGGACTAAAAACTATCACACTTGTAGCAACATCCTCTAACGGTTGTATTGACACATTAATAAGAAAGAATTATATCTTAGTTGATCAGGTCCACACAGGGATCTTAGATCCTGATGGAATAGGTTATGGTGTTTACCCAAATCCCTTTACTAATGCTTTGAACATAAAAACGACAGTTTCAAACGAATCCTATTTTAAGGTTTCCGATGCTTTGGGAAGGGTTGTCATTGAAGGCAAAATAAGTCAGGATATTACAGTTCTTGATACAGGGGATCTTAAAGAGGGGATGTATTTCCTTTCCATTAAATCCAGTAATGAAGAAAAAACAATTAAAATCTTAAAACAATAGCGCTATGAGGGCAATGTTTCTTGTGATAGTTGCAACGGTGTTTTTATCCTGTACTGAAAAGGATGATATTTCAGATAAGAATAAGCAGCCTGTAGTATATGTGTCTACTATGGATGGCAAAGTATTTAACTATTATGGTGATAATAGTTTGAGTACTGGCAGAAGCGTAGTTGATACGATAAAATCGATGGAAGGTCATTATTCTAATTTTATTATAAGAATCGATGATGAGTATTTACAAGGCATCAATAAGGCTCTTTTAGTAAGAAACGGGGAAATTTATCAGGATGTTCCACGCTTCGATGAGAATGAGAGCTCAAATATTCACTATGATTTTTCAAATAGTGATTCAATCTTAATTATTGAATGCAAAAACATAGGAAATACCTCATTCTCATTAGACGTGACTGACAGCTATGGGCTTACAACCAGCGCTCATTTTGAGGTGAATGTTATTGCAAATGTTACTCCTGGTGCTTTTTTCACTGCCTGGAACAGTAGGGGACTGGATCCTCATGAAATAACCATAAATGCTTCCGAGAGTCGGGATTGGCAGGAGAAGTGGGGAGGCATGATTGTTTTGTATGAATATTATTTAAACGGGCAGTTACTTACACAGACGGATAAAAGCGAAATTAAATATATAGTTCCCGAAGCTGGTAATTATAAAGTGGATGTTAAGGTTATGGATAACGAAAATCTATGGAGTGTTTACCATACCGGGTACCAGAGTGCCTATGTTGCTGTACATGATTAATCAAATAATAAACTAAATCTTAAAACTATGACTAAGAAGATTTTTTCAGTTTTTACAATTCTATTTGTTTCAACCTTGATGCTTCATGCACAGGTAGCTGAAAAGCTTGATTCTGCCTATACAAGTTATGGTAGGCCGATTCATATTTCACTTTGTATTCTTTTTATCATTTGGGGTGGCATTGCCAATATGAATGATATACGAGCTGGAGGTGAACAAGCAAAAAAGGCAATAGGAAGCTTCCTTATGCTTGTTATATGGCCTATCATAATCCTTGGTATTGCTGAAATAGCTCGTAATTTCATTAATTAGTGAGAAAGTACCAGACCAATAAAATGCTTAACCAGGTACCCTTTTTTTTGGGATTGCCTCTTAATCTAGGGTACTTGTTTCTCGCTATCTCAATAGTTATGCTTTTTATTATTCTTTTCTCTGGTTTTTCAATTATTAAACTAGGCGTGCTTATTCTCAGCATTGCATTATTGTATGTTATCCTTACTGTTTTGTCACACCAAAGCCAAAAGAAGATCAGTAAGAAGTTATTTTCACCAAGGCTGGCTGCAATAAAAAACAACAGCCTAAAACCCTTCACCCTGGATGCAGGTAAAGACAAGTGACATATTTCCAATAGCAGCTCTGGAAGGTAACTGCATGATAGGTAAGAACGGAGACATCACATTCGTTTTTAAAATGGATCTTCCTGAAGTTTATACACTTTCAGAGGAGAACTTCGATTCTATAAATTCAGAACTTTTCAGGTTTTTTAAGTCTTTTAAGACAAATTGTGTTATCCACAAGCAGGATATCTTTCTTAAGAAGGCTTTCCAGGGAGATAGTTTTGCAGAAAATTCTTTTCTGCAAAAAGCCACTAAAAGGTATTTTCAAAACCGTTCTTACATTGACCATTACTGTTTTTTATACATAACGCTCACACAAATTGAAAGCCTGTCAAGGAACTACATGACCAGTTCGGTTTTCAAAAAGCAAAACCAGTTTAATCTAGACCGGAAAAGGATAAAAAATTTTGAGAATGAGGTAGCTGTAGCCGTATCTTTTTTAAACAGCAGCGGGATTTTTTCCCTTACGCCCTGTCAGGAGCAGGAGATAAAAGAAATTGTTTTCAATTATTTTAATTCATTTGAAGGGGATTGCCTGACTGATATTGAGTTTAAACCGTATTTCAAAGTCGGGAGCAATTTTGCAGCAATCTTCTCAATAAATAACCTTGATAACCAGCCTGAATCTGTCCCTAATTGCATAGTTGATTACAACATGAGTACCGAGGATTTTAATTAGTTTATTGGTTTTACTGATCCGCTGGGACTTTACCTTGACTTCTGCCATGTTTTTAACCAGGTTATTTTCATTGATGACCATAATTATCACAAACAAAAGCTAGTAAACCGTTACAAGCAGTTTAAAACCTGGTCTAAAATGCATCCGGATAACGAGACCGGTGAGAAGAACCTAAAAGGATATATCGATACGATCAATGAAAATGAAAGCATTGTTCTTTGTCGGACCCATCTTAATGTTATGATATGGGACCGGGATATTGAGAATCTTAAGCTGCAGGAAAACGAGGCAAAGAAAAAATTCAAGTTCATGGATGTGATCCCTTACCAGGGGACATACACCGACAATATTTACCTTTATCTTGGCTGCATTCCGGGAAACGCTGGTACAATACCGGAAGAAGAAACTTTTCATTCAAACCTGCTGCAGGCAGCCTGTTATTTTACCACTGTTTCAAACTACAAGAGCGACCCCACGGGGCTAATGTTTAATGAAAGAAAATATAATCTGCCTGTTACGGTAGATGATTGGGATATCCCTTACCAGACAAAACAGATTGACAGCCGAAACACTATGATTTTCGCTCCTACCGGCGCGGGAAAATCTTTTCTTTTAAACCATATTCTTCGCCAGAGTGTTGAAACTGGCTATTCTATCACACTTGTTGACCTGGGAGGAACCGGAGAGCTCTTCCCGTATTTATACCCGGAGAAAACGGCATATATTAAATACCAGGAAGGAAAACCAATCGGGATCAACCCGTTTTTGGTCCGGTCTGTAGAAGAATTAACAGCAAATAAAATTCAAACCCTGGCTGAGTTTAATTTTATTCTTTGGAAAAAGGACAAAGAGCCGCAGGATTTTGAGAGGGTTTCTATGTATAAGCTGCTGCAGCATTACTATGAAAACCACAGTGGAATTTTCTCTTTCAAGACTTTTTACAATCACATAAAGGGCCATAAAAACATCCTTTCGGATATCGAAATTGACTCTAAATTCTTTGACCGGGACGAGTTCCTTCATGTTACAAGCGAGTATGCAAAAGGTATGTTTGATTTTTTGCTCGAGGATCAGGAGCAATCCTACTATTTATCGGATAAACAGGTTGTCATTTTTGACCTGGAAAGCGTTCAAAACAACGTGGATATCCTTCCCATTATGTTCCTGATGATAAGGGATGTGAATGAAAACATTATCTGGAAGAACCGGACCGGTAAAAAAAGGTTGTGGTTTGAAGAAGCGGCAAAACAGTTTGAATACCCGGTGATCCTTCGCTCGATCAAATACGCATATCAGACCATAAGAAAATATGATGGATCCATCGGAATCGTACTTCAGGGAGTGGAGCAGATCCCGGATGATGATATCGGAAATTCTCTTATCACAAACACCCACATTTTTTATATGCTTAGGCATAATGATACAGATATGATCGAAAAAAGGCTGAAACTTTCCCAGCATGATATCTACCAATTGCGCAGCCTTCGAAACAATCTATCCGGAGAGCGGCCGTATTCTGAATTTTTGCTCCGAATGGGAACCGGTAACCGTTCAAACGTTTACCGCCTTGAGGTTCCTCCGGAAGTTTATTATTCATACTTGTCTGAAAAATCCGATAAACAAAGGATAATTCAAGAGTATAACCGTACCGGATCAATGGAAAAAGCAATTGCAAACCTTATAAATTCATCTAAATGAGACATCTGTATTTTACAGTTATTCTGCTTTTCTTTTCAGCTGTTGTATACTGCCAGGCAGGGGCAACCCTTACCTATGATGCAGTAAGCAATGTTAACCAGGTTAAAGCGCACCTTACGCAATTGGAGAACCTTTCCGAGACTTTTCAGCAAAGTGCCATGCTTCAAAAAACCCTTGAATATTATGAGCTGGCACAGAAAGCGCTTTCCAAAGTGAACTCAGTGCTACACGATGTATGGTATGTTGAAAGCATAATCAAAAGGCAAATTTACATAGTTGAATCCTATAGTACTTATCTTAATAAATCACGTGGTTTTAAACACGTTTCATCTAATGACCTGCTTCGCTTTACAACTTCACTTAATGAATTGCTTGATAACGCAGAACGTATCATTGACCTTTCTACAAAGTTTTTAAAAAGTGATTACTTTAAAATGAGTGATAATGAAAGGCTCACCGCGCTAGAAAGCACAGATAAGAAAATGAGTGCTCTGCAAACTACACTTGATATTGAGATGAACAAACTCGAAATGAAAGAAAAAGACGGGGCATTAAAGGAATCATTAAAACAGTTTTAGAGATGAATTTTACTTATGACTTCTGTCTTAATATTTATCGTAGCGTACTATCAAATACTGTTTTTTCATGGAGTATAATGGCTGCAAAAGCTATTGCTTTTATTATAGTGATTGTCCATTATTTTAAAATCTATTATAAATCTTTCAGTGAAAGAGTCGGTTACAGGATTAAAGTGTATGATGTGATCAGGCCCTTAATTTACATTACGCTAATTGCCTTTTATCCCTTGTTCCTCAATGCACTTGATGATGTAACAGCCTCTTTTGAGGATTCTTTCATTTCTTATAAAGACCAGGGCAAACTTATTGAGGTAAGCGCTAACGTTTCAACCCCAAATGAGACTATTACAAACGCTCCACCCCCGGCCGATCCTTCCGAAATAACGGCAGAATCTACAGCCGGTATTCTTACCTACTTGGCAAATCCAAGTCTGATAATTTTCAAAATACTCGATTTTCTTGTATATCTTCTGGATTCTGTGATTTTCATTTTTGCCGTAATACTCAGGTTTGCGTTTTTATTTATTTTAAGATTTTTCGCTCCTTTTGCCATTGTTGCCTCAATATTTGAACATTATAACAAGTTTTTCTGGAATTGGCTTAAGATCTATCTTATCGTGTTCGGATCTGTCTTTGTGTTTTTTGTTATTAATATTTTCTGTGATATCTTCTACAAGGAGCTAATTAATGTAAAAGCCATGTTTCCTACAGTAGGAATGGGGGGTGTTACAACTCCTAATGACCAATGGAGTTATATGGCATCGACAATGCTTTTCTGTATTGTTCTTGTAAAAACAGCACTGTACACACGTAGCATAAAATTCATGCATCAAATATTCCGGAATTCATGAGCATAACGAGCTATTTTAATGATATTGAAAAGAATGTTAGAAGAAATAACACCACCATCAGGTGGATCATTATCCTTTTCTGTGTTATCATTATAAGCTTTGCCTGGGCTATGGTGAAGCTTAACATTTATTACAGCGATAAGCAGCTGATTCTTGAGGCAGACGGACAGGTCCGTCAGGTTCAGTCCAGGGTAAGCAGTAATGAGGCTTTAAAAATTGAATGCCAGCATCACCTTGCTATGCTCTATGGCAGTCTTTATACGCTTAACCAGTTTAACTTTAAAAATCAGATCGAGGCTGCTTACTGGCTTGGAGATGAAAGCATACGGGAGGCCTATCGTAAGTATAAAAATCTGGGATGGTATGACCAGCTCATGAAAGATAATATTGAGATCGAATCCGAAGTTTCACAGGTTCAGGTTGACATTTCAAAGTACCCTTATCCGGCCTTAATACAGGGTTTTATTGTTTTTCGAAAAGGTTATTCAACGGAAAAATTTATACTTAATGGCAGTTGCTATCTGGAGAAAACCGACAGGACATTCCCGCACAATCCGCATGGATTATTTATAGTCAACTGGCAACCTGAACTGAAAGAGATAAAGAAGTAAGCCATGAACGAGGACAAAAAATTTGTTTACATTTTTTATGGGTTCATCGGGATCCTGGTCGCCATCCTTTCCATATTTCTTATTTTATCCATAAAATCCAGCTCAAAAAAGAACTCTGCAGAGGTTGATTATAAAGAAATAAAGGCTGTAAATCCGGACGAGGAAATATTTTCTAGTAAATCTGCAGCTTATGATCAGGTAGATAAAGAGCGAATGTTTGATGTTAGTGAAGAAACCGTAAATATTGACTTTAAGAAACTCTTTAAGAATGATTCGGTCAGTGAAGAAGCTGAAATCAAAGAACCTGAAAAAGTAATTATACAGCCCACTCCTGCGACAAATCAGGTGAGAACCAGTACAGCACATAAAACAGTTCAATACCAGAGAATTATTGAGGAAGAAAAGCCAAAAGAGGTCATTCCGGAATCCCCACAGCAAAAAAGGCAAGGCTTTTATACAAACAATGTAACGGCTCAATCAAAGCAGCAATCAACATCAAACGCTCCAAAAATGATCCGAGCAGCTGTTCATTTTGAACAAATAGTAAAGAGTTCTTCAGTTGTGAAGTTCCGTATACTTGACCCGATTAATATTGAAGGGATTACCATTCCTGTCAATACGATCTTTTACGGGGAAGCATCACTTTCCCAGGAAAGGGTAAAGATCAAGCTTAACAATATTTTCTATAATTCAAAGCTTTATCCTTTTCAATACACCCTATTTGATTCCGATGGCATCGAGGGGATATATGTTCCCGGCCTGCTTATTCATGATGCAACTAAGGAGGCCAAGGAAAATATTATCTCAGACGCAAATATTAATATTCCTTATGTTGGAAGGGTGCCTGTAAATGTTGCCAGAAAGAGCAACAATACTTATTCCTGTATTCTCACACAAGATTATGTAGTTTATTTAAAATGAATTATAGATGAAAAGAGTATTAGTTATTTCATTTCTTTTATGCTCACTATTTATCTGTCAGGGCCAGCAAACGCAGAAACTGCTTGTTTCACTTAATAAAACAGTTCATGTTTTTTTCCCTTCTGAGATTAATTACACGGATGTAGGATCCTCAGATGTACTTTTCGATGCAAAAGGATCGATTTTAAAACTTGCTGCTGCAGTTAACAACTTCAAAGAAACCAATATTACTGTTATTACAAATGATAATCTCTGCTATAGCTTTATTGTTAACTATCAGGATGATATATCTGAGCTTAATTATTTCATTTCGCGGGAATCAGGAAAGAGGATCCCGGGCGATCAGCCGGTGGACACCATAGAACATAAAGTTGCAATTAGCAAAGAAATTCCCCTTGTCAGTGTTCGAATTGATAGCTTAGAGAGCCTTTGCGATAAATCACTCCGAAAAAGCTTCTCATGGTGGGACCAGGGAGCATTTTACAAGAAAGTATATTTCTCACTTAATAACATATTTGTTTACCAGGATAAGCTTTTTTTTGTGGTTTCTGCCGGAAATTTCTCGAATATTGCATATGATATCGATTATTTAAAGCTTAATGTCACTGATAAGAAGCGTGCTAAGAGATCTTCTATTCAGGATATTGAGAAGTTTCCAGTGTATTCGTTCAAAAAACCGATGCAGATAAAAGGAAAGACATCCATTGAATCATTCGTACTGGTATTCGATAAGTTTACCATTCCGTATGGGCGAAAGATTGTTTTTGAGATGGGAGAGAAAAATGGAGGACGTTCGATACAATATGCACTTAAAAAAGATTTGATTATTAATGCAATAGCATTGAATTAAACATAAAATGGAAAAAGACACAGCAAATTTAGCTGGAGAACAATTTCTGACCTACGAAGACCTCGTTTCAATCGCAAGAAAACACTTAGATAAGGTTGATAATATTCGTAGCTTCTGCAAGCAACATGGACTCCAATATACCTCAATAATTGCCATACGCAATAGCTCCAAGCCAGACCCTTATCCTAAACTTTTAGCCAGGCTATTAAACATATTTGGTTATGAGGTCGGAAAAGAAACCCTTTTCACTATTAAGAAGGAAACATTTAATAAAAATTGATCCTAATGAATACGTTTTTAGACCAACCTGAAGCTACATTTTATCATGTCACAACAATTGAAAATTGGAATTCGATTAAAGCTAATGGACTAATATTACAAACTGGAAAACTTTTTGTTTCAAGGGTAGGGGAACTACCAGTTCTGTTATCTATTGCATTTGAACAAATATCAGAAATATATACAAGCGAAGAAATCGTTTTTATTAAATTACCCCAATCAAGGAACAATTTTACTATTGATGAACTAAGGCCGGACAATCAATCAGGCGCTGAATGGACAAAACCTTTTCAAAATATCATTCTTCGTAGATACATTCCAGTGGAAAATATAGAACTGATGATGAAATTGAGTTTAGGAGAAGAACCGCAAAGGACATTTATGATTGACTATTTAACTCGAATTGCAAATGCAGGTCAGATGAATTATCAAAATCACAGCATTACCGAAAGAGCATTAAAAATAACAAAATACTAACAAATTAAATTTTTTACCATGCACGAAGAAACGAGATGGGTAACCGTAGAGTTAAATAAAAATTCCGGTAATAATATGATGGATATTTTAAACAATTCATCAAAATTTATTCTCTATTACACTAGACTTTTAAAGGAGTATGAAGAATGCAAGAAATCATATGTCAACGACGGTTACAAAATAATTCAAGAAGAGCCAGACAAGTTCAGATTTGTTGCGGAAAAGAAGTTTTTATTACAATAACTAGGAATAAACCCATGGCTTAGTTTTTAAACACACTTATTAGCTATTATTGATCGGGAAATAGATTAAATAATGGATCGACTATCAAGAGAACAGCGAAGAAGGAATATGCAGGCTGTAAAGTCAAAGGGCTCTAAAATTGAAAAGACAATAGCAAAGGCATTATTTTCTCTAGGTTATCGTTACCGTAAAAATGACATTACTGTATTTGGAAAACCTGATTTAACTTTTAGGAAAATAAAACTTGCAATATTTATAGATGGCGAGTTCTGGCATGGTAAAGATTGGGTTGAAACTAAATATAATCATAAAAGCAATATTGAATTTTGGCACAAAAAAATTGAATCTAATATTCGAAGAGATAATGAGGTTAATTTAGCCCTAAATTTGGAGGGTTGGAAAGTTTTAAGGTTTTGGGGTAAACAGGTTGAAAAAAATATGGATATTTGTATTGAAGAGATTGTTAAAGCAGTAGATGAACAAAGACATAAAATAAATGCCATACATAAAAATACTTAAGAACGGTAAACCGCAAATAATTAAAAGTATTGCGCTTTGTACCTTTCTTGATGGTAAACTACCTCTTGATACTGCGCCCATCGATGAATTATTTTCTTATTTCAATAAGTTAGTTGGTAAGCGTGAAGGTTCCGTATCCAAAGATGCCATGAATAATGTGCATGGAGACTGGTATGAATGGCTTTTAGCCATTGCGGCATGGAATTATTCTGCAGAAAATGCAAATGCAAATATTGCATTATTAACTCCTAATGTAAGTCAATTTGATGTTGCTCAATTATATAACTCTAAATTATATAATCTAATAAAGGACCTTAGACAAAAAGTTCTTAATTCATCATCAGTACAATTAATATCCTCTAATCCTGACTTTGTAATAATTGATAGGAAACTTGTCAATGCAACTATTAAGGATATTAAACCTATATCTATTCTAAATACCGATAAAATTTCTTTTATTGAAAACATTTTTCGCGAATTTTCAGGTAAATGTGATTTTAATGATATCCTTGGTTATATTTCAGTAAAAACATCTTTCCGACCAGATAGACGGCTTCAAATTCCACACGAAGGAAGTTTAATGAAAGCTATCTATACTCATTTACAGACACGTGAATGGATAATAAATCCCCAAGGCATAAAGTATTATGCAATGGCTACAAAAGTAGGGGTTCCTGACAGAGCTGCATTAAAAACAGTTGCTACACATAGCATAACAACAGTACATAGTATTCCACAAGCTGCAGTTGATGAGGTTTTTGAGGTTAATACGCTTCAGCAAGCACAGTTTGCCTTTTCCCAGATTCTGTCCTCTTAATCCATATCTGTTTTTTTATTGCAGCGCCAATAGCTTGTCCTAATAAAGGAGGTACCGCATTTCCAATTTGCCTTCCACCACTTACTAATGTGACCTTATTACTGCCTTTACAACGTATATACCAGTTATTAGGAAATGTTTGTAAGGTGGCCATTTCTACTGTACTTAATCCTCTATTCTCAAATGGATGTATATATTGTCCTTTTGCTGGATTGTATGCAGCAGTTCTTATTGTACAAGAAGGTAAATCAGCAATTATTCTTCCAAAGGTGTCATTCCCTTGATGTTTTCCACTTTTCCAACAATCGGGTCTTAATTCCATAGGTAAAACTTTAAAGTTCTCACCCTGTTTTATATATTTCATCCGATTCACAACAACATCTGAAATATTCATTAAAGCATAATCAATTCTATTTTCTTGTTTTTTTGGAATACGTTTAAACGCTTCTCTTACAGTAACCCACTTTTTTAATTTAATATCATTTGTTATATCCAAATCTTTTATGAAACACTCGTAATGTTTTTTATCTTTAAAGTGTGTCGGAAACGGGAATGCAGGTTCATTTATCCCTTTAATTCCTATTAAAAAAAATCTTTCCCTACGTTGCGGCACCCCATAATTTGCAGCATTTAGAACTGTATATGAAATACCATAACCAAGTCCTTTGAACTTATCAATCATATATTCTAATACATCGGAGTGCTTTTTTTGTGTAATACCTACAACATTTTCAAAAATAAAAGCTTCAGGACTTATACCTTTTACTATTCGTGCAAATTCTAAAAATAAGTCTCCATTTTTCTCATCATTCTTTCCAAGTTTTTTACCAATATTACTAAATGGTTGACATGGGGCTCCTCCTACAACCAATGAAACTTTCCCTTTCTTTAACCCTGAAAATTTCAATAACTCATCTGCGCTAATGTCTCTTATATCGCCTGGAATACGTTTTGTTTTTCTGTTCCTTTCAATCTTCACGCTTTCTTCAAACAGTTTCCATTCTGGTCTATTGAATCGCAATGTTTCTCTGCAGTCTTCATCATTTTCAACACATACCGCAGTGTGAAACCCACTTTCTTCAAGTCCTATATCAAGTCCCCCAGCACCAGTAAACAGGCTTACAACAGGGAATTGCATTCCGTTTTTACCAAAAGGAAAATCAGAAATGTCAATGAATTTTGTTTTTGACTTTGAGCTTTTATATATCATTGTCAGAAATTTTTAATTTTTTGGTAGTTCTAATGCCTCTATTCTCGGATCAAAGTTCTTACAACCAATTGCATTAAGGCATTGTAATAAAAAGGCCGCACTGAAAGTACCTCTACTTATTTTACTTTCTACGCTTGCTTTTGTTTCTTCAATCCCAATACTTTCAAGACAACTTACGAGTTGTAAATTAGTTAACCCTCGTCTAACTAATTCCGCCTTTAAAAGCCTTTTTGCTTGTTCATTCCAATCAAGTTCTTTCATTTATTGTTAATTCTGTTATAATTACCGGCATATTTGCAAGTAAATATAGTAAATATGCCGGTTATCACAAAAACAAGTTTTCAACATTTTATAAATAACAAAAAAAACGACAATAATTTAGTTTAATCAAACGACCGTTTAACCATACTTCTTTATTTTCAACTTTCGGGCTGCATTATCCTTAATATAAAGTTTGTTTATCCAGTTCGTTTTATCTAAGTTTGTTTAAATAAATTACACCCTTTAACTATACTTATATGAATTTTGGATATGCACGAGTAAGCAAAAAGGACCAGAATTTGGATTTACAAATTGATGCACTCAATAAAGCAGGCTGTGATAAGATATTTGAAGAAAAACTCTCCGGAAGAAGCGTCTTTCTCCCTAATCAGGAGAAATTATTTTCTCAGCTTCGCAAGGGTGATATATTGATTGTTAACAGTATTGACAGGTTAGGGCGAACGGCAAAGCAACTTATTGACCTTTTCTACGAATTAAAGCAAAAAGGAATCAATTTCAGGAGCTTAACTGAAGGCGTTATTGACACTACAACCCCGATGGGAGAGGCTGTATTCCAGATTATGGCTATTTTAAAAGGAATGGAAGTTTCAATTTTGATAGAGAGGACTAATCAAGGTCTGGAAGCGGCAAGGGCAAGAGGAAGAAAAGGAGGAAGAAAACCAGGTTCCTATAATAAGGTTACCGCTGCAGCTGCTGCAACTTTATACCAGAAGGGAGATCCTGTAAGTGATATTTTAAGAACCTTAAAAATTAGCCGGGCAACGCTTTATGAATACTTGAAAAAAGAAGGAGTAAATTATAATGGATTTAAGAAAGTTCAAGCAATGTCACTGTAATTCAATAATAACATCGTATATATTTTATTGGGTAAAAACATTAGTATTATGAAATGGTTTACTCATCCTGAAGGAAAATTTGTGATTCAGATACCTACTGAATGGCAGTATAACAATGTAGCTGCTCGTTATGAAGAAAAATCTCCATTTGGTTTTTTATTATATGAAAACCCTGTTGGGGCTTTTCAGATAAGTTGTTACTCTGAAAGCGAACAACCTCTTAACAAAACTGTAAAGGTGCAGAAAGCAAACATGAATAATTTGGATTTTATCGAATTAAGGATGGATGGTGATGGATTCAATGTTCATGTATGGGGTGCAACTGTCGAAGACCACACATTCCTAGCCAAATATATCTACGATACGGACAAAGAGAACGACGCTTTAGTGCTTGAAGAACTTAACAAAGCAAGAAAGGCTTTGTCTACCATTCAACTTATCAGCAATGATAAGCGTAAACTAGCGTGTGACCTAGACAAATATGAAAAGTTCATGGCATCTTTAGCCGCTTCTTTTGATGTAAAAAATAAAGCGATTGAAAAGGAATCTTTAATCGAATTCTCAGTAATTGTGGCTAATCAGATTGATGCCTACTTGCGTCTCTCATTGGTCATGGACACACAGCTCAAGGAGAAATCTAACTTATTTGAAATCACCCTACTTCATCAGGGTGAAACTGATCCACCAATAATGGAGAGAAAGATTTACAAGCAAGCTTTTGATTCCAAAATCATAGATGAGGATCTATTCAAAAACTTAGAGAGCCTATATAAGGAAAGAAATAAGATGGTGCACCAATACATCATTTCAGAGTTCAAGACTCGGGACTTATATCAAATAGCAATGGATTATGAGACCCTATGTGAGAAAGTTAGATTAATTACAAGAGATTTAGAGGAAAGGCAGTTCACTGAAAAAATTGGAATTTATGGTTCAGGACGTCATCCACATGATGAACCAACAATAGAATACATTCAAGTTCTTTATTCTCAAGTGAATGACAAACACTTGTTATTAAACTTAAATCGAAAAATAGCTGCACCTAACACTCGTTGATATGTTTGATATTCAAATTACGGATAGTGCATTTACTAAAATTTATCTTTCGGGTAACCAGTTAACAAAGAGCGATAAAACCGTAAATTTTGCTGGCAGGGCAATCTGCTCGATTGGGGCCAGTTTTTATTTTCTTAATTCATGTGTTTCCAATAAATAAATTGCTAATGTCGAAGCTGCTCCAACCGCTAATTTCGCATGTCTTGGCTGCAACCCTATAAATCTACCGTCTTTACCATGTCCACTGCCGTATTCATTTCTTACTTCACCAATACCCTGGACAACTGCGGATAAACTGCCAAGTATCTGTTTTATTGAACTTGCAGCTTTTATTTCATTCGGTATGTCATCAGGAGTTAATTTCAAAAGTTTTGTGGTTTCTTTCATGAGCTTTGTTAGGTCCCAATTTTTATCATATCCTGCTTTTTGTTCATCCAAAATTGATTTGCAGCATGTTTCGATTAACTCCTTAGCTAATCCAATAGCAATATGGGGTGACTTATCTATAGAAGACTCCATTAAGTTTATTTGTTGTGAAACGTACTCTGCACTGAGAAATTCTTTAATAGCCTCACCTTTTTTCTCAATTGAGTCTTTACCGGTAATTTTCATCCTACCAACAAAGATTGGCCTATTAGAAATCCTAGTTTTCTCAATGATTTCAAAATTATCATCCTTTAAATTATCATTGAATATCTGAAGGAGCTTATTCACTTCAGACGATTCTGATCGAACTAAAGGATGAATCAGTTCGCATAAGAAGTTCAAGAAAATTGAGTCGTCACACCCATGTAGATTAAACCTTTTATCCTGAAATATCCAGTTGTCAGGCCAATCATTCGGATTATTTACACGATGTTGCCAAATGTCCCCAGAAGCATTAGCGAACCTGCTGTCTAAAGATCCCAATTTATCTAAATCAAATAATCTTGACAAAAAATCAGTTTCTTCAAGCCTTCCGCACCAAGAGATTCCTTCAACTTGAATAAAATCAAGAATATTTCGCCTTGTAATTTCTGAAATCTTATTAGGCATTGTTCTGTTTAAAAATTGGCCACAACTAGAGTATTGAAGCGGATATTGGATCGGCTACCAGATATTGTTTATGATTTTCCCCAATTTCCAATTTTTATTAAATCCTCTTTATCAAAAATATAATAAACCTGTAGAATAATTTCAAATTCTCATAATCTTATTTTTACTTGTGTCTATATATCTATTTCCGAGCGTGAAAATGCTAAAGAAAATCCAATCTCCCCCTTTGGGGGTTGGGGGAACTCATGTATTAAGGATTCTTTTGTACATTTAATGGCTTAAAGCTTATCAACAATGCTAAGGACTTTCATTCTTTGTCTTACGATTCTTTTCCAGGTACCCGATGTTTTTAACGCCAAGGTCATAGGGATCACCGATGGCGATACCATTGTAGTATTAACCTCAGATAATCAGCAAGTAAAAATCAGGCTCGAGGGGATAGACTGCCCTGAAATGAAGCAGGATTTTGGAACCAGGGCAAAACAAGCAACTTCGGAGCTTTGCTACGGCAAACAGGTTAGTATTCATAAATCCGGGGTGGACCGGTATGGAAGAACATTGGCGTATGTATACGTAGGAGATACGTGCATTAATAAGGAATTACTGAGGCTTGGTATGGCCTGGCATTTTAAAAAGTACAACCGTGATCAGGAACTTGCTCAGCTTGAGATCCAGGCAAGAGAAAAAAAAGTGGGACTTTGGTCACAACAGGATCCGATAGCACCCTGGGACTGGAGGAAGAAATAGAAAAATAACTTATTAGCTATAAATAGTTGTGTTAGCTTGTGAAAACGAAATAAAATGTATTGAAATAGTCAGCCCTATAATTAAGAAAAGTATTCTTAAAAGGGTTAAGGTGTTAGAGGATGCAAATAATCCAATACTAAGCTTTCATGAGTATCGAGTTGTCGCAGATATTAAAGAGAGTTTAATAGTTGATAAAAATAAGATCTTTAAATCATTGATGTATTTAGCTTTTGTATTATTGCTTTACCCATTGGTTTTCCTTGGCCAATTGATATTCAATAGTTTTTTTAACTCTAAAATGAAGTCAGATAACAAGAGTAGAATACAACAATTATTAAAAAGTACCCACACTAATTATGAAGTGTCTGAAAACAAGAGTTTTCTTCAGCTCTGGAGTGATAAAGGTTTGAGAGATTACGGATTAGGGTATATGGAGAATGGACCTTACAGTTATGAGGACAAATTCTATTGTCTATCAGAATGGGTTAAAATTCTGCATGACGATAAGTTTGATCTGAAAATATTAGAAACTGAAATCCATAAAAAACAAGTAGAAAGAGCTAATTACCGTTCTAAGAATAACCCAAGTGTACGCATTACCCTTGCGAATCCGATTGACCTGATACCATTTGAGATTGATAAAATATTTGGGAATTATAATGTTGGTAATGAACATACAAGACAAAACTAGGTTTCCTATGAAAGATATTTACCAAGTAATAGTTGATTTTTACATTTCACACCCACTAACATTTTGGATTGGGATTTCATTATTGTTGGTGTTTCTTATAGTTGCTATTCGTAAGATTATTAAGTTAATAAAGACTGAAAGAATAGAAGGGTTTCAAAAAGAGGTTGAAGAAAGAACAAAGTATATAATAATCAATAAACCTGATATTAAAGGGGAAGTAAGAATTACTGAAAACTCCACTAAAGGCGAAGTAACTATTCCTGAAAACTCCGAAAAAGAGATTAAAAGGCCCACGCCTGTTAAGGAATCCAAGAAGAAAGGGACATCCCTATCTACTGAAATAAAGGCTAAAACTACGGTCATTACTGGGGAAGTTCCACATAGTAACAAAAAGATAAAAAAGGGGAAAGAAAATCTTCCTGAAGTAAAGGAAGAGGGCAATTCTGGATTTAAAGATAATCTATATGTCAAATATGAGTCTTCAATAAAAGAAAGCACTGATAACTATCCTGTTTTCAGAATTCCCCAAAAAGGTTGCATAGTTAGATCTCATAGGTTTGGAAGTACAAAAAGGAGGGGTTTTAAAGACGAATCATTTCAGAGCTCTATTCAGAAGTATTTTAGTCCTTATTTTGATATTTCAGGTAAAGTAAGGCTTAACACAGGAGAGAGTACAAGACCGTTTGAACCTGATATAGCTATAATTGATAAAAAATCAGATAAGAACATTAGAATTGACATTGAAATTGACGAGCCATATGCTGGCATAACTCGACAACCAACTCATTGTAAAGGTGAGGATTTTGCGCGAGATACTTACTTTATTGATAGAGGATGGATTGTTATTAGATTCTCAGAATATCAGGTACATACTCAAGAAATAGGATGTTTAAGTTATATCGCAAAGATTATAAATTCTATTGATAATAGTTTCATTGTTCCATCTGACTTGATATCCGCAGATCTTCTAAAAGAAGAAAAAATGTGGGACATTGTGCAGGCACAGAAATGGGAAAAGGACCATTATAGAGAAAAGTACCTTAATCATGAATTTAAAGTTACACCAGAAATTGAAGAAACAGCCAAACGGGGGCTTAATGAGCAAGAAAAAGAAGAAGAGACGTTTGTTAAAAGGACTTTTATTGGGGTTGTTGATACTGGTAGACCTAGTGGCTTTAATTCTGATAACGCACATAAAAGAGATAAACGTGTTCGGTTCTACCCAGAATGCCATGAATATTTCGTTGACAATGTCCCTGTACCCTCTGTAAGTATGATAATTTCAAAGTTTTTCACTGAATTTGACGCATATTCTGCAGCTCTTAATTTGAGTCCGTTTCATGAACTATTCGGAATGGAGCCGGAAAAGATTGTTCAAATATGGAAAGAAAGAGGTCAACAAGCTGCTAATGACGGAACCTTTTTACATGAACAAATAGAGAAGTTTTATCTTGGCGAAGAATATTCAGAAACAGAAGAAATTCTTCTGTTTAAGAAATTTTATGAAGATAATCCCAATTTAATTCCGTATCGTTCAGAGTGGCGAATATTCGATGAAAGATATCATATAGCTGGGACCATTGATTTAATAGTTAAAAACGGAATAGGGTATGAGATATATGACTGGAAAAGAAGCAAGAAAGTAATAAATGAAGATGGATTGCCAATTGTGTCTAATCCGTTTGGAAGAAATGGTATCGGTATACTAAATCATATTTCAGATACTTCCTATAATCGTTATTGTCTGCAACAAAGTCTATACAAGTATATTCTTGAGAACGATTATAATATTAGAATTAGCAACATGTACTTGGTTGTTCTCCTTAAGGATTATACTACATACTACAAGGTAGGTGTTCCGTATATGGAAGATGAAATTAATTCAATACTGAGAGCAATTTGAAAATAAGATAATATTGGCTATCTCACTTTAATTAAGTGTTTGTAATATCGTAAGCATTGGTCCATTCATTTAGGAGGCACTGGTTGAACAGATATGCATACAATGATATCTGCCCAGCTTCAAAGTCTTTTTGAATCATGTAATCAACCGCAATGCCTTTTTTCTTTGTAAATAGAGACTTTATTCTTCTAAAGAAGATATAAATTAGATAGCTCCATTTTTTATACAAAGTATTTCTGAGAGAAATCATTTGGTCTAGCATTATAATTTTCTGAGAATCTTCTATAAGACTGATAATTTCTTTATTATTCATTGAATTAGCCTCAAGACAAAGTATTATATTGGGATTTATTGTTAATAATTGATGTTTCTCTGTAATAATAGCATTTAAAGTAGAAACATAAATTCGATGTTTATTCAGAAGATTAACTTTCTCATTTTCTGATTTTACGTTTCCTAAATAATTTCCTATTAGGTTATGCTTATATTTTTGTATTGTTGAATCCTCAATGCCTATTCTTATAAAATTTCTCATTGTAATGCCAGGATTAATTTTCCCGTCATTAATATCCTCAAAATTAATGATTGAATTATCTATAATCTCACATATTTCATCCAGCCCTTGGATAGAAGATGTTAAAACAAGGATTCTTTTTTCTTCATTTCTATATACGTCTCTAATAAGTTCTTTGATAATAGAAATTCTTCTATTGCTGTCTTTTGGAACTGATAATAAAAAGTAATCCAAAGCTCTTAAAGCTTTCTTGATAATTCTGTTATTTCCAGTCTTATCATCTCCGAACCCATTAAGATTTATAGAATGATCACTTCGGGGTTGCGTTAATCCAAGTAATAAGTTTTTTTCCAAGATTATCTAATCTTAAGTATTAGTGTAAATATAGTATATCTATGCTTTAAGTAAAACATCTCTGGTATTTTAACGTTCCTATCGGGTCGCTACGTTACTGGCTACGCAATCGCTCCGGAATCCTCGAACCGGTTAATGAAAACCGGTCCTGTGGGTTCTCCCCCTTCACATAGCTAACGCTTTTAAACCGGTACTGGCATCGGGCCAGCTCCCGCTTTAGATTATATAGCGGAGGGTAATCAACCAATGTTTGCACAAAGTTATCGGCATTGTCCGGAAACAGCGCAAAAGACTACAGCATAAAGCCGTTTCGCTTCGCTATTTATTCCCTTTCACATAGCCTTTATTCTTTACCCATGACCCAAAGCAAAGGATTTTTGATATTGAAAGCTTAAAGAATGGGTTTAATTATCCAAATGTTGATATTCGAGAAATAGATAATGATTATATTTAATACTTTGATTATTAATTCTGAACGATTTGTAAATAGATAATCATGAGTAGCAAAACAGAGGAAGAACTTACCCCAAATAATGAGATTTGCACCCAATTAATTAAAAAAACCAATACAACCCCATTTGTATGTTTTAATTATTTGACTGGAATCCTAAAAATAGTAGGAAATTCTTACCCAGTTAACTCAGCAGACTTTTATAAGCCAATTTTTAATTGGGTTGAAGGATATTTTAACAAACCACAAAGAAAAACAGTAATTCATGTGCAGTTAACCGGCCTAAATGCAGACTCACAAGTAATTATTTTATCCGTGTTGAAATTCAGCATTAATAAAGCAGAAGAAAAGAAGGCAATTCTTTATATTGATTGGATTTGTGAAAGTGTAGATACATTTGAATATGAGGTGGGTATGGTTTTTAAGGGTATATTTAGAAACAAATTTCATCTTATTGTGGGGGATTAATCAACATATATATTGCTGATTAGATGCATAGTATGGCCTGGTATTTTAAAAAGTACAACCGTAATCAGGAGCTTGCTCAGCTGGAGATCCAGGCAAGAGGAAAAAAAGTGGGACTTTGGTCACAACAGGATCCGATAGCACCCTGGGATTTCAGGAGTAAAAAATAGTCCTTCATAATAAATTGGGCGTTCCCCTGCAAATAACTATTCAATCTCTGGTTGCTTCTCATGGGCGTGAGTGATTAGGTGGTAGTGAACATAAAAAAAGCGAAGTGCCTGCCAGCACTCCGCCTTGTAATTAAGTTATGAGAGTTTGTTATTCCAATTATTAATACCGTATTTGAGCAGAATGTAACACGTTAGTTGGAAAAAAACCTTTTAATAGGCGAAATATTTAGAGTCAATAAAACGAATATGATTATTTGTGGCGTTACCCTACCGGGTCGCTACGTTACAGGCTACGCTATCGCTCCGGAATCCTCGAACCGGTTAATGAAAACCGGTCCTGTGGGTTCTCCCCCTTCACAT
>JADHED010000712.1_pt1 | contig 35397 bp, 28 predicted proteins | sample 8952041 | NCBI WGS metagenome assembly JADHED01 (sample SAMN16124423, study PRJNA663239) | bioreactor sludge metagenome | isolation source: sludge (control) | place: India:Bengaluru | collected 2018-09-08
GGTCGCGGCCGAACTCGGAGTCGGAATAGACGAAGGCCACCTTGGCGCCGGGCTTTTCCTTGGCGATGTGGCTGAGCAATATGCCGAACATCTCGGTGTAGTCCGGGCCGACGAGGAACTGGTTCGGGTACTTCTTGGGGTCGTTGAGCTCGGTGGCGAACGAGGCGCCGGCCATGAGGATGTTGCCGTTCCTCTCCAGCTCGGGGTTGATGGTCTTGGAAAATCCCGTGGAGTCGCCGTAGTACAGGTTTACCTTGTTCTGGCTGGTGATCTTCTTGAACGCAGCCACCGACACGTCCACCTTGTAGCCCGTGTCCTCGGGCACATAGCGCACCTTGCGCCCGGCAATGCCGCCGGCGTCGTTGACGATCTTCACGTAGTCCTGGATGCCGGCGTTGATGCCCACGCCGGCAAAGGCAAACACGCCGGTCATGGGGATGGAGCCGCCGATGACGATGTCGTCCGCCCCCTGGGCCAGCACCGACAGCGGCTGGGTGAGCGCCGCGGCGCCGGCGGCTGCCGCGCCCAGCATCAGGCTGCGGCGACGGGTGGAATGGGTGTGCTGCTTCATGTTTGTCTCCTTGCTTGCGGGCTTAGTTGCGGAAGGGCCATAGGTGGAAGAATCGGCGCGTGCGCCGCCACATTTCTGCGAGCCCGAGTGGCTCGAACACCAGAAAACCGATGATGAGTGCGCCAAACACCACCAGGCGCACGGGCGATAGGAACACCGCCAGGTCTGCGCCACCGGGCAGCAGATCGACGACGAACTTGAGCAGCTCCGGCACCATGGTCATGAACACCGCGCCGAGGATGCCGCCGAGGATCGAGCCCATGCCGCCGACGATGATGGCCGCCAGGAAGAAGATGGACATGGTCAGTGGAAAGCTCTCGGGCGTGACGACACGGAAGAAGTAGGCCCACAGCCCGCCCGCCAGCCCGGCGTAGAACGATGACAGGCCGAACGACAGCAGCTTGTAGCGCAAGAGCGGTATGCCCAGCACCTCGGCCGAGATGTCGCGGTCGCGTATGGCGATGAAGGCCCGGCCTATGCGCGTGCGAAACAGGTTGGCGGCGCCCAGCAGCATCAGCAGCATGACGGGCACGATGAGCCAGTACAGCCGAAACGACGTATCCAGATCGATGCCGAAGAAGCGCGCCGGCGGCAGCGACAGCCCGGCCGTGCCACCGGTGATCTGGAAGTTGGCGAACAGGAAGTGCGCGATGAACGAGGCCGCTATGGTTGCGATTGCGAGGTACAGGCCCTTGACGCGCAGCGACGGTATGCCCACCACAATGCCGCCCAGCATGGCCACCACGCCGCCGGCCAGCAGGTTGAGCAGAAACGGCGTGCCATAGCGCGTCTGCAAAATGGCCACGGTGTATGCGCCCAGGCCCATGAACGCCGCCTGGCCCAGGCTCACCAGGCCGGTGTAGCCGGTCAGGATGTTCAGGCCCGTGCTGCTCGCCACGTTGATGGCCACCAGGCAGGCCATGTAGAGCCAGTAGTCGCTGGCCACAAACGGGAACAGCAGCAGCAGCGCGCCCGCGACGGCCAGCCACGCATGCTGGGTGCGTGAGTCGAACAGCGCGGCGTCGGCGACGTAGCTTTCCTTGAGGGTTCCGATACGCATGGTGATGAGCCCTTAAAGACGTTCGATCTCGCGTGTGCCGTACAGGCCGTAGGGCCGCAGCATGAGGATGGCCACCAGCACCACGAAGGTGGCCAGCAGCTTGTATTCGCCACCCAGATACGCACCGGCCAGCGCCTCGACCAGGCCGATCAGGATGCCGCCCACCAGCGCGCCCAGCACGCTGTCGAGCCCGCCGACGATGACCACCACCAGCACCGACAGCCCAAACACGCCCATGCTCGATGAAATGCCGCCGATCGAGCCCACGATGACGCCCGAGATGGCCGCCAGGATGCTGGACGCCACCCAGGCCAGCGAGAACACGCGCGGCACGTTGATGCCCACGGCGTAGGCGGCGGCCTGGTCGCTGGCCGTGGCGCGCAGGGCCACGCCGCCGCGCCAGTAGCGGAACACCAGCAGCACGGCGGCGATGAACAGGGCCGCCACCACCGCGCCCCAGAACACCTTGGGCGCGAGGAAGGCGTCGCCCACCATGATGGGGTCGCTGGGCATGAACTCAGGCAGGCGGCGCTGGTCGGCCGTCCAGATCATCTCCACCAGGCCGATGAGCACCGAGGACAGGCCCACGGTGACCATGAAGACCGAGATCGGCGGCTCGCCCAGCAGCGGGCGAATCATGGTGCGCTCTATCACCGCGCCCAGCAGGCCGCAGGCCAGCACGGCCGCGGGAATGGCCAGCCACAGCGGCAGCGCCCACATGGCGGCAAAGGTGAAGAACAGGTAGCCGCCGGCCATGAGCATTTCGCCAATGGCGATGTTGACCACGCGCGTGGCCTTGTACACCAGCACGAAGGCCAGCGCGGCCAGCGCGTACAAGCCGCCGCTGGCAATGCCGGTGAGGCTGATCTCGAACAGGTAGGCCCAATCCATCATGCGGCCCCCTCCATGGCTGGCTGTGCGGCAGCGCGCAGCCTGGCGCGCAGCTCATCGACGTTGCCCGAGCCCAGGTAGGCGCGGTTCACCTCCGGGTCGGCCTGCACCACGGCGGGCACGCCCTGGGCGATGACCTGGCCGAAGTTGAGCACCACCACATGGTCGGACAGGTCCATCACCATGCCCATGTCGTGCTCCACCATCAGCACCGTCACGCCCCACTCGGCGCGCACGTCGAGGATGAAGCGCGCCATGTCCTCGGTCTCCTCGCGGTTCATGCCGGCCACGGGCTCGTCGAGCATCAGGATCTCGGGCTGCATGGCGAGCGCCCGCGCCATCTCCACGCGTTTTTGCAGGCCGTAGGACAGGGCCGAGACGGGTGCGTGGCGGATGTGGTCGATCTCCAGAAAGTCGATGATCCGCTCCTCGATGTCGCGGCGCAGCTCGGCCTCTTCGCGGCGCGCGCGGCCCAGGTAGAAGAGGGCGTCGAACACGTTGGTTTTCAGGTGCGCGTGGCGCCCGAGCTTGATGTTGTCCAGCACCGTCATGCCGCGAAACAGGGCGATGTTCTGGAAGCTGCGCCCCAGGCCCATCCTGGCGCGCTGCGGCGCTGCAATGCGGGTGATCTCCTGGCCACGGAAGCGGATGCTGCCCTCGGTGGGACGGTAAAAGCCTGAGATGGTGTTGAACAGCGAGGTCTTGCCCGCGCCGTTGGGGCCGATCACCGCGGTGATGGAACCTGGCTGCACGGCAAACGTCACCCCCGAGAGCGCGCGCACGCCGCCAAAGGCCAGCGTGACGCCATCCACCTGCAGCAGCGGGGCGGCAACGTTGGGCGCGGCATGTTTTGTCTCCATCGGCTTCCTCTACGGGTTTGTGCGAACCGGCTATAGCCTACTTGTACGTAAACTTGTTACTTGAAAGTAGATTTTTGGATCGTCCCGGGTGTTCGGGCATCGGGAATAACCCGGGAGGCGCAGGAGTAGCGGCATGGGCATATCACCCGCAGGTTCCAAGGCAGCATCGGCCAGGTCGTCGGCGCGGGCCACGCAGGCGCGCACGCCCCCGCCCGACTCGCCCTGGGTCAGAGCCCCGGAGCGCGAGCAGCAGCGCGAGGCCAAGCGCCAGGCCGTGCTGTCCACGGCGGCGCAGATGTTCAACGAGCGCGGCTTCCACTCCACCTCGCTGGACGACATTGCCGCGCGGCTGCATGTCACCAAGCCCACGCTCTACTACTACGTGAAGAACAAGGACGAGATCCTGCTGGCCTGCGTGCAAAAGGGCCTGCGCCTGACGCTCGACGGCATCGAGGCCTCGCGCGCCGCCGGCGGCAACGCCGTGGACCAGCTGCGCGCCTGCATGCAGGTGTATGCCGACATCGTCACCCAGCCCTTCGGCATGTGCCTGATCCGCGTGGGCGACGAGGAGGTGCCCGAGCCCAGCCGCAGCGAGCTGCGCCGCATGAAACGTGAGATCGATCTGGCCTTTCGCCGCCTAGTGGCGCAGGGCGTGCAGGAGGGGGCGCTGGCCCCATGTGACCCCAAGATCACCGCTTTTGCCATCGCCGGGGCACTGAGCTGGATAGGGCGCTGGTATCAGCCGGAAGGGGAGTACAGCGCCGAAGAGGTCGCCGATCAGTGCGTTGAAACGCTGCTGGCGGGCGTGACTGCCCGGTAAAAAGCAGGGCGTTGCGGCGGCGCCGGGTGAACCGTTTCTGTCTATGCGTTCCGGCTGGCGCGGATGGCTGTTTGCCCGCGCAAATTGCCCATAGGGTGGGGGCGCTTCAACAGGGCAGAGAAAAAGATAGGTATCCGCCGCAACGGCCGCTGCTGTTCGCGTTCAAGGGCGCGGTGCAGGCGCTTTGCAAGTTGCCGTCGTGGGGCACAGCACGGCATTGGTAATTTCACGCACGAAAATCTGTTGCCACATGGCTTGGGTGGCATCGTCCACCAACTGTGGCGTAAAGCCGAATGCCAGTGTGCGCTCACCGCGCACCATGATGCCTTGGCGCTTGTCCAGCAGGTCGGTCGCCAGCAGGCGAAAGCCGGGGCGCGGGGTCATGGCTGCGTAGCCTGTGTATAGTTTGCGCGCGGATCTCAGGCGCAGGATCTGGCCGTCGGTTGTCATGAAGATGCCGCCGCGCGGCTTCCAGGTAATGTGCTCGATGCCGAAAACCTCGTGCATCCAGTCGAAGACGGGTTTGCCGTTCTCATCAAACTCACCCAGGCGCATGTCCTGGATGAGCGTGCCGCCCTTCTTCCAATATGAGGTGAGCTGTTGCTTGATGGAAGCCGGCAGCGCGGCTTGGTGCGGCACCACGATGGCGTTCAGACGCTGCAGCAGCGGGTCGCCCTCTTGCAGGTTTTTTTCACCGATGACGTGCACCTCCATGCCTGACTGTTTGCTCAAGAGGTTGTAGGTTTCCAGCAGCGCCTCGCGGTGCACGTTGACTCCGCCGCTGCGGTCGCCATGCCAAACGTAGTAATTGCTGGTGGCAGCGAGTATGCCCACGTTGAGCTTTTGCCCTGTGTTTGCTGTCGGGGCTGCGGGTGGTTGCACGCGCAGGGCCTGAAGCTTTGCCAGATCCAGCGTGCCCGCGAGGTGTGGGTTTAGCTGGCGTTGCAAGCCACCCACCTCGTAGCCGATCACGTTCGGCTGCGCCAGGGAAGTGGACAGGGTGCGGCTGATGACGGGCAGGAGATCGGCGGATTTTTTCATGCGTTCCCATTGCTCGGCATAGGCACCCACTATGATTTGCTTGTAGCCCACCGAGGCCATGTAGTTGGCCAGCATGGGCAGCACGCGCTCGTCGGGCGACAAGCTGTAACCGTCGAAAAAGTTGTAGTCGATGACGGCAATGTCCAAACAGTCGGCGAGTTGTTCAACCACGCCGGTGGCGTAGATCGCATCGTGCGCGGTGAAGAGTTCGCCAAAGTAGCTCATGGCGCGGCCGCCCTGGCTGCGGATGGCGTCGGCGTAAAAGCAGGTGGCATCCTTCAGGCGTTCCTCGCGGAACTGCTTTTGCGTGTGCAGTAGCGGCTCCGTCCTCGGCAAGCCCCGGGCAATGTCGTTGGTGTAGTTGATGACCGGCAGCGGCGCCCCCGTTTGCTGGCGAAAGGCTGCTTGCGCGGCGTCGGCATAGTCGCGCCATTCGTAGCCGGTCTGGCCGTATTTGATTTCGTGCTCTTCCTGCAGGCCAATGGCGTAGGCCGTGATCTTGCCGGGGTAGCGCTGCGAGAGATGGGCCACGCTATTGCGCACGAACCGGGCCGAGTACTTGCGCACAGTGGGGTTCATGAAGTCGGGCTGTGATGTTTGCTGGCCCGAGAAGTTTTTCATGATGCCTTCGGGCACCTGCTGGTACAGCCAGCCGGGTACGGTCGTGCGGTTGGGAAACTGCTTGCCCGCCGCATCGAAGTAGGTGCGCCCACCCATATCGAGTACGACGATGAGCGATAGCCCGCCCTCGGTGAGTCGATCGAAGTACGGCTCGTAGGCCGAGAAGTCAAACTGGCCTGGCTGGGCTTCGACATCGGCCCAGTTGAAGTACACCGTAGCATGGTTGATGCCCCGGCGCTGTAGATCGTTGATGATCTGCGGGTTCTGGCGCAGATCCTGGGGCATGACGATGAGCGTTGCCACCTGAAGCTTGGCCATCGCCGTGCTGGCGAAAAACAGGGCGGAGAGCAGTGCTGCGGCTAATCGGAGAAGGGGTTTCATGTACGTTCTTGTCTGCCAAAAGCGCACATTCTCTTATGAATCACTGAGCCGCCAGATCGTCCAGGATGGGGCAGTCCGGCCGCTCGTCCCCATGGCAGCAGCCCACCAGGGCCTGCAGGCTGCGCTGCATGGCCTGCATGGCGGCGATGCGCTCGGACAGGCTTTGGATGTGCCGTTGCGCGATTTGCTTGACCTGGGCGCTGGCGCGCGCCTTGTCCTGCCACAGGCCGAGCAACTGGGCGATTTCTTCCATCGAAAAACCCAGGTCGCGCGCGCGGCGGATGAAGCGCAGGGTGTGCACGTCGGCTTCGGTGTACTGGCGGTAGCCGCTGTCGGTGCGTGCCACGCCGGCCAGCAGGCCCAGGCTTTCATAGTGGCGCAGCATGCGCGCCGAGACGCCGGCGCGCTCGGCCGCCTGGCCTATGGCCACGGGCCAGCGCGCGGGGGCGGCGCTGGTGGTCATGCGGCGACCTGGTAGCCCTCTTCGCGGATGGCGCTGGCGACGGCGTCGCGCGGCTTGTCGCTCTCCACCACCACCTGGCCGGTGGGCAGGTCCACCTTGATGGTGGCGTCTTCGTCGAGGGCGCGCACGGCGTGCACCACGGCGCGCTCGCAGTGGCCGCAGGTCATGCCGGTGACTTGGAATGTGTATTGCATGGTGGTCCTTTCGGGGTGGGGTGGTGAATCTGGTTGCATGATGAAGCCTGACATGGTGTCAAAGTCAAGCGCCGGGATGCGGGTTGACTTTGCCATGATGTGAAGGTTTAAGGTAGGGCCCATGTTGATCAAGAAGCATCTGCCATGACCTCTGCCACTCTTGCATCCGCCGCCAGCCAGGGCAGCCTGGACCTGGGCGTGGGCGGCATGACCTGCGCCAGCTGCGTGGGCCGTGTGGAGCGCGCCCTGCGCAAGGTGCCGGGCGTGCAGGACGCCACGGTGAACCTGGCGACCGAGCGCGCCCACATCGTCTATGACCCTGCCACTGCGACGGACGCGGTGCTGCGCCGCGCCGTGCGCAATGCCGGCTACGAGCCGCGCAGCGCCGCCGAGCAGGACGCGGACGCGGCGCTGGAGCAGTCGCCCTGGGCGGGCTTCATGCCGGTGGCCGTGGGTCTGGCGTTGTCGGCGCCGCTGGTGCTGCCTATGTTCGGCGACCTGTTCGGCGCGCACTGGATGCTGCCGGCCTGGGCGCAGTTTTTGTTAGCCACGCCGGTGCAGTTCTGGCTGGGCGCGCGCTTTTACAAGGCGGGCTGGCATGCGGCCAGGGCCTTGAGCGGCAACATGGATCTGCTGGTGGCCATGGGCACCAGCGCGGGCTACGGCCTGTCGTTGTGGCTGTGGGCCACGGCGGAGCCTGGCCATGCGCCGCACCTGTACTTCGAGGCTTCGGCCGTGGTCGTCACGCTGGTGATGCTGGGCAAGTGGCTGGAAGCGCGGGCCAAGCGCCAGACGACGGCGGCCATACGCGCCCTGCATGCGCTGCGGCCCGATGTGGCGCATTTGCTGGGTCGCGACGGCGAGGTGGACGTGCCGATCGCCGAGGTCATGGCGGGCGATCGGCTGGTGGTGCGGCCGGGCGAGCGCATTCCGGTGGACGGGCTGGTGCACGAGGGCCATACCCAGGTGGATGAGTCCATGCTGACCGGCGAGCCCCTGCCGGTGCTGCGCGAGGCGGGCGGGCAACTGACCGGCGGCTCCATCAACGGCGACGGACGCATCGTGATGCAGGTGACGGCGGTGGGGGGCGAGACCGTGCTGGCGCGCATCATTCGCCTGGTGGAGGATGCGCAGGCGGCCAAGGCGCCGATCCAGCGGCTGGTGGACAAGGTGTCGGCCATTTTTGTACCCGCAGTGATCGGCATTGCGCTGGTGACGCTGCTGGGCTGGCTGTGGGCAGGGGCGGGGGTGGAGACGGCGCTGATACGCGCCGTGACGGTGCTGGTGATTGCCTGCCCCTGCGCCCTGGGCCTGGCGACGCCCGCGGCCATCATGGCCGGCACGGGGGTGGCGGCCCGGCACGGCATTTTGATCAAGGACGCCGAGGCGCTGGAGATTGCGCACCGCGTACGCACCGTGGCCTTCGACAAGACCGGCACGCTGACCGTGGGCCAGCCACGGCTGACAGCGTTTCACGTGGAACCGGGCGTGGATGAGTACGACCTGCTGGCTGCAGTGGCCGCGGTGCAAAGCGGCAGCGAGCACCCGCTGGCGCGCGCCGTGCTGGCCGCCGCGCAGGAGCGCGGCCTGGCGCTGGCGCAGCCCGACGCCGTGCGCGCCGTGCCCGGGCGCGGCACCGAGGGCGAGGTGGCCGGCCGCAGCCTGCTGGTGGGCAGCCTGCGCTGGATGGACGAGCTGGGGGTGGATCTGGGCCCGCTGCGGCAAGACGCCGACCGGCTGCAGGGGCAGGGCGCCACCGTGTCGGCCGTGGCCGAGCGCGTCACCGCGGGGCTGGCCGCCAGGGCTCTGCTGGCCTTTGGCGACGAGCCCAAACCGGGCGCGCGTGAGGCGCTGGCCGAGCTCAAGGCCCAGGGCGTGCGCTGCGTGATGATTTCGGGCGACAACCGCGGCGCGGCAGAAGCCATGGCACGCCGCCTGGGGCTTGACCCAGACGCCGGCGAGGTGCTGGCCGAGGTGCTGCCCGGCGACAAGGCGGCGGCCGTCACCGCCCTGAAGGAGGGGGGGCACGATGAGCGCCGCCGGGCCGCCCCAAGGCGCGAAGGCCCCCTTGGGGGGCGGCGACCCAGCGCAGCGGCGGAGCGTGGGGGCCATACCGTGGTGGCCATGGTGGGCGATGGCGTGAACGATGCACCGGCGCTGGCGGCGGCCGACGTGGGCATGGCCATGGGCAACGGCACGGACGTGGCGATGCACGCGGCCGGCGTCACGCTGATGCGCGGCGACCCGGCGCTGGTGGCAGCGGCGCTGGACATCTCGCACCGCACGGTGGCCAAGATCCGGCAAAACCTGTTCTGGGCCTTTGCCTACAACGTGGCCGGCATTCCGCTGGCGGCCCTGGGCTACCTGAGCCCGGTGGTGGCGGGCGCGGCCATGGCGCTGAGCTCGGTGAGCGTGATGACGAATGCCTTGTTGCTCAAGCGCTGGCGCATCAAATAAGGCATCGTCACAGGTAACCAATCGAGGTAACCAATCGAGGTAACCAATCGAGGTAACCAATCGAGGTAACCAATCGTCAACCAAGCGTGGCTGTTATTCTGGCAATATGCTGCATTTTGTTGCAGATTTGCGCGGTACGCCCTGTGGCGTGCTGCCCAAGGGGCCGGAAGGAAGACAGATGACGATGTACGCATTCATGCGTCGGTTCACGATTCGCATGCGCATGATGGGCGCGATTGCCGCGGTGTTGGTGCTGCTGTTCCTGCTGGGCGGGGCGGGCATGCTGGGCATGTTCCGCATTCAGGGGGCAAGCCAGGACTTCATAGCCCAGCCGCATGCGGCCGTGCGCCTGCTGGGCGAGTTGCGCGGCGAGATGGGCCAGGTGCGCCAGGCCGAGAAGGACATGATCATCCTCTACGAAAAGCCCGAGGCGGTGCGCGCCGCGCATCGGCAGTGGCTGGCGGCGCTTGATCGCGCCAAGTCCCTGGCGGGCGGGTTTGGCACCTTGCAACTGGTGCAGCAGCAGGCCCTGGCGCAGGACGTTGCAGCGCACCTGGATGCCTATCGCGAGCAGTTTGGCCCCGTGGCGCGCCAGCTGGAGGCTGGCGGCTACGACTCGGCAACAATCGCCAACCGCATGAGCAGCAAGGCCGTGGCGCAGTTTGCGACGGCGGCCGAGCAACTGCAGGCCCTGGACAAGGCGCTTGCGGCCGAGGTGCAGGGCACCATGGCGCGCCAGGACGCCATTGCCGCGCAGACCAAGTGGTTGTTTGCCCTGGCGGTGCTGGTCACCGTGGTGGTGGTGGTTCCGCTCACGCTGCTGAACATGGTGTCCATCTGCCGTCCGCTGGAGGTGGCGTGCAGGCTGACGCAGGCTATCGCCGGGGGCGACCTGTCGCAGCGCATCCGAGTCGATGGCCGTGATGAGCTGGCGGATCTGCAGCATGCGCTGCTGGGCATGCAGGGCGGCCTGAGCGCGCTGGTGGGGCGGGTGCGCGATGCCGGTGGAAGCATCACCGTAGCCAGCCAGGAGATCGCCACCGGCAACCAGGATTTGTCGGTGCGTACCGAGCAGGCCGCCAGCCACGCCCAGCAGGCGGTGGCGGCGCTGTCGCAGTTGACGGTGACGGTGCAGCAGACGGCGTCTTCGTCACAGGTGGCCAGCGGGCTGGCGGCCTCGGCATCGCACCAGGCCACGCGCGGCGGCCAGGTGGTGCAGCAGGCGGTGAGCAGCATGCGCGAGATCGCGGCCGCCAGCCACAGGATTGGCGACATCATCGGCCTGATCGACTCCATCGCCTTCCAGACCAACATCCTGGCGCTGAACGCCGCCGTCGAGGCGGCGCGTGCCGGCGAGCAGGGCCGGGGCTTTGCCGTGGTGGCTGCCGAGGTGCGCAACCTGGCGCAGCGCAGCGCCCAGGCCGCCAGCGAGATCAAGGATCTGATTGCGTCCAGCGTGCAGGCCGTGGGCGGCGGCGTGCGCCATGTGGAGGACGCGGGCGCCGTGATGCAGGAGATCGTCACCAGCGTGCAGCGCGTGACGGACATGATGGGCGCGATCCACCGCGCCGCCAGCGAGCAGGCCACGGGCATTGGCGCGGCGAACGCTTCGGTGGCCGAAATCGACCGCATGACGCAGCAGAACGCAGCCCTGGTGGAGGAGTCGGCCGCGGCCGCCGCCGCACTGCGCGAGCAGGCCCTGCGCCTGTCGCAGGTGGTGCAGCAGTTTCGGCTGGCGCAGGACGCGCAGGCCCCGCTGGTCGCCGCAGGTGCGCGCCTGGCCGGCACCGCGGCCCAGCCTAGGCTGGGCCTGGCCTAAGCCTGCGGTGGCTCGCGCCACAGCAACCGACCCCCTTTGCGCACCCACGGGTGCGCTTATTTTGCTACTGTTTATGTAGCTGGTAGCGCTTTATGGATGGGCGCTGGAGCCGTAAAACGCTTGAAAAATCAAGAGGTGCAGTTGTCAGGGCCCTGGGTTCAAGTGCCTACCAGGGCGCAGCCAGCTCACCCCAGCTTGGGGTAGTCGATGTAGCCCTGTTCCCCGCCGCCGTAAAACGTGGCCCTGTCCCATGCGTTCAGCGGCGCGTCGCGCTGCAGCCGCTCCACCAGGTCGGGGTTGGAGATGTAGGCCCGGCCGAAGGCCACCATGTCCGCCTGGCCGCTGGCCACGGCCTGCAGGGCCATGGTGCGGTCATAGCCGTTGTTGACCATCCAGGCGCCGCGCCCGCCGGCATTGCGGTAGGCGGCCTTGAAGGCGGCGTAGTCGAAGGGGCGGCCCTCCACCTCGCGCGGGCCGCCGGTGGAGCCCTCGATCACATGGATGAAGGCCAGGCCCAGGGGGGCCAGGTGGCGCGCCAGATACTCGAACAGCGGCTGGGGGTGGCTGTCGTGGATGTCGTTGGCCGGTGTCACGGGCGACAGGCGCAGGCCCACACGGCCAGGGCCGATGGCGTCGGCCACGGCGCGGGTGACCTCCAGCATCAGGCGCGCGCGGCGGGGGACGCTGCCGCCGTAGTCGTCGTGGCGCTGGTTGGCGCCGTCCTTGAGAAACTGGTCCAGCAGGTAGCCGTTGGCGCCGTGGATTTCCACGCCGTCAAAGCCGGCCGTCTTTACCGCATTGCGTGCGGCGGTTGCGTAGCTGTGGACGATGGCTGGCAGCTCCTCGGGCGCCAGCGCGCGCGGCGCGCTGGTATGCACAAACTGGCCCTGGCCTGTGGCCTCATCGCGCAAATAGGTCTTGGCATGGGCCGGTGTGGCCGACGGGGCCACGGGCGCGGCAAAACCCGGTTGCAGCGAGCTGTGTGACACCCGGCCCACATGCCATAGCTGCGTGACGATTTTGCCGCCACGGCCATGGACGGCCTGGGTGACCTTCTTCCAGCCGTCCAGCTGTTCGCTGTCGTACAGGCCGGGCACGTCGGAATAGCCCTGGCCCTGCTGGCTGATGGCCGTGCCTTCGGTGATCAACAGGCCAGCGCTGGCACGCTGGGCGTAATAAGTGGCGGTGATGTCGCGCGGCACCGCCTGGGGCGAGCGGTTGCGCGTCAGCGGCGCCATGGCGATGCGGTTGGCCAGGCGCAGATCCCCAACCTGGATGGGGTCGAACAAGGTGGTCATGGGCGTGGCGGCTGAGTTGCGGAAAGTGTGTGGGGGACTTCCTGTTTCACGTGAAACAGGGGCGGGCGGGCGCTTATTTCAACAGGCCTTCGGCCTTCATCGCGGCCTGAACAGCAGGGCGCGCGGCAATGCGTTCACGGTAGGCAGCCAGGTTCTTCAGGTGCGATATGTCCAGGCCGACGGGCTGGGCCCAGTTGGTCACGGTGAACAGGTAGGCGTCGGCCACGGTGAAATGCTCGCCCATCAGGTACGGTTTGCCGGCCAGTTCGCCGTCCACCCACTGCAGGCGTGCGCGCAGGCCGTCGAGAACGGTGGGCTTGTAGGCGTCGGGTGTGCCGGGGGCGAACAGCGGGCCAAAGCCTTTGTGGATCTCGGTGCCGATGAAGGTCAGCCATTCCTGCAGGCGGTAGCGGCCCAAGGTGCCGTTGGCGGGCGCCAGGTTTTTCTGCGGCGCCTGGTCGGCCAGGTACTGCACGATGGCCGGGCCTTCGCGCAGGCGCGTGCCGTCGTCCAGCTCCAGCACCGGCACATAACCCAGGGGGTTGATGGTGTAGAAGTCGGTGCCGTCTTTGAGCAGGTGCGTCTTTGTGCTGGCAAGCACTGGCTCATAGGCCAGGCCGGCTTCGTGCAGCACGATGTGGGGCGAGAGCGAGCAGGCGCCGGGGGAGTAGTACAGCTTCACGGGGTTCTCCTGTTGAATTCCCCCGATCCTATGCCTTGTGCCCATACTTTGCACCCGTGGGGGCGACAGTGGGCTCTCAGGCCCCGCAGTCGGGGCCGAAGTTCATGGTCGATGCTCAGTCGGTCAGCCGCCGCGCCGCCCACAGCACCTGCTCCACCACGCCACGTACCTGCTGGCGCCGCCCCTCATCGGTCAGCTGGCCGTCGGCATCGAAGGCGCTGGCCGCGCGCGCCAGCGCATAGTTGCGCGGCGCCAGCCAGCAGCCCAGATTGACCAGCATGGGCGCCAGATGGCTTTGCGAGCGCAGTCCGCCCAGGGCGCCGTTGGAGGCGCTGAGCACGCCCACCACCTTGCCGGCAAAGGGGCGCGTCACGTCCGTCCATACCGGGTGCCCGGCGATGGGGCTGGAGGCCCAGTCGATGGTGTTCTTGAGCAGACCGGTGTAACTGCCGTTGTATTCGGGCGAGCAGATGATCCAGGCCGGGTGGGCGTCCATGATTTCCTTCAGCCGTATCACGTCGGGCGGGGTGCCGCGCGCCTCCAGATCGGCGTTGTACATGGGGATGTCCAGCTCTGACAGCTCCAGCAGCGTGACATCGGCGTTGGCATCACGGCCCAGGTCGGCGGCAATGCGTGCCAGGCGGCGGTTGAACGATTGTTGGCGGGTGCTGCCCGCGAAGACGAGGAGTTTCATGGCCTGCATTGAAGCACAGGCGACGGGCTGCAATCCTGCAAGGGTTTCACGTGAAACATGGGTTGCGGCAACGATCTTTGGCAAAGATGGGAAAATTGCGCGTTTTCCCGCACCTCTTCTCCACCATGCTTTATCCCCAGGAATTTGATGTCATCGTCGTTGGCGGTGGCCATGCCGGCACCGAGGCCGCGCTGGCCGCCGCGCGCATGGGATGCGCTACGCTGCTGCTCACGCACAACATCGAGACGCTGGGCCAGATGAGCTGCAACCCCAGCATTGGCGGGATAGGCAAGGGGCATCTGGTGAAGGAGGTGGACGCGCTCGGTGGCGCCATGGCGCTGGCCACCGACGAGGCGGGTATTCAGTTTCGCATTCTCAACAGCAGCAAGGGCCCGGCCGTGCGCGCCACGCGGGCACAGGCCGACCGCATTCTGTACAAGGCGGCGATTCGCCGCATGCTGGAAAACCAGCCCAACCTGAGTTTGTTCCAGCAGGCGGTGGACGACCTGATGGTCGAGGGTGATCGCGTGGTGGGCGCGGTGACGCAGATCGGCCTGCAGTTTCGCGCCCGTGCCGTGGTGCTGACGGCGGGCACTTTTTTGGACGGCAAGATCCATGTCGGTCTGAACAACTACGCCGCCGGCCGGGCAGGGGATCCGCCGGCCGTCAGCCTGTCGGCGCGTCTGAAAGAGCTGCAGCTGCCCCAGGGGCGCCTGAAGACCGGCACGCCGCCGCGCATCGACGGGCGCAGCATCGACTTTTCAAAGTGCGAGGAGCAGCCGGGCGACGGCATGCCAGGCGGTGTGAATGAGGGGCAGCTGCCCGTGTTCAGCTTCATGGGCAGCACAGACATGCACCCGCGTCAGGTGCCGTGCTGGATCACGCACACCAACGAGCGCACACACGACATCATCCGCTCGGGCTTCGACCGCAGCCCCATGTTCACCGGCAAGATCGAGGGCGTGGGCCCGCGCTACTGCCCCAGCGTGGAGGACAAAATCAACCGCTTTGCCGACAAGGAAAGCCATCAGATCTTTCTGGAGCCCGAGGGGCTGACCACGCACGAGTTTTACCCCAACGGCATCTCCACCAGCCTGCCGTTCGACATTCAGTACGCACTGGTGCGCAGCATGCGCGGGCTGGAGAACGCCCACATCCTGCGCCCCGGCTACGCCATCGAGTACGACTACTTCGACCCGCGTGCCCTGAAAAGCAGTTTCGAGACGCGCCAAATCCAGGGCCTGTTCTTTGCTGGCCAGATCAACGGCACCACGGGCTACGAAGAGGCTGCGGCCCAGGGCCTGTTTGCCGGTCTGAATGCCGCACTGCAATGCCGTGGCGAACAAGCCTGGGTGCCGCAGCGCGACGAGGCCTATCTGGGCGTACTGGTGGACGACCTGGTGACCAAGGGCGTCACCGAGCCCTACCGCATGTTCACCAGCCGCGCCGAGTTCCGCCTGCAGCTGCGCGAGGACAACGCCGACATGCGCCTGACCGAGGTAGGGCGCCGAATGGGGCTGGTTCAGGATGCGCGCTGGGATGCCTTCAGCCGCAAACGCGATGCGGTTTCACGTGAAACCGAGCGCCTGAAGGCCACCTGGGTGAACCCGCGCATCCTGGACGCGGGCGAAAGCCAGCGCGTGCTGGGCAAGGCCATCGAGCGGGAGTACAACCTTTTTGACCTGCTGCGCCGGCCGGACGTGGGCTATGCCAGCCTGATGAGCCTGGACGGCGGCAAGTACGCCAGTGGCGATGTTTCACGTGAAACCCTGGGCGACCTGAGTGCCAGCGTGGTCGAGCAGGTGGAAATTGCCGCCAAGTATTCGGGCTACATCGACCGGCAAAAAGACGAGGTGCAGCGCGCCGCCCATTTCGAGAAGCTGCGCCTGCCCGACGATATGGACTACATGCAGGTGGCGGCCCTGTCCATCGAGGTGCGGCAGAAGCTGCAGAAGCACCGGCCCGAGACACTGGGTCAGGCCTCGCGCATCTCTGGCGTTACGCCGGCGGCCATCTCGCTGCTCATGGTGCATTTGAAGAAGGGCGGCTTCAAGGGCTTTGCGGCGGAGGTCGCGGCATGAGTGCGGCGCTGCAGGAGCGGCTGCGCGCCGGAGTCCAGTCGCTGGGGTTGGTGCTGGACGAAGCGCAGCTGGCCAAGCTGCTGGACTTCATGGGCCTGCTGCAGAAGTGGAACAAGGTCTATAACCTGACGGCCGTACGCAACCCCGAGGAGATGTTGACGCACCACCTACTCGACAGCCTGGCAGCGGTGGCGCCGCTGCGGCGCCACCTGGCTGGGCAGGGTGGGGCGGCGGGACTGCGTTTGCTGGACGTGGGCAGCGGCGGCGGCCTGCCGGGTGTGGTGTTCGCCATCTGCTGCCCCGGTCTTGACGTGAGCTGTGTGGACACCGTGGCCAAGAAGGCGGCCTTCATCCAGCAGGCGGCGGTCACCTTGGGGTTGTCCAACCTGCATGGCATTCATGCCCGGGTGGAGGCGCTCGCCGGCCCATTCGATGTAGTCAGCTGCCGGGCGTTTGCATCGCTGGCGGACTTTACTGCCTGGTCGCGCCAGCTGCTGGCGCCGCAGTCGGTGTGGCTGGCCATGAAAGGCCGCCACCCGCAGGACGAGATAGCCGCGCTGCCGGCAGGGGTGCAGGTGTTTCACGTGGAACAGCTCGTCGTACCGGGCCTGGATGCCGAGCGCTGCATCGTCTGGATGCAGCCGTGCGCGGATGGGGTCGCGTAAACTCAAGCCCGTGTTTGCTTGCCGGTTCGTCGGTGCAAACGTTCTACATCGCAGCACCGCATGGCCAAGATTTTCTGCATTGCCAACCAAAAGGGTGGCGTGGGCAAGACCACCACTTCCGTCAACCTGGCCGCTGGTCTGGCCAAAATAGGCCAGCGCGTGCTGCTCGTCGATCTGGATCCGCAGGGCAATGCCACCATGGGCTCGGGCGTGGACAAGCGGGCGCTCAAGCTCAGCGTGTACGACGTGCTGCTCGAATCCGCATCCATCAAAGAGGCCGCGGTGCTGGCAGAGCAATGCGGTTACCACGTGCTGGGCGCCAACCGCGAACTGGCCGGCGCCGAGGTCGAGCTGGTGCCACTGGAGCACCGTGAGAAGCGCCTCAAGGCGGCGCTGGCCGAGGTGGATCAGGACTACGACTTCGTGCTCATCGACTGCCCGCCGTCGCTATCCATGCTGACGCTCAACGGTCTGTGCAGCGCCAACGGCGTCATCGTGCCCATGCAGTGCGAGTACTTCGCGCTCGAAGGCCTGACGGACCTCGTCAACACCATCAAGCAGGTGCACGCCAACCTGAACCGCGACCTGCAGATCATCGGCCTGCTGCGCGTCATGTTCGACCCGCGCATCACGCTGCAAAACCAGGTCAGCGCCCAGCTCAAGGATCATTTTGGCGACAAGGTGTTCGACACCGTGATCCCGCGCAACGTGCGCCTGGCCGAGGCGCCGAGCTACGGCCTGCCCGGCGTGGTGTTCGACCCGAGTGCGCGCGGCAGCAAGGCCTTTGTGGACTTTGCCCACGAGATGGTCGAGCGCATTCGGCGGATGTAGCGTTTTTCCTACGGGGAATATAAAAGAATTGTCAATTGCGTTTGCGATTGAAATCACCAGCAGGGATGTTTGGTAAGGTTCGGTAACTAATTTGTCGCCGCGCAAATCGGGCCCTTCGTCCATCAACCTTTCGCTGATCCTGCTGATGTCCATCAAACAAAGTTCTACCAATTGGCGTATGCCCCGCAGGTGGGGTGCATGGTTGGCCGCCCCGTTATTGTGTGCTGCGGGCGGGGTGCATGCGGCCGCCGACATGGTGCTGTCGCAACACACCGTGGCCCCGGATCCCGTGCCTGCCGGTGGCACGGCCACGGTGACCGTGGTGCTGAGAAACAATGGGCCAGATGCCGCCCAGGGCGTGAAGTTGACGGACGTGATTCCGCCGGGCTCGACCTTTGTCAGCATGAGCGCCACGGACAGTGGCGTTTGCACTACTTCGGCACCCTATGAATGTACCTGGGTGGCCGATGTGCCCAATGCCGGGCAGCGCACCGTGACTCTGCGGCTGGTTCTGCCCACTGCCGCAGTGTGGCCCAACAATGCATCGGTTTCAACAACGTCCACCGACAGCAACAGCGCCAACAACTCTTTGACGCGCAACATCACGGCCGTGGCCGCCGCTGACTTGCAGGTGGTTGCAACCCACAATGCGGGTGGCGGAGCGGTGGCAGGCACGCCTTATGCCTACACCGTCAACGTAAGCAATAACGGCCCCGATGGCCTGCCTGCGGGGCAGTCGCCCAAGGTCACGTTCAGCGTGCCATCCGGATCGACGATTACCTCCATACCCACCGGGGGGGGCTGGACCTGCTCCATCGCACCCGCAGGCGCCTACCCGCGCAGTTCGGGCACCATCACCTGTGACCGCAATGACGCCTTGCCCACGGGCAACAGTTTCCCCGCCATTACCGTTCCTGCCGTTGGAAACCTGGACGGTACGGTGTCGGCCAGTTTTGGCGTGGGCTCCAACTTCCAGGATGCCGACCTGGCAAACAATACCGCCCTGGTGAACGTGCCCTTCTCAAGCGGCACCGACATGGCCCTTACCAAGAGCGCCAACCCATCCGGTACGGTCGCGGTTGGAGCGCCGGTGGCATTCACGCTGCAGGCAACCCGCCGGGGAGGGGTGAACCCCAGCAACATCGTGGTCACCGACACCTTGCCGGCTGGCCTGACCTATGTCAGCCACAACGCCCCTGCACCCTGGAACTGCGCATTTGCCGCGCCCACGTTGACCTGTACCTACTCAGGTACTTACACCGGCCAACCATTCTCCAATCTGCCGGCAATCACCTTGAACGCCGCGGTTGGCCTGGGTGCCAACAACAACGTGGGCACCGTCACGCTGCCGCCAGGCCAGACGGACCCGGTGCCCGGCAACAACAGCAGCAGCACCGTCACCGTCACGGGCAGCAACGATGCCGACCTGTCGATCAGCAAAGCCCCCAGCATCGCGCCGGTACTGCCGGGACAAACCTACAACTGGGTCATCACCGCACGCAACAATGGCCCGGTCTCCGTTGCGGCTGGCCAGACCATGACGGTGACTGAAGTCATTCCCGCAGGCATGCAACTCAATGCATTGCCAACTGGGTCGGGTTGGGTTTGCAATTCATCCGGTGGCGCCAGCTTTCCGCAGGCAGGGGGGGGCACGGTGACCTGTACGCGCAGCGGTCCATTGGCTTCGGGCAGCACCTCCTCCATCACCGTACCTGTTCAGCACACGGGTACCGGCTCGTTGACCAACAACGTCTGCGTCGCTTTGACGGGCACCGGGCCTGCCGACCCCAACGGCGGCAATAATTGCGCCAACGTCAACAACACCAGCACCGGCACCAGCGCCGATCTGTCCATCACCAAATCGGCCTCTGGCACAGTGGTTGTCGGCCAGCCGCTGACCTATCGCCTGACGGTGAACAACGCCGGCCCTGATTCCGCAACCAATGTCACCGTCACCGACGCCCTGAGCAATCTGTTGAGCAGCGCAGGTGCGCCGGGTTTGGTATCCATCTCCCCCAGCCAGGGCAGTTGCACACCGTCAGCACCTGCCAATGTGGGGTCCGCCACAGTTTCGTGTAACCTGGGGGCGCTGGCTTCCAGTGGATCAGCCACGGTGGACATCACCGTGCGCCCCGACAACACCGGCTCCACCATCCTCAGCCGCGGCAACATGGCAAGCGTGACCTCTCCAGACGTTGGTGATCCGGACCGAAACAACAATTCGGTCACCATCTCCAGCGACGTCACCCCACTGGTGGATTTGACGGTGGCCAAGACCGTGACGCCCAACCCCGTGAAGGTGGGCGAGCCGCTGGTGTACGTGGTTACCGCACGCAACAACGGCCCTTCGCAGGCGAGCAACGTCAAGATCACCGACGTGCTGCCCGCCAACACGGCGATGCTGGGCACCGCGACGGCGACCAACAGCGGAACCTGCACCGCACCCGCCGACGGCGCCACCTCCGGCACCATCGAATGCACCTGGCCGACGATACCCCGGGGCACGCAATACACCGCAACCTTCCGGTTGCGCCCGCTCAAGGCAGCGTTGGGCACGACCATCCACAACGTGGTGAATGTGACCAACGACGTCCCTGAAACCGATCTGGCGAATAACTCGAACTTTGCCGACGCCACGGTGACGGCCGCGGATCTGGACATCCTGGTTCACAAGACCGACAGCGTTGACCCGGTATCGCTGGGTGGGGTGACGGAGTACACCATCACCACCACCAACGTGGGGCCGTCGATTGCCACCAACCTGGTGGTCACTGACACCTTCCCGGCAGCGGGCAGCACGCCCACGGCGCGCTTCAGCTATCAGGGCGATCTGACCATCAGCATTGCCGGCACCTCGGTGCCAACGGCGGATGTGACCAACTACTGCACCACGGTGCCGGCGATTGGCGACCTCAGCGGTACGCTGGAATGCAACTTCCCGACGATCGGCGTGGCGGCGGGCAATAGCATTCAGATCAAGTACAAGATGCGTGCCGAAAGCATCACCGTGGCTGGCGCCTATGCCGGAACGCAGCGCAATCATGTCGAAGTCAAGGTGGATGAAACGGAGCGTGAGGCTTCGAACAATCAGGTGGACGAAGACACCACCACGAACCGCACCGCGCCGCCGCTTGGCAGCACTATCGACCTGGGCATCAGCAAGACGACCAGCACAGGCCAGGCACTGCCGGGCACCGAGTTTGACTACACCCTCACGGTGACCAACCACCAGGCAGCCGGCAGTGGCCGGGACGTGGTGCCTGCCCATGGTGCGCAGGTCACCGACACACTCCCTGCAGGCCTGACGTTTGTGTCGGCACCAGGTTGCTCGTATGCGGCAGGCCCGCGCCAGGTGGTGTGCGTCATCCCCAATCTGGCCGCCGGGGCATCCACAGCCTTCACCCTGCGCGTGCGGGTTGACAGCCCCTACACGGGCGCCGCCACCATCAGCAACACCGCCACGGTGGACATGCCTGGCGACCCGGTGAGCGGCAACAACTCCTCCACGGCGACCAAGAGCGCGGGCACACCGACGCCTGCCGCCATCCCCACCCTTTCCGAATGGGGCCTGATCCTGATGTCGCTGCTGCTGGGCGTGCTGGCCCTGCGCCAGATGCCCAAGCAATCACGTCGCCGGATGTAAGCGCCGCAGGCTTGCCGCTCTCTGCATCGCCGCCGCCTCGCCCGCCAGGGCATGGCGGCGGCGATGTGCTTTGTGGAATACGGCAAAATACCGCCGTGAATCTCAATCAAATTGGCCGTTGGCGCGCATTGGTAAAGCGCAAACAGCTACAAATATCATAGTAATGAATCCATCCAGCGTACTGCTCCTGCCCGGCTGGCAGAACTCCGGCCCCGGCCACTGGCAGACCGAATGGGAGCGTCTGCACGGCTACCAGCGCGTGCAGCAGCACGACTGGATGCGCCCGCTGCGCGGCGACTGGACTGCGCGGCTGGAAGAGGTGGTGGCCGACGCGCCCGGCCCGGTGGTGCTGGCGGCGCACAGCCTGGGCTGCATTCTGGTGGCCTGGTGGGCGGCGCACACGCACCATGCCCATAAGGTACGCGGCGCGCTGCTGGTGGCGCCGGGCGATGTGGAGCGGCCCGACCTGGCCACGCAGATCCGCGGCTGGGCGCCCATTGCGCGCCAGGCTTTGCCGTTTCCTGCGGTGCTGGTGGGCAGCCACGACGATCCCTATTGCAGCTTCGAACGCGCCGACGCCCTGGCGGCAGCCTGGGGTGCGCGCCTGGTCGATGGCGGCGCACTGGGGCATATCAATGCCGATTCGGGCCTGGGCGCCTGGCCCCAGGGGCAGGCGCTGCTGCACGCGTTGATCAACAAGGACTAAAAGTATGGTCACCAAAAAACCCAAGGGCCTGGGCCGCGGCCTCGAAGCCTTGCTCGGCCCCAAGGTCGCGGAACCGGCCGAGCAGGCCCAGGCGGCCGCCGCCGGCCTGCCCAGCACGCTCGCTCTCGATGACCTGGTGCCCGGCATGTACCAGCCGCGCACGCGCATGGACGAGGGCGCGCTGTATGAGCTGGCCGAGAGCATCAAGGCCCAGGGCGTGATGCAGCCCATCCTGGTGCGCCGCCTGCACGACGGCGAGCATGCCGGCAAGTACGAAATCATCGCCGGCGAGCGGCGTTTTCGTGCCTCGCGCCTGGCGGGCCTGGCTGAAGTTCCGGTGCTGGTGCGCGAAGTGCCCAACGAATCGGCCGCCGCCATGGCGCTGATCGAGAACATCCAGCGCGAAGACCTGAACCCGCTGGAAGAAGCCCACGGCCTGCAGCGCCTGGTCAGGGAATTTGGCCTCACGCACGAGCAGGCGGCGCAGGCCGTGGGCCGGTCGCGCAGCGCCGCCAGCAACCTGCTGCGCCTGTTGAACCTGGCCGACCCGGTGCAGACCATGCTCATGGCTGGCGACATCGACATGGGCCATGCGCGCGCGCTGCTGGCGCTCGACCGCGCCACGCAGATCACCGCCGGCAACCAGATCGCGGCCAAGAAACTCTCGGTGCGCGAGGCCGAGGGCCTGGTCAAGAAGCTGGGCGCCGAGTTCAACCTGACCCCGCAAAAGCCCAAGAAGGATAAGTCGCGCGACATGAAGCGGGTGGAAGAAGAGCTCTCCGACCTGCTCATGGCCGAGGTCGAGGTGCGCATCAAAAAGCGCGTCAAGCGCGGCGGCCGCGTGGAGGAAATGGGCGAGCTGGCGATTGCATTCGGCTCGCTGGATGCGCTCAACGGCCTGATCGAGCGCCTGCGCGGCGAGTGAGCCCCATCCCCATGGCCTGCCTGCCTTGGCCCTTGCCCGCCTTGGCCGTCTGGGCCGCTGCATGGCTGGTCTTCATGGGTTTGCGTGGGGCGCTGTCGCCCCTGGCGGCGTTGCTGCTGGCCTGCGCCGTGGGCGTGGCGGGCAGTCTGTGGGCCGCCACCTGGTGGCGTCGCAGCCTGATTGCGCTGGGGTTTCCGCTGTCTGCGGCGCTGGCGGGCGCGGTGGCCTTGCCGGCCTGGGCCTGGCTGGCGCCGCTGGCCTTGCTGCTATTGGTGTACCCCATCAATGCCTGGCGCGACGCCCCCTTGTTCCCCACGCCGCCGGGGGCGCTGCGCGGGTTGCAGGCCCATGCCGCGCTGGCCGACGGTGCCCGCGTGCTGGATGCGGGCTGCGGCCTGGGTGACGGCCTGAAAGCCCTGCGTGCGGCTTACCCGCGGGCGCAGCTCTGCGGGCTGGAGTGGAGCTGGCCGCTGGCCCTTGTGTGCCGCCTGCGCTGCCCCTGGGCGCGCGTGCGGCGCGGCGACATCTGGGCCGCCGACTGGAGCGGTTACGCGCTGGTGTACGTATTTCAGCGGCCCGAGAGCATGGCCCGCGTGGCGGCCAAGGCTGGCGCCGAGATGGCGACCGGCAGCTGGCTGGTCAGCCTGGCTTTTGAGCTGCCTGGTGTGCGCCCCAGTGCGCGCCAGGGCTCGTTCGCGGGACACAAGGTCTGGATGTACCGCCTGCCGCTCGTGGCGCAGCCGGCAGGCGCTCAGAATGAAGGGCGCTGAACATTCAGAAAAATGTTGTTGCAAATCAACCCAAGACGCTATCATTTTGCCCCTTGCACGCGGTCTTCGGCCTCGACTTCGTGCCCCCATACCAGTGAAACAACCAGGAAGGAAACGTTCATGCTCCGGAAAACCATACCTCTGCTGGCGGCCGCCTGCGCCGTCTTCACCCTGACCGGTTGCGAGACCACCAACATGAAAATGGGCAGCGCCGAGTCCAAGACCGTGGCCACGGGGGCGGCCGCTGGCGGCAATGCGGCCAATGAGAGCGGGCAGCTGGAGCGTTGCCAGTCGCCCCTGGGCACGGTGTCGCTGGTCGAGAACCAGGACGCCGGCTGGTACACCATCCTGCGCAACGAATACAAGCTGCCGCCCACGGCCAACCTGCTGCGCCTGCTGATCCAGCAGTCCAACTGCTTCGTGGTGGTGGAGCGCGGCGGCGCCGGCATGCGCGCCATGGAGCGTGAGCGCCAGCTCATGGGCTCGGGCGAGATGCGCGGCGGCAGCAACTTCGGCAAAGGCCAGATGGTGGCGTCCGACTACGGCATGTCGCCCGAGATCATCTTCAGCAACAACGACGCGGGCGGTATCGGCGGTGCGCTGGGCGGCCTGATCGGCGGCGGCAGTGGCCGGGCCATCGCGGCGGTTGGCGGCAGCCTGAAGACCCGCGAGGCCAGCGCCATGCTGACCCTGGTGGACAACCGCTCGGGTGTGCAGGTGGCGGCGTCCGAGGGCAGCGCTTCCAAGAGCGACTTTGCCGGCTTTGGCGGCCTCTTTGGCGGCGGCGCCGGCGGCGGCCTGGGCGGCTACCAGAACACGGCCCAGGGCAAGGTGATCACGGCGGCCTTCATGGATGCCTACAACCAGATGGTCGTGGCGCTGCGCAACTACAAGGCGCAAAGCGTGCAGGGTCAGGGCCTGGGTGGTGGCGGCAAGCTGGGCGTGGATGGGGGCGCAGCCCCGTCCCAGACCAGGGCCGGCGCCGCCATGTCCATGCGCGAGGCGCAGTCGCGCCTGAATTCCCTGGGCTACAACGTGGGCACGCCTGACGGCGCGGCCGGCCCGAAGACGGCCAAGGCCCTGCGCGAATTCCAGCAGGCCCAGGGCTTGCCGGTGACGGGCAAGCTGGATGCGGCCACGGCCGGCGCACTATCGCGCTGATCGGCACCTTGCCTTGAGTAGCCAACGCGGCCCGCGGGCCGCGTTGGTCTTTCTCCCCCCTGGGCGGCGGCGCGGTTGGGGGCGGCAGTGCTTGCACTTTCATGCCGGCGAGACGCCGGCGCTCCCAGTCCCCATGCCGACCTCCTCCGGCGGGAGAACGAGCGCGCGCAGCGTAACCAATAGGTAAATCGGGCTGCAGCGCTTTACCATCAAGCGCTTATAGCTATAAAAACAGTAGTTAAATGGTCAGGAAAATCCCAGAAACTGCCCCGGCGCCAGCCCCACCGTGCGGCGCACCATGGCGCTGAAGGCGCTGGGGCTGTTGTAGCCCAGTTCGGCCGCGATCTGGTTGATGGGGCGCTTGCCCGCTGCCAGGGCCACGGCGCGGGCCAGTATCACTTGCTGGCGCCATTGCGTGAAGGTGCAGGACAGCTCGTCGCGAAACAGCCGCGCCACGGTGCGCGGGCTGGCGCCGGTGTCGCGTGCCCAGTCGGCCAGGGTTTCGTGGCGCGTGGGGTCGGCGATCACGGCCTCGCACAAATGGCGCAGGCGCTTGTCGCGCGGCAGCTCCACGCCCAGGCGCACGCTGCTGGCGCGGCGCAGTTCGTCGAGGATGAGGGCGCTCAGGTGCTGCTCGCGGCGCAGCGTCTCGGGCGGCAGCGGCGCGCCGTCGTCGGGCTCGGCCGGCATCTCGCGCACCAGGGCGCGCAGCAGGTCCGACACCTCCAGCACGCGGCACTGGCGCCAGGGTTCCTCCTGCCCATGGGGCACGCCCGGCCCGCAGCGCCCGGGCGGCTGGTAGAAGTACAGCGTGCGCAGGTCGGCCTGCTCTACCATGGTCACGGCATGCTCCACCCCGGGCGGAATCCACAGCGCCCGCGAGGGCGGAACGATGTAGGCGCCATGCGGTACCGTCAGGCGCAGCACGCCGCTGGTGGAGATCGCCATCTGCGCCCACGGGTGGATGTGCGGCCGCACATGGGTGTCGGCGCTCAGCTCGCGGTGCTTGGCGCGCACCGGGCGTGCGCGGCTGGGCACGAACAGATGCGGCGTGAGCGCCTCCACGTAGGACGGCGCGCGCGCCGGCCGGGGTTGCGGTGCGGCGCTGTCCAGGTTGGGGTGGTTTGGCATGTTCACGATAGAAATTGGCAGACTATCGTATATCGGCCGCTGGCACCTTGCCTAACATCACGCCCATGACCACCACTGCCACCCCCACTCCCAGTCCCAGTCCCAGTCCCAGTCCCACCCTGGGCCAGGACGCGCGCACCATTGCCCTCATCGGCCTGGCGCATGGCTCCTCGCACTTCTTTCACATGCTGCTGCCGCCGCTGTTCCCGTTCCTGATCGCAGACTTTGGCTACAGCTATTCCGAGCTGGGCCTGCTGCTGTCGGTGTTCTTCGTGGTCTCGGGCACGGGCCAGGCGCTGTCGGGCTTTCTGGTGGACAAGGTGGGCGCGCGGCCGGTGCTGTTTGCCGCGCTGTCCAGCTTTGTGGCGGCGGGCCTGGTGGCTGGCACCGCCGGCGGCTATGCCAGCCTGCTGGTGGCATCGGTGCTGGCCGGGCTGGGCAATGCGCCGTTTCATCCGGTGGACTTCACCATTCTCAACAAGCGCGTGTCGCCCGCGCGCCTGGGCCATGGCTTCTCGGTGCACGGCATCTCGGGCAATCTGGGCTGGGCCACCGCGCCCGTGTTCATGGCCGGCATCGCCACCGCCACCGGGTCATGGCGCATGGCCTGCCTGGCAGGCGCCGGGCTGGCGCTGCTGGTGCTGGCCATCATGGTGTGGAACCGCGACGCGCTGGATGACCGCCAGGGCAGCTGGTCGCACCAGCCGGCCAAGGGCGCGGCCACAGCCGCGCCAGAGCACCCCATGGCCTTTCTGAAGCTGCCGGCCGTGTGGCTGTGCTTCTCGTTCTTCTTCTGGAGCACCTGCTCGCTCAGCGCCATCCAGAGCTTTGCCGCCCCGTCGCTGCAGAACCTGTACGGCATTCCGCTGTCGCTGACCACCATGGTGGTCACGGGCTACATGCTGTGCGGGGCGCTGGGCATGGTGATCGGCGGCTTTCTGGTGGGCCGCGTGCAGCGGCTGGAGAAAACCATCAGCGTCTGCCTGCTGGCCTCGGCCCTGCTGCTCACGCTGGTGGGCCTGGGCGTGTTGCCCGGCATGGTGGCGCTGGCCGTGGCCGCGCTGGCCGGCATGGGCATAGGCATCGCCGGCCCGTCGCGCGACATGCTCATCAAGCGCGCCGCGCCCCCGGGCGCCACCGGGCGCGTCTATGGCACGGTGTATTCGGGGCTGGATCTGGGCTTCTCCATCGCCGCGCCCATCTTCGGCGCCATGCTGGACGCGCAGATGAACTCCAGCATCTTCTACGGCTCGGCGCTCGCCCTGGTGCTGGGCGTGGTGTCGGCGGGCTTTGTGGGCGCGGGGGTGGCGGCGCGTACGGCAAGGCCCGTGGGTGCTTCGGCCTGAGGCTGTGTCGGGTACTATATAAAAGAGAGCGTATTGCGCTTTCTGGGTAAGGGGGTAACCCCTTTTTACCTATCAATTTTTCAAGCCTTCAACCCGTGTGGCGCGCGCCGCAGCGGCAGGTGCAATAGGGCCTCCAGGCCTGGCTGCGCGGGGGTCAGTACCAGCGCGCCGCCCACGCTCTCGGCAATGCGCTGCACGATGGTCAGCCCCAGCCCGGAGCCTGGGCCGCTGGCCGTCTTGCGCCAAAAGCGCTGCGCGGCCTGGGCGCACTCCGCAGGCGAGAGGCCCGGCCCCTGGTCGCGCACACGGATCTCCACGGCCGCGCCGGCGGCCCCCTCCACCCATTGGAGCGTGGCGCTCACCGGGCCCTCGCCCTGGTGGTGGCGCAGGGCGTTGTCCAGCAGGTTGGAGACGGCGCCAGTGAGTAGCGCCGGCGGCAGCGGCAGGGCCGCCTGCGCCCAGGGCGCGGGGCTTTCGACCGGCGCGGGCAGCACCTGCACCGCGACGGCGGGCACCGCACGGCCTTCGTGCGCGGCCCGCTGGCGTGACTGGCGCACGGCCAGCGCGAACGCCTGCACGATGGCCTCGCCCTGCGCCCCCTCCGCGCTGCCCTGGGCGCTGGCGCTCTCCAGCCGCGCGAGCTGCAGCAGCTGCTCCAGTGTGGCGTGCATGTGGCCGATGCCCTCCTGCGCCTGGCGCAGCGCATCGCCCGCCTGCGCGGGCGGGCCCGCCTGGTCCAGCACCAGCTGCGCCACCTGCACGTGCGTCTTGATGGCCGTGAGCGGGGTGCGCAGCTCGTGGGCGGCATCCATGGTCCAGCGGCGTTCGTGGGCGATGGCGGCATCCATGCGCGCGAGCAGGCCGTTGAGGCTGTCCACCAGCGGCGCCAGCTCCACCGTGTCGCGGCCCGCGCTGACGGGCGTGGGGTCGTGCGGTGGGCGCCGTGCCAGCTCCTCGCGCAGGTGGCGCAGCGGCCGCAGGCTGCGCGCGCTGATCCACCAGGTGAGCAGTAGCACGCCCGCCAGCGCCAGCGCGAAGGGCAGCACCAGTGTGCGCACCACCGTCTGCACGAGGTGCTCGCGCACGTCCAGCCGGTCGGCCGTGGCCACGCGCAGGCCGTTGTCCTCCAGCACGTAGGTGCGCCAGGCCTTGCCGCCCTTGGTGGCCTGGCCGAAGCCGGGGCCGCGGAGGGTGGAGAGGTCGGGCCCATTGCCGGTGCGGGCAAGCGTGCGGGTGGTTGGCAGCACCTCCACCTCGCTGCGCACCAGGCTCACCTCGCAGGCCACGCCGTCGCGCGCGATCACCGACTGCAGCGCCTCCTGCTCGGCGGGCGTGGGCAGCTTGCCGTCCGCGGGCTGGAACTGGTGCACGATGCTCGCCACCATCTTGGCCGAGGCGATCAGCCGCTCGTCGAGCATGGTGCGCAGCTCGCGCTGCAGGTGCGTGAACTGCCAGGCGGCCACGCTGCCCCAGAGCACGCACAGCGTCAGGCTCAGGCCCAGCACGAGGCGCAGGCGCAGACTCTTCATGCGCTGCGCCCCAGGCGGAAGCCCACGCCGCGCACGGTTTCGATGATGTCCGCGCCGAGCTTGCGGCGCAGGTGGTGCACGTGCACGTTGACGGTGTTGCTGCCCACGTCGAGGTCGAAGCCGTACAGGCTGTCGTGCAGTTGCGCGGGCGTGAGCGTGCGCCCGTGCGCCTGCAGCAGCGCGGCGAGCAGCGCCCATTCGCGGCGCGAGACGTCAACGCGCGCGCCATCGCGCCAGACCTCCGCCGTGTCCATGCGTACCTCGCAGTCGCCCAGTGCCAGCCGGTCGCTCGCGCGGCCCGCAGTGCGGCGCAGCAGGGCGCGCAGGCGCAGCACCAGCTCCTGCAGGTCGAAGGGCTTGGTCAGGTAGTCGTCGCCGCCGCCCTCGAAGCCGGCCACCTTGTCCTCCAGCGCGCCGCGCGCGGTGAGGATGAGCACCGGCACATCCACCGCCGCCGCGCGCCAGCGCCGCAGCAGGGCGATGCCGTCGCCGTCGGGCAGGCCCAGGTCGAGCACGCAGGCGGCGTAGGGCGTGGCGTGGCGCGCCGCCTCCATGCGCTCGCGTGCCGTGGCGGCATCGGGCGCCACGTCGCAGGTCAAGCCGTGCAGCTCCAGCCCGGCGCGCACGCCGCTGGCCACCAGCGCGTTGTCTTCGACGATCAGGATGTGCATGGCCGGTAAAAAGCCCGCATTCTAAAAAGGGCGCGTTATCGCAGCATTACGGCGGCGTTGCCATCACTCACTGTAGAAGGCACAGTTTTGGGCCGCGCTGCGCCGTCGAAGATGCGCTGCGCGACCACTGGCACCGCGCTACCACGTCCGTGTTCTGCGTGGAGAACCCGCCCGGGCCAACCGCACCGGCCTGCCGGACCTCGTGCGCGTGTGCCACGTGCAGTGGACAACGCTCCCGATTTAATAGCTGTCAGCGCTTGATGATCAAGCGCTGGAGGCATTTTTACTGTATTCCTCAGGTTCTCAGTAGCGCGCATCCGAGGGCTTGCCGCCCTTGGGCCAGTCCTTGAGCTTGGGCGCGAAGTCGGGGCGCGGCATGTGGCTGAAATATTCGGCCACATCGACGGCCTCCTGGTCGGTCAGCCCGCCCTGGCCCAGCGGGAAGCCGTCGTGGAAGGCAATGGGCATGTTGCGCTTGACGAAGGCTGCCGCCGTGTAGGTGCGCGCCATGCCCGCGCCGATGTTGAACGACTCGTCGCCCCACAGCGGCGGATAGACCATTTCGCCCTTGGCGTTCTTGATGCCCTCGCCGTTCTCGCCGTGGCAGATGGCGCACTGGGCGGCGTAGATCTTCTGGCCGTTTGCGGGGTTGGGCACGATGTTCTTGTCGATTTTGCCCACGCCGCGGCCTTCGACCTTGTCCTCGGGCTTGGTGGCGCCCCTCATCCAGTCGAAGAAGGCCACCATCGCCTGCATTTCCTCACCATCGACCGGCAGCGGCTTGCCATTCATCGAGCGGCGGAAGCACCCGTTGATGCGCTCCTTCAGGTCGATCTCGCGGCCCGCGCGGGCGCCGTAGCTCGGGAAGAAGGCCGACACGCCGATGTACGGCGAGCCGTCGGCCACGGTGCCGGCGTTCAGGTGGCAGCTGGCGCAGTTCATCTTGGCGCCCACGTTGTGCGGCAGCATGCGCGCGGTGTCGATGTTCAGGCGCGCGCCCAGCACCAGCTGCTGTGCGTTCTTTTCCTGGAGCATGTCGGCCAGGCGCGGCGTCTCGAACGGACGGCGCTTGTCGGCCTTGGCATCGAGCTGCTTGCGTGCGCTGGCCACCTCGGCGGTCTGGATCTCGCGCGCATCGGCGCGGCCCCAGGCGCGGCGCGTGAAGTTCAGGATATCGGCGATCTCCGCGTCGCCCAGCTGGGCGAAGGCCGGCATGGTCAGCGCCCTGGCGTGGCTGTGCGTGACCGGCGCTTTCCAGCCCGTGAGCATGATGTGGATCAGCGTGGCGGGGTCTTGCGACTGCAGCGTGTTGTTGCCCGCGAGCGAAGGGAACACGCCGGGCACGCCGTCGCCATTGCTGCGGTGGCAGTCGGCGCAGAACTGCAGGTAGCCCAGGCCGCCGCGCGTGGTGAACAGGTTGGCTGGCGTGTCGTCAGCGGGCGCGCCGCCGGCCTTGTGCGGCGCAATCGTTGGGCCGGGGCCTTGCGCTACCTGCATGGGCAGGTCGTCCTTGCCGGCCGGCAGCGATTTCAGGTAGGTGCCGATGGCCAGCAGGTCGCCATCCGTCATGTACTGCGTGCTGTGCTGCACCACGTCCACCATGTTGCCCGAGACGGTGCCATGCCGGTTGCGGCCGGTTTTGAGCATCTCGGCGGTTTCCTCGGGCGTCCACAGGTTGCGCAGGCTCAGGGCGCGCCAGCCTTCGACGGTTTCGCCCGCCAGGAACAGGGCACCCTTGCCGCCCTCGCCGGTCATGGTCTTTTCCTGGAACGCGACGCCGCGCGGCGTGTGGCAGGCGCCGCAGTGGCCCAGGCCCTGCACCAGGTAGGCGCCGCGGTTCCACTCGGCACTTTGCTGTGGCTGGGACTGGAACGGCGTGTCGTCCAGGAACAGCCAGTTCCACAGCGCCAGGCCCCAGCGCTGGTTGAACGGGAAGCCCATCTCTGACGCCTTGTTGGCCGCCGGCACGGGTTTGACGCCCTGCATCAGGTAGGCATAGAGGGCCTGCATGTCCTCGTCCGTCATCTTGGCGTACGAGGGGTAGGGCATGGCTGGGTACAGGTTGTGCCCGTCGGCCGCTACGCCCTTGCGCATGGCGCGGTCGAACTGCGCGAAGCTGTAGCCGCCTATGCCGGTCTGCTTGTCGGGCGTGATGTTGGTCGAGTAGAGCTTGCCGAAGGGCGTCTCCAGCGCCAGGCCGCCCGCCATGGGCCTGGACTTGTCGCCCGTGTGGCAGGCCACGCAGTCGCCCAGGCGCGCGACGTAGCGGCCACGCTCGACCTGCGTGCGCTGCTGCGGCGAGAGATCGGTCGCGTAGTCGGTGGGCAGGTCATCAATGATCTGGGGAATCTGCGCATGGGGCGTGGCGGCCAGCTCCTGCGCGGACGAGACGGCCAGCCAGGCCAGGCTCAGCGCGGCCACGGCGGCGAGGGACAGCGCGTGGATTTTCTTCGGGGGTTTCATCGGTGGTTTCCTCTTCTTGGCATGGGGGCAGGTCAGGCCCGGCGCACTCCCTCTGGCGCGGGCATGGCCGCCTGCGCAACGGTGATGGGCGTGGAAAGGGTTCGGGATATGATTATCGGAATTTGTTATTGCGGGTTTGATTATTGATTTATCCGCATATTTTCAGTTGATAAAAATCAACTGAAACTTCATTAATTAAACCCATTATTAATGAATAACTCCCCATATTAAATGGGTTCTATTAAGTGATTATTAAATAATCCCGAGCAATGCGCGCAGGAATGCAAGCCGCTGTCCCGCATGGGAAAAACGGCGCAGCAATGCATGCGCCCATGGCATGCGGGTATTTTCTTGGGGAGCTATGCGCCAACGCGCGCGCCATGGGCGCGGGCGACGTTGGCGGTGGCTGGTTCACGTCGGCCGCATCGCCCGGCGGGCCATGGCGGGCATCTGGCTTCGTGCGGCCACGAATTGTAGAAAAAAGCCTGCAGCGCTTATGGAGTATGCGCTGGCAGCTCTTTAAAACATAGCAATCAAAGCGTGAAGATCTTCCCCGGATTGAGGATATTCTGCGGATCGAGCGCGCGCTTGATGGCGCGCATCATGTCCACCGCGCCGGCGCCGGCTTCGTCCAGCAGAAAGCCCATTTTGTGGATGCCCACGCCATGCTCGCCGGTGCAGGTGCCGCCCATGGCCAGGGCGCGGGTCACCAGCTGGTGGTTGAGCTGCTCGGCGCGCTCGCGTTCCTGCGCGTCATCGGGGTCGATCAGGTAGCCGAAGTGGAAGTTGCCGTCGCCCACATGGCCGACGAGGAAGAAGGGGATGGCGCTGGCCTCGGCCTCGGCCAGCGATTCCAGCAGGCAGTCCGCCAGGCGCGAGATGGGCACGCAGGTGTCGGTGCTGATGGCGCGGCAGCCAGGGCGGCTTTGCACGGCGGCAAAGTAGGCGTTGTGCCGCGCCGCCCACAGGCGCGTGCGCTCCTCGGGCGTGCTGGCCCACTCGAAGGCGTTGCCGCCGAATTCGCTGGCGATCTGTTGCACCGTCTCGGCCTGCTCCTGCACGCTGGCGGGCGAGCCGTGGAACTCCATCAGCAGCATGGGCTCCTCGCGCAGGCCGAGCTTGCTGTGCGCGTTGACCATGCGCACGGTGTTGGCGTCTATCAGTTCCACGCGCGCGATCGGCACGCCCAGCTGGATGGTCTGGATGACGGTGCGTACGGCCGCCTCGATGCTGGGGAAGGAGCAGATGGCCGCGCTCACCGCCTCGGGCAGCGGGTACAGGCGCACGGTGACTTCGGTGAAGATGCCCAGCGTGCCCTCGCTGCCCACCATCAGGCGCGTCAGGTCGTAGCCGGCGCTGCTTTTCTTGGCGCGCGTGCCGGTGTGGATCACGTCGCCGCTGGCCGTCACCACCTCCAGCGCCAGCACGTTCTCGCGCATGGTGCCGTAGCGCACGGCGTTGGTGCCGCTGGCGCGTGTGGCGCTCATGCCGCCAATGCTGGCGTCCGCACCCGGGTCTATGGGGAAGAACAGGCCTGTGTCCTTGATGGCGTCGTTGAGCTGCTTGCGGGTGATGCCTGGCTGCACGGTGACCGTCAGGTCGTCGGCGTTGATGGCGAGCACGCGGTTCATGCGGTTCACGTCGATGCTGATGCCGCCCTGCACGGCCAGCAGATGGCCTTCCAGCGAGGAGCCGGCGGCGTAGGCGATCACCGGCACCGCGTGCTCGGCGGCAAGGCGCACGGCGTCCTGCACGTCCCGCGTGCTTTCGGCAAACACCACGGCGGCCGGCGGCGGCGCTGCGATGGAGCCTTCGTCGCGCCCATGCTGCTCGCGCACCGCCTGGGCGGTGGAGCATTGCGCGCCAAAGCGCCGGGCCAGCGCATCGAGCAGGGCCTGGGGCACGGGGCGCGGGTGGGGTTGCAGATGGGCGGCGTGGGCGGGGGCGTTCATGGTGCGTCTCGTGGCATTGGCGATGTTTTCATTTTAGGAGTGCGCAAGCACTTGCGCGATGGGCACGCAGGCGGCACGGCCCATGGCGAAAAACCCCGCCCGCACCCTGGAGTACAGCGCGGGCGGGGAGGGCGGCGGCCCGCAAGTACGGCCCGCCAGTTGACCCGGCAACGCAGGCTTGGCCGCCATCCCGGCGCATGCCGCGACCCTGCGGCGACGCTTGCCATATACGCCCTGGATTGCGGAAGTCGCCGCAATGGCGACAGCCGGCATCTGGTAGTTGCCCGATCAATACACCCCGCGCGTTGTAGCGCCCAACGCGGTACCGCGCGCGTGGTTGTGCGGCGTTCAGGGACGGGTGCGCTGCCCGGCGGTTGCCGTGGTGCTGGTGCTGGGCGCGGCGCTGCCGCCAAAAACGGCGCGCGGCTGGCTCTGGGCGGGGCTGCTGCCCGCCAGGTGCCTGGGCTGGGGAGATGCGGACGGGGCGGACTGGGCTTGCGCCAAGGCGCCCCCCATGGTCAGTGCCGCAAACAGCATCACGCTGCGGGCGTCAAACGGGTATAGCGTGCGTCGTTGTTGGGTTGGGGGCATCGATACGGTCTCCGTGACGAAGTTGAACACGACTGCATTGCACCGCAGCAAGCCGGCCCAGGCCAGCACTTTTGCCCGCTGTTGCCCCGCTCAACGTTCGCTTGGCAGATGTAACGCACAATCGCCGGCCAGGCCCTGAATCGGAAGGATTGCACTATGGGGAACAGACTGACACAGATCGCAACGCGCACCGGCGACGACGGCAGCACCGGGCTGGGCGACAACACGCGCGTATCCAAGGCCAGCGGCCGCCCGCACGCCATGGGGGACGTGGATGAGCTCAACTCGCATATCGGCCTGTTGCTGTGCGAGCCGCTGCCGGCGGACATGCGCGAGCTGCTCATCGACGTGCAGCACCAGCTGTTCAACCTGGGGGGCGAGCTGTCCATGACCGGCTACGAATTGCTCAAGGACGACGGCCTGCTGCAGCTGGATAACGCCCTGGCGCGCTACAACGCCGAGCTGCCGCGCCTGCAGGAATTCATCCTGCCCGCGGGCACGCGCGCCGCTGCCCAGGCCCATGTCTGCCGCACGGTGGCGCGCCGCGCCGAGCGCGCCGTGGTCGCGCTGCAGGAGGGCGAGGCCATGCGCGCCGCGCCGCGCCAGTACCTGAACCGCCTGTCGGACCTGCTGTTCGTGCTCTCGCGCGTGCTCAACCGCCTGGACGACGGCAGCGAGGTGTACTGGAAGAGCGAGCGCCTGGCGCGCCAGGATGCTACTGAATAAATAGCTGTTGGCGCTTGATTGATAAGCGCTGCAGGCCAATTCGACCTGATTAGGCACATGCCTCAGACTGAGCCGCGAACCCTCACCCCCACCCTCTCCCAGAGGGAGAGGGAGTAAAGCCGGCGCAACCGGTCGCCCTCGCCCCTTTGGGGAGAGGGAGGGGTGAGGGGCCTCTGCGATATGTGCATAGTCAGGTAAAACCGATGGATTTTTGGTCTGGGCTAGGCGCAAACCGGAGCGATAGCCGTAGCTATCGCGAGGATTTGCAACGCCGCCCAGGCCGAAAAGGCGCGGTTTTATGTTCCATCAAGCGTCCAACACTGCACTAGGCCAGGGCCGCCGTGCAAGGGCCGC
>JADHED010000704.1_pt1 | contig 35387 bp, 26 predicted proteins | sample 8952041 | NCBI WGS metagenome assembly JADHED01 (sample SAMN16124423, study PRJNA663239) | bioreactor sludge metagenome | isolation source: sludge (control) | place: India:Bengaluru | collected 2018-09-08
TCGCGCTGCGGTCGCTGATCGGCCGCGAGGCGTTCGAAGAGCTGCGCCGCGCGCTGGGCGAATTCAACCCCGGAGCAGCAGGCCCTTCAGCATCTTGAGGTGCCGGCCGCGGATCCTGAACATCCGCTTCGCGAGGTACCCGAGATTGCCGCGGCGGAGGTGGAACAGGATCACCGCCATGGCGTGCTCGCCAATCTCCTTGCCTGCCTCGCCCCAGGGATCGTCGGGGTAGTGACCCGGCTCATAGTAGCGATCGAACCCCGCCAGAGTGGACAGCGCAGCCTCGCGGGCCTCGCCCTCGACCCGCCGCGGGCTGAAGTCCTCGTCCGCATGGAACGGGGTCCACGCGGTCCGTGGGACGCCACCTTCGTAACGGATGTGGAGGACCGCCGAATGGCGCCGCGCGGCGACGCGCTCGGGCCGGACCACGTTGCCGACCGTCATGTCGCAGACGAAGTCGCCGAGCGAGTACGCGGCGAGCCGCGTGCCGAAGCGCTCGATGCCCTGCAGCACGTGCGGGTGGTGCCCGAGGAGCACGTCGACCCCCGCCTCCGTGAAGGTGCGCGCGAGCCGGCGCTGCTCCGGCATGGCGAAGCGGACGTAGTTCACACCCCAGTGCAGCGACAGCACCAGAAGGTCGACCTTGTCGCGTAGCGCCGCCACGTCCTCCAGGATCAGGGCCTCGTCGATGGGCGCGACGCCGGGCGTATCCGCCGTCGCGACGTGGTGATAGAGGCGCTTGCTGCCCTCCGCATAGGCCAGAACGCCGATGCGGGCGCCGTCCGCGTGCAGAATGGCGGGCTGGCGCGCCGCCGCGAGGTTCGGGCCCGCGCCGGCCGTCAGGATGCCGCGTTCGCGGACCGCCGCCAGCGTGGTCTCGAGACCGTCGGGTCCGCCGTCCATGATGTGGTTATTCGCCAGCGACAGGACGTTGACGCCGAGGAGTCGCGGCACGTCCGCCATCCCGAGGGAGCCGCAGAGGTAGACCTCGTCGATCCGCGCGTCGGCGACGAGCGGCACCTCGAGGTTGGCGAAGCGCAGCGCTCCGGGGGCGAGCGTCGCCGCGGCCTCCCGGCAAAAGGCCTCCACGCCGAGACGGGAAACCGCGGCGGGGACCTTGCCGTACAGCGCGAGATCCCCGACCGCGGTGATGGTCAGACCGTCCTTCATCGCGCCTCCGCCGGGGAGATTAGAGTCCCGGGGGCGAAGGCGTCAATCGAGACCTACATGGTGTCGGTCCGGTGGTTGTTGTTCACCGCGCCCGGCGGGTTGTTGGGGGCGGGAGCCTGCGGGGTCCCGCTGCTGTTCGCGCCCGAGGCGTAGTTCGGCACCGCGTCGTACGCGAACGCGGCGTAGTAGTACGTCGTGCCGTTGTTCAGGCCCGTGTGGATGCAGGAGTCCGCCGCGCCGGGGCTCCCCGTCTTGTCGCAGACGAGCGTCCCGTCGGTGGCCTTGGCGGGCGCCGCCGCCGTGGAGAAACGCACCATCGTGCCGCGGCTGTCCGAACTGGTCGAGTGGTTCCAGTTCAGCGTGACCTGGCGATCGCCGCCCGTCGCCGAGAACCCAGTCGCAGGCGCCGGGGGAGTCGTATCCGAACCCGACCCCGCGCGCTCGACGGCGCCGATGTCGCACGCCCCGTCGTTCCGCGGGTTGCCGTAGAAGTCCTCGGTGGGGCAATCGGCGTTGTCGCCTGCGTTGACACCCCGGTTGTTGCTCGTCGGGGTGTAATCGCTGACCGCGCCACCCGCGACGGTGGGCCGCACGAAGTAGTTCCGCGCGTTCGCGCCGTCGTTGAACACCTTGTCGCCCGTCGTGCAGTTCGCGTAGCAGACGAAGATCGAGTTCGTCTCCTTCCCGTACTGCGACCGCGCCGAGAAGATGGTCTTGTCGTCGGCGTCGCTGGAGGCGTTCCAGACCTTGTAGTCGTTCGACGAGTTGCGGGTCCCGTTGTACGGCTGGAGGAAGAGGTTGTAGTCGGAGTTCAGGTTGGCGAACTGCGACGCCGGCGCGTACCAACGGATCGCACCCTGTCCACCGCTGCCGACGACGTCGTCCACGTAGAACACGTTGTTGCGCATCTTGAGCCCGATGTTCGTGCCGCCCGACGTGCCGAAGACGAGCGTCTCGGCATGGAAATTGTCGATCTGCGAGCCAGAGTAGCCGAATGTGTTGTTGCGGACGACGATGTCGTTGTCGTCGGTTCCGGCAAACCAGTTCAGGCCGTCGCCGGTCACCTCGATCACCGAGTTCTGGATGAGCAGGTGATTCGCGCCCTGGCTGGCCATGGTCATGCTGCCGATCTCGGGACCGTGGCAGCCGAACATCTCGTGATCGCGGCTCTGGAAGTCACGCGCGCTGCAATTCCATGTCGGGGTGGGCTGCCCGCAGGCGCCGGAGTAGTACTGAGCGAACGACCGGTGGATGTAGATCCGGTCGAAGATGACCCGGTCGGTGGACGAGGTGCCGTGCATCGCGTCCACGCTGTTCATGTTCGAGAAGCCGCCGCGCCACTCCATGTTGTAGAAGCGCAATCCGGAGTGCGGGTTGCCCTGGGAACCCTGGCCCCCGCTGGTCATCAGTACCTTGTCGAGGCAGCGCACGCCGCGGAAGTCGACTTCCTGCGTGCCACCGGACAGCTGGAACCAGCAGAGCCCGTTCTCGATCGTCAGGTTCTCGAAGAGGCTCGCGACCGTGGTGCTGCCGGTGTCGCCGAGCAGGATCGCGCCGTAGAAGTTGTAGTTGCCGGAGTAGCCGTCGGATGGTTGCGGCGTCACCAGCGTCATGCCGCGCAAGGCGATGTAGTCACGCGCGCGCGCGTCGAACATCGCGCTCGAGCCTGCGGCGTAGCCGGCCTGCAGGTTCGCATTCTGGTTCGGGTTCCCGCCGTCGCGCGTCTGCAGGTACATCGTGGTCCCGTCGGAGCACCAGCTCCCCGGGATCCCGTCGACCGACGCCGCACAGGTGCTCACCGCGCACGGGCACTTGTTCGGGTTGGCGTTGATGTACGTGTCCCGCCCGGTGTTGCTGGCTTCCCACAGGTCCCAGGTGGAGGTCTGCTCGCGGAACCCCTTGGGGCTCTTCCATGGGCCCGAAGCGCTTGCCACCGGATACTGCCAAACGCGCGGGTACGTACCGTTCTGGGTGAAGGTCGGCTTGTTGGCGGTCGTCGCGGTGGTGATCGTGACGGTGCCCTGGCCCTTGATCTCGATGAAGTCCGCGACCCGGACGTCGCCGCTTCCGCTGTTCCCGCGATACGCCTCCTCGAGCGTGACGGTCGCACCGCTCACCGAGGCGACCCGCGTGAACGAGAAGTACGGTCCGGAATTCACGCTGCGGATCCAGCGCCCTGCGGTGATGGCGGTCGGGGTCGTGCCGCAAGTCACCGTCGTGCTGCCCTTGGTGAACGTGCAGTTATAGGCGTAGCTGCCGACCAGCTGACCCGAGCGCGCCATCGTGATGGCGGAGGACTCGAGATAGGTACCCGCCTGCACGAGGCAGCGGTCACCCGGCACCATGGTGCTGGCGCACTTGCGGACCGAGGCCCACGCGCCCGACGTGGAGTTGGAAGTCCCTGGGTTCGTGTCGGAACCGTCGGTCCGGACGTAGTAGTCGGTCGCCAGGACGGACGGGGCCCCGAACGCGAGCAGCAGGACCGGGACGCACACCTTTCTGAACCACATAAGGCACGATCTCCGCGTGGAGGTGCAGGGTTTCGGTTTCAGCAGCAACCCACCGGTAAGCCAGCAAGCCACGTGCCATTTCAAATGGCTGATTTCTCAACGACTTGGATGTGAGCTGCGCGCCGTCAAGGCCCACATCCGGGAGCCCGATTTCGTTTTCGGAATCGGGTGTTCTGCCTTCACGCCGAAGCGGCGCAACGGTACAGCGACGCCGTCGCCGCCACCATGCGGTTGACGTCGTACTCGACGAGGACCCGGTCGCGCAGCGCGCGCGCGGACGCGGCGGCGGACTCCGGATGGTCGAGGACACGCGTGACGCGCCGCACGTAATCGGGGACGTGCTGCGCGGGAACGAGCCCGTCAGCCCCCTCTCCGCCGAGGATTTCGCGGACGTCCCCCACGTCGGGCGCCACGACCGGGACGCCCAGACCCGCGGCCTCGAGCACGACGTTGGGGCAGCCCTCGGTCTCCGACGTCATCACCAGCGCGGTGAAGCCCGCCATCAGGGGGTACACGTCCTGCCGCACACCGAGGAAATGGACGCGCGGATCCTCGATCCCGAAGCGGGCGCGATCGGCCTCGGCGAGCTTCCACCCCAGAAGAGCGCAGTGCACGTCCGGGCGGGCCGCCATCACCCCTTGCGCCACCTGCAGGAACCGTCGGACGTTCTTCTGCCAGGAGTCCTTGCCGACGAAGCCGAGCACCGGGGTCGCCGGCGGCACGCCGAGGACGGAGCGCACGTCCGGACCGGCTTCCGCCGCCGCGGAGATCTCGCCGAAAGGGAGGCCGTTCGCGATGACGACGCTGCGTTCGGCAAGCGCACCAAAGTGCCGAAGGGCATAGTCGCGGCCCCGCCGCGAGTTGAAGATGGCGCGCGGTGAAGACCGGAACAGGCCGCGGTAGATCAGCGGCTTCGGCCACTTGGGGAACAGCACGGCAGATCGGATCGACGGGACGAGGGCCGTCCGCCGCCGCCCGAGGTTCGCGAACCAGGCGTAGGACGCGGGCTCGTACCCGATCGCGTGCAGCACGTCGGGCGCCTGCTCGAGGAGCAGCCGGCGGAGCCGCCGCACGCGGCCGACGTCATAGGATCCGGAGCGGGTCAGCGTGGTGACAGGGATGCCCTCGCTGCGCAACGCGGGACCGTAGGGCTCGATGTCCTCGGACAGCACGATGCACTGCACCGCGAACTCCCCGCGCGGCAGGCGCCGCATGAGTTCGTAGGTCTGACGCTCCGCGCCGCCCGCGGCGAACTGGGCGAGAAGGACGGTGATCCGCATCACGACCGGCCGGCGGGCACGGCGAGTTCGCCGCGTGCCGGCGCGCGCGCCGGGCCGTGCGCGAGCACGAAGGCGTTAATCCGTGCCATGTTCGTCGGGTAGTCGAGGTTCGCGGCGACGCTTTTGCGGGCCGCCTCGATCGAGCGGACCATCCCGCTGCGATCCGCGGCGACCCGCGCGAGGACTGCCGCGAGCGCCTCGGCGTCGCCGGTCGGGAAGAAGGCGCCGGTCCCACCCTGCTGGACGAAGTTGCGGTTGGCGGGGATGTCCGTCACCACGGGGTAAAGACCGGTCGCGAGCGCTTCGAACAGCGAGGACGAGGCCCCGTCCGTGCACGAGGTGCTGACGTAGCAATCGGCCCACGCCATCTGGCTCGGCATCTCGTCCGCGGGCCGACTGCCGGGGAATGCGACGCAGCCGTCCAGTCCCCGCGCGGTGGCCATCCGCTGCAGTTTCGGCCCCTCGGAGCCGCGGCCGATGACGCGCGCCTCGAACGGGACGCCCCGGGCCTTCAGTAGCCCCAGCGCATGGATCAGCGTATCGACCTGGTACAGGGGTTTGAACCAGCGGGTCGAGAGGATCCGCAGCGGTCCCGGGTCACCAGGTGCTCGTGGCGGCCGGTACGGGAAGAGCGTGCGATCCACCCCGCGTGGCAGGACGAACACGCGATCCCGGGCGTACCCGAGCCGCGCGGCACGGTCGGCCACGTGCTCGCCCCAGACGCAGAGTCCATCGATGCTGGACAGCGCGAGACGGGCGGCGAGTCCGTTGCGCACGCGGTGCAGCGGCGCGTCGAACGCGTCCACCAGGATGTCGCCGCCGACGGCCACTCCGACGCACGGGCGCACGCCGCCGAAGCGGGAGAGGAGCCCGTAGCTCGTCAGGTAGTAAGCGATCGTGACGTCCGGGCGCGTGTGCCGGGCGAGAATGCGCAGCCGCAGGCTGGCGCGCAGCAGCGGGATCAGCGCTGTCGGGCCGCCCTCCCGGCTCGGCACCAGCCGCACCGCGGAGCCACCCTTGGCCGGGTGCAGCGTCGCGAGGACCACGTCGTGCCCCTGGGCGCGGAGATGGCGCACCCACCGCGTCACGTGACACGAGGTTTCGGCTCCGAGGAAAAGGATCCGCCGACCGTCACCCATATCGTTGAACATGTCCCTCTTGGTGGACGAAGACCAGCGTACAGGTACGGTGCAAAAAGCCAACAGGTGAGCCCAGAGGCGGATATGTTTGACGACGTCCGGAAACTGTCGGAGTTCATCCGGCCGAGACCGATGGAGTCCGTGCGATGCGTGCCGTGGCCGTGGCGTGACCCGGGTCAGCCCTACTTCTTGACGAACCCGATGTCTAACACAGACGGCCATGGTGGTTATTCGCGGAGCTACCGCTTCGACGAGTCGGGGGTCCCTTATCGGAGGGTCGGCAGCAACGGCCGCGAGTACGACCCCCTCGTCGCGGCGCGCTACGCGCTCAAGATGCTCGCGCTGGCGCGTGAGGGAGCGGCGGCGGCGGCGGAGGGTGCGGCCGCCGTTACTGCCCGCGCTCCTCGCCTCGGGGCGCCTCACGGGCGCGTGGGGCCGGGGCGCGGGCCCGGACGCGATGTCCGGCGCGACGCCGTCCGGCATGATCCAGGGGGTCGTGCTCTCGGCCATCCTCCGGCTGTCTGCTGGACGGCCGTCGCCCGAGGCTCAGGACGTTCTCGAGCGCGGCTTCGACCGTCTCGCCCGTCCCGTCGAGCACGGCGGCACGATCTCCCGCTTCGGCCACGGCGTCTTCGTCGAGGAATTCCCGCGGACGCCGCCCTCGCACATCCTGAACGGCTGCGTCTACGGCCTCTTCGGTATGTACGACTTGTCCGACGCGCTAGGTCACCCCGCGGGCGGCGCGCTCGCGGCACGGATCGAGGACACGCTCGTGCACGAGGTCCAGTCGTTCACCACCCGGCTCGGTTGGTCGCGATACGCGATCGACGTGTACGGTCACCGGCCGCTCGCGAGCGCCCACTACCATCGCGCCCACATCGGGCTGCTCTGGATCGTGGCGCAGCGGACGGGGAGCGGCGTGCTGGAGGCCGCGGTCGAGCGCTGGCGCGCGGCGGGGGCCAGTCCCGCCACCCGCGCCCTGAGCGCGATGTGGAAGACCTCCCAGTCGGTCTACATGCGCCAGATCCGGCACCTGCCGCTCAGGCGCGGGTGACCCGGGACAGCCGGTCCAGATACCGCAGCACCAGTTCCTGCTGGGACCCCGCGTACATGCCGATGCGGGGCAGCAGCAGACTGTCGGAGCCACGGTCCAGGCGCGAGGCCCGGGACGTCACCGCTCGCGCGAACCCCGCCGCGGCGACGGACGCGCGCGGCGGTCCGTCGCCGGTGCCGATGCCCCCCGGGTTGGGGTACGCGAAGTCGAGCACCGGAGCACCGAGGATGTCCTCGAGGTCGTGGCGCGACCCCGCGACCTCGTCGGCGTGATGCAGGGGATCGAGCGTGCCGAGGTGCGGATGGGTGCGGGTGTGCGCGCCGATCAGCATCCCGGCGTCGCGCATCGACCGCAGCTCCGCGGCCGACAGAAAGCTCTCCTCCAGACCTTCTCCTCGCGGCACACCGGCGGCCGTCGCGAGCACGTCGAACGCCTGCTCGCGCACGTCCGCCGTCATCGCGGCGAGGCGGCGCGTCAGCACGCGCCGGACGCCGAAGCGCTCGCCGTCCGGAACGTCGAGGCCGTGCCCGGCCGCGTCTCCGGGAAGATTCAGCGGCCCCGGGGGAAGTCGCGGGACGAGACGCCACAGTTCGGAGATCCAGAGCCCGCGGCGCGTGTGCAGCGGCGCCGTCGTGATGTAGAACGCGGCGGTCGCGCCCTGCTCCAGCAGAATGGGCAGCGCCACGTCGTGGTTGTCGCGGTAGCCGTCGTCGAACGTGATCGCGACGGCGGGCTTGCGCCTCTCCGGTGCCGCCAAGACGTCGTCGAGATGATCCATGCGGATGATCTCGAACCGCCGGGCCAGGAACCGCACGTGCTCGCGGAACATCTCCGGCGTGACGGACAGGCTCGGGTCGAGGTACCTCGCGACCGTTTCGGGGGCGCCGACGGAGTGGTAGCGCAGCACGATGGCCCGCGCCCGTGCCGAGACGCACGTCCGGTACAGCCGATGCCGGCGATAGCCGGCCCAGAGGGAGCGCAGGGTCACGAACAGAGTCTACCTCGGCGATAATGCCGGCTGGAGCCGCCTTGAGCGAAACCCTCGACCCCGACCAGCAAGCCCCCGCCGCGGGATCGCGCGCGCCCCGCCAGGATGGGGCGACGCTCGTCCGGGCCGGGGCGACGGTCTTCCTTCTCGGACTGGTGTGGAAAGCGCTGGGCCTCGTCCGCGAGGCGGCGGTCGGCGCCCTCTTTGGCGCCAACCGCGCGATGGACGCGTTCGTCGTCGCCAAGAGCATCCCCGACATGTTCTCGACGTGGATCGAGACCCCGCTGCGCGCCGCCGTGGTTCCGATCTTCTCGCGGCGGCTGCACCAGGAAGGGGAACAGCGAGCGTGGGACGCCGCCAGCAACGTGATCAACACCCTGGCCGTCGGCCTCGCGCTGCTCACGCTGGTGTTGTTCGCGGGCAGCCCACTCCTTGTGCGGCTGTTCTCGAGCGGCATTCGCGATGCCGCGGTGTGGGACGAGAGCGCTCGGCTCGCCCAGATCGTCACGGCATCGATACTGTTTTCCGTGCTCGCCGTCGTCCTCGGCAGCATCTCCAACATCTATGGCCGGCAATTCGTCCCCGCGGCGGGCCGCAACGGCAATGCCATCGCGGTGCTCGTGGGCGTGCTGCTGCTCGGCCCGTACCTCGGTGTCGCGGGATACGCGTGGGGGATTCTCGCCGGCTCGGTCGTCTACTTCCTGACGCAGTTGGACGTGCTCTGGCGGCACCGCCGGCACTACCGATGGGTCCTCCGCCCGCGAGCCCCCGAGAACCTCGAGATCCTGCGCGTCGCGCTTCCGATGTTCATCGGCCTGACGGGCACGCGGATCGACGTCCTCATCGACCGCAACTTCGCCTCGTATCTTGCACCAGGAAGTCTGTCGGTTCTGAGCTATGCAACCCTGCTGTCGGCCATGGTCACCGACCTGGTGGTCACGATCGCCATTTCGGTGCTCCTGCCGCATTTCGCCCAGCTGATCGCGCAGGGACGTCACGACGAGGTGAGGGCGAGACTGGTCCAGTCCGTCGCGGGCTACGCGTTCCTGATGGCCCCCGTGACGATCCTGCTGACGACCGGCGCCAAGACCGTCGTCGCTGTGGTCTACGGGCGCGGGAACTTCGACAGTACCGCGGTCGCCGCGACGGCGGCGGTCCTCGTGGTGCTGGCCTTGGCGGACCCGCTGTTCGGGGCCGGCCAGATGATGGCGCAGGTTCACATCGGCCATGGCGACACCAAGACGCCGATGTACATCGGCTTCTGGCGTATCGGCTTCAAGGCCGTGATCTCGATCGCGCTCGTGCCGACGCTCGGGATACTAGGGCTCGCTGCCGCGACGGCTCTCTCGTCGGCCTTCCGGACCACGATGCTGTGGCGCCGCCTGCCTGACGCAATGCGTCCCGGGCGCCGCGACCTCTCTCGCTATCTTCTGCCGACGGCATTGCCGGCCGGGGTGGCCGCGGCCGCCTCGGGCGTGGCCGCGTGGGCGCTGAGCGACGTCTCCGCGCCCGTCCGACTGGTGTCGCTGGCGGGCGTGACGGCCGTGGTGTTCGGGGCGGTCGCGCTCGTCACCCGACACTGGATGATGTCGAACCTGCTGTCACGGCTGCGCCGCCGCGGCGGCGGCAGAGGTCCCGCCACAGGCCCTCCATCCGCGCAAGATTGACCTGCCGGTCGTGTTCGCGCTCCACGAGCGCGCGGTTTGCACGCATGGCGCGCCCGCGCCAGTCGTGGTCGCGAAGGGCCCGGACCAGGCGTTCCGCGAGGGCCGGCGCGTCGCCGACGGGTGCGAGGTAGCCGTTCTCGCCGTCACGGATCCAGAGCCGGTTCGCCGCGATATCCGTGCAGACCGGCACGGCCCCCACCGCCATCGCCTCGAAATGCGAGAGCGGCAGGCCGTCGGTGATCGTGGTCGAGGCGTAGACGTGCGCCCCCCCGACGAGCGCCCGGACCTCCTCGCGCGAGAGCCGCCCCACGAAGCGCACGGGTCCCGCGATCCCGAGGTCGCGGGCCTGCTGCTCCAGCGCGCCGCGGAGCGGGCCGTCACCCGCGATGTCGCAGCGCGCGTCCGGCAGCTCGCGCAAGACGTGCGGCATCGCCTCGACCAGCTGTTTCGTGTTGTACGAAGGAAGCAGCGAGCGCGTCATCGCGATACGAGGGGGGTGGGGCGCCTTGACGGGAAGCGTGGGGAAGAAGGTCAGGTCGATACCGCGCGACAGGACCACGATCCGGGACGGGTCGGCGCCGTAGCGCAGCATCTCCACCCGGATATTCTCGGACCACGCATTGAGCAGATCGGCGCGCCGGACGGCGTAGCGTACGCAGGCCTGCCCGAGGCGGTCACCCGGCGGCCACACCATGTCTCCGCCCTGGGCGGCGAGCACGAGCGGGCGGATGCCGGTCAAGGCCGCGAGGAAACCGTAGCTGACGACGCGGTAGCCGACCAACAGGTCGGCCCGGCGCGCAGCGACTTCGCGGCGGATGCGCGGCACCAGCAGCGGCCAGAACAGCTTGTGCCTCGTCACCCCGGCCCCGATCTCGATGACCTCCACCGCACCGGAGTACGGCCTCTCGAGCGGCGGGATCGTCAGGACCGTGACGGCGTGACCGAGATCGCGCGCGAAGTACTCCGCCCACTCCCTCAGGTGCAGGCTGTTGGCGTTGCTCAGGAATACGATCCGCATGCGCTCAGGCATGCGCGGCCGGCGCGGGCGCGGGTGTGGCGCCGTCGTAGGGCCCCGGAGGGCGATCGATGAATTGACGGTGCCACATCTCGACCATCAGCAGCTTGAACAGTTTCCCGAGGTCCTCGCGGTGCCAGGTCGTGTCGCGGCTGGTATCGAAGAGCCGGTCCACGGCGGCGGGCTCGAACAGCCCGCGCGCCCGCAGGTTCGACGGCGAGAGCAGGTCCCGCGCGATGTCGTAGAGTCCCGACCGGAACCACGGGATGAGGGGCGTCCCGAGCCCCTGCTTGCGCCGCTCCAGGATCGAGGCCGGCAACAGCTCGCGAGCGGCGCGGCGCAGGATGTACTTCTCGGTATTGCCCCGGAGCTTGTAGTGCGAGGGCATTCGGTTCGTGAAGTGCACGAGCCGTGGATCGAGAAATGGGACGCGCGCCTCGACGGAGTGCGCCATCGTCAGGCGGTCGATGCGCAGCAACTGGAAGTCGGCCAGCTCGTAGCGCTGCTCGTGGAGCAGCAGCCCGTTCAGCTGGTCGCGTCGCGCCCGCATGGCAGGGCGGTAGTAGCGCGTCACGGGGTCCGACGCCGAGAGCCGGCGCCGCGCACCGGAGGACCAGAGCGCGTCCTCGCGGTGAGCGCCCATGGAGCTGAAGTGCCAGAAGTAGAACCACTCCTTCAGGCGCGACGGCACGAACGAGCGGAAGCGGTCCGCGACGGGCCAGAGTCGGCGGTACCCGGCGAACACCTCGTCGGCCCCCTCGCCGATCAGGATCACGGTGACGAGCTTCCGCGCCGCCTCCCCGAGGTACCAGGTTGGCATGATGGAGCTGAGGACGGGCTCTTCGAGGTGCCAGAGCACACGCGGGAGCGTCTCGGTGAAGCGGGACGGATCGACGATGAACTCGCGGTGCTCGGTCCGGCAGTGATCCGCGACGCGCCGAGCGTGGTCCAGCTCGTCCTTCTGCCCGCCGAACCCGATCGTGAACGTCACGACGGGTCGGTCGGAAACGCGGCTCATCAATGCGACGATCGTGCTGGAATCGAGGCCACCCGAAAGGGTCGCCCCGAGCGGCACGTCGCTGACCATCTGGCGCCGGACAGAGTCCTGCAGCAGGTCTAGGAGCCCGCGGGCGTACGCGTCCTCGCCGAGGTCTTCGCCTTCGGTGCCGTCCGGAACCACCGACCAGTACTGTCGGACCGCCGCGCGTCCGCCCTCGAAGGCCAGGGTGTGGCCGGGCGGCAGCTTGCGAATGCCCTCGAAGAACGTGTTGTCGCCCGGGACGTAGCTCCAGACGAGGTTCTCGCGGAGTGCCTCCACGTTCAGCTGCGGCGTGTACCCGGGCCAGAGCAGGAGGGACTTGGCCTCGCTGGCGAACAGCAGAACGCCGTCGCGCTCCAGGTACACGACCGGCTTCACCCCGAGCTGGTCGCGGGCGAGCAGAAGCCGCTTTCGGCCGGTGTCCCAGATCGCGAAGGCAAAAATGCCGTTCAGCATGCCCGCGCAGTCGTCGCCGTAGGCCTGGTACAGGTTGACGATGACCTCGGTGTCCGTGTGGGTCCGGAACCGGATTCCCTGCTTCTCGAGGTCCTCCCGCAACTCGCGATAGTTGTAGATCTCGCCGTTGAAGACGATCACTGACCGCTCGTCGTCGGACCAGATCGGTTGGTGGCCGGTGGAGAGGTCGATGATCGAGAGCCGGCGGTGCCCGAGGGCGATTCCGGAGTCCTCGAAGTAACCCTCGTCGTCGGGGCCCCGGTACGAGATCAGCCGGGTCATCCGGCGCAGCAGCGCCGGATCGTCGAAGCCGGCGAAGCCGGCGATTCCGCACATGTCTGGTCTCTCCGGCGACAGCGGGCGAACAAAACCGGATAATATCGCATCGTGCGGTCCGGCCGCCGAACCGCCCGGGGTCCAATTTACGTGACTGGCCGGGAAAGTGCACCGTAGCTATCTTTGTCCAGGCGAACCACTTGGACCGGGCCCCGAGACGTCACGTGAGCGTACCCGAGGCGACGCAGGAACCCCCACGGACCGTCGTTCGCGGCGAGTCTGCGCGAGACCGGTCCGCTCGCCTGGCGGCGAGCGAGATCGGTCTGCTCGTGCTCATGCTGGTGAGCGTCGCGATCTCCCAGGCGTTCCCGTTCAAGGCCGTGAAATTCGCGCTCATGGGGGTCTTGGGCGCCGTCTTCGTCGGGCTCGTCGTCCGCTACCCGGCGCTCGCGCTCGCCATGCTGGCGTTCGTCACACCGGTCGTGGACATCCTGCCTTCCACTCTGATGGGAATCCGGGGCCTCAACGCCGAGACGTTGCTGGTCGCCTTCGCGATCCTGATCTGGCTGCGCTCGAACCAGATGCGGGGGCGCGACAATTTCGGGCCCCCGATCTCCATCTACCTGCTCATCTACGCGCTGCTGATCGTCGGCTCCTCGATCAACGCCGCCCTCATCTGGCACAAGAGCATCGTCGACGTACTCTCCTCCGCAAAGAACCACCTCTGCTTCATGATCTTCCTGCCGGTCGCCTTCCACGTGGCGCGCACCCGGCGGGAGCAGGGGCTGCTGATCGGCGCGACCGCGCTCGCGCTGCTCCTCAACTCGCTCCAGGCGATCAATCACTCCTGGATGGCGTTCTTCACCGGCACCCTCGAACGCCACCGGGCGATGGCCATCCTGGCACTTCAGCCCAACACGTTCGGCGCCGCGCTCGCGATGTACCTCCCCGCCTTCATCCTCCTCGCGTCCAACAAGACGACCAACCGGCTCTCGCAGCTCTGGTGCGCCGGAGTGGCCGCGGCGATGGGATTCGCGCTGCTGCTGACGCTCTCACGCGGCTCGTGGCTGGGTCTCATCGCAGGGATGGTCGCCGTCGCCGTGCTCGGCGACCGCAAACTGCTCGTCGTGCTCGCGATCGCGGGGGCGTCCTACACTGCATGGGTGCCGCAGGCCGCGATCGATCGCGTGGAGGAAACGACCCAGGTGGGCGTCGATGCCGAAGGCGACCAACTGGTTGAAGGATCCGCGCAGATGCGTCTCGAGCAGTACATGAGCCTGTCGGCGATGATGGCGCCGCGCCCGGTCCTTGGATGGGGCTACGAGTCCTACCCGCGCGTCTTCGAGAAGTACGGTACCCTCCAGCGGGCGAAGGGAGCCCATTCGTCGTACGTCCAACTCGGCACCGAGGGGGGGGTGGTCGGGTTGGCGTCGCTGGGCGTGCTGCTGCTGGCGGTCGTGTGGGCGGGCTGGCGCGCCTACCGCGTCTGCCCCGATCCGCTGCATCGCTGGCTCGGCATGGGTGTGCTTGGGGGGATGCTCTCGATGGCCGTCAGCATGATCACCGGCGCGCGCTTCGAGCCGCAGAAGATCTTCGTTTTCTTCTGGATCATGACCGGAATCGTCCAGCGGGAGACCGTGGTCGCGCTCACGCGGAGGGCGGCGCCCCGCCTCCAGGCGGACGCGCCGGCGACCCGGTCGGTGGAGGCGGCGGGATGAGCGCGATCGACACCCTGTACGGGTTGTACCGGCGCACGCCGGTGCCGTTCCAGAACTTGATGGTGACCGGCTATGGCTGGATCCTCCACCGCCGCCGGACGGGAGCGATCCGCGACGAGACGCTGCGCTTCCTGCTCGAGTCGCGGAACTGGTCCCGCTCTCGCCTCGAGGAATACCAGCTGGCGCAGCTGCAGAAGACCCTGCAACTCGCGGCGCGCGCCGTTCCGCACTACCGCGACCTGTGGTCGCGAATCGGCTTCGATCCCCGAGACGTCAAGCATGTGCGCGACCTGGAGCACCTTCCGATCCTCGAGAAGGACGAGCTGAAGGCTGCCCCCGAGCGTTTTGTCTCCGAGGAGGCACGCGACCGCAAGTTGTTCAAGGGGAACACCTCGGGGACGACTGGCAAGCCGGTGACCACGTACAAGGACCACACGTGTTACCAGAAGGTGTGGGCGTTCCAGGAGCGTCAGCGGCTCCAGTACGGGATCCGCGGCGAGCGGCCCCGGGTCTCGATCGGTGTGCGTCCCGTCGTTCCCATGGAGCAGAACCGCCCGCCCTTCTGGCGTCACGACGCGATCGAGAACAACTACCACTTTTCGAACTTCCACATCTCCGAGGCGACGCTGGACGCATACGTGGACGCGATCGCCGAGATCGACCCCGAGGAGATCAACGCGTACCCGTCGGGCGCGTACCTCGTCGCCGCGCACGCCCTGCGGCGCGGCGAGACGAGGATCCGCCCCCGTGCCGTGATCACGTGTGCCGAGACGCTCTACGCGGAACAGCGCCGCGTGATGGAAGAGGCCTTCGCCTGCCCGGTGGCCGACCAGTACGGGGCCGCCGAGGTCGTGTTCTGGGTGGGCCAGTGCCCTCAGGGGACGTATCACCAGTCGATGGAGTTCGGGATCATGGAATCTGTCGTGGGCTCGACTCCCGTACGCGGGGTGCCCGGCGACGCCGTCGGCACGGGATTCGTCAACGACTGCCAGCTGCTCATCCGGTACCGCCTCGGCGATGCGGTGGTCCTGCCGGCGGAGGCGCGCGCGTGCGCCTGCGGCTGGGAGACCGAGACGGTGGACCTCGTCGTCGGTCGCATCGACGACGTGCTGTACACGCCGGACGGCCGTGCCCTCGGCCGCCTCGACGTCGTCATGAAGAAGATCGAGGGCGCCATGGAGGCGCAACTCGTCCAGGACGCGTACGACCACCTGACGGTGAACCTCGTCTCGGACGGACAGGATCCGGGGGGCACGGAGGCGACGCTGAGGCAGCGTCTCGCCGACCTTTTCGGGCCCGAGATGAAGGTGGATGTCCGCTGGGTTCCCAGCATCGCGCGCACGTCGAGCGGCAAGTTCCGCTACCAGCTGAACAAGGTCGGGCCGCCGCCGACCGCCTCGCGAGTCTGATCCGTGATCATCCGCCGATTGCGCACCCTGGTCCGACTGGTCGGCACCGGCGATCGTGAGGTCCTCCGGGCCGTGCTCCATCGCGACACGCTCCCGTCGACCGTGTACCGCACCAATGCGCTCGCCATCGTGCGCGTGCGCGAGGTGCGGCGGCTGCCGCGCGCGCTCGACAGCCTCGTGGTTCGCTGGGGCACGCCGCAGGACGAGCCGCTGCTGCAGGCGCTGCGGCGGCGCGGGAGCGGGTACGCGCACGTCTTCCGGCCGGGGCACGAGCTGATCGTCGGGACCTTTGACGGCGAGATCGCGACCTGCAACTGGATGGAGACCGGGGAGCGGCACGCGTCGCGGACGAACGGGTACACGTTCGAGATCGGGCCGGGCGCCGCGTGGGCCTTCGGGATGGAGGTCGCGCCGAAGTACCGGCTGTCGGGCGCGTTCCACAAGCACTGGATCGAGGCGCTGCGGCTGCTGCGCGAGCGCGGCGTCGACCGCGTCTACGGCGCCGTGCAGCTCGACAACGCGCGGTCGCTGAACTCGCACGTGCGGCTGGGGTTCGAGGTGCTCTGGCGGTTCCGCATGACGCGTGTCTGCGGCGTCCTGCGGCACGAGGTCCGGCCGGGCGCGCCCGAGGACGCGCCGGCCGTCACCGGCCTCGGCGTCTGGAACGGCCGCGACCCGGGCCCCTGACCCAGATGTGTAGGGGCGGCCCTTGGGCCGCCCTACGTCTCGCCACGTGTCGAGCGCATCGAAGCTGAGACGATTCGAAACGGAGGGCGGCCCAAGGGCCGCCCCTACACGTCGTCGGTCAGCGGGGGCGGCAGCGGACGATGAGGTAGCCGCCGAGGTACTTGAAGGGCGCGACGTCCGCCAGCTTCTCGTACGCCCGCGCCAGCGCCTCGAACGGCCCCCACGCGTCGTTGCTGGCCTTCGAGCGGAAGTACTGCAGCGGGAAGAGCCAGGCGCCGGTGACGCGCTCGACGACGAGACCCGAGCGCTCGAGCTGGCGCCGCAGGCCGCCGGGCGTCGTCCAGTGCGTCGGCTCGTCGAACGCGGGCTGCTTGCCGAGGGCGCGGAGCAGCAGGCGCGCGGCGGCTTTCAGCGGGAGCTTGAACGCGCGGATCAGGCCGTGCGGCGAGACCACGTTGTACTGCACCAGCACCAGCGACCCGCCCGGGCGCAGCACGCGGCAGGCCTCGGCCAGCGCCTTCTCCTGGCCGGGGACGTGCTGCAGCACGCGCACGCAGGTGATCGTGTCCACGCTGCCGCTCTCGAACGGCAGGTCCGTCGCCGAGCCCCAGACGATCTCGACCGGCGCCGGCGCGGGGTCGAGCCGCAGCCCCTCGGCGGCCACCTGCAGCAGCCGCCAGCTGCGGTCGAGGCCGAGCAGGCGGCGCCCGCGCGGCGCGAGCCAGCGCAGGAAGCGGCCGTGCCCGCAGCCGAGATCGAGCAGGCGCTCGGCCTGCCCCGGCGGGAACACGCGCTCGAGCGCGGCGGCCTCGACGTCCGTCATGTAGCGGCCGAAGCTGCCGCGGAACGCACGGTCGTAGTCCGTGCGCTCCCAGAACGCCGCCTTGCGCGCCTCGAGCGTGTCGTGCGGGGGCGGGGCGGGGGAGCCGGCGGGGGCCGTCGCGGGAGCGGGACGCGAAGCGGTCAAGGAAGCACCACGCGCGGGACGAGGCCCGCGAAGTCGGTCACGAACACGTCGGACCGGGACGTCAGGTCGGAGAGCAGCGCGTCGTACCAGGCGCGCGCCTCGGGCATCTGGCGCGAGTAGTTGTTGGGGTGGAGGTTGAGGACCAGCGCCTTGCCCTGCGCCGCCGCGCGGTCGGCGAGGCGGCGGCAGTAGCTCCGCGCCTCCTCGGCGTCGAAGCCGAGCCCGGTCGCCGAGAACAGCGTCGAGTCCATCACGTGCAGCGGGATCTCCAGCAGGCCCTCGCGCATCAGCCGCGGCCCCCCCAGCGGGTGCAGGTCGGGGTGGAGCAGCCGGCGCTCGAAGACGGTCGAATCGTACCGGATGCCGCCCCGCTGCATGCCGTCGAGGGTCGCCGAGGAGAGTCGCAGGTAGTGCATGCGCAGCCCGGTCACCGGCCGGCGCAGCCAGGCCGTGAGCTGGGTGACCTCGGCCGCGAGCGCCCCGGGGTCGTCGGGGCTCTGGCCGTGCAGGCCGATGTCGTGGCCCGCGGCCTCGATCAGGCGCAGCGCCTCCTGCAGCGCCTCCGGCCGGTAGTTGATCCCCATGCCGCGGCGCACCGCCACGAACCAGGTCGCGGTCACGCCGGCGCGCCGCTCGGCCTCGAGCAGCTCGGGGACGACGTCCCAGCGGTCGCGGCCGACGGCCGCCTGCGCGACCCCGCCCAGCCGCTCCAGCAGCGTCAGCGGGCGGAAGCGGCGCAGCAGGTCCCGGCGCACGAGGCCGCCCACGTAGCGCAGCAGGAAGCCGTCCACGAGGTGTTCGCGGAAGCCGAGGTGGTCCACGTCGTGCGAGAGGACCAGCGCCCAGCGGGCGCCCGCGGGCAGGTCGACCGGGAGCTCGCCCGAGAGCGGCGTCTCGGGATAGTCCACGCTCGGCCGCTCGACCTTGTAGTCGCGCGTGCCCACGGCGGGCATGGTCTCTTCCGTGGCCTCGGCCCGCGGCGTCGTCGACATCTCGGCATCTCCCCGTTCGGGGGGGAACGATACGTCGAGACGGGCTCGCCCGGGGCGGGAGAACGAGTTAGTTCGGTCCCTGGAGCCGGGCCTTCATGATCTTCCCGGACTCGTTCTTGGGCAGGTCCTCGCGGACCTCGTACGTGGCGGGCACCTTGAACGCCGGCAGCCGCCGCTTCAGGAAGCGTTCGAGTTCCTTCACGGTGTCCGGCGCGGCGCCCGGCGCGGCGCCCTGGCGGAAGACCACGAACGCCTTGATCGCCTCGCCCAGCAGCTCGTCCGGCACGCCGACGACCGCCGTCTCGTGGACCTCGGGGAACTCGAGGATCGCGTCCTCGATCTCCTTCGCGGCGATCCGGTGCGCGCCGGACTTGATCATGTCCTTCTTGCGGCCGACGACCCAGAAGAACCCGTCCGCGTCGCGCCGTCCGAGGTCGCCCGTGTGGTAGCCCAGCTTCGAGAGCACGCGAAGGGTCTCGTCCGCGTCGCCCCAGTAGCCGAGCATGATGTTCGAGCCGCGCGCGACGATCTCGCCGACCTCGTCCACCGCGCACTCGGTGCCGTCGTCGCGGCGCACCGTCAGCTCGACGTTGGGGATCGCGCGGCCGATCGACCCGCGCTTGCGGGGCAGGTCCTCCGGCGGCAGCCAGGAGAGCCGCGCGCCCGCCTCGGTGGCGCCGTACATGATGAAGATCCGGCGCTCGCCGAGGATCTCCATGAGCCGCTTCTGCAGGTCCGCGCTCATCGGGCCGCCCGCCTGCGTGACGTAGCGCAGGTCGGCGAGCTTCCGCTCGGAGAAGTTGGACCGGTTGAGCAGGATCGCGAACGTCGAGGGCACGCCGGAGAAGCCGGTGCAGCGCTCGCGCTCGAGCGTGTCGAGCGCCGTGTTCGGGAACATGAAGCGGTTCTCGACCACGACGCTGCCCATCGCCGCGACGTGGGTGTTGAGCAGCGACTTGCCGTAGACGTAGTAGAAGGGGAGCACGTCGAGGACGCGGTCCTCGGGGCGCAGCTCGAGGTAGGTCACGATCGAGCGCGTGTTCGCGACGAGGTTCAGGTGGGACAGCGTCGCGCCGCGCGGCCGCCCGGTGCTGCCGGACGTGTAGATGATCGAGGCGAGGTCGAGGTCGACGAGCGGCAGGTCCGGCGGCTCGGCCGACTCCGCCGCCGCGGCCTCGTGCAGCCCGATCGCGCGCACGTGCGCGGGCGGCTCCGGGATCCGCGACGGGTCGTCCACGTAGAGCGTGTCGAGGTCCGGCAGCGTCCGCACGGCCTCGGACGCGACCTTCTCGAGCCGCGGCCCGGCGATCAGCGCCCGGGAACCGCAGTCCGACAGGAAGCCGCGCACCGACGCGCCGTCCGCCGCCGTGTTGAGCGGGACCGAGATCGCCCCGGCCTTGAGCGTGCCGTAGTACGCCTGCACGTACAGCCGCGAGTTGAACGCGAGCAGGCCGACGCGGTCGCCGCGGGCGACGCCGCCGCGGCGCAGGGCGCGCGCGATCCGGTTGGCGCCCGCCTCGAGCTCCGCGTACGTCGTCCGCTCGTCCTCGTGGATCAGCGCGACCTGGCCGGGACGCTCGGCCGCGGCGCGCTCCAGGAAGTGGTGGACGAGCCAGGGCGTCATCTAGAGGAACCCTCCCGCGCCGGCGGCCCCGTTCGCCCGGCGCTTGAGCAGGCGGACGAGGTTGCCGACGGTCGCGAAGTTTTCGGCGGAGAGGTCCTCGTCCGGCAGGGCCGCGCCCGTCCGGCCCTCGAGGGCCGCGACGAGCTGCAGCACGCCGACCGAGTCGAGGCCCGCCTCGACCAGCGGGCGCTCCGCCGGCCAGCCCTCCGGCAGGCCGTCCGGCAGCACCTCCGCCAGGACCTCCTGGACGATGACCCGCAGGTCGGCAGCCGAGGCCACGCGGTCCTCCACTCTTCCCGCACCTAATCTAGGACGCGCGGCGGCCCCGCGTCATTCCGCCCGTGGCGCCGGGCGGCCCACGGTCTACGAGCGGATCACCTTCAGGATCTCGTCCCGCTTCGTCTCCATCAGTTCGCGGGAGTCCGCCTCGAGCACCAGGCGCAGCACGGGCTCGGTGTTGCTCGGCCGGACGTTGAACCACCAGTCGGGGTACGTGACCTTCAGGCCGTCCATCAGGCTGACCTCGCCCGACGGGCCGTAGGAGTCCTTGAGCTTCCCGATGACCGGCCCGACCGCGGCGACCCGCGAGTTGATCTCCCCGCTGCCGAAGTACCTGCGCAGCGGCGCGACGGCCCGCGACAGCGGCGCGCCGCGCCGCTCGAGCATGTTCAGCAGCCGGAACAGCGCGAGGAAGGTGTTCTCCGCGAACGACGAGGCCTCGAAGTAGAAGTGCCCCGACAGCTCGCCCGCGAACACGCCCTTGTGCTCGCGCAGCTGCTGCTTGATGAACGCGTGGCCGACGCGGCACTCGACCGCGCGGCCGCCGGCGGCCTCGACCGTCTCGCGCACGATCTTCGAGCTGCGCAGGTCGTACAGGACGGTCACGCCCGGCGTGTCCGCGAGGATGTCCTGCGCGATCAGCGCGGTGACGAGGTCCGCGGGGAGGATCTCGCCCGTCTCGTCCACGAAGAAGCAGCGGTCGCCGTCCCCGTCGAGGCCGACCCCGAGATCCGCCTTCGTCTCGACGACCTTGCGCTGCAGGTCGCGCAGGGTCTCGAAGTGCAGCGGGTTCGCCTCGTGGTTCGGGAAGCTGTCGTCGGGGTCGAGGTAGAGCGGGACGATCTCGACGTTCGTGCGCTTCTCGAGCAGGGCCTGGTAGTCGGGGCCGCCCATGCCGTTGCCGGCGTCCACGACCACGCGGAACGGCCGCGTCGCGTGCAGCGCCTGCAGCGAGAAGGCCAGGAACTCGTCGCGCGGCGCGGCCTCCGCGAAGCCGCCGCGGCGCGGGGCGGCCGTGAACCGGTCCTCCTCCACCAGCGTGGCGATGTCGAGCAGCCCGTTGGCCGAGCCGATCGGCAGGGCGCCGCCGCGGCAGATCTTCATGCCGTTGTCGGGCGGCGGGTTGTGCGACGCCGTCACGGAGACGGCGGACTCGTACGACCGGCCCGCGAAGTAGACCAGCGGCGAGCTGGCCTCGCCGATGAAGGTCACGTCCACGCCCTGCTCGCGCAGGCCGTCGCACAGGGCGCCGGCGAGGGGCGGGCTGGAACGGCGCATGTCGTGGCCGACGAGCGCGTTGCGGCAGCCGATGAACCCGGCCGCGGCGCGGCCGATCCGGCGCGCGATCCCCTCGTCGAGCTGGTCGGGGTAGGAGCCCCGCACGTCGTAGGCCTTGAAGATGTCTCGCACGCTCACGATGTCGTCCTCGCCGGTTCGCCCCGCGCCCGCGACCCGCCTCCCGGGGCGGCAGGCGGGCGGTCCGGGCGTCCGGGGCCGCCCATTCTACCGGCCTCCGCACGAAGAAACAGTTTTGAAATGCGGGACGCTTAACGCGTCAGTACGTCTCCGTAACCGCCGCGGTCCGCGCGGCCGCGCCCCCCGCCAAACAGCACGAAACACGCGGCCGGAGCCCGCCGTTGCACGCGCGCCGCAATGGCACGGGCCTTGAAGTTTCCCTGCCTCGACTCCGTGCGCCGGGGGATAGCGCGCGGGTCCCGGGAGAGAGGGTTCATGACAAGGTCCGCCGCGGTTCTGCTCCTCGTGATCGTGTGCGCGCTCGTCGGCACGCCGGCGACGTCGCTCGCGGGCAGCATCAGCCTCGCGTGGGATCCCGTGACCGAGGCCGACCTCGCCGGGTACAAGGTGTACTACGGCACCGCGCCGGGGACGTACACGAGCAGCAAGGACAGCCCCGGAACCGGCACGAGCACGACGCTGAGCAACCTCGACGCCTGCACGCGCTACTACGTGTCGGTGAAGGCGTACGACACCGGCGGCCTCGAGTCGGCGGTCTACTCGAACGAGATCGCCGGGCTGCCGCGGCCCGTCGTCAACACCGTCACGCCGGCCTCCGGCGAGCAGGGCGCGGCCCTGACGCTGACGATCGCGGGGGAGTCGTTCGACACCGGCGCGACCGTCCAGTTCTCCGGCAGCGGCATCACCGTGCAGGCCGTGCGCCGCGACGCGTGCGGCCAGCTGTCGGTCGACGTCCGGATCGACGCCGCGGCCGCCGCGGGCGCGCGCGACGTGACGGTCTCGAACCCCGACCGCTCGTACGGCACCAAGGCGGGCGGGTTCACGGTCGCGGCGAACGCGGCCCCGACGGTCACGGCCACGAACCCGGCGTCGAGCGCCACCAACGTCGGCGTGAGCGTCAAGCCGACCGTCACGTTCAGCGAGGCCATGGACGCGGCCTCGATCACGCCGTCCACGGTGAAGCTGATCGACGCGGCGGGCGCCGCGATCGCGCAGGCCGCCGGGTCCCCGGCGCTCTCCGGCGACGGGAAGACCGCGACGATCACCCCGTCGGCCAACCTCAAGTACTCCACGACCTACCGGGTCCAGGTGATCGGCGGCAGCGCCGGCGCCAAGGACGCCGCCGGCAAGGCGCTGGCCGCCGACTGGACGCAGACGCCGGGCTTCACGACGGCGGCCGCGCCCGACACGACCGCGCCGACGGTGAGCAGCTCCTCGCCGGCGGACGCGAGCACGAACATCGCCGTCTCGGTCAAGCCCTACGTCACCTTCTCGGAGGCGATGAGCGCGGCCTCGATCACGTCGAGCACCGTGCGGCTGCTGGACCCGGCGGGGAACCCCGTGGCGCAGGCGGCGGGCTCGCCGGCGCTCTCGGCCGACCACAAGACCGCGACCATCACCCCGGCGGCCAGCCTCAAGGAGACGACCGTCTACAAGGTCCAGGTCGTCGGCGGCGCCTCCGGCGCGAAGGACGAGGCCGGCAACGCGCTGGCGTCCACGTGGACGCAGGGCGCCGGCTTCACGACGCAGAACCTGCCCCCGGGCGGGGTCAAGAACAACCGCCGCACGGACACCCAGTGACAGGGCGGGACGCCCCGGACCCGGTCGCGAACTCGACCGGTGACCGTCAGTCCGCTTACGAAAGCGGAATCGACCGGGTTCGGGCTCCCGAAATCAACTCGAATAGGTTCAACAGGTTGCGGACATGGTGACGAGTATTTCTGACCTGTGTTCGCGTGGTATCCGCGTTGCAGAGTCCCCCGTGGGAGCGCGTGGGGTTCTGCCCGAAACCTCTGGAGGGGTCATGCGCAGTCTTCAACTGACCAGGTGGTGGGTCCTGTTCGTCGGCATGATGCTGGCGATCGGGCCGGCCGCGGCGGGGACGATCACCGTCCAGTGGGACCCCGTCACGGACTCCGACCTGGCCGGATACCGGCTTTACTGGGGCCCCACCGCGGGTTCCCACGCGAACCAGCTCGATGCGGGCAAGACGACGTCGGCGACCATCGGCAACGCGCCCGACTGCTCGATCACCTATAGCGCCGTCCGCGCCTACGACACCGGCGGGCTCGAGAGCACCGCCGACAGCAACAGCGTCAAGGGCTTCCCGCGGCCGATCGTCTCCTCGATCTCGCCCAACACCGTGAAGCAGGGGCAGACGATCAACGTCACCGTTTCCGGGACGAACTTCGACGCCGGCATCGCGGGCGACGCCTCGCGGCCCTCGGCGCGCCTCCGGACCAGCAACAGCGGCCTGACGATCACCAACACGAAGGTCACCGCCTGCGGCACGATCACGGCCACGATCACGGCCTCGTCGTCCGCGGCGCTCGGGTACGCGACCCTCTACGTCGAGAACCCCGACCTCAGCTACTCGAATCCCTCGGCCTACCCGTGGGTGTACGGGCAGCTCGCGAACGCGATCAACGTGACGTCCGGGTCGACCGACTCGACGCCGCCGACGGTCTCCTCGACCAACCCCGGCTCGGGCGCGACCAACGTCGCCGTGACCGTGAAGCCCACGATCACGTTCTCCGAGGCGATGCTGGCGTCGAGCATCAACGCGACGACCGTCAAGCTGCTCGACTCCGCCGGCGTGGCGGTCGCGCAGGCCTCCGGTTCGCCGGCGCTGTCCAGCGACGGCAAGACGGCGACGATCACACCGGCCGCGAACCTGAAGAGCTCGGCGCAGTACAAGATCCAGGCCGTCGGCGGGTCGTCCGGCGTCAAGGACGCCGCCGGCAACGCGATGGCGTCCACCTGGACGCAGGGAACCGCCTGGACCACGGCGTCCAGCGACACGACGGCGCCGACGGTCTCGACGACGTACCCGGCGGCGAACGCGACGAACGTCGCGGTCAACGTCAAGCCCGCCGTGACGTTCTCCGAGCCGATGATGGCCTCGACCATCACCTCCACGAACGTCAAGCTGATCGATCCTGCGGGCGTCGCCGTCGCGCAGGCCTCCGGCTCGCCGAGCCTCTCGGCGGACGGCAAGCAGGCGACGATCACCCCGGCCGCGAACCTGAAGAACAGCACGCAGTACCGCATCCAGGTGCTGGGCGGTTCGACGGGCGTCAAGGACACCGCGGGCAACGCGATGGCCTCGACGTACACGATGTCCCCGGGCTTCGTCACCGCCGCGTCCAGCGACACGACGGCGCCGACGGTGTCGTCGACGAACCCGGCGAACACCGCGACGGGCATCGCCGTGAGCGTGAAGCCGACCGTGACCTTCTCCGAGGCGATGATGGCCTCGACGGTCACGGCGACGAACGTGAAGCTGCTCGACTCGGCGGGTGTCGCGGTGACGCAGGCCGCCGGCTCGCCGTCGCTCTCCTCGGACGGCCGGACCGCCACGATCTCGCCGGCCGCGTCCCTGAAGACGTCGTCCACGTACCGGATCCAGGTGCTGGGCGGCTCGACGGGCGTCAAGGACACCGCGGGCAACGCGCTGGCCACGACGTACACGCAGTCCCCGGGCTTCACGACCTCCAGCTCGGCGAGCGCGCCGACCAAGGTCGTCAGCACGGCGCCGGCGGCGGGCGCGCAGAACGTCGCCGTCAGCACCCGCACGTTCCGCATCACCTACAACAACGACATCAGCGCGCTCTGGTCCTCGCTGTCGCGGACCGAGCTGCAGAAGGCGTTCCGCGTGAGCCGCTTCGGCCGCGCGTTGACCCACACCTCGACCTCGCCCGCGATCGAGAACGGCGGCAAGACCGTCGCGATCACGATCACCTCGTCGCTCCTCTCCGGCGCGACCTACCGCACCGAGGCCGGCCCGGTCCCCAGCCACGGGTTGACCGCGCTGCGCAACAAGGGCATCGATCCGGGCGTGCTGACGTACTTCTGGTACACGAACCCGGGCTGGACGACCGCCTCGAGCCTGACCTCCGCGGCCTCGCGCGACACGGCGCAGTCCACGGCGACGGCCACGGCCCTGACGATCCCGGAGAACCCGGGCACGCTGCCGCAGGAGAACACCAACCAGCCGGTCACGTCCGAGTTCCTGGTGGAGTTCGACAAGACGGTCGCGACCTCGCGCCTCGGCGGCGGCATCTTCCGCCTGGTCGACGAGAAGGGCGCCGAGGTCGTGCTCAAGGGCAAGCCGCGGACCGAGAACGGCGGCAAGACCGTCGTGCTGACGCCCGCCGCCAGGCTCGAAGCCGGCCGCAAGTACAAGGTCGTCGTCCGCACCGGTCCCTCCGGCGTGGGCTTCGTCGAGGCCGACGGCTCGATCTCGACCCTCACGGGCTCCGCCGTCATCCCGGTGGCCACGCGCGTGAGCGGCGAGTCGACCGAGCCGGGGGTGGCGCCATGACGACCCGCTTCTTCACGAACTCGAGGACGATGTCCATGACCACGAGCTGTGCTCGTTCCGGATACGACCGGCCGCTGGGCCGGATGCTGGCCGCGGGTGCGGCGCTCCTCCTCGCCGGGGCCTTCACGGCCTCGGCGGGGGAGATCACCCTCGCGTGGTCCCCGACCAACGACGACGTCACCGCCGGCTACGACGTCGAAGTGCTCGACGAGAGCGGCCAGGTGATCCAGACGATCGACGCGAGGACGGCGACGAAGACCGTCGTCGGCGGCCTCGACGACGGCACGACCTACCGCTTCCGCGTGCGCCCCTACGACCAGTGGGGGAACAAGGCCGACCAGCCGAGCCGCGACCTCACGACCCTCCCGTCCCCCCGCGTGGACATGCTGTCCCGCTGGGAGGCGGGGACCGGCGCGACCGCGACCGCCGAGCTGCTCGGGGCGAACTTCGCCCCGGGCGCCCGGGTGATCGCCAAGCGGCCGGGCCTCGTGGTGACCGCCGCGACGGTCGTCGACCCGGGGAAGCTGACCGCGGAGGTGAAGAACCCCCACGGCGTGTCCCCGGTCGCCTCCGACTTCGTCGTGGTGAACCCGGTCCGCCGCGCGGACGCGTACATCGCGGCGAACCCCGAGCTCCTCGACGTCAACCAGGACGGCACGGTGAACCAGGCCGACGCCGACACCGTGGCCGCCGCGTTCGGCGCGTCCGCGGGCTCCACCTCGACCCGTGGCCGCTCCGGCGGCCGCTCGGCGGGGGGGATCGGCACCCAGGACGTCGGCACCGGCGGGACGCCCCAGGCCGTCCCGGCGACGCGCCCCGAACTCGACGTGAACGGCGACGGGATGGTGGACGGCGAGGACCTGGCCGCGATCAAGGCGCGCCTGACGACCCCCGCCCAAAGCCGCACCCGTGGCGACGACAGCCCGGAAGACCGCGACCCCAAGCCCCGCTGACGTTCTTGGCAAACGCCTTGACCGGGCGGAGGGCAGCGACCGAGATTATCCGCGTGTCTGACGCCTTTGTTCGATCCTGTCCGGCGGTGGCGCCCAACGGCGCCTCCGCCGGACCCGATTTTCTCGACGCGTTCTTCCGGCGTGTCGTGCAGGGGATGCGCTGCGGCGTGATGACCGTCGATGGCGGCGGCCGCGTGCGCACCATCAACGACCTCGCCCGGGAGATCCTCGAGATCCCCACCCCGCCGGCGCCCGACCTCCCCGTGAAGGAAGTCCTGGCGCAACACCCGCGGCTCGCGCAGGTCCTGCTCGACTCGCTCGGCATGTCGCACCTCCCGAACCGCGCGGAGATGGAGATCCGCTCGCGGGAGGACGACGGCCGCACCATCGGCTTCACCATCAGCACGATCCCCGGTCCCGAAGGGAACGACGGGGTCGCGCTGTTCTTCAAGGACCTGACGCAGGTCGAGCGGCGCGAGGAGCAGGAGCGCCTGCGCGACCGGCTGGCCGCGCTCGGGCAGATGGCCGCGAGCATGGCGCACGAGATCCGCAACCCCCTCGCCTCGATCGACGTGACGGCGACGCTGCTGCGGCGCCGGCTGCGCGGCCGCGAGGAGGACCTGCGGCTCGTCGAGAAGATCGCCGCCGAGGTCGAGCGGCTGAACCGGACGGTGACGCGGGGGCTGGAGTTCGCGCGCCCCCTCTCGCCGGACCGCGCGATGCAGCGCATCGAGCCGCTGATCGACCAGGCGATCGACGAGGCGCTGTCGCGCTTCCCGAAGGCGGCGGTGCAGATCGAGCGGCGCTACGCCACGGGGACGCCGGAGGCGTCGGTGGACGGCAACCTGGTGCGCCAGGTGTTCGTCAACCTGATCGTCAACGCGATCGAGGCGATGGACGGGAAGGGGCGGCTCTCGCTGGTCGTGCGGCCCGTCGCGCGGCCCGAGCGGGTCTCCGCCGCGGTCGAGATCGTCGTCGCGGACGACGGCCCGGGGATCCCCGCCGAGGTGCGGGAGAAGATCTTCTCGCCGTTCCTGACGACGAAGAAGAACGGCTCCGGGATCGGGCTCGCGATGGCGCGCAAGATCGTGGAGTGCCACGACGGCCTGATCGACGTGGAGACCGCCGACGGCGAGGGGACCGCGTTCCGGGTCCGGCTCCCGCGGCAGCCGCACACCTGATCGCACGAGCTGACAATGTAGGGGCGGGGCTGCGCCCCGCCCGGGTGGGGCAAAGCCCCACCCCCACACGTTTGGTACACACGGGGATGTGACCGATGCGGAAGATTCTCGTCGCCGAGGACGAGCGGAACCTGCACGGGGATGTGACCGATGCGGAAGATTCTCGTCGCCGAGGACGAGCGGAACCTGCGCGAGGGCATCGCGGAGGCGTTCCGCGACGCCGGACACGAGGTGGTGGAGGCCGAGGACGGCACCACCGCCGTCCGCGCGGTCGAGGAGCAGTTCTTCGACCTGCTCATCACCGACTACCGGATGCCCGGCTGCGACGGGCTCGAGCTGCTGCGCCGCGTGCGGCTGGTCAACGACTCGACGGCCGTGATCATGATCACGGCCTACGGCACCGTCGAGGGCGCGGTCCAGGCGATGCGCATGGGCGCGTACGACTACATCCTCAAGCCGTTCAACCTCGAGGAACTCGAGCTGAAGGCCCAGCGCGCCTTCGAGCACCGGCGCCTGGTGTCGCGGCTGCAGGAGATCGACCGGCGCGAGCTGATCCGCAAGTTCGACGACATCGTCGGCGAGTCCCCGGCGATGCGGCGCATCTTCGACATGATCGCCAAGGTCGCGCCGTCGAACGCCACGGTGCTGATCCTCGGCGAGACGGGCACCGGCAAGGAGCTGATCGCCGAGTCGATCCACCGCCACTCCGGCCGCAAGGACGGCCCGTTCGTCAAGGTCAACTGCGCCGCCCTGCCCGAGAACCTGCTCGAGTCCGAGTTGTTCGGCCACGAGCGCGGCGCCTTCACCGGCGCCGACCGGCAGCGCGTCGGCCGCTTCGAGCTGGCGAACGAAGGCACGCTGTTCCTCGACGAGATCGGCACGATGTCGCCCGGCACGCAGGCCAAGGTGCTGCGCGTCCTGCAGGAGCGGGAGTTCGAGCGGCTCGGCGGCACGCGCACGATCAAGGCCGACGTGCGGGTGATCGCGGCGACGAACCGCGACCTCGAGACCGCGATCCAGGAGGGGGAGTTCCGCGAGGACCTCTTCTACCGCCTCAACGTCGTGACGATCCAGATGCCGCCGCTGCGCGAGCGCAAGGAAGACATCATCCCGCTGGCGACGACCTTCCTCGAGCGCTTCGCGAGCGACCTCAAGAAGCCGATCCGCGGCTTCTCGCCGGCGGCGCTGCGGCTGCTGACCCGCCACAACTGGCCGGGCAACATCCGCGAGCTGGAGAACAGCGTCGAGCGCGCCGTGCTGATGGCCGACGGGCCCGTGATCGAGCCCAAGGACCTGACGCTGGCCGGCGTCGAGGGCGGCGCGCGGCCCGAGGAGCGCGGGCGGCTCGGGTCGCTGCTGCGGCTGCCGCCGGAGGGGATCCCGCTCGACGACCTCGAGAAGATGGTGATCCTCGAGGCCCTGCGGATGAACGACTGGGTGCAGAAGGACGCCGCCCGCTTCCTCGGCGTGTCCAGCCGCGTGATGAACTACAAGATCCAGAAGTACGAGATCACGCACCCCCGCTGGTCGCGCAACCGCGCCTGAGCGCTCGCGATCCGGACGCCCGATCACAGCGCCCCCGCTCGGGGCGCTGGGCGATCTGCGCATCCCCGATCGAAGCGAAAACCCCCAGACCACTCGGAAAGGGCAGGCACAAGCTTGCTTGTCCTGCCCTTTCCGAGTCCCGGGGGGTCCGGGGGGTGGGCCCCCCGGAACGCGTTTCCGCGAACGAGGGTAGGGGCGGCGCTCGCGCCGCCCTCCGGTTCGCAAAGTCCGTGGGGGCGGGGCTATGCCCCTCCCGGGCGGGGCATAGCCCCGCCCCCACGACGTGAGGGGGGCGGCCCGGGCGGGGCCTAGCCCCGCCCCCACTACGCCGACGTCAAATCCACCAGCTCGATCCCGATCTCCTCCGCGAAGTCGTGGATCCGCGCGTCCCGGTAGAACTCGCCGTAGCAGATCCGGCGCACGCCGGAGTTGGCGAGCAGCTTGAAGCAGTTCCAGCACGGGCTCGCCGTGACGTAGATCTCCGCGCCCTCGATCCGCACGCCGTTGCGCGCCGCCTGCGCGATCGCGTTCGCCTCCGCGTGGACCGTGCGCACGCAGTGGTCGTTCTCCATCAGGTGGCCGGCGTCGTCGCAGTGCGACGACCCGCGGATCGAGCCGTTGTAGCCCGTCGAGAGGATCGTCTTGTCGCGGACGATCACGGCGCCGACGTGCTTGCGGTCGCAGGTGCTGCGGCTCGCGACCTGGCGCGCGATGTTCATGAAGTAGACGTCCCACGAGACGCGCTTGTCGGTCATGCAGCCTCCCGGTCCCGGATCAGGTCGCCGCGCGGCGGCGCAGGATCAGGTCGAAATCGGTCACCTCGGGCGGGCAGAACAGCCGCACCGGGATCTTGCCCGTCCCGACGCCGCGGGTGACGTACAGCCACCCGCGCAGCTTCTCCAGGCGCACGAGGCCCGCGGACCAGTCCCGCGGGAACGCGGCGTCGAGGTGCAGCGGGCCGAACGGCCAGAGCCGCACCTGCCCGCCGTGGGTGTGCCCGGCCAGCACGAGGTCCACCGGCGGGCGCGGCATCGCGGGCATGTCCAGCAGGAACTGCGCGTTGTGCGCCACGACCACCGTCGCGTCGTAGGCGTCCGGCTCGGCTCCCGGGTTGTCCCACGACGCGCGGAACCGCGCCGGGTCGTCGAACTCGTCCCGGAACAGGAGCCGGCCCGCGGCGTCGCGCACCTCGACCCACTCCCAGGACGGCCGGTCGCCGCTGTTCGGCACGCTGCCCTGGCCCCCGCCGGTCCACGCGCCGCCGGCGACGAGCGCGACCGTGCCCTGCCGCGGCCGGTCGGGGTGGGTGTCGGCGATCTCGAGCGGCCACGCGTCCGGCTCGGGCGTGCCGGCCGGCCAGATCCGCGAGCGGACGACGGTCGCGGCCGGGCCGGGCTCCACCCGGATCCGCACGTCGTACGGGCGCCGCGGCTGGACGAAGACCGTCTTGTCCCGGGTGCGGCCGCTCCAGCGCTGGTCGCGGCGCCAGACGAGCCCCCACTCGTAGGCGTCCGGGACGACCCGCAGGCGGTAGCCGGGCCGGCCCGGCGCCTCCAGGACCGCCAGGCCCGGGCCGTCGCCGGCCGTGGCCAGGGCGAGCCGTCCCGTGACCTCCACGGCGCCCCAGCCCGCGGAGCCCGGGGCGAGGCAGCGGGCCGCGACGAGGGAGCGCCCCCAGCCCGCGAGGGCCCGGCCGCCGTTCGCGGGATCGACGGAGAGGGAGGGGTAGATCCCCTCCGGCCCGCAGACCCGCACGCGGGCCGCCTCGCGCGCGGGAGACGCGTCGGCCGGGCGGGTGGGCAGGACCTCGCAGCGGTCCTCGATCTCCCGGACGCCCGGCGGGAACGAGCCGGCGATCTGCGGCCCCCAGGCCTTCTCCTGCTCGCCCCAGACGACCACCACCCCGTGCCGGCCGCGGAAGCCCGCGAGGTACTCCCGGAACGCGGGCATCCAGCCGGGCGGCCGCCACTCGTCGCCGCCGAAGAAGTCCCCGCCCACGGCCACCAGGTCGGCGTCGAGGGCGTTGACCGCGTCCCGGACCCGCCGCTCGTGGCGGCCGGGCGGGTCGATGAGGTCGAAGTCCGAGACGAACGCGATCCGGAACGAGCCCTCGCGGCCGGCCGGCGCGCGCGGGTCGGTCTCGTAGGAGGCGCGCTCGACGACGACCCGGCGCGGCTCGACCAGCAGGGCGTACAGCGCGACCGCGCCCCCGAGCAGCCCGGTCACCACGAGCCACGACAGGATCGAACGGAGGACGGCCAGCGCGAACCGCCGCGGGGTCCCGTGGTGCTCCCGGCTTTCCATCGAGGCCGCGAACATACACCGGCCCGGCCACGGTTGCCGGTACCGCGCGACGCAATGCATCTTGTCGGGGAAAATGGGTCGACGAAGAACGAGGGCCGAGCCTGTGAATTCCGAACCCGTGAGCCGCGAGCCTGTGAACCCCGTGCGCGAAGACATCCCCCTGTCCAGCCCCGACGTCGGCGAGGCCGAGATCGCGGCCGTCGTGGACGTCCTGCGCGGGCCCCAGCTGTCGCTGGGTCCGCGGCTGCCCGAGTTCGAGGCGGCCGTCGCGCGTTACGCCGGCGCGGGCCACGCCGTCGCCGTGTCGTCCGGCACCGCCGGCCTGCACCTGATCGTGCACGCGCTCGGGATCGGCGCGGGGGACGAGGTCGTCACGACGCCCTTCTCGTTCGTGGCCTCCAGCAACTGCCTGCTGTTCGAGGGCGCGACCCCGGTCTTCGCCGACATCGACCCCGTCACCTGGGACCTCGACCCCGCCGCCGCCGAGGCGGCGATCACCCCGCGGACCAAAGGCCTGCTGCCCGTCCACGTCTTCGGCCGCTTCTGCCCCATGCCGCGCTACCTCGACCTCGCGCGCCGCCACGGCCTCGCCGTGATCGAGGACTCGTGCGAGGCGCTGGGGACGACCTTCGAGGGGAAGCACGCGGGGACGTACGGCAACGCCGGCGTGTACGCGTTCTACCCCAACAAGCAGATCACGACCGGCGAGGGCGGCGTGATCGTGACGGACGACGCGGCGCTGGCCGAGCTGTTCCGCTCGCTGCGCAACCAGGGGCGCGGCGCCGACGGCAGCTGGCTCGCGCACCCGCGGCTCGGCTGGAACTACCGCCTGCCGGACATCCTGTGCGCGCTCGGGACCGTGCAGCTGTCGCGGCTCGAGTCGTTCGTCGCCGCGCGGCAGCGCGTGGCGGACCTGTACGGCGCGCGCCTGGCCGGGCTGCCCGCCGTGGTCACGCCCGCCGCGCCCGCGCCGGGCTCGCGGGTGTCGTGGTTCGTGTACGTCGTCACGCTGCGCGAGGAAGGCACGCCCGCGGCGCAGCTCGCGCGCCGCGACCGCGTGCTCGAGGGCCTGCGCGAGCGCGGGATCGGCTGCCGGAACTACTTCTCGCCGATCCACCTGCAGCCGTTCTACCAGGAGCGGTTCGGGCTGCGCGAGGGGATGTTCCCCGTGACCGAGTCGGTCGCGCGGCGGACCATCGCGCTCCCCTTCCACAACCGGCTCGGCGAGCGCGAGATCGACGCCGTCGCGGCCGCGCTCCGCTCCCTGCTCGGGAGCTAACGCGTCCGGCGCCGCCTCCTCCCGCCCTCCCGTCCTCCAGTCCTCCCGCGAGGAACCAACAACCCCCAACACTCCGCATGGGGTCCACATCTCCGATGTGGAGCCCATGCGGAGTCCCAGGGGGTGCGGGGGGTGTAACCCCCCGCAGGAACACTGGACGGCGCGGCGGGTGTAACCCCCCGCAGGAAGATTGACCGGTTCGGGGGGGTGCATGAAGAGCTACGGCCCCGTCACCACCACCCTCTGAATCACCACCGCCGTCGCCGGCAGGAACTCGAACCCCTCGACCGGCGCGCGGGGCACCTGCGCGATCTGGTCGACGACCTCGGCGCCGCGGATCACGCGCCCGAAGACGGCGTACCCGGGCGGGCGCACGGCAGGGTCGAGCGACGCGTTGTCGCGCAGGTTGATGAAGAACTCCGAGGTCGCGGAGTCGGGGTCCGGGGTGCGGGCCATCGCGATCGTGTAGCGCCGGTTGGGCTCGCGGGCCTCGAGCGGGACCGGCGCGCGCCGCGGGCGCTTCGCGAGGTCGGGGGTGTAGCCGCCCCCCTGGATCACGAAGCCCTTCACGACGCGGTGGAAGATGGTGCCGTCGTAGGCGCCGGCCTGCGCGAGGGTGACGAAGTTCTGGACGGTCGCCGGCGCGACCTCCGGCCACAGCTCGAGGGTGAACGTCCCGAGGCTGGTCCGCACCTCGACGATCGGCTTGACGACGGGCTGGTCCGGCGGCGGGCCCTGCGCCGGCGCGTACGAACCGGCGAGTCCCAGGGCGATCAGGATCGGAACCAGCCGAAGGCGGCGGCGGCGCGGCGCGGGGCGGCACATGGAAAGAGTCTACCGCCGCACCTAGATTCGGCGTCGGAGGTCCGCCTTGGCGCAGCTCGACAAGTTCCTGGGACTGCTGGGTCAGCCGGGGGTGCGCGAGCTGCGGCTGGCGACGGGGGAGCCGCCCGCGTTCGTCACCGACGACGGCCCGCGCGTCGCGTCGTCGGCCCGGCCGAACACCGAGCAGGTGCTGGCGCTGCTGACCGAGGTGCTCGACCCGGCGACGCTCGAGGCGATGCGCCAGGCCGGCGCCGCGGCTGCGACCGTGGTGCGGCCGAACGCGCCGCCGTGCTGCGTCACGCTGACCTACACGGGGCAGCTGATCGAGGCGGTGTTCGCCGTGCGGGCGACGCCCGCGTCGGCGCCCGCGCCGGTGCCCGCGCCCGCGCCGCTGCCCGCCACGGCGGCCGCGCCGTCCCAGGCGCCGTCCGAGGCGCCGTCCGTGGGGCACGGCGGGCACCCGATCGACGCGCTGTTCCGGATCCTGTGCGAGCGGAAGGCGTCCGACCTGCACCTCGCGAGCGGCGAGACGCCGATCCTGCGGCACGACGGCGAGATCGTGCGCCTCGACGAGCTGCCCGCGCTGAGCCCCGAGGCGCTCTGGGAGCTGGTGCGGCCGATCGCGCCCGAGCGCAACCGCGAGGAGTTCGAGGCGACGCACGACACCGACTTCGCCTACGAGATCCCGGGGCTCGCGCGCTTCCGCTGCAACGTGTTCGCCGACCGCAAGGGGCCCGGCGCCGTCTTCCGCGTCATCCCCTCGAAGATCCTGACCGCGGAGCAGCTGGGCCTGTCGCCGGCGATCCTCGAGCTGTGCAAGCTCACCAAGGGCCTCGTCCTGGTGACGGGCCCCACCGGGTCCGGCAAGTCGACCACGCTGACCGCGATGATCGACCACATCAACACGACCCGGCGCGACCACATCATCACGATCGAGGACCCGATCGAGTTCGTCCACGACAACCGCAACTGCCTCGTCAACCAGCGCGAGGTCGGGACGCACACCGAGTCGTTCAAGCGCGCGCTGCGCGCCGCGCTGCGCGAGGACCCGGACATCGTGCTCGTCGGCGAGATGCGCGACCTCGAGACCATCGCGATCGCGATCGAGACGGCCGAGACCGGGCACCTCGTCTTCGGGACGCTGCACACGACGACGGCCGTGTCCACCGTGGACCGGATCATCGACCAGTTCCCGCCGGCGCAGCAGGCGCAGGTCCGGACGATGCTCTC